>Ga0256914_1003565_pt1 | contig 12202 bp, 6 predicted proteins | sample HulkmetaG_FD_191571 | JGI IMG/M metagenome (GOLD analysis project Ga0256914, IMG submission 191571) | Hydrothermal chimney microbial communities from Main Endeavour vent field at the Juan de Fuca Ridge, Pacific Ocean - Hulk | ecosystem: Environmental > Aquatic > Marine > Hydrothermal vents ...
ATAGACGCCCTGCTCATCCCCCGCTTCGGTGACGAAAGAGGAGCCATACACGCCGATGGCGATGTTGTACTTCATAATGGCGTTGCTGGAGTGATTTACATAACCCCAGCCAGGGGAGCCGATGACCACATTGCCATACACATAACCAGGCGATCCCTGCCATCCCGCACGATGGAAGTGAACCGGATACCGGGCGGCTTGGTTCGTTCCGATATAGGTGGCGACGTCATCGCTGGTGAACTTGGATTCATTCAGAGGCCGGCTTTTATCGGTGCGGCCCAGATCGAGGAATTGGACATAACGGATGTCGACGTTGTTGTTGTGCATGAACAGAACGTGCCCGCTATGCTCGATCTTTTCGTTGCGGTCGGTGTAGTTGTTGACCGAAGGATCGGTGCGGATGACAACGTTCCGGGTGAGGTTGGCGACATGCACTTTCAGATCGACATTGTCCATGGTGTGATCAGGAATGAGGTGGTCGTGATTCAGAGGCGAATCCAGGGTGACCACGGTGTCACTGATACCGGTGATGGTGCGGCGTTCTGTTTCCTGAGCATTTTCATTGGCGCCCAGCACGGCTACCTCATCGCCAACGCGCCAGCCGTCGGGCGCTTCGGCCAACGTCAGGGTGCTATCCCCGGCGTTCGCGCCATCTCCGGCCAGGGCTGCATACGGCGTTTTGGGCCAGCCAGACGTGATGAACCGGCCGAAGGTCAGCAGGCCCTGTCCGATGCGCAGCGGGTCATAGTCGGGGCTGTTGGGATCGTCGGTGATCATGCCCTCATCATTGTAATCTCTGATGATGATGGTGGCGGTCTTGTCGGCCCGAACGGGATGTTTGGGGAAGCCGATCCGCAACAGGCTGCCCGGCGAAGTCACCATCGTGTCTACGATGAGCTGGGTGTCGGCCTTGTGGTAAAAAATCAGCCGTCCATCCACCCGCAACGTTCGCAGGGGCGTCTGAATCTTGGTGTAGATCTTCACTTTGTGCTGTGCATGGATGATCACTCGGGCGCCATCATCTGGAACGCGGCCATCTTTCCATGTCAGAGGATTGTTCCAACTGCCGCTTCGCACGGTTTCGTGGGTGGCCAATTCGTCCGCGACCATGTTCATCACAAACTCATCTTCTCGCCGCATGATCTCTGCGCGCGGCCCATCTTCGAGACCATTCTCGCAGAATTGGCTGTTTTGGCTGGCGATGTCGATATAGTTGTCCTGAACTGGCGAGAGCGCGGACACCGCAGTGACCAGCACGAATCCGACGAGCAGCATTGTGGCGAGAGCTGCAAATCGCCAAGACTTAATTTTCATCATTCAAACTCCTCTTGTAAATTGTGAGAGACGAGAGGGGGTAAGGCATAAAGACACCATTCCATGTCTGGTATCTCCGAATTTTTGGCGGCGAGTGTCATCGAAGTGACATGAAAAGGTCCCTCTATCCAGTTATCAGTCAAAAGTTTAGCGTACCTGGTTTGTAACCACAAATTCGTAATCTCCCCGATGATGTAAGCTTTCCAACCATTGCGCCCCGCCAATTGGATATTGGATGTGTCGAAAAATAGTCCATCGAGCTTTGAATCCTGCGTCACGAAACATGCCGACGCGGCAGGCTGCCAGTTCGGAGGCGGGCGTTCTGACGGCGTCGTCTTGCCCCGCCCGAGACTTGCACGCCTGCCGCCGACATGGCCTCGGGCAGTTGTGTGTCCAAGCAGGATAATCAGGTGGCAGGTAAGAGGTTTCGCTTTTTCTGTGCGGCCTGGCGTCTTTGCGTGAGAGGTCTTTCGGGGTCCGGCTTGTCCGGGATGGGGAGCATTCAGTCGGATATGACTTTGATCACGCCGTCGCCCGCGGCGCTGGCCGCGATGAGCTCGCGCACCGCGTTGCTGGCCGCGCCAGGCCCGCTGAGATCGCCCGTGGCGATATCCTCCAACCGGGCGCAATAGCGAGCAGCCAGACCCGCGACCAGGGGCGCTGCGAAGGAGGTGCCAACGCCATAGCTGTAACCGGTGTAGGAGCCCACATCCAGGCTGATGACTGCATAGGGGCAATCCTCGTCGTGGCAGCGTCCCGCCGGGGGCGCACAGTGCTTCAGGCCGCTGCCGCCAGGGGCCATGACATCGCCCTGGTTGGAGAAGCAGGCCCGGCGCTTCTTGCTATCGCTGGCGGCGACGCCCACTACGAAATCCCAGCGCGCGGGAAAGGCCGCGGGGAGATCCGCCTCCGCGGTGGCGTTGTCGTTGCCGGCGGCCGCGACGATGACTACATTCTGCGCATGAGCCCGCTGCAACGCATCCCGCAGCAGGTCCGGGCCGTCCCAGTCGACTTCGCCCGTCACATCTGCGCCATAAAAGCCCAGGCTGAGATTGATCACGGCCCGCGCCTCCTCGGGCAAATCGCCCAAGAATTCGTACAGCGCCGCCACCAGAGTGAAGAGGCTGCCCTGGGCCGCATCATCCAGCACCCGGATGAGCTGGATAGGGGCGGCGGGCGCAATGGCGTGGATGAGCCCCGCCACGAAAAGACCATGATTGGCGGCGCCGCCGCCGCATCCGCCGGGCGCGCCGCCAGGAATGGGATGCCGAAGCTGCAATGTCAGGGGCGCAGGTGGCATGTTCAGGGTCACGCTGTCGAAGGGAGCGGGGAAGGGAGACGTGTCGAATACGCCGACGGTGACGTTCTGGCCGTCAGCCTTCTCCAACGCGCGGGCATCGAGAATGCTGCGGGCGTTGACGCCGTTCGGGCCGAAGGCCCATTGCTCCTGAAAAACGCGCTCGGCCCGCTGGCGGATGTAGTCGCCGCCCTGGCCCGGCATTTCTAGCCACGGCGCGCTTCCCACCGTCCACGGACTGCCCGCCGCTGTCCAGGGGCTGCCCGCACCCGTCCAGGGGCTGCCCGCGCCCGTCCACGGACTGCCCGCTCCGGTCCAGGGACTGCCCGCGCCCGTCCATGGTGCGGCGCGCAGCAGGTAATTGCGCTCGATAATGACATCCTCGAAGCCCCGACGACGACGCTGTAAAATATCCAGCAGCTGCATTTCATCGCCATCGAGCTGATACAGCCGCAATTCGCGCCGCTCGGCCTGGGGCAGACTGGAGATCAGCCCCTGCTCCCGATCGCTGGTCTCGCGCACGACCACCCGGGCGCTGGTCAGCAGGCGCAACGCCCGGCTGAGAAGGTCCGCTTCGCCCGCGGGAAGAAACCGATGCTCGCCGCGCAGACGCTTTTCCGACAACATCTCTTCGATGCGCTGAGGATGTCCGAAAATGATGATTTGGTTGGGAATGGAGGGATGAGTTGAAAGGTTCTTTTCGTCCATGACGCCTCTCTCTTACAGTGAATGGGGCGCTCCCATCAGAAAGAAGGGAGCCCAGATAAAAGGATGTTGGTAATGCGCTACGCTTTCGTCTCTGCGACCCTGGCGCAGCAGGGCTAACTGGGCGTGACGCAACGCGGCGGCTTTGCGTTCGCCTGCCGCCAGATGCCGGTAGAAATCGGTGATGAAGGCGATGGTGATCTCATCTGGGATATGCCAGTAGCTGAGGAGCAGCGATGCCGCGCCCGCGTACAGGAAGGAGCGGGTCAGGCCCAGCAGCTCGTCGCCGCCAGCAATCTGATGCTGACCGGTGTCGCAGGCGCTGAGGGTGATGAGAGAGGCTTCCAGGCGCAGATTGAAGATATCCAGCGCGGTCAGCCAGCCATCGGCCAGCAGGATGCCGGAGAACAGGGGATTGTCGGCCCGGAATTCGCCGTGCGTGGCGAAATGCACCACTTGGGCGCCCGCGGCAGTCTCCTTTACCCGCTGCTTGATTGCTTCATCCTCCACGAACGCCCGCCCATCCATGATCTCGGCCACGGCCTGGGCCTCTTCCACCGCTTTGGGCAGCAGCCCATGTTGAGAGTATCCCAAGCTGATGACGCTGCCGTCATGCTCCCGCGTGCGCATGCAGAATCGCAGCAGACTGCTGGCGGGCAGATAGGAGATCTCGTGGGTTTCGATGAGATAGCGCTGACCATCGTACAGCGCGTGAAAGGGCAGATAGTGGAGATTGCCGTGGGGTGTGATGATGAGCCGGGAATAACGCTCTAGCCAGGGGATGAGGGGTTGGATGAGAAGCTGGTGCAATTTGTTCAGCAGCCCCCGTGCGTTGCGGGCCAGCTGGTTCTGGCGGGCGACGGGCGCCCAGGGCAGGCTGCGATTGTTCAGCGAGAGCATGGTCAGCAGCTTCGTCACCCGCCCCGATGGTATGTGTAGATGCACAGTCTGAATCTGGCGCTTGTCGATGAGGAAGGCGACAGGTTGATTCCGGGCCATGTAGAATTCCACCAGCAAGGCGTCTTCATCCAGCCAGGTTTGGGGCGATTCGGTCTGCACCCGCCACAGCACCGCGTCTCGAGCGTAATCTGCATTGTGAATGAGAAGTTGATGCCAAAGTTTCGTGATCTGTTGTTCCAGCTTCCAGATGCGATATTGCGCCTTCCGCGCGTCCTGGTCCGCCCGCGCATCCTCACCCGTCTCCCAACGCAGGAGGATGCGGTCTCGTTCCCGGCGCAATCGGGTGAGCTCCGCCACGATGGCCTCATCCTCGGGACTGCGCGCCTGCAAGTTGAGATCGATATGGTTGGCGATCATGTTCAGCAGCGAGCGAGATTTGGCGCGCTCGGCTAGCTCCAGAGCTTTCTGATCCGCGCCGATGGTCAGCGCCAGCAGCACTGCATCCTCATAGACGCCGGTTTTGTCTTCCAGAAAGTCGGCCTGGAACTCGGTCATCAGATGTCCGTACAGCCGTTCCAGATGACGGATGGCGCGTTCGTACTGCTCCATGGCCTGCCAGCGTTCGTTACGACGCGCCAGGGCCAAACCCAAGATGTGCCGGGCGCGAAAAGCCAGGGTGATGATCTGCTCTTGCCGGGCGATTTTCAGAGCCTGCTGCGCCAGACGCTCGGCCTGCTCCCAGCGGTCTTGGCGCATGGACGTGCGGGCCTGCAGCAGCCAGGTTTGCGCCAGCTGCGGCGTCAGATTGCGTTGTCCAAAGACCTGCTCGGCGTTCTCCAGCAGCGCTTCGCTCTGTTCCAGCTCGCCCAGATGCAGCAGCAATGCGGCCAGCTCCAGATCTGCGGTGGCGATCAGGGCCAGGTTCGCGTCGGCAATGAAATGACGACGGGCCTCGGCCAGGGACGCGAGCGCGTCATCGAATTGACCCAATCCGGCGTAAGCCACGGCCTCGTTCAGCAGCGCCTGCCCGATCTCCTTGCCCATGCCATGCTCGGCGAAAAAGGGACGCACTTTCCGGGTGATGTCGAGCACATCTCTGAATCGACGCAAGGATAGCAGACAATCGCACAAGAAGAGATCCAGCAGCAGAGCGTCGCGCTGGCGGTTGTCGGCCAGAAAGATGTTGCGGGCCTCCTCCATGAGGGTGATGGCCTCGGTGTAACGGCCCAGCAGCAGATAGGCGATGGCCATGCTCTGGCGGGCGCGGGCGGCTTCGACGAATTCGCCATGCGCTTCCATGCCGCGCAACGCGCTGGCTGCGGCCTCCAACGATTCTCTCAATCGTCCCAGATTGCGCAGCACGATACTGCGGTTCTGATCGATCCAGGGCAGGTAGGGAGCGCCCGCCTCTCCCATAGCGACCAGAACTTCCCGGGCGTCATCGAACATGGCCAGCGCACCGATGTCATCGCCCTGACGTCCCAGATTCACCGCCCGGTTGATGGTGATCTTGGCCAGGAGCTCGCGTTCGCCCGCTGCGGCGAAGACCGCCGCCGCTCGACTGGCAATGGCCTCGGCCTCCCCATAGCGGCTGCGATTGGTCAGCGCCCACACCTTGCCAATCTGCGATCGGGCTGCGTTCACCCGGTCTCCCAGCTCTTCGTAGATGCGAGCCGCCGCCTCGTAATCTTCCAGCGAGCGCTCATACTCCGCCAATCCCAGGGCCAGCGCGTTGGCCCTGGCCAGCAATCCCAGGGCTCGATGCCGGGGATCGCCCGAATGCTCGGCCATCTGCAGCAGCGTTTCGGCGATGGTCATCGAACGCTGCACCTCGGTGCGGAGGTCGTGATCCGCTTGGCGTTTCAGCTCCCAGGCCAGTTCGTCATCCAAAACGTCCGCGTGTCGAGAGAGCAGTCCCTCGCGGGCGCTCGCGTCGGACTGGGCGATCAACTGCTGGCTGAGCTCGGATGCCTGCAAGGCCGTGCACCTCGCGAATTAGATTTCCAGCGCGTTCAACTGAATCTCGAGTCGGGGATGAATCAATTTTAGATCGTATTCGGCTGGCGAAAGATTATCGATAACGAAATTCCCCAACTCGTCCACCGACGCCTCGGCCACACAATTCCTATCGTGCCAGAGCTGCACCTGAAAGCGTTCGGGCATCTCGTCGCCCACCAACAACCCCACAAGCTGATGCTTGCCGGGATTGGCGGCATCCTCATAGAATTCCAGCGTCACCTGCAACTCATCGGCGTCGAAAAGCATAGGACGTTTGCTTTTGTTTTGTCCCCGCATGGCTCCCATAGCGAACTGCATCCCCATACCGATCCCGGGGCCTTGCGACGCATTGTTGATCCACTGCGCCACAACAATCCGCACGCGTTCTTTCACCTCGCGCATCCGATCGGGCATCTGGGACGATTCATGGGGGCGGGGCGCCAGGGCGGCCATGAATTGTCGCTGCCACGCCAGCTCCTGACTGCAGAGCGGACAATGGGACACATGCTCATCGATGGCTTTCCGCTCCTTTCCAGCAAGAAATCCCGCCCCATATTCCGCCAACGTCAACGCGGGCGGACATTCGGCCCGGTAAAGCATGCCATGCAATCGTCGATCTTCGATACGCAGCGCCAGGGCGCGTCGCTGGCACATCTCGCAATGGTCCACATGTTGCGCAACCTCTTGAGCGCCATCCAGCCAGGCCAGCAATTCCGCGTCGGAAGCGTGCTCGAATTGGTTCTTTTCTGTCATAACGATATCCCACATTGCCTCTTACTGAATGCCGGATTGAAGCGTGATGCGCTCTGAAGGCCCCAGGACGATGGCTATGGTGACGCTCCAACAGCGTCCATCCTCCTGGAAGCCCGGAAGAGGTGCGTTTTCAATCCGGATATCAGTCATCGGGGCGTGTTTGCCTTATAAACGCTCGCCATCATCTTTTTTCGGCACTCAGGCCAACATTTGTTGCAATTCCTTATCTCGACGCAGCCGGGCAAGGATATTTTCTTTGATGCGGTAGATTTCTCTGACGTTGTGAAATTCATCGGGATGTTGTTGATAGATGTCTTGGGGCTTCATCCCCAGCACATAAGCCTCGTGGAAGACCAGCCGCTCCTGCGTGGTTTTCAGCCGCTCGCGAGCGGCTTCCAGCACCTGTCGGCAGTAGATGGCGTGGTGGATTTGCTGACTGATGATCTCTCGCTTTTTCTCGATCTGATATTGGACATCCATTGAATCGATATCCAACAGTTCTTTTCGACGGCTGCGCAGGTAGTCGATGATGGCGCTGTGGGTGCAGGTTTGCAGATAGCGCAGGATGCTTCGGGTGTCGTCGAACTCGTCGCACTTCTCGGGCGTCAAAGCGCCCCACAGACGCATGAACGCCAGATTGACGAAGTGATCCGCCCCCTCGCCTGTGTGTGGGAACGCGGGATGGCGCAACACCCAGCCCTTGACCAGTGGCCCGAATTGCTGGTAAATCACCTCCCAGGCGTTTTCATCTTTGTGGATGATGGCGATGCGAAAGAGTCGCAGGCAGTCTTCCCCTTTTGCCCCTTTGCCAGAATCGAAAAAGCGGCGAATCTCCTGTGCGCATTCCTCCGCCAGGTCGGAAACGAGTGGATTCGGATGATCGATCATGGAGAAGCTGAAGGGCGAGTGGGTTTTAGCGTTGGGCGAGAAGCGAGAGGCGGGGAGGGTCTTTCAGTATAGCATAGCGGGGAGGGTTGTCAACTCGCCCGCGCAGCGGGGTGCGTTTCAACGCGAGGGCGGTTTTTGCGTTCCAGGCCGACTCAAGTCGGGCGGCGGCCAGGGGAGGGCCGCCCCTATTGCTCCGGCGTCTGCACCGCTCGAGCCAACCTTCGCCACTCCTCGGTGAACATTTGCTCGCCGGTCTCTTCCATCATCGCCAGGATATCCGCGGTCAGCGCCCGAGCCTTCTCTCTCTGCTCCGCCTGCAGATACGCCCGCACCAGCGGCAGGCCCTGACACGAGCGTCCGCTCACCGCACCCATTTCCGTCCACATGTCCATCCCCTCCTCCATCATAGCAATACCCTCCGCCAACGCTCCCGATTCGCTCAACACCCACCCCTGAAAGAGGCGGCCCCAGGGGTGGATGCCCGCCAACTCCTCCGCCATCATCAGCGGCGCCGCTTCCGTAGCATAAGCGTCTGCAGCCTGGGGATCTTTTCGTAGCCACCAGAAGCCATAAGCGCCCATGAAGATGGCGAAGCTCAGGGTGAAGGGCTGCGCCAGACGCCGGGCCAGGGCCAGCGCCTCCTGCAAGCGCGCCTCTCCCTGTTCTGGACGTCCTTCCAGCGCGTCCAGCCACGATAGCCACACCTGGCACACCACTCCCAAATCGGTGGAGGTGCGGAGCGCGGAGCCAGGGTCCGGAGGCGTGTAATGCGCCAGGGCCCGGGTCAGATGAAACCGGGCGGGCGCTTTTTTCCCGCGGAAGAATTGCGTCTCCCCCAGGGTCCAGTGGGCCAGCGCCAGCCCCGCCTCCGCGCCCGCCTCCTCGGCCAAAGACAAAAGCTGTTTTCCTAACGCCAGAGAGCGGGCATACCGCCCCCGGGCGCGCAGCATATCCGCCTGCAAATACAAAGCCCGGATGAGGGCCTGCTCGTTGCCTGATTGCTTGCAAAGTTCATAGGCCCGCTGGCTGGCCTGCTCCCGTTCGGCGGCCCCCCAACCCTGAATGACCACCAGGGGATCGCTGATAGCCATTTGCAAAGCCATCTCCAGCTCCACCTTGGCCGGAGAATCGGACGCTTGTTGTAACAGCGCCAGTCCCCGGCTATACAGCGCCAGAGCTTCTTCCGGAGCGAAGAGATTCATGGCCTGCTGGCCTGATAGCAGATAGTACCGGGCTGCTTTCAGAGGCGATTGGGCGATCTCGAAATGTCGAGCCAGGGCCGGGGCCAGCGACCCCGTCTGATCGCCATGGATTTCCTCCAGGGCCATTCCCATCTCTTCGTGCCAATGCGCCCGCTCCGCTGGCGACATCTGATAATAGAGAAAGCTCTGAAAAAGAATATGCCGGAAGCGGTACACATTCAATCTTTGCTTACCCGACCAGGATCGCCCTCGAAACGCCAGCAATCGCGCGGATGGCGTCACAAGGCCATTGAGAATGCGCTGCACTTGCAGGAGAGGCCAGTTCAGCATCCGGGCCAGGGCCTCGGCGCTGAAATCATCCGCGGCCACACTGGCGGCGATCAGCAATGTGCGCCAATTCTCGGGCAGACGCGCAATGCGATCGGCGATGATGGCTTCCACCCGGACCGGGATTTTCTGCCAGTTCAAATCCTCTCGGCTGCGCCATGCTCCGGCATCCCTGTACAAATATCCCTGTTCTTGCAGCGATGACAGCAATTCCGCGGTGAAGAGGGCGTGACCGCCCGTGTGACGATAAAGCTCCCGGCGGAAGTCTTCCCCCAGACGGTTGGGCTCTGAATCCAGATAGGCGTTCACAAAGGCTCGCCCCGGACTCCGATCCAAATCGATCACCACATCGCCTGACCGTCGTTGGAATTCCCGGACGATGAGGGCCAGCGGATGACGATCTTCGCCAGGATAGGAGGCCAGGACGTCCTCGCTGCGAAAAAGCCCTACAAGCAAAATGCGGCTGTTGCGCAGGCGGTGTCCCAGATGAAAGAGTAGGGAGAGGCTGCCCGCATCCGCCCATTGCAGATCATCCAGGATGATGACCAGAGGGGCGCGCTGGGCCAGTTGCATCAAGACCTGAGAAAACTGGATAAAGCGCTGGGGCTGCGAGGAGGGAGTCAGGACGCTTGGGGATGGATGGCGTTGCAATTTGCGCAACAACATCTGCTTTTGGGCGCCCGGCGAAAAAAAAGCCTCGATCTGCATCATCAGCGCTCTCTTCATATCCAACGCATCAATGAGCTCCGGCCCTGTGGCGAGGAGGATGGGGACGACGGTGGCGATGAATCGCTGCAAGCGTCGGCCATAGGTTTCTCCTATGCCTCCGCCCAGACGCAGGGCAGCGGCGTCGCCGATGAGTGCAAGCAGCACATCTCGAAAAGGCAGAAACGGGTCTCCCTGCCCGGCGAACGCATTGCTCTCCCCCCATACCACCAACGAATCATCCCCTTTTTCCAGAACGCGCCGCCCAAAAGCCGCAGCCAGCGCGCTTTTGCCGCTGCCCGCCTCCCCTGTGATGAACGCTATCTGCGCCTGGCCTGCCAGCGAGCGCTGTCGAAACGCCTCCAGCCGGGAAAGCTCTCCGCTCCGGGCCACGAACCGGGGAGGTGGCGGGAAAGCAGGCCCAGCCTCGCCGTGAGCATGGGCCAATTCAGAGATGGGCGGGTATTGCGCGTTGCGGATGGCCATTACCAGGGCCAGGGTCTCCGCCTCCGGCTCCATCGCCAGGTCCGAAGCCAGGATCTGACGAAAGGAATCGAATTGAGCCAGGGCTGCGCTGCGCTGGCCCATCAGCGCCAGCAGTCGTATGAGCTGACGTTGCGCCTCTTCATTCCAGGGGGTGAGCTGCACCCGGCGTCGTGCGTATCCCAACGCCTGCGCAGTCTCCCCAGCCTGTTGCAGATCTCGAACCAGCGCATCCAATGCCTCGGTCGCCTCCCAGGACAGCGCCTCCCGGGTCAGAGACACCCACTCATCCCAGGGCGCGCTGCTGCGAACGCGCAGGCCCTGCAAAAAAGCGTCCTGATAGAGCGCAATCGCGGCCTTGCGATGTTCGATGGGGCTTTCGCCCGCTTCGGCCGCGAGCAAGTGTCGTCGAAAATCCACGACATCGACGCACACATCCGCCGCCGGGTTGATCTGGATGGCGTGGCGGCTGGCCAGCAGGATGGGGGTCTCCGCCCGCTCATCATCGAAAAGGCGGCGCAGATTGGCCAGGGCGTGACGCAGGTTGCCCAGGGCTCTGGATTCAGACATCTCGGGCCACAACAGCGCTGCCAAATGGCTCCGTTGATGCTGTTGCTCCCTCGTCGTTCCCAGATAGGCCAGCAACGCCCGCACCTTACTGGATTCGAACCCGACCAATGGGGACTCATCCAATGTGGCCTGAAACGATCCGAGGAGACGCAAGGCAAGAGCAGCCACAAGCACATCCACGAAGAGAAGGGGAGGAGAATCGCGTAATAAAATTATACCACACCACGGCAGGCGATGCGCAGCGGCGCTCCCCATATCTCCCTTGAGCGCTGCGCAGGCTCCCTTCAGCCCGTGGGGCTCGATAGCGCGACTTCTGGCCGCGGTTTAGCTGTGCTGGCCGACTGAAGTCTGGACTTTAGGACTGCTCCTCCTTGCAATTGACGAAAGTGAAGTGACTTTTCAGAAGGTGCTTACGAAAAATCCACGTTTTCTACACGATGGCTGAATAAAATGGAGGGGAGAGAGTGTCGCATTTATGCTCACGAGGAGAGCTCGATGCGTTATCATGCCTATTTGCTACGATTGTGGATTAGCGTTCATTCGGACACAGCCCAATGGCGCGCCTCGTTGGAAAACATTCATACCCATGAGCGACTTATGTTCACCGAGTTGGAAGGGTTGATCGCTTTTCTCAGATATCTCGCTGATGAGGAAGAGGAGGACCCTTTGCCCCTTTCCACCACCATTGAGGAGGAAACACCATGAAACGGAGCGCCCGGTTCCTGATCAGTTTCATTTTCCTGGCCCTGTTGCTGACGGGGGTGTTTCTGTGGTTGGGGGCGGACGCTCAGGCCCGCATCCCCGCGCCCGCGCCTTCGCCCGCCCGCGCAGTGCATCGGGCCTGGCAGCGCGCCCAGGCCATCGGCGTCTACGACTTTAGCAGCGACATTGTGCAGATCACCCATCTCGCGCCGGCCGTGGCCAACGCTGGCCGCACCAGCCGCCGGGATGAGGTGTATTTCGAAGGCTCGCTGGATCGCGACGCCCGCACCATGCTGCTCACCCTGTGGAAGAACAGCGGCAGCGTGGCCACGGGCCGGGATGGGGTCGAGATTCGCAT
>Ga0256914_1003566_pt1 | contig 12202 bp, 11 predicted proteins | sample HulkmetaG_FD_191571 | JGI IMG/M metagenome (GOLD analysis project Ga0256914, IMG submission 191571) | Hydrothermal chimney microbial communities from Main Endeavour vent field at the Juan de Fuca Ridge, Pacific Ocean - Hulk | ecosystem: Environmental > Aquatic > Marine > Hydrothermal vents ...
ATTTTACTTTTATCAATTGTGCTGTTGATTAAACTTTTGTTCACTTTTGTTAAATTGTTAAAAATTTCGATGCCGTACAAATCCAAATTAGTTACTTCCCTTTTAGGCAAATCGATAAACGAGCCATAGGTAATTATATTTGATTTGTTATGTGCCACGTTTGCCAAACGAGTTATTAAATTGGAAGTAACGGAAGAATTAGGAAGGTAACCGCTTCCTACTCCCAAAACCAATAATGGAGAAAAAGAGAGATATTCTTTTAAATAATTATTCATAAATCTGTAGGCCCGTTTCTGGAAATTATTCTCTTTGATGATTAATTCCGGCGGCGAGTTAAGCGGCAATTCCACAAAGGGGATAATTCCAAGTTCGTTGCAAAGTTCCAAGGCAAGCGGGTGTGGCGTTGCTTTTGCAAAACGGATACTATTAATGCCCAAAGATTTAATTATTTGCAAATCTTTTTTAAGAGTTGAATAATTTGTTAGCGCTCCATATTCTTTATCGGAAGAGATATAGGTTACACCGTTAAAAATTATTTTTTTATTATTTAAAAATATTCCGTCTGGACGATTTTCAAATTTGGCAAGAGTAATTCTTTTTTTACTTTTATCAATCAAGGAATCGTTTTTTATCAACATAAACTCAGCCAAATATCTATACGGTTTTTCAGGCTCCCAAAAGCGTGCGTTTTTTACAATTAAATTTAATAGCAATTTGTTTTTATCACCTGCCAGTTCGGATTTTTGTTTTGCAACAATATTATTATCATTATCCAGCAATGTAACTTGAGCATAATATTTATCTTTTTTTTGCGAAGCAGTTATATTATAGTCAAAATCCAAATTAAGTTCTGCTGTTTTGTTGTTATTCTGAATTTGGGTTGAGTAACCGGTAAGTTGTAAATTTTCTTTTGGAATTATTTCTAAAAAAACATCTCTAACAATTCCGCATGAATTTTTGGGGAATAAAAATCTTTGAAACAGTGGGATTGTATTTTGAGAATTCAACCCGTTTTTAACAATAATTTTAAGAATATTTTCGCCGTTGTTGTTAATTAAATCGTTTGGTAATTCCACGGTAAACGGAATATTGCCTCCGGGCTTTTTATAGACAGCTATTTCGTTTAAAAATATATCGGCACTGTAAGATATTCCAAAAAAGTGAATCTTAAAAATATAATTGTCAATTTCGGGGTAATGCAGAATTAAATTTTTTTGAAAAACCATTAACTTATTTAAATTATACGTTAACGGAATATTTGTTTTCACCCCCTCTTTTTTTGAATCTTTCGGTTTAACCGTCCAATTTTTATTTAAAGGAATAATTTCGCGTTTGCTTGTTTCACTAAAACCGACAAAATTTTTCGGTATGGCAGATGTTATCTCTTTTATTCTTATTTGGGAAAGCAAATCGGTTGATAATAGCAACAATAAAACTGATACGAATAAGATTTTTTTCATATTTCGGCAATTAGGTGTTTTGTTGAAAAATAGTGTAAAAACGAATAATTTATAGCATAAACCATCCCAAATATAACCAACAAATATACTAAATAATACCGGCCAAATCAATTAAAAAGCATAAATATTCGCTTAAATGTATATCATACCGCTGCAATACTAAAAGTATATTTCCATAATTTATATATTTATCATTACAACTGTTTCTATTCAAAATTTTTTATAAATCTTCGCTTCTTTAAATATCCGAGGCAATTTAAATATTTTAGTTTTGTTCGGAGCAAGCGAAATTTATTAAATAATAAAAAGACTTGACATCCAATAAAATTGTTCTTATTTTAGAATTGTAATTATTACAAATTTAATAACATTATAGAAAAGATAAACTATAAACAAAGAAGCAAAGATAGTTGTTATAGAGAAAATGAAAAGAGCATCTAAAAAAATTAAAATAGAAGTGGCTAATTGATTTACCGAAACGTTGTTATTATAGTGTAAAATAAATGTTAACGGCAAAAACAAATATTATCGAAAATATTCCGGCAATGTTGCAGAATAAAGGAATAAGTCCTTCAATACAGCGGATTAAGATATTTGAGGTTATTCTTAAAAACAGAGTTCACAGTTCTGCCGATTATATTTACCGCGAATTGGTGCATGAGATTCCCACACTATCTAAAACGACGGTTTATAATACACTTGCGTTATTTGTGGAAAAGGGACTTATCAATTCATTTTCGGTAGATAGTACAGAGCTTTTGTACGAGCATTCAAACAAGCCGCATGCACATTTTCAATGCGAAATTTGCAAAGAAATTTTCGATATGGATTTTAATTCCACAATTTTTAATATGAAAGAAATAGAAGGGAATATGGTAAATAATGTTCATATTATTTTTAGGGGAATGTGTAAAAATTGTAAAACAAAAATTAAAAATAAATAGGAAAAATTGTTATGAACGAAAGAAGCGGATTAGTTACATTTAAAGGGAATCCCTTAACATTAATAGGTACGGAAATAAAAGTAGGGGATAAAGCTCCGGAGTTTACAGTTGTGAATAATGAATTGCAACCTGTAAAGTTGAGTGATTTTTCAAATAAAATTATCGTACTCAGCGTTGCTCCGTCGCTCGATACCCCTGTGTGTGATATGCAGGCAAAACACTTTAATAAAATTGCAACGGAAGTATCGGAAGATGTTGTAATTCTGAATATTAGTGTGGATTTGCCTTTTGCTCTTGCCAGATGGTGCGGGGCAACCGGTTCGGATAAAGTACTTACTTTAAGTGATTATCAGGAGCGTGAATTCGGGGTTAAATATGGCATACTTATCAAAGAGCTAAAACTTTTAGCGCGTTCAACATGGGTTATTGATAAAAAAGGAAAAATTGTTTACAACCAAATTGTAAAAGAGACAGTGGAAGAACCGGATTATGATGCGGTTTTGGATGCTGTTAATAAGTTAATAAAATAGTAATTAAAAATTATTTACTATATCTAAAAAAAATAAAGGGATTTAATAATGGCAAAACAATTAGAATTAAATAGTATTGTTACTCAAATAATGAGAGTTTCACCGGTTAATATTATTTTAAGAGTAACGCCTGACGGATGGGAAATTCCGAACTTTGAAGCAGGCCAGTTTGCCGTTTTATATCTTCCGGGTTCTGCTCCGCGATGTGAAAACTCCAGACCTGAGGAACAGGAAGTTGCCCCCGATAAAATGATTAGACGCGCATATTCTATTGCTTCTTCTTCCAAAACCAAAGAGTACGTGGAATTCTATATTACATTGGTACATAACGGGGAACTAACACCACGTTTGTTTGCCCTAAATATTGGAGACAGAATAGGACTAACATCAAGATTTACCGGAATGTTTACTCTGGACAAAGCTCCAGAAGATGCAAATATTGTTTTAATAGCCACCGGTACCGGTGTGGCACCATATATGAGTATGTTGCGTTCAGATGCTTTGGCACATCCTAACAGAAAAATTGCGGTTATTCACGGTGCGCGTAATTCTTGGGATTTGGGATATTCTTCCGAGTTATCTTTATTGCAATCAATTGCTCCGAACTTTTCCTATATTCCAACAATTGATCATCCCGAAGATGAAATAATTCCTTGGGGCGGACAAACGGGAAGAGTTCAGCAAATATGGAAATCTAAAATTGTTGACGAAAAATGGGGCACAAAATTAACCCCGCAAAATACTCATATTTTTCTTTGTGGAAATCCTCATATGATTGACGAAACAATTGAAATATTGGAGGAAGAAGGATTTGTTGAACACAGAGGAAAAGTAGTAGGACAAATTCACGCCGAAAAATGGTAAATTATTATTAAAGAGGTTCTCAATAACCGAGGACCTCTTTTAAATTTTATAATCTTTCCGAAATAGAGCCGTTTTTAATAATATCATTTAATAAACACATTAAATTTTTTTTTGCGATTTTGTTTTTTTACCAAAGTAAAAACACAATAAAATTACAATATTTGAACATTCCAAATTGTATTGATATTTGGGCTAAAAAATCATACTTTCGTAAATTAAATAAAAATAATGATGCTTAAAGAAAACCTAAAAATAGTAAAAGAAAAAATTGCCGAAAGCGCAAAAAAATCCGGCAGAAATCCTGACGAAATAAAATTAATCGCGGTTTCAAAAACAAACCCTATCTCTAAAATCTTGGAGGCTTTTGAAGCCGGCGCAACGGATTTCGGTGAAAATAAAGCTCTTGAATTTAGAGATAAAACGGAACTTATTGCAAAAAAGGTAACATGGCATTTTATCGGGCATTTACAGAGGAATAAAGTAAAATATGTAATTAAAAGTGCCGATTATATTCACTCTGTTGAAAATTATAAATTAGCTCTTGAAATTAACAAAAGAGCCGCTCAACAAAATAAAATGCAGAAAATACTTTTTGAAATAAATACTTCGGGTGAAGAAGCAAAATTCGGGTTGAAAAATTTTGAAGAATTGTTGCAACTTGCACAACAATGTGATGAATTGCCGAACATTACTCCGGTAGGACTTATGACAATGGCGGCATTTACCAATAATGAGGTATCACTCCGAAAAAGTTTTGTAATGCTTAGAGAGATGAGAGATAAAATAAGTATAAAATATCCGTACATTAAAGAACTTTCGATGGGAATGACCAATGATTATACCATAGCCATTGAAGAAGGAGCAACAATGGTACGGATCGGTACGGCTATTTTCGGCAAAAGAGATTTATCATTATCATGGAATGAAAAATGAAATTTACACCGTTTAGTATAAAGGCACAAGAATTTAATAAATCCGTACGCGGGTACGATAAAGATGAAGTTCGGGCATATTTGGAATCGCTATCTAATGAGTTTGAAAAACTTATTAACGAAAATGAAGAGTTGAATAAAAAAGTTGAAAAATATTTCGAAGAAATAGGGGAATTCAGGAAACTTGAAAAAACTTTACAAGCCACTTTGGTTTCCGCCCAAGAATCTTCCAGCAAAGCTTTGGACTCTGCAAAAAAGCAAAATCAATTAATAATCAAAGAAGCGGAAATAAAAGCAAACCAAATTATTGAAAAAGCAAAAAACGAGGCCGAGATAATTCGCGATTCCGTTATAAAATTAAGAGAAGAAAAAAAATTGTTAATTGCAAAATTAAAAGCAATTGTTGAAACTCAAGCAACAGTTTTGGATATTGGTGCAAAAACATTTATCAGTAAGCCCCTTCCTTCGGAAGAAGTAAAAGCAAAAGAGAAAGAAAAAGACGGAATTGATGTTGACGACGTTTTGGAGAAATTATTGTGAGCATGTTAATTAATCAAATAAAAGAAACACTGGCAGTTATAAAAAAGAAAACAGATAAAGAATATACCGTTGGAATTATTTTAGGAACCGGTCTTGGCGGCTTAATATCCGAAATAGAAGCAGAGTTTGATTTTAATTATTCTGATTTGCCTTATTTTGTTCATCCCACTGTTGAAACGCATAAAGGAAAATTGATTTTTGGAAAACTAAACGGTAAAAATGTTGTTGTAATGCAAGGCCGCTTTCATTATTACGAAGGATATTCCATGAAAGAAATTACTTACCCTGTGCGTTTAATGAAGAAGCTGGGAGTAAAAACTTTAATTCTCTCCAATGTAAGCGGAGGCCTCAATCCTCTTTTCAGTCGTGGGGATTTAATGATAATTAACGATCATATTAATTTGCTTGGAGATAACCCGCTCATCGGAAAAAATGAAGATGAATTCGGGCCGCGTTTCCCCGATATGAGTGAACCTTATAGTTACGGTTTAATTTCCCTTGCAGAAAAAATTGCCTTGGAGAACCAAATAAAAGTTTTTCAGGGAACTTACGTAGCTGTTCCAGGGCCTAATCTTGAAACAAAAGCTGAATACAGATTTTTACGTACAATAGGTGCCGATGTTGTAGGAATGTCCACAATTCCTGAAGTAATTGTTGCCAATCATATGCAGATGAAAGTATTCGGAATAAGTATAATTACGGACGAATGTTTTCCCGATGCGCTTAAGCCGGTTGCATTGGAAGAGATATTGGAAGCGGCGGCAAAAGCCGAACCTGAAATGACAAAAATAATAAAAGAATTAGTAGGTAAAATGTGAAAACAACAAAAATAATATATTACACATTGCCGTTATTTTTACTCTCATTAATGGTTATATCTATTTTGTTGAATACCAATTTATTTGTTAACGAAGATTATACCTTTGTAGTTTGGTTTGTCTTGATGCTTGCTGCGTTTGCTGCGGGCAAACTAATGTTCCCGGCTTTTTCAAAAAATTACGGAGCTAAAATAATTTTAGTCGTTACGGTAATTGCCGCTTTTTTGGATTTGGGAATAGTGGTAACATTTCACGAAAAGTTCAGTGTACATGCCACTTTAATCGGCAATTTGGTGCTTTTTGCCTTACGTGTGATGTTATTGGGATTTAGTGCTTTTTTTGGATTTATATATAGTCAACTTTCAAGAGTTTCCGATACTGTTAAAAAAGAAGAAGTGAATTTTTCGGAAGACAATAAGAATAAAGAACAAGTGGATTTAATAATTAAACAAGCCAAATTAAAAGCTGAAAAAATAATTTTCGATGCACAAAAAGAAGCAGGACAAATTAAAGAGAATAAAGAAAAATTGGAACTTGAGTTAAGGCAACTTATACAAACAGAACGCGAAGTTCTACGTCAATATGAAAATGACGAAAATAATAATAACGAAATTGATTCAGAATAAACTATAGAGAGACTATGTTTAAGCAATACGACGAAAAGGTAAGTTATCCTAAAATTGAAGAAAAAGTTTTAGAATTTTGGAAAGAGAATAAAATCTTTGAAAAGTCCATTTCAACAAGAGAAGGCAAAAAAAATTTTACTTTTTACGAAGGGCCTCCTACTGCAAACGGAAAACCGGGTATTCATCATGTGATGGCACGTACATTAAAGGATTTGGTTTGCCGTTACAAAACAATGCAAGGTTACCAAGTTAACCGTAAAGCCGGTTGGGATACTCACGGTTTGCCGGTAGAAATTGAAGTTGAAAAACAACTCGGTATAAAAAGCAAAAGCGAAATCCCGGAGTTCGGAGTTGAAAAATATAATGCAGCTTGCAAAACTTCCGTTTTTACCTATAAAGATTTATGGGAAAAAATGACGGACAGAATGGGATATTGGATAAACCTAAACGAAGCCTACATTACTTGCGATAACAATTATATCGAATCGGTTTGGTGGGCACTATCAACAATGTTTAACAAAGGGTTAATTTTTAAGGATTATAAAATTGTTCCACAATGTCCTAAATCCGAAACCGTTCTTTCTTCGCACGAACTTGCGCTCGGATACAAAGAAACTAAAGACCCGTCCGTTTATGTTTTAATGAAACTCGAAAAAGATTCTAAATTAAATGAAGATGGCAATACATATTTTCTTGTGTGGACGACAACTCCGTGGACACTTATTTCCAACGTGGCACTTGCCGTAGGGAGTGATATAGATTATGTAAAAGTTAAGACGGAAGGGAAATATTTGATTCTTGCTAAAGAACGTTTGAGTGTTTTGAAAGATGATTATGAAATTGTTGCGGAATACAAAGGTTCCGATATTGCAGGAACATCTTATGAACAACTCTTTAATTATTTAACCGTAGATAAAAAAGGGTTTTATGTTGTGGAAGCTGATTTTGTTAGTGTTGACGACGGTTCGGGGATTGTTCATATGGCACCTGCATTTGGTGCTGATGATTACGAAGTTTCCAAAAAATATAATCTCCCGTTTTTACAACCTGTTACACGCAGCGGTAAATTTACTGCCGATGTTCCTGACTTTGAAGGTAAGTTTGTAAAAGATGCCGATGCAGATATTATATACATGCTCAAGCAAAAAGGACAACTCTATAAAAAGGAAACTATTGTTCACTCCTACCCGTTTAGTTGGCGTTTTGATAATGTTCCCGTAATTTATTATGCAAGAGAATCTTGGTTTATTAAAACAACTTCAGTTGCCGATAGGATGGTTGAACTAAACAAAACAATTAATTGGCAACCCCCTGAAGTTGGAAGCGGCAGATTCGGAAATTGGCTTGAGGATAATAAAGATTGGGCTTTATCGCGCGATAGATTTTGGGCAACACCGCTGCCTATTTGGATTAGCGAAGACGGAAATGATATGTTCGCTGTGGGAAGCATAGAAGAATTAAAACAAGGATTTATCGAAAAAGACGGCAACAAAATTTCCGTAGCCGATTTGCCGGAAGAAGAAATAGATTTGCACAAACCTTTTGTTGACAAAGTTTTATTTGAAAAGGAAGGTAAAATTTACAAACGAACACCGGAGTTGATTGATGTTTGGTTTGATTCCGGCTCTATGCCTTTTGCACAGTATCACTATCCATTTGAAAATAAAGAATTGTTCGAAAAAAATTATCCTGCGGATTTTATTTGCGAAGGTATTGACCAAACCCGCGGATGGTTTTATACAATGCATGCAATAGGAACGATATTATTCGATAGCATTACATACAAAAACCTTATTGTTAACGAGTTAATACTCGATAAAAACGGTTTGAAAATGTCCAAATCAAAAGGGAATACTGTTGATCCGTTTGAACTTTTTGAAAAATACGGAGCAGATGCAACTCGTTGGTATTTGATAACAACATCGCCTCCTTGGAAGCCGACTCTCTTTGACGAAGAAGGAATTATTGAAGTGCAACGTAAGTTTTTCGGAACATTAATTAACACGTATTCATTCTTTGCTCTTTACGCAAATATTGATAATGTAAATTTAAGCGAAGAGAAAATCCCTTACGAAAAACGTCCTGAAATTGACAGATGGATTATTTCGAAATTAAATTCTCTTGTTGAAGAATATCAAACCTTTATGGATGCTTACGATGTTACCAAGGCGGCAAGAGCCGTTCAAGAGTTTACTGTTGATGAACTTTCAAATTGGTATGTACGCCGCTCCAGAAGACGTTTTTGGAAAGCTGAAATTAACGAAAACAAACTTTCGGCATATCAAACACTTTACGAATGTTTGATGACAATAGCAAAACTTACAGCCCCGTTTGCCCCGTTTATTGCCGAAGAAATTTATATTAATTTACAAACCAGGAATACTTCCGAAGAGAGTCAGTCCGTTCACCTTGTCAATTATCCTGTTGTTACTTATAAGGATAAAGATTTGGAAGAGAAAATGGCAATAGCACAAAAGGTAGTTTACTTAACCCGTTCCATGCGTGCCAAATCAAATCTTAAAGTTCGCCAGCCCCTCAGTCGTATTATGATTGCCGTGGATAAAGACAAACGCGATGCAGTGGAATATATGAAAAATGTTATTCTTGAAGAGGTAAATATTAAAGAACTTGTTATCCTCGAAGATGATTCGAGTATTGTCAATAAATCCGCAAAAGCAAATTTTAAAAAAATAGGTCCTAAATTCGGAAAATTAGTCAAGAAAATTGCTGCGGAAATTACTAAATTCACAAAAGAACAAATTGCAGAATTAGAAAAAGAGAATTCAATTTCAATTAATGTTGACGGAGAAAAAATTGAATTGACATCCGAAGATGTTGAAATTATTAATTCCGAAATAGAAGGCTGGGTTGTTGAAAGTCAAGAAGGTATTACGGTTGCTATAGATTCCGAGTTAACCGAGGATTTAATAGCCGAAGGTTATGCAAGAGAAGTAGTAAACAGAATTCAAAACATGAGAAAAGATGCGGGCTTTGATGTAATGGATAAAATTATTATCGGATATTCAACCGATGAAAAATTAAGTGGTTACATTAAACAATTTTCTGATTATATTATGACCGAAACTTTGGCGGATAGCATTAAAGAAGAAATTTCCGAAAACGGATTTATTCAAGAGTGGGAATTAGGTGAACATAAATGTACAATTTCCGTTGAAAAAATTTAAATAAGGATTTGAGTTTGGAGGATTAAGATATGGCAAAAAAAACCGATATAAAAAAAACTACTTCTGCAAAAACCAAAAGTAGTACTGCAAAAAAAAGTACGACGGCAAAAAAGACCGCTACTAAAAAAAACATATCTGTAAAAAAAACAACTAAAACGGCAGTCAAATCCCATAAGGGAAAATCTACTGTAACCAGAACCGTTTCCAAGAAAAAAGTTAAAGGATATCCTAAAAAAGATTTGGAAGAATTCCGTAAAGTAATACTTGCAAAAAAGGATGAAATTATCGAACAACTTCAAAATCTTAAAGAACAGATGATGGATTCCAGTACAGGTCAATATGTTAACGAAAATTCTCCCTATTCTCTGCATATGGCAGAGCAGGGAACCGATGCACAAGAAAGAGAGAAACTCTATTTGTGGGCACAGAGAGAGACAAAATTTTTAGGATATCTTGAAGATGCATTGCAACGGATTGATAACGGAACTTATGGGATTTGTATTGAATGTATGGATGAGCCGAAACATTTATGCCCAACGTGTCCTTTAATTCCCAAGCCGCGTTTATTGGCGGTTCCGCATACACAGCATTGTGTAGAAGTTAAAAACGCATCTAAATAATAGGTAGAGTTTGAAAGTATTGTATTTAACTCTCGTTGTTTTTATTACCGATCAACTTTCCAAGATATTTGTGAAAGGTTTTTCGATTCCTGCCCTTAATTTTAACTGGGAAGGAATGGATTACGGACAAAGTATTAATGTAATCGGTGATTTTTTGAGAATTACTTTTGTCGAAAATCCCGGTATGGCTTTTGGTTTGGATGTTGGTCCCGTTCAAAAATTTGTTTTATCAATTTTTACATTTGTTGCGGTAATCGGAATTTTTATTTATCTCTATAAATCCAGAAACAGAGATTTACCATTGCGTATTGGTTTGGCATTAATCCTTGCCGGAGCTTTGGGAAATTTAATTGACAGAGCATTTTACGGTGTGTTTTATGGCTATGCTCCGTTAATGTACGGCAGAGTTGTTGATTTTATTCAAGTGGAATTTTGGGATTTTACATTGTTCGGTCACACTTACGAAACTTGGCCTATTTTTAATATTGCCGATTCTGCCGTTACTGTTGGTGTTGCCGTAATTATACTTTTTCACAAGGGAGAAAAAGAGACGGTAAATTCTCCGGAAAATGAATATACGATTGAAGAAAATGCTCCGATAAATAGCGATATAATTAACAACAATATTGAAAATGGCGAAAATAATAACGGAAAAGAGATTCAAGTTTGAAGTTACCGAAGGGCAAAGGAAGGAGCGTCTTGATGTATATATCGCCAATGTTATGGAAAATGCCACCCGTTCACGAATTCAACAACTGATAAAAGCAAAATTGGTTTTTGTAAACGGAAAAAACAAAAAAGCCAATTATCAAATTTTACCCAAAGATGTAATTGAACTGGTAATTCCCGTTTCTCCGCGTCCCGACGAAATTGAACCGGAAGATATTCCACTTGATATAGTGTATGAGGATGATTACTTAATTGTTGTGAATAAACCTGCGGGAATGGTAGTGCACCCCGCCTTGGGCAATTGGACGGGAACAATGGTGCATGCACTTTTACATCACACAAAAAACTTAAGTAACATTAACGATGACGAACGCCCTGGTATTGTTCATCGGTTGGATAAAAATACAACCGGACTTTTACTTGTGGCAAAAGAAGCCTGGGTACATTCCGAACTTGCCAAACAATTTGCCGAAAGAAGAACAGAACGAGAATATTGGGCTGTTTGCTGGGGTAAGTTTGCTAAGCCTGAAGGAACTGTTATCGGTAATATTGCGCGCAGTAAAAAGGATAGAAAAATTTTTACGGTTAACGAAACCGAAGGGCGGTATGCCGAAACACATTATTGGGTACTTGAAGAATTTGAGTTTGCATCTTTAATAAAATTAAAATTGAAAACAGGAAGAACTCATCAGATACGTGTTCATATGAATCATATTAACCATCCTATTTTCGGCGACCCTATTTACAATGGCAGAGCAATTCACTATGGAAGCAATTTACCGAAAATAAAACAACGCGTTGATAATTTGCTTGCCATTATTGACCGTCAAGCGCTTCATGCCAAAACACTCGGATTTACTCATCCTAAAACGAAAGAAAGATTAATCTTTAATTCCGATTTACCGAAAGATATGGTGGAGATTATTGAAAAACTTAGGGGGTGATAAAGCTCTAATTTTTCAAGGTATTTCTTTTTTATGTAAATCTTTACTGTTTTTCGGTTTAATAAATTTG
>Ga0256914_1003567_pt1 | contig 12196 bp, 12 predicted proteins | sample HulkmetaG_FD_191571 | JGI IMG/M metagenome (GOLD analysis project Ga0256914, IMG submission 191571) | Hydrothermal chimney microbial communities from Main Endeavour vent field at the Juan de Fuca Ridge, Pacific Ocean - Hulk | ecosystem: Environmental > Aquatic > Marine > Hydrothermal vents ...
CATAATTCATTGGACGATTATATTCCATCTCTGTGATCTGTCAATAAGAAATGGATTTGCCTGGTCGTTACCGTCCTCTGTTCCTTAGCTGCTGCCATAGCTATGCAGGCCGGCCAGCAGGAAGTTGACCCCGAAATAGGTGAAAAAGACCGAGATAAAACCGAGAATGGCCAGCCATGCGATCCGCTTGCCGCTCCATCCCCTTGTGAAGCGGGCATGAAGGGTCAGGGCGTAGATAAACCAGGTGATTATGGACCAGGTTTCCTTGGGGTCCCAACTCCAGTACGTTCCCCAGGCCTCGTTGGCCCAGACCGCTCCGGTTATGATTCCGGCGGACAGCCACATGAAACCGAATATGATGGTTTTATGCGTAAGATCGTCAATGACCCGCAACTCGGGCAGTGATCCGGCTACCGATCCGGGAGGATTGGAACCGCTTCTGGCCTTGATGAGATACATGATGCCGAGACCACCTGCCACGGCAAAGGCGCCATAACCGATAAAGCAGGTAATGACATGGGCAAGCAGCCAGTTGGACTGCAAGGCAGGAACGAGCGGGCTGATTTCCTGGTTGATGCGGCTGGCAAAAGAGGCATAGGCCATGGCTGCCACGGCAAAAGGCATGACAAAGGCGCCAACCACACTGGCCTTGTACCGGCATTCGATATAGATATAGAAGAGCGTTGTACACCAGGCGAAAAAGACCAGGGATTCATACATGTTGGTCAGGGGCGCATGACCTATGCCGATCTGGTAGGATTCATACCAGCGCAGGCCCAGGGCGGCGGTCTGGACAAGTACGCCGAAAACGGCGCTCCAGAAGCCCAGCCGGCCCGCCTTTTTGCTTTTGAAGATAAGCAGGGCTGCATAAAAAATGCTGGAAAAAAGATAACTCAGGGTCGTTATGCCAAAAAGCTGTGAGCTGTTCATTGTTGTGTATTTTTTCTTTCTGATGGTTGGTCAGGAGAGGGAAAAAGGCACCCAACTTTAGCTGTTGCCACTTTCAAACTCATTGACAAGGCGGAAAAAAACCTTTTCAAAACCTAACTTATTCTTATGGGCGCTGCCAGCGAAAAGGACTGTGCATCCCTGGCTCTTTCCAGGGCTGACAAAACAGTATATCTTCCGGTGCGACATAAAAAAGGCCACGTAGAGCCCCAGCAGCATCATGCCACAGCCGATGTAGACAAACCAGACGCCGGGATCCTTGGTAACTTGCAGGCCCGTGGCATAGAGCTGCTTGACTATCAGTTCATATTCACCGGAAGGGCGTTTGATGATCGCCTTTTGCCCATTGTTGACCCAGAAGATGGCTGGGGCGGCATCATCGCCGCCGAACCAGATCTTGATTCGCTGCACAGCCTCGCCCCGCACCTCCTGATTCAGGATGCCAAAAGAGATATTGGCAAAGCCTGTTTTGATCTGGTGGCCGCCGGAGATAATCTTTGTCTCCTTCTGATCGGTTTCCTTTTTTTTCAGAATGGTGAGAAAATCCGAATAGGGTTGGTAGGAAGACTGGTAAAAGGTAATCCCCCGATACGTAAGGGGCCTGTTGACCTTTAGATCCCATTCAGTTGTGCCGTTGTCAAGAACCACAGGCTTGCCGTTTTCCAGGACACTGACCTTGGAGAGATATGTCTTGGGCATACCGTTACTGTAGTATTCTATAGTAAAAAAGTTACATCGGACCGCAAAACCAAGGTCGATTTTTTCTCCGCCGGGCAGGGAATAGATATAATCCGTCTGTCTGCTTTCCGGGATCATAATCGAGCCCTTGAAGGCGAATTTAGGTTTATGGAGTACTTTTTTGGCAAAGGTGGGTGAGCCGATCACCGCGCCGAGCAGGATAACCAGAATGGAAAGATGGACGATATAGACACCAAACCGGGTCCAGGCCCCTTTCTCGGCATAGAGCAATGTGCCCCCTTTTTTCTCCCGCCTGTCAGCTTTCCATCCCTTGCTGGTCAGAAAATTGTCAACGGTTAGCACTGCTTCATCAGGTGAACTGGCCAGGGAAACCGTTTTTTTCAGGCCCATTTTGGCGAGCCTGGCCGGATCAATGGCCAGATTGTCCTTTTTGACGATGCGAATAACGTTTGGAATACGTTCCAGACTGCAGACGATCAGGTTGATGGAAAAGATCCCGAGCAGGCTGAGAAACCACCAGGAGTTGTACATATCGGTGAGCTCAAGCTTCTGGAACAGTTCGGCAGTTTTTTGCCCGTATTCATGAACATAGGTGGAAAAGGGCTGGTTTTGCTGGATAATGGTGCCAATGATCGAGGTGGCGGCCAGGACAAAGAGAAGAAACAGGGCCAGCTTGACAGAGGCAAAAAAGGTCCAGACAGGATTTTTCTTTTTAGTACTCATTGATGATATCCGGATGCAAAAAACAATTCTGAAGGTGAAGGGAAGAAGTTTCCGGCTCTCCCCGTGTTTCAGTCTTGGAGAGTCTCTTAAAGCCAGGTCGGGATTGTCACGTAGGTCCGGACCACTTGCTTGCCAGCAAAGGCGTTATTATTGATCCCTCGCTGTGGCATAACCTCTTTTGCTACCACACCATATCTTCTTTGTCAATCATAGAAAAATGATCATTTTTTATAACTTGTTGTTATTTCGGAGGTTTTTTCTTGAGTATGAGAACCATTACCGGAAGGGCATTTCTGTGATTCGGATACGATTCAGCCCATGATCCGGCGTATGCCGGCTGTTTCTCTCTTCTTTTTTATTGCTGAAGGCATGCGTCTACTGCTACCTTGCATATAATGGTGAGGCAATGGGAGTTACCAACGGTTTTGCTCCCATGTTCAACTGGCGCTGAGCCGTTGAGCTTTCAGAACGTATTTCCCTTGCTGACGCAATGGCTCTTATCCCCCTTGATTCGGCCCGCACCCGGACTCTGCGGTTATGCAAGAAGATAGCGCCGCCAGCGGCCGTGGCCCTGCTTTCCTACAAGAAGGATCGGGGTGTGCTTGTCTGCTCCGGAAACGGGCAAGGGGAGTATGAGGTTCGCGAATATGGTTTTGTCGATCAGACCCTTGTGGTGGAGTGGGACGGGCTTGGTAAGCTGTTGAAGAAAATAATAAAACGTGAGTTTCCGCGTAGTCGAAGGGTTCGGTTGCTGAAACTGGCTTCGTCTGAACAGCTACGCATTTCCCAATACATTCGTTAACGATATGCTCGTGTTACGCTGCTCTGCCTGTAAAAAGAAACTTCTTCGCTATGATAAAATTGGCCAGGGTGAACTTCTGCGCTGTCACAAGAAACGTATTGATAAATTTTACAATACCTATGAGCGTCAGGGAAGACTGTACTGTTCATGTGGCCGGGACATCGGGATTGACAAGGGCAGTTTTTACAAGATGATCGGTAAGGCCTTCACCTACAAGGGTACCAAAAGGAATAGCTGAGACAGCGTTTTCGCGTTGCCTGTTTACAGATAAAGCAGGGATTTCGTAAGTCGTTACGAACCCACTGTGGAGTCGTGTCCCTCGCTTGCCTTTTTGCCCGCTCATGGTTGCCCATACAGCCTGGCAGCCGAAGTCATGCAGGTTCACATACCTGCATAATTTACAGGGCATCCGAGCCAATTCGCATAACCAGGAAATGAAAGCGCATGGATACACCTCCTGTGAACAGATACATGATTTCGATGTGATTATTTCCCGCAACTGGCCGCGTTTCGATTCGTTCCTGCCCCGGGACATAGTTTGGGTCAATTCGGAGAAAAATCGTTTTGTAATTACCACCAATCTTCAGAAAACAGTTGGCTTGGATGGCGGCTATCGAGCCTTGATGGTAACCACATTGAACAAACCTGTATGATGGGCTTAGCCCATCAAACACGGTGGCAAACCATATCCTGCAACGCCTGCTTGATGTTGGGCAGTGCCCAACCTACAAAGTTGTTGAGGATATATGGCGGCAATGGAGTTTTGGTGGTAATAATAATTTTTCTGATCCGAGAGGGCTGACCGAAATCGAGAGTGACAATCCATTCCTTGAAAGGGATCACGGGCCACCTGGTTTGACGCGGGCAAGGTATCTTTTTTCCTTTTTTCCACGTAACCTGGGGAGCCCCCTGGGTCTGCGCCGGGGGAGGTATCTTTATAGAATCTTCTATTGACACAGGAACGGTATGTACGATATTCCTGCCAGCTTTGCAAACTGATACTCCTTGAGAGGACAAACAAATCATGGACGAACAGGAAATGCCAACCCGACCAGGCAGGATATTGGTCATGGATGATGAAGAGCTGTTTCAAAGAGTTATTGGTTCCCAGCTTCAATACCTGGGACATGAAGTGGGCTTTGCCGCCGACGGCCAGGAAGCCGTGGATAAGTACCGAAAAGCCATGGACTCGGGAACACCTTTTGATCTTGTTATCATGGATCTGACCATCCCTGGCGGCATGGGTGGCGAAGAGGCCGTTGGCATGATCCATGAAATGGATCCCAAGGCAAAGGTCGTTGTGTCCAGTGGTTATTCCAATGATCCGATCATGTCCTCTTATCAGGATTATGGTTTTATGGCCGCCATCGCAAAACCATTTAAGCTCTATGAGCTTCAGCAGATTCTCGCCATGGCTCTGTCCTGATCCCCACTCTTTTTTCTTTTCCCCATGTCGATTCCCGCAGTTTTCGGGATATGACATTCCCTTGATCTTCTGTTAATTTCCTTGAGTTGTCTTTTTGGGTAACGCATAATACATACAAGAGGAACACCTGTTTTTTAAAAAGAATTTCCTTGTCCGGGAGGGTGTATGAAAACAGCAATTCGGTCCAGCCCAGCCTGTCTGGATGAGCAGGAATGTATAGCCAGATCCCTGTCGTACGCGCGAACTCGTCAGTTTGCCAAGGGCGAGAGTATTGTTTCCCCTGAAGTGCAATCAGAACATGCCTTTTATTATGTTCTGGCCGGGACAGTGGAGGTCTCCTATCGTGGAGCGAAAGAGACCAAAATTGTCGTGGCGCTGATCGGCGCGGGAGAATTTTTTGGAGAAGTGGGTTTTTTTGACCAGGGCGTCAGGGATCGTATCCTGCAGGCCACGGAAGATCTGGAGTTGGCTGTCTTTGACCAGAGGGTCATGGATACCATACGCAGCACGGAGCCGGAACTGTTTTCTGATTTTCTTCTCCTGTTAACCAGGCGGATCTGCGTCAGGTTCAGGCGGCTTGCCGGAGAGGCTTCGCCTCTTGCCGCCTATGCCGATTCCATGGCTGGCAGACGCAGTAGTAAATATATTGAGGCAAAACCGCTTCCCTCCGCTCTTGTCCGCACGGAACTCTGGCATGTGGTTCATGAGCGTATGGAAAAGATTTCCATGGAGTTGTTTAACATGTCCCTTGCCCTCCATGAAGATATGAATATCGGCGATACCCGGGATCTGGAGGAACGGTGCATGACAGCTTTGAATCTTTTGGCAGATTCCATGCCCGAGTTTGAACGGCTTCTGGCTGGTACAGAATATGAAGAAATCCTGTGGGGCTATGTGTTCAAGGAAATGTACCCCTATTTCATGCGCAGCCGCCATGCCGAGCGCAGTTATCACAAGCCAAAGGGATATGCAGGTGATTTCCTGATGATCGAGCATATCTATGCCAACACGCCCAAGGGAGCGGGCCGGGTGGGCGAGGTTATCGACGCCTTTTGTCTGGCCAGGCCCTCATCCAGGGCGATCCGGGGCCGTCGCCGACTGCTGGCTGGAGAACTGGCCAGATTGAGCGCACCCCTGGCGGAGCAGGGAAAAAGGATAGCGATTATGAACCTTGCCTGCGGGCCCAACCGGGAGCTGTTCGATTTTCTGGGCGATTGTTCCTATACCCATCTGATCGAGGCCCTCTGCGTTGATATTGATTCAGAGGCATTGCAGTATACCAACAAATATGTCAATACATTCCCCCATTCTGCCTCCATTCGTCTCATGCAGGAAAATGTCATCAAGTGGGCCCTGGGAAGGAGCCGTCAGGAGATAGGATTACAGGATATCATTTACTCGGCCGGGCTTTGCGATTATCTTGAGGATGGATTATTCAAACGATTGATTAAAAAATGTTATCATCAACTCAAGCCCGGCGGAACCCTGATTCTCGGCAATCTCGATTTTCACAGCGATTCAGCGTTCATGGACAGAATCCTGCGCTGGAAACTGATTTACCGAAACAGGGAACAGCTCCAGAACCTTTTTCGCGATACCCCTTTTGGCGGCGCAACCATTGTCAGCGAGGAGCAGCAAATCAATCTTTTTGCCGTGGCGGTCAAGGAGCAATAGAGCAGGGGACACCTGTTTTGTGCAAGCCCGCGGATCTTTCAACATCTTGCGGAAACAGTAAACAATAAACCAACGGGCCTGTTTCCCAGACCAGTTGACAAGTACGGATCAATGGCATTCAGGCTGGTACACAGTTCAGAAACAGGATTTTTGCGGGAGCAGAAAGGGTTGTTGCTGCAGCGGGCCATTCCCGTTTTCTGGCTTGGGATTCTTTTTGTTTTGCTCTTTGCTGTTTTGGACTTTGTTGTCCACCGCCCACTTTTTTCGCAATTTTTGTTTTATCGCCTGACCTTGGTCTATCTTTTCCTGCTCTGCCTGGCGCTTCTCCATTTCAGATCGTTCCAAAGGCACTCCTTGCTCCTGACAATTGTCGGCATCCTGGCTGCCACACTGGTCATTTCTCTGATGACGGTGAAATTAGGCGGTTTTTCTTCTTCTTATTTTCTTGGCATCGCCCTGACTGTCTCCTTTGTCCTTTCTGTATTACCCCTGCAAATACGTGACATTATACTGATTGGCCTGCTTGTTTTTGTTCTCTATCTCGTTTGCCAGCTCGTTGCCGGGTATCCATTAAACCGGCAGGATGTTATCTATCTTTTTGACAATGCGGCACTCTACTGTGTCATCCTGGCTATTGTTGTTTTAAAGTCCCATGACGAGACGATCCATCATCTTCAGATCTGGCAGGGTAGAGAGAATCTGCGTCAACTGAACAATGAGTTGACCATTTATACCGGCGATCTTGAATTTCTGATTCAACAGCGTCTGCAACAACTTGAAGAACTCCGTTTCCGTTTCAGTGAACTGTATGAAAATATTCAGGATATGGTGGTTTTGGTTACGGACGAGGGGCGCTTGCTCTTCTGGAATCGTCGTTTCCGGGAAGAGTTCGACCGTATGGAGATGGATGACTCGTCGTTTTTTTCCCTGTTCGTGCTGGAGCAGCAGGGGTGGATAAGGAGGCTTATTCGGTCCAATGCTCTGGAATTACAGCCTATTCGTTCCATTGAAGCACGCATGCGAACCGGCAGGGGAAACATCCTTGACGTTGAAATAAACGGCAACTGGATAGCTGGATGGGATCCTGAACCATGCTGGCAGCTCGTGATCCGTAACATTACCCGGCGCAAGCAGATGGAGCGACAGGTGCTCGAGGCGAGCAGACTGGTTGATCACTCACGCCGGGCAGCAATTATTGGTCTTGCCAAGCTGGCCGAATACCGGGATCAGGAGACAGGCGCCCATCTCGAACGAATCCGTGAGTATACCAGGATTTTGACCACCGCGCTGGCAGATATCCCGGGCCTGCAGCATCTTGTCTCTCCCTCCTTTCTGGAGGACATAACACTTTCTTCGGTTCTGCATGACATCGGCAAGGTAGGTATTCCGGACTCCATTCTTCGCAAGCCGGATCGGCTCAGGGAAGAAGAGTTTGAAATTATGAAAAAACACTGTGTTTACGGGCGGGACGTGCTGGCCAATGCCTGTCGTGAGGCCGGGAATGTCACATTTCTGACCATGGGGCAGGATATAACCCATTATCATCATGAAAAATGGGATGGCAGTGGTTATCCAGAGGGAAAAAGCGGGCCGGAAATTCCCCTGTCGGCCCGCATTGTCGCCCTTGCCGATGTATATGATGCGCTGACCTCACGGCGCTGCTACAAACAATCCCTTGCCCATGAACGAGCCAGGGATATTATTGTCAAAGAGCGTGGCCGCCACTTTGATCCACAGGTGGTCGATGCCTTTCTTGCCACAGAGCAGGAATTCAAGCGCATCAGAATGAAAATCCTGCTCCGCTGATTATGACAACCGCATACCCTGATAAGTTTGAATCCCTGTACAGAGAGGAGGTCGGTCGTCTTTTCCATCACCGTCTCTCCTATCTGCTCATTATCGCCGCTCTGGTCTTTTGGCTTTACGTTCCGCTCGACTATCTGTTAAATCCAGCTCTTTTTACGGAATTTATCTGGTATCGCCTGATTTTCGTTCTTTTTTATGTCCTGCTCTTTTTTCTGAACAGAAAGGATCATTCGTACCGTTACGCCAGGATCTATGCGTATAGCCTGTATGGATTTTCTCTGTTGCTTGTTGCGATTATGGTGTATCGAACCAATGGGTTAACCTCGTCTGATTACACAGGATTTATTATCGCGCTGGTCCTGTTCACGGGTATGATGCCTTTGAGCCTTCGGGAAGCACTGTTCTGTGGCATTGCGGCTGTGTCCGCATATATTGCGGCCGTTTTGTATGCTGGCCTGGATCATGCCAGTGAATTTCCCCTTTTATTTAATAACCTTTTTTTTCTCTGTTGTTTTGCGGTGTTGGCATCAATCCAATGCTGGTTTGAAACGCACTCCAGGAAAAAGTCATTCCGTCTCCAGATCAAGGAACGACAGGCTGTCGAATATCTTGAACAGTTAGCCGAAAATCTGGAAAAGGAGATTTCCCGCCGTGCTGCCCGGCATCAGCGTACCGAGAATCGCTATCGACAGTTGTTTGATTACCTGATGGACGATGTGGTTCTGGTGGAAAAAAATGGCAGGATCCTTTACGCCAGTTCTTCTTTTTACAGTCACTTCGGCCAGGTCCGCGGCGATGCTCTTAATATCCTTGATCTGGTGCCGGCTTCGGTCCGGGGCGCCATGCAGACCAATGTGCTTGATGCTGTAGGGAAAGGTAAGGTGGTGAGCGGGTTTCAGACAGAGTTCGTCTTTGGCGATAATCGAGATGTGACCGTGGAGATCAACGGCAACATGCTCAAGCGTCAGGGCCGTCTCATTGGGCTCCAGTTGATTGTCCGGGATATATCCGACCGGATACGGATGGAGGAAGAAATAAAAAAGGGGCTCTACTTACGTAAACAGACCGAAACCGCAGCCATCATGGCCTTGGCTGGTCTGTCGGAGCATCGGGATGTGACAACCGACAATCATCTGGAGCGTATCCGGGCTTACAGCCAGATCCTGGCCAGTGATATTGCCCGGCGCCCCATGTATCAGGAGGCTCTGGGCAGGAGTCGGCTGGAAGATCTGGTCATGGCCTCAGTCCTTCATGACATCGGCAAGGTAGGTATTCCGGATTCGGTTTTGTTTGCGGAAAAAAAGCCGGCCCGTGAGGATGAAATGCTCATCCGGCAGCACACGATCATAGGAGGCGATGTGATCAAGTCCATGGAAAAATCCGAGGAGACAGACAGCGGTTTTTTGCGCTTTGCCAGGAATATAGCCTATTTTCATCATGAATGCTGGGATGGCAGTGGATATCCTTTTGGCCTGAAAGGGGATGAAATACCCCTTGAAGCGCGAATTGTCTCACTGGCCGATTTTTATGAAACCAGGACCATGGCCACGCAACAGAAGCATCGGTTGACCCACGCCCAGGCCCTGCAGCTCATATTGCGGGAAGCAGGCCACCGGTTTGATCCGGATGTTGTTGACGCCTTTATCAATCAGGAACATGCGTTTGTCCGGGTTTATTCCCGGCTGGCTGTTGACTCCTGACCGTCTGCCTTGCCCAGGGCAAATTCCACTGCCGCCCGGGCATGGATGGCCGTGGTATCGAGAAGGGGCATGGTGGTATCCTGTTCCCGGATCAGCAGGGATATCTCGGTGCAGCCCAGGATTACCGCCTCCGCGCCCTGTCGGCCAAGCCGGGCCACTATGTCGGCATAGGCAGCCCTGGAGCTGTCCTTGACGATCCCGCAACAGAGTTCCTCGTAAATGACGCGGTGCACCAGATCCCGTTCATCCGCAGGCGGGATGCAGACCTCGATACCGAAATTGTCAGTCAGGCGGCCCTTGTAAAAGTCATCTTCCATGGTGAAGCGGGTGCCGAGCAGGCCCACCTTTTTCATCCCCTGGCCGATAATGGCGCGTCCCGTGGCATCGGCGATGTGCACAAGCGGGATGGTAATGGCCGCTTCCACCAGGGGCGCGACCTTGTGCATGGTATTGGTGCAGATAAAAAGCGCCTGCGCGCCCGCACCTTCAATCTTCCGGGCCGCATCGGCGAGCAACTGGCCCGCCTTTTTCCAGTTTCCCTGGGCCTGGAGCTCCTCGATTCTGGCGAATTCCACGCTGTAGAGAACAAGCTCGGCCGAATGGAGACCGCCGAGCGCATCCCGGATGCCCCGGTTGATAAGGGTATAATAGGTGAGGGTCGATTCCCAGCTCATGCCGCCGAGCAGGCCGATGGTCTTCATTTGTTCGTGTCGGATTCTTGTTGTGTTTTCATGGTGATCCGCAGTTCCACTTCATGAGGATCACGGACGCCTTTCAGGTTGTCGACAAAGCCCAGCACTGTTCCGGCCAGGATGTCCTGGACAAAGTCTTTCATGACCACCTTGCGGCCGTTGATGAGCAGGGTCACCTGGTCAGCCGCGTTCCGGTCCGGGCCAAGGAACCGTTTTTCGATGAAATCGGCCAGATCACTGCTTTCATCCAGCCGGAATACATAGTCGCCGCCAATATGCTGGTCCGTGGCAATGGCGATCACGCCGCTGACCTGGTCGCGCAGGAGCGGCCCCGTACCCCTGTACACCTCGATTTTGGCCACCTGGCGCGCCTTTTTGAACCCTTCGCCAATAACAATATCGACCCTGGGGAAAAAGCGGTGCGCGAGAGTGTGCAGGTCCCGTTCCACAGGGCCGCTGCGAAGCACCATCTGGTCCGGGGCCACGAGCATGACAGCCTCTGCGCCTGCCGCGCCATACTTGCCGGTATCGGTTTCCGGTCGCTCCGGGGCAAGATTGTCTTCCTTGCTCGACTTGATAACCCCGACCCGATAACCGCGGGCGACAAGATGGGAAACCACCTGGCTGGCCAAGGTGGTTTTGCCGGAATCGTGCCAGCCGATAAAACTTATAAGTGGGGGCATGGATCAATGGAGTAGAGTGAACATAACAGATCCCGCAACGAGGATCTGCCTGGCGGCCGGTTCGGCTCAGATTGTATAGCGGCTGTGGAGAATTTCAACCTCTTCCCTTGGTTTGTAGCCGGTTATCATGCTTGTGAGTGACCCCTTGATGGCAAAGAGCGACATATAGAGATGGACAAGGAAAAAACCGACCAGGGCCGCGCCGAGAAGGTTATGGATGATAACCATTTGCCGGAGCTGATTCACGGACCCGGAAAAGGAGTAGAGCAGATAGCCGCTCCAGGCCATGACTCCGCCACCCACAGTGGCCAGCCAGAACCACATCTTCTGACCAAGGTTGAACTTGCCCGCCGGCACGGGTTTCTTTTTTTTGCTCAGATATCCCCCCAGAATGAGCAGCCAGAGAATATCATAGGGCATTGGCAACATATCCTTGAGCCAGATCAGAAACAGACAGGCGGCGCTGAAGGCGAAGATAATTGCGGCAACGAGATGCACGGTTCGACCGGCCATGATGAACTGACCGCCGCCCAGGGCAAGAAACCGGGCAAAGATAACCATCAGTCCGGTTACAACCAGCAGGGTAAAAGAGAGGGCGGCCAGCCAGTGCAGTATCCTGGTGAGGATGCCGAAAAATTTGACCAGGCCGGTATGGACAAAGGACTTGGGCCCGATGACAATATAATGGAGCAGAAAAAGAGCCGGAATAATGGTCAGAACCAGGAGAAAAAGGCGGGGAAACAACCCCTTTTGCAGGTTGGTGAACAGTTGGCCATAGTGTTGCCAGTCGCCGGTGAGCTGCTGGTTGAGGCCACTTAACCAGGCCGTGCCCCGTGTTGGGCCGCAGGAAAGCAGGACCTGGGCGGCACGGGCTGTTACAAGGGACAGGCAAACAAGGAGCAGGGCCGCGCCGGCCGTCTGCAGCCATTTGCGCCGGGCCGGGGAGAGGGCGGATAGAAGAGTATTCTGCATGGCAATCTCCTTTGGTCGGCATGGCCGGGGCCGGTCGTATCCTGGCCCCGGCTGTTGCCGCCTATTTGCTA
>Ga0256914_1003568_pt1 | contig 12195 bp, 10 predicted proteins | sample HulkmetaG_FD_191571 | JGI IMG/M metagenome (GOLD analysis project Ga0256914, IMG submission 191571) | Hydrothermal chimney microbial communities from Main Endeavour vent field at the Juan de Fuca Ridge, Pacific Ocean - Hulk | ecosystem: Environmental > Aquatic > Marine > Hydrothermal vents ...
GATGGCAATCATGAAACAAGAATTGCTCAAGAGATTGTGCTTGGTATGGGTGGTGTAAAAGCACTTGAAGCACTTGGTAAAAAAGTTGATATTTACCATATGAATGAGGGGCATGCTCTTCCTCTTGTTTTTAGTCTTTATGAAAAATATAGAGATAGAGATGAAGTTAAAAAGAGAGTGGTATTTACTACACATACTCCAGAAGCAGCAGGAAATGAGGAGCATAATATCTATCTTCTTCAAAGAATGGGCTTTTTTGGTGGTATTGATCTAGATACTGTTAGAAGCTTGACAGATACTTATGGAGAGATGTTTAGTTTGACAGTAGGTGCATTGAAGATGTCAAAAATTGCAAATGCAGTATCTAAAATTCATGCAGATGTGGCTAATGATATGTGGAAAGATGTAAAAGATATTCATGAGATTATCCCTATTACAAATGCACAAAATAGAACATATTGGCAAGATAAAGGTCTAATTAGAGCTTTGGGTAGCAAAAAAGATTCAGAATTGGTTGAGAGAAAAAAACATCTTAAAAGAGTTCTTTTTAATACTGTTGCCGATCAGACAGGAAAAATGTTTAAAGATGATGTTTTGACAATTGTTTGGGCTAGAAGATTTGCAGAGTATAAAAGACCTGGATTGTTAAAATATGATTTTGATAGATTTGTAAAAATGGTTACAAGTGCAAAGATGCCAGTTCAGATTGTTTGGGCAGGTAAACCATATCCTACAGATACAACAGCGGTTGGTATCTTTAATGAATTGACATATATATCTAAAGATGTTAAAAATATTGCAGTATTGACAGGCTACGAGCTTGATTTATCAGCAATACTAAAAAAGGGTGCTGATATTTGGATTAATACTCCAAGAGTCAATAGAGAGGCTTCAGGGACCAGTGGAATGACAGCTTCTATGAATGGTGCATTGCATTTCTCTATTCCTGATGGTTGGCATCCAGAGTTTGCTGTTCATGGACACAATGCATTTACTATTCCAAATTGTAATGAAAATTTATCTATTGAAGAGCAAGATAGAATAGATAATCTAAATATGATGCAAGTTTTGGAAAATGAGATCATTCCAATGTATTATAATGATCAAAAAAAGTGGCAAGGTATGGTTAAAAATGCTATGAAAGAGATTTTACCATTTTTTGATTCTAATAGAATGGCTGATGATTATTATACAAAACTTTATGATGCTCAATATGTACCATCTAAAGATAGACAGACAAAGACGGCAAAAGCGTAACTTTCTTTAATAACTTCTATAAAATATCTTTTTTAGGGCTAAATAACAATTTAGCCCTAATTTCTTCCAAAATCTAGTTATTTATTTATGAAAAATTTAAAAAAATTATATATAATGTTTTTTTCAAAAAAAATATAGGATATTTAAAATGATAATAAATAAATTTATTGCAACGACAATGATTTCATCACTTTTTCTTTTAAGTGGGTGTGAACAAAAAGTAGAAAAAAAGCCAGAGGTATTTGTAGAGACTGGTGGTGCAGTAGAGGGTGATATTCTTTATGATGAAGAGATGAAAAAAGCTTGTCAAATGAGTGGAAGAGAGTTTGCTCAAAAACACTCTAAAGATGAGTGGAAAAGTTTTGCACAAAAAGGCAAAATTGGAGAAGTGGTGAAAAAGATATGTCCAAATTTAGCATTCAAAAATGATTGGACTCCTGATTTATATGAGTTTGTTGCAAAAAATGCTAAAGAGAATATTTAAGCCGATATTTTTTTATAGCTTTATTTCGTAATTTAATACTTTTTTGGAGTTTAATAAGAGATTGATCAATTATATTGATAATCTCTATATTATCTCTATACTCTTTTTGGATTAGTTTTAATGGATCTTGGTGAACTCTTGATTTTTTAATCTCATAATGGAGTTGAGGCTCAATAGCATTTCCTGTTGCCTTATCTATTCTACCTATAATCTCTCCCCTTTTTACTATTTGATTTTTTTTGACATAAGCTTTTGAGAGATGGATATATAGTGTTTCAATATGATTTTTATGTTGGAGTTTGATATATAGACCTGATCTTCTCCCTTTGGCTATATTTTTTACAAAACCATCAGCAGAAGCTATAATATTTACATGATTTAGATATATGTCATACCCTTTGTGTTTTCGATTTTTACCTTTAAAATCATCTCTTTTTGCTCCAAAATGGGGTAATCCATCTTTGATGATATTTTGTGGTCTGTATAATATTGAATGATTTAGAAAGGTTTTTATATCTATATTTTGGATTGGCAATATGAGATCTACTTTGGAGATTGAGCCAAGTGGAATTTGACTTGATGCAAATATAAGCGATTGAGTTAGAATGGTAAGTATAATAAGCAGTTTCATCTGCTTATTATACTAAATTGGTATTAGAAAAGTAGTGAAATATCTCCATCTGCATAAACTACAACAGGTAAACCATAAAATGAGAATATAACACCCAATGTTTTAGAATTTTTGGTGATTTTCCCTGTAAGTTCTTTACCTTCTAGTTTAGCATGTAGATATGTTTCAGTCTCATCTTTTATATTTGTTTCCCATATTGTTTGATTCTTTTCTATACTTTTTGTAAGAGATATATGTACCTCTTTATTTAGATATGAGTAGTCCAAATCTAAAGTATTAAAATTCTCTGAATCCTCTTTTCCTATAGAAGAAATTTTATATTTCCTAGAGATATTTATTAACTCTAAGTTTCCTTTGGTCTCTATACTTTGCAGATTATTCTTTTCTGATACTTTTATCATTCCTTCATATATACTATCTGTTAGGTTGCTTACTAATGTACCATTGAATGTAATTATCTTATTATTTTGGCTAAATAGTAATCTACCATCTAATCCATGTCTACTATTTGTAGCTCGTATATCTATAAAGTTTGGAGAAAGATCAACTGTTGCTTTCTCTTGATTGTTGTTAACTCTCATATCAAATGATGAATTATCAATAAATACGATCTCTGATACTTGCAGATATTTATTATCTACCTTTGTAAAACCTTTGATTTTTAGATCAGTTTTTTCATTTTGTGTAGAGAATATTGCATCAATGTCAACTTCTAGATTGTCTTGATGTCTTTTAGTTGAATTTTTTTGAGCCAATGGAAGTTCTCCATTTATGGAGATAGTGCTATTTTTCAATGAATTGTCATTTAGTTCTGGAGAGAATGTAATTACTCCTTCCCAAATATTTCCATTATTTGAGATAATTTTATAGTCCCACTGCTCTTGTCGTTGATTATTTGCAAAATAGATTTTGTTGGAAGTTTTTGAAAATAGAATCTGCATCTCTTCATCTTCTCTTATAAAAACGCTTTCAATCTCATCTTGATTACTACCTTTAGCATCTTTTATAGTTAATAGACCATTAATGCTATTTTGTGTTATATATTCATAAATCGGTAAAATTCTATTTGCTACTTCTGTTTTTAAATAAGTATAATCTAAAGTAGGTGTTGTGAGTGCTTTCTTTGGTGTTAAATTATAGAGAATATGAGACTGTTCTCTAATCTCTCTTACTAAATTTTTTACATCTTGTAGATCTTCTAAATTAATGTTTGCATCTCTATTTTTTTTATATTTGAATAAAAATGGAATCATCTTATCTGGTCTAGGTATTTCAAAATCTGGATTCAAAATTTTGGTAATAGCCTCATCATATGTGTCTGAAGATGGATCCTCTTCCAATGGATTAAGCATAGGGAAAAGTTCAGTGATAACTTTATTTGCTTGTTCAGTACTACTTTTTGATAGATCACCAAATAGATCTTGTGCTGTTTCATAGGTTAATGTTGTTACTGGTGTTATATTAACAACTTTTGATCCATCTTTTGGTGAATAGTCAGATATTAATGCATACATAGGGTTAAATTGACTACAAGGTATTAAGTTACCTGATTTGTCTTTGATTATAGATGTTTTTTGACAAGTCAAAGCTAAGCTAAGTGGACCTGTATAATCTAAAGCATCAATTTTGTAAGCACTATTTTGATCTGTTGTTGTTTGTGCCAAAATATTACCAAATTCATCTTTGATTGTAACTATACCATCAATAACAGTATTTGGCCCTACAATACCTGAAATACCACTCTGTAAAGTTTGAACGGCCTCTTTTGGCATTTCGCTGATATTTGATGGACTCAATGGTGTATTTGACTTGGAACTACTACCACTTCCACCACCACATGCTGATATTAGCATTACTAAAAAAGAGCTTATTAAAAATTTTAAAACAATATTTTTCATATGTTACCTTTAAAAAGAAATTATTTCATGTATTTTATCATGATTTCAGCCGAATTATTTCAGTAATTAACTTTTTTTATTAAAATTTTATTAAAAGAGAGTATTTTTCCCAATTTTTTCCGATATGTAAGTTATAAACGGGTTGAAAGGGAACAGTAAAAATGTATAAAAAACGCTTTAGTTTTTTGGCGATATTATGTTTAGGTACTTTGATGATAATGGGTAACTCTGAAGTATCAAATTTTTATATTAAAAGTGAAGGTATTGACATAGATGGTGATATGTTGATAGATAAAGTTTCATATTACAATTATGATAAAAATGGAAATATTATATCTCAAGAGTATGACAAAAATGGTGATGGGTCTATTGATCAAATTTCTAAATATACTTATGATGAAAATGGTCATATGTTGTCTGAAACTTTTGATCATAATGGGGATGAAAAACCAGATTCAATAACAAACTATTTTTATGATGAGTATGGAAAAAAAATTGTAGAACATTATGATTGGGATGCTGATGGTGTTGCGGATGAGGTATCCATATTTACTTATGATTCTCATGATAGATTAATTATGGTTGTTTCAGATCAGGGAATTGATGGAAATATAAATGAGGTTTGTAGATATAGGTATTATAAAAATGGTGATATAAAATCAAAATCATGTGATAGGGGTGCTGATGGTCATGTTGATGTTATTATCTCTTATGTATATGATGATCGTGGTTATTTATCAAAAAAAAGTTGTGATCAAAATGGAGATGGTATAGTAGATGTTATTTTCTCATATAGATATGACTTTCAAGGAAATATTGTAGATGAGGATGTAAACTATAAAGATAGGTTTATGAATGAGCAAAAAATTTATAGATATACTTATGGTGAAAATGGAAAAGTTATTAAAAAAGATGTAAAGTTTAATGGACAAAAAAGGGTAAAAACTTTTTATTATCGTTGGAAAAAAATATAGCTCTTTAGATATACTTCCCTTTAAAAAAAGAGAAGAGAGTATTATGAAATTTATAATTATTCTATTAATAAGCCTAAATTTTTTGAGCGGTGCTACAAATGAAGTTTTAATCAAAAATGCTATTGTAAAAATTTATACAGTTGCCAAAATACCAAATTACCACCAGCCTTGGAATGTATCAATGAGGCAAATTAGTGGTTCTGGTTCTATTATTGATGGGAATCGTATTTTGACTAATGCCCATGTTGTGGCCAATCAAACTTTTATAGAGGTTAAACGATATGGACAGACCAAAAAATATCAAGCAAAAGTTTTGCATATTTCACATCAAGCAGATTTAGCGATTTTGGGTGTTGATAATCCTGACTTTTTCAAGTCTGTAACTCCCCTTCGCTTTGGTAAATTACCTTCAGTTCAACAAAAAGTTTCAGCTTATGGATTTCCTCTTGGTGGAAATACTTTGAGTGTTACTACAGGTATAATTTCTAGAATAGAACATCGTAGATATGTACATAGTGGAGAATCATTTTTGGCTATACAAGTAGATGCAGCTATTAATCCTGGTAATAGTGGAGGTCCTGCTATATCTAAAGGTAAAATTGTTGGTGTTGTTATGCAAGGAAGAACAGGCTCTCAAAGTATTGGTTATATTGTGCCTTCTATCATGGTTGAACACTTTTTGAAAGATATTGAAGATGGGAATAATGGTGGATTTTTGGATCTTGGCTTTTTGACTCAAGAGATGGAAAATCCAGCACTTAGAAAAAAATATCATATTGAAGAAAATAGCACTACTGGTCAATTAGTAACTTATGTTTTGCACAATTTTTTGGGAGATGGTAAAATCAGAGTGGGGGATATTCTTACTAAAGTTGATGGTAAAAATATAGAAGATGATGGAACTGTTGAGTTTGCAAAAGATCAATATACCTCTTATAAATGTTGTATTGATAGACATCAGATAGGTGAAAATATAAAATTTGAGATTTTACGAAATGGTGAAAAATCAGAAGTTGAAATACCTTTGGCTTATAGAGCAAATGATTTTTTATTGGTAGATACATTGGAGTATGACATGATGCCTAGATATTTTATTTATGGTGGATATGTTTTTGTCCCTCTTACTAGTAATCTTTTGAGTGAAACAAAAAGACAACTATTGTCTCTTCGCAAATTTACAAGAGATTGGTCAACTCCTCAAAGAGAAGAGGTTGTATTAGTCTTAAAAGTTTTGGCTGATGCTCATAATAGAGGAGATCATAGTATATCTTTATGGGCGATTGATAAGGTCAATGGTGAAAAAGTTGTATCATTTAACTCTTTTTTTAAGACGGTACAAAATTTTAAGGGTGAGTTTTTGACTCTTTGTGATAGTGATGGATATCAAGTAGTTATCGATACAAATGCATCAAGAAAATCACACTCAGAACTATTAAAAAGATATGGTATCAAATATGATAGATCAGAAGATTTGAGATAGTTAACTCAACTCTTCATAGTGCAGTTTTAGACCATCTTCACTCATGATAAAGCCATTAATTATAATTTTACCTTCATGTACTAATTTATGATGCTTTTTGCATAGTGCAATAAGATTATATTTGTGGTTTTTATGAAAGTGGTTAATATAGCCATTTTTATCCGCTTTTTGCTGAGGTATGATATGGTGTGTATCATCAACTCTTTCATCACATAATGCACATTTACTGATAAAAAGTTTTCTATTATATTTGCTAGTTTTTTGTTGGCTTAGTTGTTTTAGTTCACTTTGTGAATTTGTTAATTGATCTCTGATTGAGTAGGCATTTTTGATAAAATCTTTATCCATGTGTAGGGATTTTGCAAACTCTAATCCATAAAGAGAATCTCCCATTCCTATTTGAAGGGTACGATTGTATAGGAGTTTATCACTCTTTTCATCATATTTTACACCTAAATGTAGAAGTATCAGATGTTTTATATTTTGAAGTTGAGAGATATTTCCTAATTGGTGTAGGTGTGTGGCAAATATAAATGTAGATTTAAGGCTTATGAGTTTTAAAATAGCACTAGATACAATAGCAAGAGCTGATTCTGTCTCTGTTCCTTGGCTGATCTCATCTCCTAAAACTAAACTTTTTGCATTTGCACGATTAAATATGTTTTTGAGTTCCATCATCTCCACACTAAATGTAGAGAGACCTTTGTATAGATTATCTTTTGATACGATTCTTGTAAATATTTTGTCATACATTGAAAATCTCATCTTTTGTGCAGGTACAAAAAAACCAGCTTGAGCCAAAATTACAGAGATTCCTATACTCTTCATGAGTGAAGATTTACCACTAGAGTTTATTCCATAAAGAAGTACACCTTTTATATCCTCATTATCACTTGCTTTGATGGTAGTGTGTTGATTGGATACTTTATCTTTTATCTCTCCTAAATATATATCATTTGGAATATAGATACCGCTCTTCTCATTTGACTCTATTATTGGGTGTCTGAGTGCAATAGCTTCATAAAAATTTCCCTCTTCTATAATTGGACGAGTTAGATTAAGATTTGTGGCACATTTGGCATTTGATATTGCTACATCAATATTTGCTACAAATAGTATAAGTTTGTCAATGAGGTTTGAAAATTGATGCTCTATATTATCTAAGCTCTCAATATATCTCTCCTTGACAATAGCGATAAGTTTAATTTGGTTGGATTCAAAGTTTTGAGTAATCTCATCAAAAAGCCTAGATTGGATTTTGACACTATTTTTGAGCTGTTTATAGTGAAAATCTTTGAAGAAATAGTGTTTTTCATCAATAGTGATAAATGACTCTTTGAGTGCCTTTTCAATAAGTAAAAATCTATTTTTGGTAAGGTTAATATGATAACCCTCACTCTCAAGATAGTTAAGCACTGTATAATTTGCATCAGCAGAAAAGAGTTTGTCTTTTTGAAAAAGTTGATTGATATGATCTCGAACCATCTCTAGTTTTGAGTGCTCTTTGTGCTGTTTTTTGACAATTTTATCAAGGGTAGGATATATCCCCTCTCTAAATATATTATCATTAATCTGATCAATACGAAACTTAGCACACTTATCTAAATCAAAACTAACCTCAAGAAGTTTTTTAAACTCCATAGCTTCATCAAGAAGTTTATTGTCTATCTTGATATCTCTCTCTTTCGCTTTGTCTAAAAGATTGGTTATAGACTCTAGCGACATGTATATATATGTGAGTTCAATTGGATGTAGTTTTTTGAGATTTAGCCGTCTTTGAATCCTCTCTAGGTCATAAATCTGTTTTAAATAAGTATCAAATGTATCTGTACAATCAAGAAGCTTTTGGCTTAGATCATATCTCTCCTCTAATATATCTTTGTCAAATATTGGATTTAGAAGCCTCTCTTTTAGAAGTCTTTTGCCAAATGCTGTAGATGTTTTGTCTATTAGTTTGAGAAGAGTAGCTTCATGAGGATCTTTTGAGATTATGCTCAGTTGTTCAAGGGCATTATTTCCTATATAAACAAATCGTTTTCCTCCTAAAAATTTGGGTCTATTCATCTTTTTGATAATGCTCTCATCATGTTCAATAATAAAATCTATCAAGCAAGAGAGGGCTTCAGATGTATATGGGTGTCTTTCAAGATCAAGATATTCAATTGCACTTAAAAAAGAGTTTATCTCAAATACTTCTGTAAATAGTCTATTTTGAAAACTAATTTTGTGCCGTTTCTCATTTATAATTGTATGAAAATTTCCAAGCTCCAAATAATTAGAGATCCATTCTAAGTTAATATCTTTGTTATTTAGCGTAATAATGAGTTCACTTGTGGAGTATGTCTGCAAAAGATTAAAAATTTCATCTAATGCGTAGGTTTTATCATCACGGCTACTATGAATCTCATTTACAATGGTTTTGCCTGTACTTACATCAATTGCTGCATATCCAGCAGAGTAGATACCTAGATTTTGGTCTATTAGAATGGAAACGATGTTATTTTCGGTTGGTTCACTCAAATACTCAAAATTTGTACCAGGAGAGATAATATTTGATACATATCTTGAAAGATTTGGTACTTCACCCTTTTGTTTGACTATTATGATAGTATATTTTTTGGTGGCAATTAATCTATTTAGGTAGCGATCAAGTGAGACAGAAGGTACTCCTGCAAGGAGTGGATTCTTCTCTGAATTTTCTAATATTGATTTGTTTTTTCTTGTGAGTTGAATGTTTAAAAGTTCGGCAATCTCTTTTGCTTTGCCTACTTTTCGCTTATCATTATTGACTTCATAGACTTCAAAAAAAGTACCAATCTCTATAATAACAAGTGCATCTTTGCCATATTTTTTTTCAAAATACTCTTGAAGATCAAAATATATCTCTGTTAATAACTTTTTCTTATTACTAAGAAGTTTTTCGATTGTATTCATAAAAACTATAGATCTTTTTTAAATTGCTGTAGCCACTCATGATTGTTTTCTATGATAGATTCTTGGCGTTTTAAAAGTCCAAGTAGAATTGAATCTAATTCATCAAGTGAGAGATATTTGAGTACAAATGGATCAATCTCTAATTGACCACCATAATTTTTAAGCATCTCTTCTATCTCTTTGAGTCTCTGCTCTTTTGCTTTTTGTTGATCGTTCATGATTGGGGCATCTTAAATTTTTGAGTAATTAATTCACCTTTATTATCAAAATATAGATAATAGAGTAGATCTTTTTTGATTGGTAGATCAACCAAAAACCTGATCGCCAAATTTGCTTGAAGTGAAGCGATGTGCATTACAATTGGTGCTGCAATTCCTTCTGGCTTTTTGTCACTTATTTTAAAAGCAGAGAAGTCACTTTTATCAAAGAAACATACTTGACCATTAAACTCTTCAACAGAACCATAAATCCAAGGTACTTTGATTTTTGTTGCATATTGGTCAATTTTGGCTCTTACTTGTAGATTATCTGTAGCATCTATAATTAGATCAAGACTATTATTAAGAGTAGAAAATGCCTCAAAATCTACCTCATGAGAGATAACTTCAACAAAAGGTGAGCGATTTTTGATATGTGAAGATAGGGCTTTGGATTTGTATTCTCCTACATCTTCCATGCCAAAACCAATCTGCCTATGTATATTATGTAGTTCAACCTTATCAAAATCTATAAGATGAATTGTACCAATGCCAGAACTTCCCAATGCTACAGCCAAAGAGCAACCAAGCCCTCCACAGCCGATAATAGCAATAGTTTTGTGTTGGAGTGAATTTTGTCTATCCTCTCCCCATAGTTGAATTTGTCTATGGAAATAGTTAGACAAGTAGACCTCTCTGTTTTAATTGATCTTTAAATTGCCATGTTTGATTTGCACTCTTTAACTCTCGTTTATCAATAGAAGCAATTAGCATATCTTCTTGATGAGTAAGAGAACTCTCAATATTGCCATCAGGGTTTACCAAGTATGTCTCTCCATAAAACTCTAAAAAGGTATTTTTATCATGATAACTTCCTATTCTGTTGACTCTAAGAATATATAGACCATTTAGAAAAGCTCTTGTTTTTAGAATCTCATTCCATCTTAGGTTTGATCCAAAAGTAGAGACAGTTGGTAAAAGAACTACATTTACTCCAGCATTCATAAGACGCAACCAAAGAGCGTCAAAGTGAATTTCAAAACCATTGATTACTCCAAAAGTAAGTCCATTTGCTTCAAATATCATAGGTTCTATATCGCTATTCATCTCATTGTCAAAAAATGCTTCCTCATTCCATCTTCTGTCGTTGATTAAAAAAGCCTGTTTTCTATATGTTGTGCCAGTCGGAGAAAATTTTGCTACTGTTTTATAAACTTTATTATTCTCCACTATTACTAGTGGAGCAACAATTGTCAAATTGTAAAGTATTGCATAACTCTCCAATGCTTCGATTTTATATGCACTCTGTTCTTTAATAAGTATTTTTGGCATCTTCTCAATATCTTTAAAAAAGTTATTTAGAACATACTCTCCTAATACAACAATACGAATACCTTTTGCTTGGCAATTTTTAAGATATTCATTTAACTTGGAATTACTCAGTGGCAGTGTTGATAGTTGCAGGGCTGCTATTTTCATGATTCATTCTTCCTTTGATCTCTCTTTTGATACTCTAGAAATTCTATCTTTGCTTCTTCTAGAAGTTTTTGTGCTTGACTAAGCTCGTTCATCCCCTCTTTATACAACTCTACACTCTTTTGTAAAGTAATTTCAGGATCCATTAATTGCTCTAAAATAGTTTTAGATTTCTCTACTTTCTCTTCAAAGTTCATGGCGATTCACTCCTCTAATGCCTCTATTATATACTTTTCAAACTTATTTATTTCCACTAAAAAGCCATCATGACCATAATTACTATCAATTTGAATATATTTCACCAAATGCCCTTTTTGTAGGGCTTGGAGAGTATTTTCTATCCTTTTCATTTCTTTAGGCAAAAAAAGTAAATCACCTTCAAAAGCTATAAGGGTTAGTTTATTTTTAATTCTTTTAAGAGAGTGTTCAAGTGAATCAAAGTTCCTTGCAGAGTCAAAAATATTAATTGCTTTTGTAATATAAAGATAACTTAAGGGATCAAACCAAGTAACAAAATGATTTCCATTATAATCTAAATATCTCTCTACTTGAAATCGTCCAAAAAGCTCATATAGACCATCAGTCTCTACATAGTTTCTACCAAACTTTTTCTCCATTGAATCGGGACTAAGATAACTCAAATATCCACACATTCTTCCTGTTGAGAGTCCTGATAATCCATTTTTTTTAATCTCATCTGGATTATAGTAACCATTTTTAAAATCAGGATCTTTAATAATAGCCTCTCTTGCTACTTTATTAAAAGCAATAGCCCAAGGTCGTGTAGCATAAGTAGATGCTAACATGATATGTTTTGAGGCAAATTTTGGATATTCAAGTGCAAAACAGAGTGTCTGCATTCCC
>Ga0256914_1003569_pt1 | contig 12194 bp, 11 predicted proteins | sample HulkmetaG_FD_191571 | JGI IMG/M metagenome (GOLD analysis project Ga0256914, IMG submission 191571) | Hydrothermal chimney microbial communities from Main Endeavour vent field at the Juan de Fuca Ridge, Pacific Ocean - Hulk | ecosystem: Environmental > Aquatic > Marine > Hydrothermal vents ...
AGTATCCCAGCATCGGCACTTATATAGGGAACCTTGAAGGAGTATGCAGAGAGCGAAAAGGTACAGAGGGTAAGATTTAGAACTATCAGAACTGATACTGTAAGCTTTTTTAAATATAGCTCCATGGATAAAATAATAGCACTGATTGACTTAATATTCCATCACTATCTGTATTGATAGTCTAGTATTAGTAACCCTGAGCGTTTTACGTTTGTAAAGGAATTCTGTTCCCACCCGACTAACAATTTGTTTCTAAGGAGATTAAATGTAGTGTATGTATAACCTGGGGGAATTTGTGGAAGTTCTATCTTTTGGATGGTTTTCTCGTTGGTTTTGATTCGGTATATGCAGGGTCCCGTTTTGAAATATTTGTTGTCCGGTAGAAGTGTGTAGTAGAAATTAGGAGTTTTTAGGAGGGTTATCGAAACGAGGTTAAAATTTTTTTCCTCTCTTGGGGTGTATATGTAGATTTTGTCTATATGGGTAGTTGGGGTTCGTAGGTGAAAGTGAATAATGCTTGGTTCTTTTAGTTTGTTTTTAACGAAGTAGAGGAGTCTTTTAAGGGACTTATCTTTGCAGTTTGATATTTGAGTGATGTGATATGAGGATAGAAAGTCTAATCTGGTTATACTTTTTTCTCCCATTGTCATAATATTTAGACTTGTGTATTTGAATTTTGTTCTCTTACTGGAGGTATGTTTCCACTCGAATAGGAACTGGGTATTACTTAGCGGTAAGAATGTAACAGATTCCCAATCCGGGTTTATCCTCTGAAATGGGACTATTATGAATTTGTAGTTTTCGTATCTTGGTATGAGCTTTACGAGACTTATCCCCTGGATTTTTAGAGATTCTTGAGACGTTACGTTGAGTGTTTGATTAAAGTACACATGGCATATTATGGAGTTTTCGAAGGGCAGAAGGGTGGTTATGGTTCTGTATTTAAATATGATTGGATCATAGTAATATCGAAAGAGTGGGTATGGGGAGTCCTTAAACGATACCGACGCTATTCCATATCCATTTATTCCCATAAAAGCGGTATTATCTACTGTGATGATATCCCTGATGGACTGTTGCACTGTCCAGGGCTCTTGTTTTACCGGTATAGCCGGTGAGGTTTCCGATATCTCCTCGAATTTCCCATCTATTAGTTGGTACCATGTTATAGTGCTCTTCTGTCTATTCGTGTTTGAGGGGTGAATTGTTTGAACTTGTCTCTCGCAGGCCACGAAGATGAAAAATTCCGCTGCTATTACAATGAATATAAGAATTGGAAATTTTTTCATTGAACCCCTTGCAGTGCCGTGTTGTAAACATGTAAGCATTACGTCTCAATACATTTCTCAGTACGCCCTGGCAAATGTAGCAATTTTCTTCGCCTCTTTGCCACAGTAGATACACCTCTTGTTTCCTATTTCCTCTGCCGAATCTAGCGGTAAGGCTCTTATGGTTGCCTTTGTTTCCTCTTTTATTTTGGCTTCACACTCTGGAGAACCGCACCATGGAGCTCTTACAAAGCCTCCGCTGTTGTTAAATATTTCCTTTAGGTCACCGTAATTATCCGTCTCAAATGTATTTTCGTTCTTAAAGGTGGCTGCACGTTTGAATAGATTGTTTTGTATCTCTTCCAGAATTTCTTTTATCTTGGTATTTATTAGTTCCTTTCGTACAGGGATTTTTTCGCCCGTGTCACGTCTTGCTATTATCACTTCGCCTTTTTCCATATCCCTAGGTCCTACCTCTATTCTTATCGGCACTCCTTGCATTTCCCATTCAGCAAATTTCCATCCCGGTGTGTTTTGATCGTCGGAGTCAAAGATTACTGAGAACTCGGATTTCGTAGTATTGTATATTCGCTCGCAGTATTCCAGTACCTCCCCCTTTGTCTCGTTTTTATATATGGGAACAATTACTACCTCCGTTGGGGCAAGTTTGGGTGGAAGAACCAATCCCTTATCGTCTGAATGACTCATGATAAGTGCTCCTATAAGTCTCGTTGATACCCCCCAGGATGTGGCCCACACGTAGTCGAGTGTTCCGTCTCTTGTCTGGAAGGTTACGTCGAAGGCTTTTGCAAAGTTTTGGCCGAGAAAGTGGGATGTTCCGGCCTGGAGAGCCTTTTTGTCCTGCATCATGGCCTCTATGGTGTAAGTTTTTACCGCTCCAGCAAATTTTTCCGATTCGGTTTTTTCTCCGGCAAGTACCGGAATTGCCATGTACTCCTCTACAAATTTTTTATAAACGAGGAGCATTTTGAGGGTTTCCTCTTTGGCTTCCTCCGCTGTCGCATGGGCTGTATGCCCCTCCTGCCAGAGAAATTCCGTTGTTCTTAAGAACAGCCTTGTTCTTTTTTCCCAACGCACCACATTCGCCCATTGGTTTATTAGAAGGGGAAGATCTCTATAGGATTGTATCCATTTTTTGTACATGCTCCATATAATGGTTTCTGAGGTTGGACGTATGATTAGGGGCTCTTCTAGTTCTTCTCCTCCCCCATAGGTAACTACCGCAAGCTCCGGGGAGAAACCTTCTACATGTTCAGCCTCTTTCTTTATAAAACTCTCGGGTATTAAAAGGGGGAAGTAAGCATTTCTGTGTCCCGTTTCTTTGAACATCTCGTCCAGGGTTCTCTGGATTTTTTCCCATAGGGCATACCCGTTTGGGCGTATCACCATGCATCCCTTTACCGGTGAGTAGTCTGCCAATTTTGCTTGAGTTACAATGTCAACATACCATTGTGAATAACTTGTTTTCCTCGGGGTGATCTTCTCTGCCATAGTTTTTTCGACCTGCCTATCTATCTGTTTTCTGTTTCTAGACTGCTTTTAGAGGTATCTATCCACAATACCTTTCTTTTCATAGAAGCTGGGTTTAAAGGGCACGGGTTTCCTTCCGAAACATATCCCCAATTGCTCGTAAAAAGATACCATCTCCAGATCCACATGTCTCTGTTTTATTGCTTTTTTGGTTGGTAAATACCTTATTTCTCCCGCATGGACGTTGAATACCGTTACCCCTGAGTAGCCATTTACCAATAGCTGTACAGCCCCTGCACCGGCTTCCTTTCCAAAGTTTACATCAAATGCGGATGAAGAACCGGACCTAACCAGGTGCCCTGGTACTACATCTCTCACCTCGGGAGTCTCGTAGAGTCCGGGAACGTACATTCCCTGAGCCTTCATGAACTCCTTTATCTCTGGGTCGGCTTTGAGCCGTTGCTCCAGTTGTTTTCTTACGTACCTACCCGCACCTGCAAGTTTTTTGTGACCAAAGGAATCGACACCGGCACTCTCGTCCACTATATTTTCTCCTCTAAGGTCCTTTAGACCCTCCGCCACAACAATTGAATAGGTACCGGCATTTACATCACTTTCCTCTACTCTTCTCATGTAGATTTTTTTCATGTGGTCGTAAACAATGTCAAAGTCCACGGGTATTTCGGGTATAAGTATACAGTCGGCGTCAGCTCCTATCCCGCCTCTGAAAGCGGTATGTCCGGCGTATCTACCGAAAACCTCCACTACCATTATTCTGTTGTGGGTTTGACCCGTTGTTTTTAACTCCTCTACGAATTTGGCAATTCTGTTTATGGCGGAATCCGCACCCACCGAGTATGTCTGAAGGTCCAGGTCCATTGTTTTAGGAGCGTGGACACAGGGTATTCCGTTCTCCGAAAGATCTACCACGACGCTTCCGGTATCATCCCCTCCGGAAATTACCAGACCGTCGATATTGAATTTTTTGAGTCCAGCTTTTATCTTTTCGTACTTCTGTGGATCCTGGATTTTGGCTATTTTTACCCTTGAATGACCTGCCTCGGAACCTGCAAGACTGGAGTGAACATGATCTACCCTCGAACTATCAAGTTCCACGAGTTTGTTCATGTTGGTAAGATTGTACAGACCCGCATACCCGTTTGGAATTACATATGCACCAATGTTTAAGGATTCTGCCATCTGGGCAGCTCCCCTTACGACTGCGTTTAAACCACCGCAGTCTCCGCCACTTGTAATTATCCCAATGTTTCTAATCTTTGCCATGGCTTCTCCCCTTATTATTACCCGAAGTGATTGTTTTGCGCATTGTAAAACTTATTTCCTCGTGGTGTCAAGATATAGGAGGTTACAATGTTAGGAAATAATTTGGACAGAGGGTATGTTTTGTTTAGAGAGTGGATAGTAATTTATGTAATTTTGTTTAAAATAGTATAGGTGGAGAGAAAGGAACGGTTTTAAGGATATTAAACTTTATGCGTTTAAATAGGAGGTTTATATGCCGGATAAGAGAATAGGTTGGATAGGAACGGGGGTAATGGGGAAATCTATGTGTTCCCATATTATGAATGGTGGCTATGAGGTTTTTGTCTTTAATAGGACGAAGAGCAAGGCGGAAGAGCTTGTGAAGAATGGAGCTACGTGGTGTGATTCGCCACGTCAGGTAGCCGAGAGGAGCGATTATATATTTACTATAGTTGGTTATCCCCATGATGTAAGAGAGGTAATGTTTGGTGAAGAGGGAATATTTAAGGGTGTAAAAGAGGGCTCTGTAATTGTTGACATGACAACCTCCGAGCCCTCACTCGCCGTAGAGATTTATAATAGGGGAAAAGAGATAGGAGTCGATGTGCTTGATGCCCCTGTTTCCGGCGGAGATATTGGTGCTAAAGAGGCGAGACTTGCCATTATGGTGGGGGGAGAAAGGGAGGTTTTTGATAGGGTTTATCCCCTCTTTGAGCTTATGGGGAAAAATATTAAGTACATGGGTAAGGCGGGTGCCGGTCAGCATACGAAGATGAGCAATCAGATTCTTATATCCACTTCAATGATAGGGGTTGTAGAATCTCTACTCTACGCCTATAGGGCCGGATTGGATAGAAGTGAGGTGCTGGATATTGTGGGTAAGGGAGCGGCTGCCTCATGGTCTTTTAATAACTACGGTCCTAGAATTATTAAGGGTGATTATAATCCGGGTTTTTTTATAAAACACTTTATAAAGGATATGGGAATAGCACTTGAAGAGGCTAAGAGAATGAATCTATCTCTTCCCGGGCTTGCCCTGGCCAATCAGTTTTATATTGCTGCCTCGGCAATGGGGTATGAGAACCTTGGGACTCAGGCACTATACAAGGTTCTTGAGAGGCTTAATGGGATAAATTAGGAGTTAGTTGGTATTAAGGGCCTCTACCATGTACCTTATATTGAAACCTGATTTGGCAATTTCTTCTTTCTCTACAACGAAGATGAGAGATTTTTGATCGGGGGTTATTATAATTTTTCTTATCTTGTATCTCTTAACCCCCTTTCTTCTATAGTTCGGAAGTCCGACCTCGTAGTGTTCTCTTGTTCTTGTTTTTCTGGAAACAATGTCTACGTCAATATAGAAGGAGGAACTTATATTTTTACCCTTCCCGAATGTGGACTGGATCATACGAATTGTATAACTTTTTCCGCTTAGGAAATCCCGAAACTCTATTTTTTCCTTTGGTTTTTCCCCATTCAGTAGTAAAAATAGTATCCTGCCCGTATTGAGGTGATCAATTTTGAAGTGATTTTTTTGTTTTACCATCTCTTCTATAAGGTTGAATAGTGCACCCTCTCCGGTATCACCCGGGTTTGCACTTCTTTGGGAGTTAAAATGCTTGATACCGGATTTTACGAAATTATTTTTGGGAATATTAACTATGAAAATGTCAGCATAGGGTTTAGAATTTTCTTCTGCGATACCGTACTGACCGAACATAAAGTATTTTGAGTCCTCTGAAAAACCCAGGTTTACAAATCTGGCAATATCACCCGCAAATAGGGTTGTTCCTGTAAGGATGAGTACTAGCAGTGCAAATAAGAGTTTTTTTTCGCGCATATTACCCCCTATAATCTAATATCGTAATTTGTAGGAAATTATTTATTAGAAAAGGATAATTTAACCCCTATCCAACCGGAGGGATCTGCCATTTTCTTTGGAACCATTCCTATGTCGACCTTATCTGTGGTCTCCGTGTATATGTATGGTTTATTTTTGAAGGTGATGGTTGCTCCCTTTACTGGTATCCCTAGCCCGACGGCAGAGTGTGAATATTTTGATGATATAAGAAGAATGGAATCGATCCCCATGTGGTGTGCCAGTATTATAAGGAGGAGGGATCTCGAATCACAGTCTCCTGATTGATTGAAGGCTGTGGCTAATGGGGAGAGGAGATCCGAGATTGTGTTTGTTCTCGAGTATGTAAATCCCTGTATCCATTGTAAAATATTTTTTAGGGTTTTAATTTTTGCTTGCCATGTAGTTCCTAAAGTTTTTTTCCCTATTGTCGTGTTGTAGAGGGTATCTAATCTATGGTAGGTCTCTCTGTATATCATTCTATAAAATCTTTTCCACGCCGCTGTTGCCAGGGGGGTACCTCCCCTGTAATGGGTTAGTATTCTTGCCTCTCTCTCAACGAGAACCTGGGTTGCAGATATCTCTTCTTTATCAAAGGCTACCCTGTAGGTTGCATTTCCGATCTTTATGCTCTTTACTACCGGGTTTTTAGGGGGTGTTTGCTCTGTAGTAGCGGGATAGAAAAATTGACCAATAGGACCGGGGAATAATCTTGCATTGTCACTCTTTGGAGAGAAAGAATCTATGGCGGAGAGAATTTCTTCTTTATTTCTCTTGTATATTCTTATATCTGTAAAACTTAGAAGGGCGTAGTCGTATGTTTTGCCATTGATAAAAACGAAGTATCCTCTCTCTTCTCTCTTTTTTGTTTTAAACCTAAAATCGGCCAGGGTCGCATCCATACCGGAGAATAAGAATTCTGCATAATCCCCCTGTGCTTTGAGGTTCTTCTTTACGTATTCGCACATCTCTGTGGAACTTTTGAATCGATTGGCAGGGAATGTAACGATATTTAAAAATGCAGAGTTAAAGGCATTGGCAAAGGAGACATCCCAGGCGTCGGATTTACTGTTGTAGGTATTTACACTGTGCCAGCCCTCAGGTAAATCTATTGTGTAATCTGGGCCGACTACCCTTATTACCTCACTATGGGTTGGTAATAGGGGTAATAGGCATAGAATAAGAGTTAATAGTATCTTCATCTTTAGTAAAATTGTCGAGCTATTGGACGGATTTCTGTAGGACTTTTGCTATTTTCTCTATGTCCTTCATTAGTTCCTCAAAGTGTTCCAACGTGAGGGTTTGTTTCCCGTCCGATTTTGCATTTAATGGATTGGGGTGTATTTCTATTATTAGTCCGTCTGCACCAGCCGCCAGGCCGGCTAGAGAGGCAGATTTTACGTAGTGCCAATCACCCATTGAATGGCTCGGGTCTACAATTATGGGCAAGTGACTAAATCGCTTCACTACCGGGATGGATCCTATATCAAGTGTGTTTCTTGTGGCGGTTTCGAATGTTCTTATTCCCCGTTCACATAGTATAATTCTTGGGTTTCCCTCTTTCATTATGTACTCAGCAGAGAGGAGGAGTTCTTCAATCGTACCCATCATGCTACGTTTTAATAGGACGGGCTTTTTTACTTTACCCAGACTTCTGAGAAGGGCAAAGTTCTGCATGTTCCTTGCTCCGACCTGAAAGATATCAGTATACTTTCCAACAAGCTCTACCTCGTGGGCAGATAGAACCTCGGTAACCACGGCAAGGCCGTGTCTATCGGCGGCCTCTCTGAGTATCTTGAGTCCCCTCTCTCCCAGTCCCTGAAACGAGTATGGCGATGTTCTCGGTTTGAATGCCCCACCCCTTAAGAACTTTATCCCTCGGCTTTCCAGAAAGGTTGCTATTGTTTCTACCTGCTCTTCGCTTTCTACGGAACATGGGCCTGCTATCACTGTAAAATAACCATTCCCTATCTTTCTTCCGTTCAGTTCGACAATCGTGTCCTCCGGATGGAACTCTCTGGAGGCGAGTTTGTAGGGTTTTAGTACGTGGATAATCTTTTCCACCCCGGGAAGTTGATCAAACTCTTCCTCCGGGATAGTTCTGTCATCTCCTGTTATACCTACTATTGTCTTGAGTACGCCGCGGCTTAGATGAGGGGTAAAACCTAACGATTCTATCCTCTTTATCGCATTCTGAATATCCGATTCTTTTGCGTCTCCGCCAAATACTAAAATCATAATCTGATATTCAAACAGAAGTTTTCGCTATTGTCAATTGCTCTGTTGGTTATCGGTTGTTTCCTGGGATTCCTCCTCTATGGGCTTTTCTGCGGATTTGTCCTTTCTCATTGATACTATAGTCCACACCGCACCGGCTGAGTCGATTACTCCAAAGAGAATGATAATCGGATTTGCCTTGAGGATGATGGTGAATAGAACGAGGATTATTAGTGCGGAAAATCTCGTATGGAGAGTGAGGGTGTAAAATCCTCTGAGTTTTTTTTCGCTAAGCCCTGCTCTTAGGTATAGGTATCCTATAAAGAGGACGGTCATGCCCATAAATCTTACAAGAATAGAGCCTGAATCCGGAATGTTCAGTATTCGTAGGATTAAACCAGGCAGAAAGATAAGTATAAGGGCGACAGCTATCATATAGAAACTGAAAAAAAGAATACTTTTTGCCGTTTTGCTCATCGATTTTTACTCCTTTTTTCTTTCCAATGTAAGGGTTTTTCAGAAAAAATTAAAGACCCTTGTTAAAACTCTAATATATGAGTATCCTAATCTAAAATTTTTTAATTGTAGAGGCTTAGGGAGGAATTAAAATGAATGTGTATTATGAAAAGGATATTGACGGCGCCCTGATTACCCAGAAGAAGGTTGCGGTTATAGGGTATGGAAGTCAGGGGTTTGCTCATTCTAACAATTTGAGAGATTCGGGAGTCGAGGTTGTTGTTGGGCTTCGTGAGGGTAGCAGTTCCAGAAAGAAGGCGGAAGAAGCGGGGCTTAAGGTTATGACTACTCGGGAGGCTGCTGAATGGGCCGATGTTGTGATGGTTTTGATACCAGACCATCTTCAGGCGGAGGTTTATAAGAGAGATATAGAGCCGGGACTTAAAGAGGGTAATACCCTGATGTTTGCCCATGGGTTTAATATACATTTTGGTCAAATTAAACCCCCTTCCTATGTGGATGTCTCTATGATCGCACCAAAGGGTCCCGGACATACGGTTAGAAGACAGTATGAACTTGGTTACGGGGTGCCCTGTCTGGTGGCGGTAGCGAATGATGCCACAGGGAAGGCCAAGGATGTTGCTCTTTCATATGCCAGGGCAATAGGTGGGGCTAAGGCAGGTGTTATAGAAACAACCTTTAGGGAGGAGACGGAGACCGATCTCTTTGGTGAGCAGTCTGTCCTGTGCGGTGGTGTGACCCATCTGATGCAAGCCGGGTTTGAAACCCTGGTTGAAGCAGGTTATGCTCCGGAGATGGCCTACTTTGAATGCATTCATGAGATGAAGTTGATAGTTGATCTGATCTATGAGGGTGGCTTTAGCCTTATGAGGTATTCTGTATCCGATACTGCCGAGTATGGAGATTATGTCTCTGGTCCGAGAGTTATAGGGCCTCAGGTTAAGGCTGAAATGAAGAGAATACTAGCAGAGATTCAGGACGGAAGTTTCGCAAAACGCTGGATGGAGGAAAACAGAGCGGGAAGGAAGGAATTCTTGAGGATGCGCGAGGAGGCCTCTAAGCATCAGCTTGAGGAGGTAGGTAAGAGGCTTCGCTCAATGATGCCATGGATAGAGAAAAACAGACTTGTGGATAAGAGCAAGAATTAGGGAATTTGGCAGGTAATGTTTAAGAGGCTTTTAAGCTCGGTAATTACAAAATCGGGCTTGAGGCCTCTACATTCCTCTCTCTCTTCCCTTAGGCGGAGAGAGCGAGTATCTCCTGCGAAGAGGCAGGTTTTAAAATTCAGTGCCTTGGCAGGTAGTATGTCATTTAGCATGTCGTTCCCTACATAGAGTGTTTCCGAGGGAAGTATCCCATAAATTTTTGTTAATCTGTTACTCATCTTGTTAAATAGTACCCTGGAGGGTTTCGCTATTCCCTCTATATATGACCATAAAATTAACCTGCTGTCGAATCCCAAACCTTCTATTGGTCTCTTGGTGAAGGCTTCTATCATAAGAGGGGTAAAAAATTGCGCATTTGATATGATACCAAGTTTTAATTTTGCACCCTTTATGAGGTTGTTTAGGGTCTCCTCTAATCCGGGCATCGGCCACGTATGGTTAACACGAAACTCGTATTGAATTACTATCCGCTCCAGAAGTTTTCTCTTTCCCGTGTCGCCTATTGTGGAGGCTAAGTGATCGTACTCCTCGATCTTATCGTATTTAATACCAGGAATTTTTAGCTCGCGAAGTTTTTCCACCACTCTCTCCCATATCTCAACTATGTCTACTTCAGGATAGTCTATCCCCCCTTCCCTTTTTTCCATATGGCTCTTCTCTATCTCTGTATGGAGAAACTCCAATGTGTGATTTCCTATGGCCTCTTTGATATTTGAATCCAGATTTTTCTCGATGAGTCCCTCGGACTCCAGGGCTGAAGCTGCAGCCCTGGAGTTGCTCGTCTGTTTCGCTATCCCTATATCGCCGGAGCCGGAGACGAACATAGTCCCGTACACATCAAATATGACGGCTCTTATGTTTTTATCCCTCTTTACCTTTTCTTTTATCCCCGTATCTATGGGGGTTATGGGTGCGGAGAGAGAGTTTATCAGAGTTATTAGTTCGCTGTTATGCGATTGAATCCTATCCAAAATTTTTAACCTCGCCGGTAGTATTTGCTATCGTAGTGGATTGTGTTCATTGTTTCTATTACCCTTCCCTCCGTAGAGAGGTAACTCCTCATAAGGTTTGCCGTAAGGCAGCTATGTACGGGAAGTATGAATATGATATCTCCGATGTTTATCTTATCAAAGTAATCTTTACGAATTTTTACTACACCGTGTTCCTGGCTTAATGATTTTACGTAGCTATCCTTCAGAGATTTCCCCCAGGGATTGTCTTTGGAGTCTTTCGGTAGTGATACGAGTCCGTATATTGGTGTGCCGTCTTCTAGTTTTACCGAGTCCTTTGAAAGATGAATTGCTCCCCCGTGTACCACAATTTCTCCCCTGGTGGGATGTTTTGCAACCACGGGAGCTGCCAGTGCGACAGCTATGTGCTCTTCCTTACAACTTCCCAGGAGATACTGGGTTACATCGTAAAAGACAAAGTTTCCCGGTCTTATCTCGTCTACCTCTGAGAAATCCGATACGACACTGCAGGCCGGGGTATCGCCTATCGATAGAAGTATTCCCTCGTATCCTTTTCTCCGTAGGAATAGTTTTAGCTCGTAAAGTTTATCTATTGTGTCTCTGTATATTGCCTTTATCTTTTCTATAGAAGTGGCATGGTATGTGTGCCCTGCGTGTGTTAGAAGTCCGGCTAGGGAGAGTTTTTTGCTCTTGGATATAATCTGCACGAGATTCAAAGCTCCCTGGAAGTCAGAGCTATCTATTCCTGTTCTCCTGCTTCCAACATCGATTTTTATCCACGTTTGAACCCTGTTGGTTAGATTTTCCTCAAGAAAGTTTACCGCCTCTGCCGATTCTACGAGAATACCGAGTTTTATCCTTCCGGCTAGTGTGTCTATCTCTTCTATCTCTCTTAAATTGACGCTGAAGGCGAGGGTTATATCTTCCCATCCGTTGTTTGCAAAGTAATTTGCCATTTCTACGTTGGAGACCGTTATGGCTCTTGTTCCCCTCTCCCGAAAGATTTCACCTATCTCCGCGGACTGATGGGTTTTAAAGTGGGGTCTAAAGAGTACACCGCTTACGGTAGCTTTGGATTCCATCAACGTTATATTTCTCTTTACCCTTTCCATGTTGACGAGGAGGGTTGGCCTTTTTATTGTGTCGATTATGCTATTACCCATTTGTTCGCTCTCACTCTTCTTTGGTTATATTTCTTTGTATAATTTATAAATATTCTTTATCTTTCAAGTGTTTTTTTCAAAAACCTTGATTATCTCCACTATGCTATTAAAATAGAAACTATGGGATATGTGTGTTTTAACTGTGGAAGGCGCTACGAACTCTCCGAGAAGAGGTTTAGGTGTGATTGCGGGGGGTTTTTAGAGGTAGAGGTAGAGAACATCTTCCCTAAGGGCGAATTACATAGGCGAGATACCTCGATATGGCGCTATAGAGAGGCTTTTGGTCTCCCAGACGGTCTGGAACCTGTTTCTCTCGGTGG
>Ga0256914_1003570_pt1 | contig 12193 bp, 13 predicted proteins | sample HulkmetaG_FD_191571 | JGI IMG/M metagenome (GOLD analysis project Ga0256914, IMG submission 191571) | Hydrothermal chimney microbial communities from Main Endeavour vent field at the Juan de Fuca Ridge, Pacific Ocean - Hulk | ecosystem: Environmental > Aquatic > Marine > Hydrothermal vents ...
AATGTTTTTCCTATTGGATCTAAATTTCCAAAACCTGGCAAAGTATCTATCTCATTTTTAGAGCCTGTATATCCCGAAAATAAAACAGAAGATCAGATATTAGAAGAAAGCTATAAAAAAATCTTGAACAAAATCTAAATCCATGTCCAGATATCTGTTTCCCTGCATTTTGGACATGCTGTTCCCTGCTGATTAAAAAGCGCGGCAAGCTTTCTTCTTTTCTCTACAGATGAACCAGAACCCACAACTATAGCCATAACTTTTTCAGATCCGCCGTAAAGCTGAGCTTTTTTCCAGTCTGTTATTTCAAAACCACAGTTTGAACATTTGATTATCAACATGCTCTCACCTTTCTATTCTTATTATTATTTTGTCTCCCTTTTTCAGACCAAACAGATCCTTACAGCTTTTTTTAGGTACAAAAAGTTCATAAAAACCAGAACTACCTTTGATCAGATTTAAGCCTGTTTTATCTCCCTCAAGAAAATTTTTAACAACTTTTTTAACAGGAATACTATTAACCATAATTTCGTAAAAATCCGGAATCTCTTTAATATTTGTAATACAGTTGCCAAACTTATCAAACTTTATTATCTGACCAATGATAAAATCGCCCTTAATCTCCGGTTCAGGAAACCGTATTTCTTTAATACTTTTAAGCTCTTTCCCAAACATATTTATAGGAACACCTCTTGATATATAAGCGGAAACAGGAGCAAATATATCTCTACCATGAAAAGTCTCTGTATCTCTTTTTAACATAAAGTTTTTATTTTTTATTTCTATTATTTTTTCTACTTTCTGATCCTTGACAGCAAGGGACACGATGCCATTGTCAGGTGCAACGAAGAAATACTTTTCTGTTTTCACAATAACAGACTTTCTTTCAGTCCCAACTCCTGGATCAACAACAGAAACAAATATAGTGCTTTCAGGAAAGTATCTGTACGTTGATAGTAAAGTAAAAGCACCCTCGAAAATATCAAAAGAATCTATATTATGTGTAATATCAACTATACTAACAGATGGATTTATTCCGTATATAACCCCCTTAACAGCACCGACGAAACCATCTTCAGTTCCGAAGTCTGTTAAAAGGGCTATAATGCTCATTAATTATTTAGGCTTCCTTTTTTATAATTCTGGTCAAAATACTTTAAAAACTCATCAGTTCTATCATATTTTGGATTTGCATATAACAGGGATTGTTTATCTACAACAAGAGAGTATCCTTTCTCTTTTGAAAATTTCTGAATATTTTCCTGGAGCAATCTCATAAATTTTTCAGCAAGCTCTTGTCTTTTTTTCATAAGTTCCTGCTGCTTTTCAGCAGCGTAAGCCTGAAGTTGAGACTGGCTTTCTCCTGCCTGCTGTTTTTTCTGTATTTCTTCTTGAAATTTCTGGGCTTCTTTTTCAAGAACCGACTGTGCATCTTTTCCTGCAGATGACTGGGAAACAACCTTTTGAATGTCAATATACACTACGCCATCCTCTGCTGAAGAAAAGCCAAAAAAGACTAAAAATAAAATGATTGGAAAAAACTTTTTAAACATAACTCCTCCATTTTAAAATTTTTCTCAATTATACTACATTTCTCTATGTAGTTTTCTTGAAAAATCTTATAATCTTATTATAATATCTCTGCCGGTGGTTTCCGGTGCAGCCGCTCCTGCATTGGCAGGAGAGGAAAGTCCGGACTCCACAGGGCGGGAAGCTGCCGAAAGGCAGGCAGGGGTAACCCTGCGGAAAGGGCAACAGAAAGGAAACCGCCTGTCCCGATAAACTGTAAAGTAGGTTTAAGACCGAAAAGTTTATCCGGACAGGTAAGGGTGAAACGGTGGGGTAAGAGCCCACCAGCTGTCAGCGTGAGCTGGCAGGCTCGGCAACCCCCTTCCGGAGCAATCCCAAATAGGGGAACGTTGAGGGTGGCCCGCCCGAAGCCCTTATAGGCTACGTTCCCGGGTAGGGAGCTGAGATAAATGGCTGCTTCAACAGAATCCGGCTTACTGGAAGCCACCGGTAAAAAAATTTTTTAATTTGGTAAAGATGAAATTCTATATACTGACAATATTTCCAGAGTTCTTTGATGGCTTTATAAATACGGGTATTGTATCAAGAGCTATAAAAAAAGGATTGGTCGATATAAAAAGCATAGACCTTAGAGATTTTACTGAGGATAGACACAGAACCGTGGATGACGTAGTTTATGGGGGAGGCCCAGGTATGCTTATAAAACCTGAGCCTGTATTTAAAGCCTACGAAAAAATACTAAAAGAAGGGAACAAACCTTATGTTCTTATAACTGAGCCGTGGGGAAGAAAGTTTGATCAAAAATTTGCTGAGGAACTATCAAAGAAAAATCAGATAATGATAATATGCGGAAGGTATGAAGGTGTTGATGAGAGAGTTAAAAATATAGTCGATGAAGAGGTTTCCGTAGGTGATTTTATACTTTCTGGGGGGGAACCTGCAGCTCTCATTATAATGGATGCTGTTATAAGACTTCTTCCTGGTGTTGTAGGAGATAGCGATAGTTTAAATGCTGATTCTTTCAGCAATGACGGCCTTTTAGGATATCCGAATTATACAAGACCTGCAGAATACAGAGGGATGAAAGTTCCTGAAATTCTAAGGTCTGGAAATCATAAAATGATAAAATTATGGAGAAGGTGGAAGCAGATAGAAAAAACCCTGTTGAGAAAACCAGAACTTTTGGAGAAGGCTCATCTTTCAGAAATAGATATTAAGATGATTGAAGCTATAAAAAACAACCTAACCTTTGAAGATTTTTTAGGGAGATATAAGGTATAATTCATTTACAAATAAATGAGGTGTCCAGATGGTTTCCATGGAAAAACCACCTGTAGATATTGTTGAAGAGAATAACAATTTTATCATAATTATGGATCTTCCCGGCGTTTTACCTGAAGATGTAGAGATAAAAGGTGACGAAAACAGTATAACTATTCAGGGAATCAAGAGACCATTAATAGCAGGGAAGTATGTAATTATGGAAAGATCCACAGGTAGATTTAAAAGAAAAATAGTTTTTAAGGATCATATAAATATTGAAAATGCTTATGCGAAAATGGAAAACGGCATTTTAATAATAAAAATTCCTAAAGCTATGGATAAACTCATCATCAATACGAAAATCAAGATAATGATCAGGAGGTAAGAATGGCTCTATCTCTATTTGATGAAGAAACTAACATGGAAACCCCAATACCTGAAGAACTTCCCCTTCTTCCTATAAGAGATCTCGTTATCTTTCCCTATATGGTCTTCCCTATATTCGTTGGAAGGCCTTTTTCTATAAAAGCTATAGAAGAAGCTATAGAGAAATACGATAGGTACATATTCCTTTCGCTACAGAAAGACAAAGATATAGAAGAACCTACAAAAGACGACCTTTATGAGGTTGGAACTGTTGCAACTATCCTGCGTATGATGAAGTTAGAAGACGATAGGATAAAAATACTTGTACAGGGTGTTGCAAGAGGAAGAATAAAAGATTTTATAAAAGAGGGAGATCTATATAAAGTAAAGCTTGAAATTTTAGAAGAACCAAAACCTCCTGAAGAAAATATTGAAGTTGAAGCTCTCATACACTCTATTAAGGATCTTTTAGATAAATCTATTGCACTCGGCAAACAGGTTCTTCCAGATCTTGTTGAGATCATCAGATCTCTTGAAGAACCTGGAAAACTATCTGACCTTGTAGCTTCAATACTTGATCTTAAATCTCCTGACGCGCAGAAAATACTTGAGATAGTAGATCCTGTAGAAAGATTAAGATATGTTCATGACCTTTTTATAAAAGAAGTAGGACTGCTTGAGATACAGCATAAAATAAGAACAGCAGCAAGAGAATCTATGGAAAAGGATCAGAGAGAGTACTTCCTGAGACAGCAGATAAAAGCGATTCAGGAAGAATTGGGAGAGAAAGATGAAAGACAGGAAGAGGTTGAACAGTACAGGAGAAAAATAGAAGAAGCAGGAATGCCCAACGATGTAAAAGAAGAAGCTGAAAAACAACTAAAAAGACTTGAGAAGATGCATCCTGACTCTGCGGAAGCAGGCGTAATAAGAACATACCTTGACTGGCTTGTTGAGCTTCCCTGGAATAAAAGGACAAAAGACAAACTGGATCTAAAAAGGGCAAAAAGAATACTGGACGAGGATCATTACGATCTTGAGAAAGTTAAAGAAAGAATACTTGAGTATTTAGCTGTTCAAAAACTTAAAAAAGAAAAATCAATGAAAGGTCCTATACTCTGTTTTGTTGGACCTCCAGGCGTAGGGAAAACGTCGCTTGGTAAATCTATAGCCAGATCGCTCGGCAGGAAGTTCGTGAGACAGTCCCTTGGCGGAGTAAGAGATGAAGCGGAGATAAGAGGTCATAGAAGAACCTATGTTGGAGCTCTACCTGGAAGAATTATACAGGCTATAAAACAGGCTGGAACAAAAAACCCTGTAATAATGCTTGATGAAGTTGACAAACTTGCATCAGATTTTAGAGGAGATCCGGCTTCAGCTTTACTTGAGGTTTTAGATCCAGAACAAAACAGAGAATTTACGGATCACTACCTTGGCGTTCCTTTTGATCTTTCTGAAGTAATGTTCATATGCACAGCAAACAGGATAGATACTATCCCAAGACCTCTACTTGATAGAATGGAAGTTATCAGAATACCGGGCTATTCAGAAGAAGAAAAACTCTATATTGCAAAAAACTATCTTATACCAAGACAGCTTAAAGAAAATGGCTTAAGTCCTAAATATGTTGAGTTTACAGATTCCGGGCTTAAATTTCTTATAAGACATTACACAAGAGAAGCCGGCGTTAGAAGCTTAGAAAGACAGATAAATGCAGTATTGAGAAAGATTGCAAAAGAGATCGCTCTAAAAGGTAAAAAGAAAAAATACAGAGTTACAAAATCTCTCGTTAAAAAGTTTCTTGGTGCTCCTCTATACATGCCCGAAAAGGAAAAATCTGATGAAATAGGCGTTGTTACAGGTTTGGCATGGACGGAAGTTGGAGGCGAGATACTTAAAATTGAGGCAACGAGAATGCCAGGAAAAGGTCAATTAATACTTACTGGGTCACTTGGCGACGTTATGAAAGAATCAGCGATGACAGCCCTTTCCTATGTAAAATCAAAATCAGAAGAATATGGAATCAATCCTGAAGATTTCCAGAAATACGATACACATGTGCATGTACCTGCAGGAGCAATACCAAAAGACGGGCCTTCTGCCGGTATATCAATAGCAACAGCGATATGTTCACTTTTTATAAATCTTCCTGTAAGGGCTGATGTTGCAATGACAGGAGAGATTACATTAAGAGGAAAAGTACTTCCTGTTGGAGGGTTAAAAGAAAAAATACTTGCTGCTAAAAGGGCTGAAATAAAAAACGTTGTGCTTCCAGAGGACAACAAGGACGAAGTAATGGAAGATCTTCCTCCATTTGCAAGAAAAAATATAAACCTTCTGTTTGTTGAACATATAGATCAGGTTTTTAAAATTGCTATAAAGGATTTTGATAAAAAGATCAGGAATATAGATAAGGGTAACAGCAAAAATTGACAGGTATAAGAAAAGCTAACGTAAAGGATGCCCATCAGATATTCAAGATTCTCCAGAGTTATGCTATAAAGGGCATCCTGCTCCCAAGAAGTCTAAACAGTATATATGAAAATATAAGGGATTTTTTTGTTTATGAGATTGAAGGAAAGATAGCAGGTGTATGCTCACTTCATATTTTTTGGGAAGACCTTGCCGAAATAAAATCTCTTGCCGTTTTACCAGAATATCAGAACAAGGGAATAGGAAAAAAACTTGTAAAAAAATGTATAGAAGATGCTAAATCTCTTGGCGTAAAAAGGGTTTTCGCATTAACATACGTTCCCCAGTTTTTTGAAAAGCTTGGATTTAAAACTGTTGAAAAATCTGAATTTCCGCAAAAAGTATGGACTGAGTGTATTCACTGTGTAAAGTTTAATGAGTGCAGCGAAGTTCCGGTATTACTTAATTTAGAGGAATAAATTTGAAAAGACTTATCCTGTGCAGACATGGCGAGAGTGAGTTTAATGCAAAAAGGATAATTCAGGGTCATATAGATACAGACCTAACTCCTGCAGGTATTGTTCAGGCAAGACTTGCAGCAGAAGAGCTTAAAAATTTCAGTATTCAGAAAATATACAGTTCCGATCTCAAAAGAGCTTTCAGGACAGCCCAAATAATTGCTGACGTATTTAACATGGAAGTTTTAAAAGATAAAAGAATACGGGAAATGAGTTTTGGTGAATGGGAAGGAAGAACATACGACCACATATTTGAAACAGATTATGAAACATTTCAAGGCTGGCTTAAAAATCCTGTTGCATGTCCCCTTCCATATCAGGAAGATATTGAGAATTTCAGACACAGACTTGAATCATTTCTTGAAGATATACTAAAACTTCCAGAAGAGCGAATACTCATAGTCGCCCATGGAGGATCCATACAGGGAATAATATGCATTCTTGCAGATTTAGGCCTTGAAAATCTATGGTCTTTAAAACATACAAACACAGGAATATCTGTTGTAGAAACAGATGGAGAGAAAACAGATATAAAATTACTAAACTATTCAAAACATCTTGAGATAGACGAAAGATTAAAAACAGTCCCTATCTAAAAAGGAGATCTTCCTTTTGCAATACAGTTTGCAAGTATCATATCTTCTTTTGTTGTTATTTTAAAATTAAGAACCGATCCTTCATTGACAGTAATATTATAGCCGTATTTTTCCATAAGAAATGCGTCATCTGTGCCTACAATATTATCCTTAACAGCTTTTTCATGTACATAAAGTAATTTATTAAAAAGAAATGTCTGGGGTGTCTGAATAATGTACAGTTCTTCCCTGTTCAAAGTCTGGATAACTTTTCCTTCTTTAACTCTTTTTATCGTATCCCTTGCTTTGATAGCTGTTATGCTCCCGTCCCATCCAGATTTAACATTATTTATTCCTTCTATAAACATTTTTTCTACAGCAAAAGGTCTTGCAGAATCGTGAATAACAACAATATCAGAACCATCTATATACTTTAATGCGTTGTAAACAGACTCCTGCCTTTCTTTTCCCCCTGACACCTTTATAACATTTTTAAATGAAAATACTTTAATCCTATCCAGATCTTCCTCAGGTAAAACAAGAATTATCTCCGAAATGAGATCAATCTTATTTATCGTATTAAGTGAGTATTGAAATAAAGGTTCGCCTTTAAGTTTTATAAACTGTTTCTTTTCTCCCAATCTTCTTCCTTTCCCTGCAGCCAACAAAACAGCTGTCACTTTCATTCTAAACTCCTGAACTAAAATAAAAAAGATCCGAATATATGATAAAGAAAAATACCAGATAAGGTAAATAGTATGCATGTACTTTTAGTTGAAGACGATCCATTATTGGGAGAAACAATAGAGGAATACCTGGAAGAAAACAATATATCAGTAAAATGGATTCAGGACGATAGAGAGTTAGACGAAATTTTTGATCTAAACCAGTTTGACGTTATAGTTCTTGATCTTATGCTAAAGTACAGAAAAGGCGAAGAAATCCTGAGAGACCTAAGAAATAAAGGAATAGATATCCCTATTCTTATACTTACTGCTAAATCAGATATCAGAGATAAAGAGATCTGCTTTAATCTGGGGGCCGACGATTATATAACAAAACCTTTTGAACCAAAAGAACTTCTGCTCAGGTTAAAAGCTCTATCAAAAAGAAAGCATAAAGAATACTGTATAAAGATAGGAGACATTACAATAGATATAGACAATCAGATGGTATATAAAAAAGGGGAAGAGGTCAAGCTTTCAAAAACGGCATGGGAACTGCTTTATCTTTTAGTAAAAAACAGAGGCTCTATAGTTCCAACAGAAAGGATATTAGCTTATGTATGGGGAGATAAACCAGTTGGAGATGAGATAGTGAGAACGTATATAAAGGAGTTAAGGAAAATATTACCCAAGGATGCTATCGTTACTTACAAAGGAAGAGGTTATAAATTAAATTGATATCTTTCGAAAAAAAAATACTTATCGTTTTTAGTATAATATTAACCGCTGGATTTTCTGTAATAAACGGTATCAGTATTATTTTCTTCAAAAAAAATCTTGAATATCAGCTTTATAAGGAAGCCCATCTTTATAAAACAATCCTGACTGAAAAACCTTTTTTAAAACTACCAAAGTATTTTTCATTAGATAATAAATATGATCCTGAAAGATATGAGATTTTAGCATTTTTAGGGAGCAGTTACATACTTCTGGACAAAAATTACAAAATAGAAAAGATAAAAACGTTCGGTATAAATCTTCTTATATGGGAAGGTGTTTTAACCATAACCCTGCTTTTTGTTATGTACCTGACAATAATAAGACATATTCAGGAAAAGGAAGAAAACAGGAAGCTTTTAGAGATATTTCTACTTACAATAACACATAAACTCGGCAATTTTCTATCATCCCAAAAACTAAATATAGAGCTTATAAAATCAAAATGCGATATAAAACCTGTAAGAAGGCTTGAAAAGGCTTACCAGCTTATAGAGACAGATTTTAAAAACAGTCTTAAAATACTTAAAAATATTTCAGCAAGGAAAAAAAGTTTAAAAATAATAAATATTAAAGATATAATACTCGGCACCCTTGATCTCTTCTCCGATCATCTATCAAACAGAAAAGTTATTCTGAATCTAAAAGATTTTTACATGAAAGTAGATCCTATAGATATAGAAAATATAATTCACACAATCATTGAAAACTGCATAAAATACTCAAACAGTAAAATACATATAAAGATATGCTCAGATAGAAAAGTATGTTATGTATTTATAAGAAATGATATACAGGAAATACAGAAAGGATCAGGCATCGGATTAAAAATATCTGAGTTTTTATTATCAAAATACGGAGGAGAATTGATAATAAGGGCAAAAAAAGATTTTTTAACTGTTATAAAGCTAAAAAGATAAACTCACGATTTTTTTACACTAATAAGATTAATTAAAATATAGAAACATAATTTATAAATGGAGATTCTGATGAGAAAAATATATATCTTTTTATCGGTCTTATTCCTTGCATTCGGTTCCTCTTCTGCTAAGATTTTGGAAATTCCTCCATATGTTCGTCCATTTATAGAAAAAGGGGATAAAGCAATAGGTCCTATAAAAGTATTGGAGAAAGGAGAAGGTTATATTACATGCTTCATATATCCCAAGAGAGTAGTCATTGATCTGAGCAACGCAAAAATCATCGGAGATAAAGAACTTCATATAGGAACCAGAATATTTGTCATCCAGAAAAAATCGGGCAGATACATTATCATTCCTGTGGAGGAAAATCATGAGAAATCTTATGATATATATAAGGACAGTTAGTATTTTCACAGCCGTATTCTTCAGTTTTTTAAAGCCGTCATATGGAGAAATGGCAAATTACTGCTCAATCCCTCCTTTCCTGAAAGCAGAAGTAAAGCCAAATGTTGTTATGGTAATGGACTATTCTGGTAGCATGCAGTTTCCTGCATACTATCCATGTCTTTTTGATGGATATTTCCGTAGCTATGTTGCAGACTGCACAGAAAACGGCTATATCCCCATAAGTAATTATGACCCGTCAACAGAATATTATGGAATATTTGACAGTCATGGATGTTATGAATACGACTTTAGCGATAATTACTGGGTTAAAAGCTCTTGTGATTGTTCAGCCAACGATGGTGCAGGAAATATTGAATGTCTGAGCGGGAATCTGCTGAACTGGGCTACCACAACAAGAATTGACGCTGCGCTCAAGGCATTGATAGGAGGTAAAGCAGATTGTAGCTCAACAGACTGTATATTAAGATCGCAGGGTTCGCGAAGAGGGGTATATGACTCAAATCTGGATTGTGTTTTTTATATTGAACCTGAAAACTATTCAAGTACAACACCAGATTATAGAGATAAAGATATGTTCCTTTATATACAGGATGGATACGGCAGCTGTGCTCTGGGAACTTTCGACAGTAGGGTCGTAAGGGTAAAAATTCCAAAGGATGATTATACAGGGGTCATACAGGAAAGCTTTAATGACATAAGGATAACATTTATGGTCTATGGAGGAAATAATGATAGAGAAGGAGAGATAAGATACGCTTTTTACCAGAATGATCTTGATACTCTGATAAACGCACTACAGTATGAGATTCCATATTCTGGAACGCCTACCGGTGAAGCCGTATGGGAAGCTTACGATTATATAAGGCAGAGTAACGATCACAGATTTGAAAGAAATACGGATTTCTTAGAGTTAGGTACCGAAAAAGACCCTTATTATGAAGTTCTTGAAAGCGGAGATGTTGTACCTGCAAGCTGTAGAAACAGCTACGTTTTACTAATTTCTGATGGTTTGTGGAATGGCGATCTCGACCCTGACAGCCCTGCAAATGCAATCCATACAACAGATTTAAGACCGGATCTTTCAGGCGAACAAAAGGCAAAGGTTTTTTCACTTTATATATTTAATACGGATATTGAAGGTATATACTCTATGAAAACAGTTGCTGCTCACGGTAGTTTTGACGATACATGCAGTAATGATAATTATCCATATGATCTTCCTGGACTTGGAACAAACAGTAGAAATGTTGAATTTCCAAGACCACACTGTAATCCTGATGGAACTTACCGTCTCTGTTGCGAAGAATGGGATAAAGATCACGATGGAGTACCTGACACATTCTATCAGGCAAATAGCGGTGCTGAGTTAGAGGCTGCTTTAAGAGAAATCTTTGGTGAGATAAAAAAAGGAGCAACTTCAGGAACTGTGATAGCGGCTCAAACAACTGGAAAAGGGAAAGGTTCTATAATAAACCATGCAGCAAGCTATCCTAAGAAAATTGCAGACGGCATAGATCTTACCTGGATAGGAACCCTTTACACGTACTGGTTTTTAAATACAAAATATGCTCAAAATGTTAGGGACAATACAAAGGCAAATGACGGAAGAATAATACTTGATGTTTATAATCCTTCCTATGATCAGAAAAAAGCGGAAGGAGAAACTATAACGGAAAGCGATTATTATGATTTTATACTTATGTTTGATACAGACCCTGATGGAAATATTGTGGCAAATCTTTATGAGAGCGAGCTAAAAGGAGAACTAAGAACCGATATAGCTGGAGATCCTATACCTGCTGATTACAGTCCGAATCCTATACAATCTATAGAAGAAACCCACTATCTATGGGAAGGTGGTGAAGAGCTTGCTGTTACCAATGGTTCCGATAGAGACATTTATGTTGGCATATCTTCCAACAGCATCGTAAAATTTGAACCTGCAAACAGATCATCTTTTGCAGACTTCCTCGGTAATGTTTCCCTTTTCCCTTCCTGTATTCCGGGAGATAACGACAATGAAAAAATAGACAACCTAATAAGATATATTAGGGGAGAAAACGATTTTAACTGCCGTAACAGAACATTTTTTGATGGAATTACTAATAGAATATGGAAACTTGGGGATATTATGCATTCTTCACCGGCTATTGTCCAATATAACTCATCATACTATAAGGGAAGTATTGTTTTTGTAGGAGCAAACGATGGTATGCTTCACGCATTTGAAGCGGGAAAGATAAAAAGATTGTTAACCAAATATCAGGTTGCAGAACTCTCAACAGAATATACTGCAAAAGGTCTCGGCAAAGAACTATGGGCTTTCATTCCTAAAAATGCTCTACCATATTTAAGATATCTGGCAGATCCAGATTACTGTCATATTTATTATATAGACCAGTCACCATACATAATATATCTTGACAAAGATATTACAGATCTTAATGAAAAACCAGATAGGATAATTCTTATAGGCGGGATGAGGCTTGGAGGAGCTTGTGGATGTAGTGGAACAAACTGCATTAATCCACCATCCGATACATGTGCTGATCCATCTTCTTCTTCATGTATAGGCAGATCTTCATATTTTGCGCTTGATATAACAGATCCATTAAACCCAGAACTTTTATGGGAATTTTCCGATAAAGATCTTGGTTTTAGCTTCTCTGGACCCGGCGTCATAAGAGTTCTCGACGGCAACTCAGAAAAAGCGAAAGTATTGTTTGCATCTGGACCTACCCATTATACAGGAGTGT
>Ga0256914_1003571_pt1 | contig 12192 bp, 13 predicted proteins | sample HulkmetaG_FD_191571 | JGI IMG/M metagenome (GOLD analysis project Ga0256914, IMG submission 191571) | Hydrothermal chimney microbial communities from Main Endeavour vent field at the Juan de Fuca Ridge, Pacific Ocean - Hulk | ecosystem: Environmental > Aquatic > Marine > Hydrothermal vents ...
GCTTGGTCGGCTGCTCGTGTCCCAGGGCCTGGCATCTGCCGGAATGGACATATCGGATGGCATTGCCACTGATCTTGCCCATATGTGCCAGGCCAGTGGTACAGGTGCGGTGCTTGATGCATGGCGCTTGCCCCTGTCGCGGGCGTTGAAGGTGGCATGCAGGAGGTGGAGAGATTTGGGAGATCCAATGGACCTCGCCCTGTTCGGTGGTGAGGATTTCGAGCTGCTCTGGGCCGTTCCTCCTGAAAAGCATATAGGCATGGTTAAGCAGGTGACAGCCCTTACTGGCAGCCCCCCGTTTCTGTTGGGCAGGATGGTGGATGGCAGAGGTGTTTGGCTTGCCACAGCAGGGGGCAGGACAGAGATCACGTTCCAGGGGTATGAACACTGATGCGCCTGTATTGGTAACATGCTGAACGACACCTATACGGCGGATAGCGCTTTTCCCTCATGATTTTAAATCTCATCAGTTGCAATAACTTGTTAATGATATATTTGTCCGTGGAGTCAGTTAGGATTGGTTGACAGATGGGCGTGTCTTGCAGGGATTCCTTCTTGCTAAAGGCCGGTGGGTATTGGCTTGGCATTGACGTTTCCATTGAAGACGGGGTAATAATCCGCGTTGGACTTTCCCTGAGCAGCCCTTCCCCCAGAGTTGGGATTGGTGTTCCTCTTGATTTGATGGAGATTTTTCAGGATATCCTTGATGGAAGGGCTGATGCCCGGTCAGTACGCCACCACGCCAGAGGTACTGAATTCCAGAAGAGGGTCTGGGATGTTACTGGCCGGATACCGTACGGTTCCACGGCGACCTATAAAGAGATTGCCAGGGCCGTTGGCTGTGGTTCTCCCAGGGCCGTTGGTCAGGCCCTGAAGGCAAATCCAGTCCCGCTTCTTGTCCCATGTCACCGCGTGATCGGGGCAGGCGGCACTCTTACAGGTTTTTCGTCTGGTTTGGAGATAAAAGAATTACTGTTGAGGCATGAACATGAAAATTGCAGTGGTAAGTGACAGCCATGATCACATATGGAATATGAGACGCATGGTGGGACAGGCGAATGAGGCAGGGGTGGAGCTTATGGTCCACTGCGGCGACCTGATATCGCCATTCATGCTGGAGGAGCTTGATCTGTTCAATGGCCATATTCATCTGGTCCACGGGAACAACAGTGGGGATCAGGTGCTTTTGATGAAGCGGCTCAGGACCAGGGAGGCCAAGGTGACGTTTCATGGCTGGCTTGGCCAGATCGAGACAGGTGGAGTAAGGCTCGCCTTTGTGCATGCGCCTGATCTTGCCATGGCCATTGCAAGATCAGGTGATTTCCACATGGTCTTCTTTGGTCATACCCATCTTTGGATGCAGGAGCAGGTGGGAGATACCGTCCTTCTCAATCCCGGGGAGATCATGGGCAAGAAGGAACCAGCCGGCTGGGCGCTGATTGAGACTGAATCTCTGGAGATTGATCATGTGCTGATTTAGGGAACGTGTTATTGCCTGCATGCCTTGTCACCATCAAGGATAGGTAGCCGGTTCGGGTTAAGGCCATACTGAATTGAGAGATTCCCAAGTTTGCATGAGATGCAAGGCGGAGGATAGGCAGGCGTACTGCGGTTTCAAATTATGGAGAAGGCAAAACAGTTACAGCAAACCTCTTGGGTGACGGGTAATTTTACAAAAAAACAGCATTAATTTGCTGTAATTAAAGATAAAACAGGATTTCACATGATTTGAAATGCTCAATTCAGGACCATATGAATTTTTCATAGTGACATGCTTTCAAGGCTAATACATGAATGAATCAGACAGAGAGAAATACCTGGGATCTAAAGGCAAACGGTACAAGAGTATTATGAAGGAACTGGAGAGGGCAGGTTGTGGCCATGAGTTGTCGGTGGAGGATTCTGTTCCAATGATCGTGCACGTTCGGCCAGATCTTTACAGGGCATTCATGCGGTGCGTCTGGATGTTGGTATATGAGGAGGGCATGTCGCCATTAGATGCGCAGAACAGGCTTGTGGAGGAGTTTCTCAGGTATCATGGGTGCTGACAGGAAGGGCAATGGTAAAGGTGGTACCTTCGCCTGGAATGCTGTCTACTGTGAGGGAACCACCATGACTTTCCATTATTGCATATGAGACGGACAGACCGATTCCTGTGCCCTGCCTCTTGGTGGTAAAGAAGGGATCAAATATCCTGTTCCTGATCTCCGGGGCTATGCCAATGCCGGTGTCTGATACATAACACAGTATCCATTCTCCCACGTCTTCTGTCTTTATGGTGAGTACCCCACCACAGGGCATGGCGTCTATCGCGTTGAAGATGAGGTTGGTCAGCACCTCTCTCAGGTCAGACGGATTTATGCACACCGTTTTCAGTTCAGACAGTTCTGTCTTCAATCTGATGCGACGCCCCTTGCGACGAGGTTCATGGTCCCATTTGGGTCTTGTCATTATGACCGTGTCCTCTATCAGGTCATTGAAGTCGATCACCTGCCTGTTGTTCGTGTTTTTACGTCCTATGGAGTTCAGGCGTGCAACAATGGCGGCACCGTCATTGATTGCCATTTCAATGGTCTTTATGTGCTTCTGGCCCCTGTATCCCTGAGACTTCAGGTCTTTTTTCAGTAGGTAGAGGTGGGCGCTGATGGAACTCAGGAGGTTGTTGAAGTCATGGGCTACCCCGGCAGCGAGCTCTCCCATGAGCCGGAATTTCTCAGATTGGCGAAGTCTGTCAGTGAGTCGTTTCTTTTCGAGTGCCCTGGTGATTGAGTGGATGAGATAGTCGTTCTCAAAGGGTTTGGTGATGAAGTCGTCAGCACCTTCACGAAGGGACTGGATGGCGTTGTCCAATTCTGTATAGGCTGTGAGCATTATGACAGGAAGCTCCTGGCGGACTGCCTTGATCTCTCTCAGAAAGTCAAGTCCACTGCCATCGGGCAGGTTTATATCCAGTATCGCTACATCCAAGTGGTGCATACTGAGCCTATGCCTGGCTTCTGCCAGGGTATAGGCAGGTATGGGCCTGAAGTTTTTTTTCTTGAGCAGTCTGCAGATTATATCGGCAGTATCCTTGAAATCTTCCACGATAAGGACAGTAGCGCCCCTTTTTATCGATGCCATCTGTTTGGTTCCCCAAGCTTCCTTGTTGTCCGCTGGGAAGATTAACAGCCCCAGACATTAGAGATTATATTTGAATGATAGGAAAATCATGTCTAAATCCTGTAACTGACCGTTGGTAGTTTTGGGCCACAGCCTTGTATACCCAGGTTACCCCTGTACTTGAAAGAGTCGTAACGGATGTATTGTAGAGGCTCAGATAGAGGAATCACTGTCCACGCCCCTGCCTGGATAAAGGGGGGGCAGGGATGTGGCACATGATGCATGTTTAACCTTACGGTTCACTACTGGCATATCCCTGATCACTTTTTCAAGTATAGGTCCCCGGTCCCAGCCCTGTGCAGGTTTATGGTAAAGTACCCTGTTGAGCCTTTCCAGTTCTTGTGCCGCCTCACTGTTGCCAATACGTCTGGCAAGTTCTGACAGGCCTGCAGGCGGGTCATCCGGATATACGGCTGCAGCCCATTTCAGCAGTGCATCCTTGGCCCTGACCGCATCGTTATTTCTGCATGCCTGATGAAATTTCTTTCTTATCTGTCCGATACGTTCCTTCTGGCCTGGAGTTTTGCCAGTGTCTTCAGGGCCTTTTTGGCTGCTGCTATTTTTGCATCTTTCATGTATCAGAAGCAATATCGTAATCAGCCAGGCTGCTGCAAAGGCAAATGTGGTCCACATATAGATAGTGGATGTCCTGTCATGTTGGCCAGCCGATGTGGCGGGTGCCGGAGTCTTTTTCAGACCCTTTGCCATGTTTGGATTGTTGGCCTGTACGGGTACAGCGGCAGATGAGGAGGCAGTGTGGGGAGCAGGTCTGTTCTGGCCCGTACTGCTTGCAGGTAGAACCGTTATGGTTTTCCCGGGGAGCGAGACAGTTTCTGCCTGCCCCCTGTCTGTGTTCCACCATTTGAGGACAATGGGGGGGAGTGTCACGGTACCCGGCCTTTGCGGGATAAATGCCACCTTCTGGACCCTGGTTCCTGTAATGCCTGTGCTGTGCTCGGTGTTTGTTATCTGGGGCTTGTCAGGATAGACATTGCAACCAGGGACATACTTAGGAGATAGGTCCGGGAGCTGCTCGCCTGTGAGTCCCTGGGCCACCACGGTGACGGTGCGTGTGACCGGGTCACCTACATGGATGTTCCCGCTTTCTGGTTCCCACTTTTCGGAGATTTTCAAGGACGTGGCAGGCAACCAGTATCTGCCTGTAAAGGCCGCCGGTCTGGGTTTGACCATCAGGTCAATATCCTTGCCCTTTGTCCTGACCTCTTTGGTATTTGCCGTGAGGCCAGGCAGGGCATGGCTGAAGAACGGGTCTCTGTTCAGGAATGCGGAAAACGGGTCATTTGGTGACCTGCTATTTGAAACCACGATAGTCCCTGAGAAGACCGGCGATGTGATGGTGAGCCTGCCTGACTCCTGAGGGAAAATGGCATATTTTCGTTGAATAACCCTGTACCTGCGGCTGTTCCTGATGCGGTTGAACTCCTGATCCTTTCCGAGTTTCCGGATGATTGCATCCTTTGCCTGTGGTTCGGACAGGGTTCCGTCTGTTATCTCCTGGGCAGCGTACAGCCTGACAGTACATATGATCTGTTGCTGTACAAAAGGGTCTTTGGGTTCACATGACGTCTCAATGAAGATGTCATTTGGCGAATCTGCCGACGGTGTACCGGTGCCTGTAACCTCCAGGACCAGCTCAGGGGTCTTGGCTCCGTTGACATCAAGGGGAGGAATGACCAGCCGGCCCTTTTTCTTTGGAGACAGTGTGTAATACCAGGTGGTACTGGTGGACAGACTGCCGTTTATAAAGTTGACGCTGGTGCTGCTTGACTTTCCAAGTACGTCAAAGTCCTTTTCAACAGGCGAGATATCCGGCTCCCCGCTTACCCTGCCGTCAGCCTTGATGGTTAGCTGTACGCTCTCGCCAATGTTGACCTTGTTTGTATCAAGCCAGGCATCAACAGAAGCCAGTGCCTGTTGGGCGTAGAGTATGGAGATTGTCACAACAAATATGAACAGGGACACGTCGCGGGAGATGCCACGGCGTGATCTCCTGCATGGCCTGTGCTGATCCCTGTCCTGTCTCTCTCGATATTTCATTGGAGTACGTGCTTCTGGGTTCATGCTTGATGGGCCATTTAGGGGGCTGTCACGCAAACAGGGCGTTTACAAACTCATCTGGGTTAAATGGGCGCAGGTCTGTCAGTTTTTCACCAATACCAATGAAATGTATTGGTATCTGCATCTCGTGCACAATGCCTGCTGCTATACCACCTTTGGCAGTTCCGTCAAGTTTTGTAAGAATAAGGCCTGTGATTTCTGTCGCCTCTTTGAACAGTCTGGCCTGACTTACAGCATTTTGGCCGGTCGTGGCGTCTATTACCAGAAGTGTCTCATGCGGTGCCTCTGGTATCTTCCTGCCCATTACCCGCCTGATCTTCTTGAGTTCTTCCATGAGATTGACCTGCGTATGCAGTCTGCCAGCAGTATCCACAATGACCACATCAACACCACGGCTCTTGCCCGCCTCCACTGCGTCGAATGCCACAGCAGACGGATCAGAACCTGGCTGATGATGTATGACCGGCACATCGAGCCTCTTGCCCCATTCCTGTAGCTGGTCAATGGCAGCAGCCCTGAAGGTGTCTGCCGCAGCGATCAGTACCTTTTTACCCTGTTCCTTGAAAATATGGGCAAGTTTGGCAATGGTAGTGGTCTTGCCTACGCCATTGACACCCACCACCAGGATGACAAATGGACCGGATACCTCCTCCATATGCTGTTCAATGGACTTGGTCTCAGGCAGTTCCAGCATCTCGCGTATATAGGTTTTTATGCGCTGTCTAAGGGCTGCCGGGTCCTTGAGTTCCTTTCTCTTGACCTCTGAGCGAAGACGGTCAAAGATCTCCTGCACAGTGGTAACTCCCATATCGGCCATGACCAGGACCTCTTCCAGTTCGTCAAGAAGTTCCGGGTCGATCTCTTTTTTGAATGTTAGCAGTGCGTCCATCTTGGCAATAAAGCCGCTTCTTGATCTTTCCACTCCTGTCTTCATGATTGCAAAATCCTTTTTTATGTGTGCTGCGAATGCCAAGTGTTTTCACAGTAAACAGTATAAATTTTTTTTAGCCTTTTTTTTTCAAGGACTTGTCAAGTTGTCACTTTATCTGATAATTTGAATAAATCGTGTTTCGAACAGCCGGGGACAACAAAGTAATGTCCTTACAGGTCTATTGGCACGAATTTTCTGTATCAAAGGAGACTGTCACGCAGATTATTGTCTGCCTTAGCTGTGTCATTTTGGTCTGTGTTGGGCTATGTTTTGTCAGGATCATTGTAGCATGTACTATTTGTGCATGGGAAGTCCATGTATTTTTTGTCCTGCGTGCCCCTGGACAGGGCCTGTTAGGGCTTGCGGGAGGTTAAGGTTTTTAACAACATAATGTCTTATGTTCATATGTAAATAATCGGAGAGGATAGGATGAACAAGTCAGAACTAATAATGGAGCTGTCTGAGACTACTGGTTTGCATAAACAGGTTGCCGAGGCAGTGGTCAAGGAGGTCTTTCAGGCCATGACCGAGGCACTGGTAAACAACGAAGGTATAGAGATACGTGGCTTCGGCAGTTTCAGTATCAGGGAGTATGATTCTTATGTTGGGAGAAATCCCAAGAGTGGTGAAAAAATCAAGGTAGCACCAAAGAAGCTCCCCTTCTTCAAGGTAGGCAAGGAGTTGAAGGAGAGGGTAATGAAGGGGGCGCCTTCATCCTGATGGTTTTGGGCCAGCGCTCAGACGTGTTGAGCCTCTACACTATGTGCAGGCCTTGGAGGTTGGTGATAAGGCCAAAGGCCGGTTATCCGGCTTCCACAACTTCCAGTCCTGAGAGAATGAGCCTGGCCGCTGTTACGCCTGTGACAGGAGAGAGCCCGCACGAAGGACTGCGGGCCTTGAGGTAACAGCGCCGCACATCAAACATCCTGGCAAGCATGGCGCACTGTTCGGCACCTTTGACAAACTGGGTAGTGACATCTTTACCTGCCTTAATGTCACTGTCCATGCGTACAAATACCCCTGCCTTTCCCTCCAGTACGTCAAAACCATCCCCACCTACTATGTGAGCTGCTGGCCTTGGTGTGGGGAGTCCTCCCAACTGTTCAGGGCATACAGGAATAATGTGACTGTTGGACAGCTTTTCTGCAAGTTCCGGCACAGGCCGGCTGCCCTGATCGTATCTGCATGTGATGCCAAGCAGGCAGGCGCTTATCAGTACAGGATGCATGAAGTTTGATATCACCTTACGTGCTGGATGACAACAGAGTCCTGGAATATCCTGTGAGCAGTTATTCACAGGAACATTACTGACGGTTCATGGCCTTCTCGTTTTTCTATGTTGCCAAGCACAAAGCTCTTCTCGCCAAGGGCCTCAAGCTGGAACATCACCTCGTCAGCCTCCTTCCTTGGGACCACCAGCACCATGCCAACACCGCAGTTGAATGTGCGGAGCATCTCATCCTGAGGTATGTGTCCCTTTTCTTTTAGGAAGGTGAATATGGGTGGCATCTCCCAGGAATTGAGAGCTATGACTGCCTTGCATGAATCAGGCAGTACACGTGGTATGTTGTCCTGGAATCCCCCGCCTGTAATATGTACAATGCCGGATATACTGAACTGCTTGAGCAGGTGTTGCACTGCCCTGACGTATATTCTCGTGGGCTCCAGCAGGACCTGGCCAAGTGGCTTGCCCTGGAATTCCTGCGGGCTGTCATTTACTGACATACCCAGGTCCTGAAAACATATCTTCCTTACCAGGGAGTAGCCATTGCTGTGAAGACCGCTTGATGCAAGTCCAATGATTACATGGCCTACGCCTATGTCAGAGCCGTCTATAATCTTGTCACGGTCTGCGATACCCACTGCAAAACCTGCCAGGTCATACTCGTTCTCACCGTACATGCCCGGCATTTCCGCGGTTTCTCCGCCTATCAAGGAGCATTCTGCATAGCGGCAGCCCTGTGCAATGCCCTTTATTACATCCTCCGCGACCTCCGGGTCCAACTTTCCTGTGGCAAAGTAGTCCAGGAAGAACAGGGGCTGTGCACCGGTAACCACTATGTCATTCACGCTCATGGCCACAAGGTCAATACCTATGGTGTGGTGGATACCTGTCATGAAGGCCAGTTTGAGCTTGGTTCCAACCCCATCGGTGGAGGATACCAGGACGGGTTGGCGGTACTTTGATGTATCCAGGGAGAACATGCCTGCAAAGCCGCCGATTTCAGTGATAACCCCCTTTCTGAATGTTGATGCCACAACAGGGCCGATCCTTTCTACAAGGGCATTGGCCTTGTCTATATCCACTCCTGCCTGGGTGTAGAGGGATTTTTTGCTCAATTTTGCACTCCAATCATGGTTGTGAGAGTTCCAAGCTCTTGTGCTGCCTGTTCCTGCAGCATGGTCATAAAAGATAGTTGGGCCTTGAAGGCCGGTTAAGCATGGATAGGGCTAATCATAGCTGTATCTCTATAATAGGTCAACGTAATGTACATGCGGGACAGGCAGGGAATGTACTTGATACCGGGTGCTCAAAACATCTCCAGTTGCCTCGATTCTTTGCAGCCCTTTTTCTTTTCCCTCCTTTTTCCCTGTTGGTTTCCATTGTCTTGGAACAGGTTGACCCTGCCGTACTCGCCATCATATCCGGGGAATATCTTTATTGTCCCACGTCTCATGGCCATGATGCCCTGGAATACGCGTTCGGATATTACTGGCCTCAACTCATCCTCACTCTTCCACATGAGGATCTCCATCTCCGTACCGGCTATATCGGTTATGCGGTTGAACTCCTTTATGACCCTTGCTGTAATGGACTTGACACCAAATGCCTGTGCTATGATCACCTCAAGCGGAACAATGTGAACCGAGGGTTTTGCGCATGGGGGTATGTATCCTTCGGGTCTGTCTGCAAGTTCCTCCACCCTGTGGGCCACGCCTACGGTAAGGGGCCTTCCACACTTAGGACATATCCCTTTCAATTTGATGGTCTCTGAGGGTTTGAGGCAGATGGAACACGCCCTGTGGCCGTCAAAGTGATACTTGCCCTCTTCAGGGAAAAATTCAATGGTGCCTTCAAAACCTTTGCCATTCTTCTTTATGGCATTGATTATGTTTGCATACGTAGGGGGGCATGAGAAGACATTGGCCTCGCGCGCGATTTTGGCTGGGGAATGGGCATCTGAATTTGATATCAGTGTGTAGGAGTCAAGGGCGGATAGACGCCAGTTCATCTCAGGGTCTGAAGACAGACCGGTTTCAAGGGCATGGATGTGACAGGCCTGTTCCTCAAAACACTCCTCGATTGAGTCAAAGCCTGACTTGGCACCAAAGAGAGAGAACCACGGGGTCCATATATGGGCCGGAACAACAAAACATTCAGGGGAGGCCTCCATTACTATCCGTACCAGCTCCTTGACCGGGAATCCGAATATGGGGCGGCCGTCAGAGCGTATGTTTCCTATGGCGTCGAGCCTGTGCTGGATGTCTTCTACCACCTCGAGGTCAGGTGCAAAGAGCACTGTGTGTATCCTTCTGCTCCTGCCACCCTGGGTAAATATATTGGACACTTCAGCGGTGAGTATGAATTTAGTCCCCTCAGGGTCGTCCTTGCATACGTACAGACCGGAACCGTCAGTTTCAAGGGTTTCGCGTAGTTCCTTTAGATAAGCTGGGTGCGTGAAGTCCCCGGTACCTATTATATGAATACCTTTGCGTTTTGCTGCCTTGTTTATTTCCACCGGTCTCATGGCCTTGCTTGTTGCCCTGCTGTAACAGGAGTGTATGTGAAAGTCGGCCAGCAGTACGTTGCTGTCCCACGTGACTTTAAGGGGACCAGGTGAGGTGTCGTAATCTTGGCATGTACGATATTCAGGGGTGGAGGCAGACATTGATATGATCCTGTAAGCGGTTTATGGGGTGGTTGAGTGGTCAGAGGTCGTTTTTACCCACAAGGGCCTGTCTCTCCTCAGGGGTAATTTCCGTATCAGTGCCCCCTTCTTTCGGTTTGGGAGCGCATACCCGGTTCTTGCCATGCTTCTTGGCGTCTATGAGAAAGTTGTCGGCCCGTTTGATCATGTGGGCTGGAGTGAGGTCACAGTCCTTTGTAAAAATTTCAATACCAGAGCTTACGGTCAGGTGAATCTCTTTGCCGCATTGATCAATGGGGGTATTCTGGATAGTGCGTCTTAACCTCTCTGCGGTCCTGATTGCACGGAACAGCCCGGAACCAGGAAGCACTATGGCAAATTCATCCCCTCCGTACCTGCAGACAACGTCACTTTGCCTTGTGTAACCGTCTATCAGAGAGGCAAGCTGCTGGATCACGCAGTTGCCAACCTCATGCCCATATGTATCGTTTATCTGCTTAAACTCGTCGATGTCCATCATGATCAGAGCAAAAGGGTCGCCGTTTCGCCTGGTTCTTTCCATCTCAACAGACAGGGTGTGCCGCAGGGCACTGTAGTTTAACAGGCCGGTAAGGGGGTCTCTTTCTACCAGGGCTTCAAGTTCCCTGCACCTGTTTTCGAGTTCTGAGATACGTTCCCTCAGTGGACAGTCTGTAATGCCAGCAGGACATGAAAATTCTGAGGGATCAAATGTCTTGTGCATAGGTAGATATCAGCTGGTGTGGAAGATCATCTTGTTGATGTGTAGAGTTTTGGCTGCTGGCATCCCATTGTCTCTTGCTGTTTTATGGCCATAAAATATGGACTCTGTGCTGCCCGGTCCATACAGGTATGAATCAGACCTGCACAAAGTGGCATACAGAGATAAAATATTGACCATAAAGACGCAAGAGGTTAGCTTAAACTTATTTAAAATTTTCATTCCTTATCACGGTGGAATAGATGGTGCCTCATGCATGAAATAGACCGTGTCACTGTGTGTAGTTCCAAGATAAAATAGTTTTCTGCCAAGTATGTATTCATGTAATCCATGTAACTCTAAGGAGGAGATGAACATTGCGTGATGAAAGAGGAATTTATTACTATCCTGTGCTCGGTGAAAAAAATATCAGGATGTATGTGAGGCCTGTTGATGATGACGTGGAGTTCAGGTTGTGGGACAAGGACAATCCAAAGACCTGGGAGCATCACCAGTGGCTTCCCTATAGCGCCATACAGCAGGCTGCAGAGTTATACAGAAAGGAGAAGCGGGAAGGTGGCCCACCGCTTCATCTCTACGATATAGAGGTGGCAATACGACTGATACGGGACGAGACAAGGGCCCAGGCATTGAAGGAGTGATGGGCTATGAGTATCACAGTGGAGACAGATGCCTTTTTCCCAGGTATTCATAGAGAGCTGGGACTGTTCCAGGAACATGAGCCGGCATGGACCGCACTCAATAATCTCAAGGAGTTTATCCGCGATACCATCTCGCCCAACCTCCCTGATACGATATTAATAGGTGTCCCGCTTGATAGACATATGGCCATGATTCAGGGACAATGGGCAGACCATGGTTTTGATGTGGTTTGCAGCCCTGAGACAAAGGGGCGATTTCTGGTAAGAAGAGGAGGGGAGTTGGTGCCTGATGCCATTCTCATCTGCGCCGGTGCCGTTTTTGCCAGTATCGATGTGGAGCTTGCCCAAGGGGTGACCATTGAACCTGGTGCCCTTGTCAAGGGACCTGCCATCATAGGGGAGTTTAGCGAGGTGCGGCAGGGGGCCTACCTGCGAGGAGATTGTCTTGTGGGTGCAAGATGCGTGGTGGGTCATACGACAGAGGTCAAGCATTCTGTGTTTCTGGACGGGGCCAAGGCCGGTCATTTTGCCTATGTAGGTGATAGCATACTGGGACGCGACGTCAATATGGGGGCTGGCACCAAACTGGCCAACCTCAAGTTCGGACCTGGCAATGTTTTCATAACCGTTAATGGGGAGCGTATAGATACACGCAGAAGGAAGATAGGGGCAATTTTCGGAGACAGGGTACAAACCGGTTGCAATTCCGTGACCAATCCGGGTAGCGTGATAGGGCCTGGTTCGCTTATTGCACCAAATACTACAGTAGCTCCA
>Ga0256914_1003572_pt1 | contig 12188 bp, 15 predicted proteins | sample HulkmetaG_FD_191571 | JGI IMG/M metagenome (GOLD analysis project Ga0256914, IMG submission 191571) | Hydrothermal chimney microbial communities from Main Endeavour vent field at the Juan de Fuca Ridge, Pacific Ocean - Hulk | ecosystem: Environmental > Aquatic > Marine > Hydrothermal vents ...
GCTTGCAGGAGCAGGGCGGAGGAAAGATTCAGATCTTTGAGGCCGCCCATCCGTGGCAGCATGTTCGCCCCGTAGGGGAGGATATCATCAAAGGCGATTTATTGATCATGCCCTATCAAGAGATTCGCCCCATCGACGTGGCATCTTTGCTGAACGCTGGAGTCTTTTCTGTTACCGTGTTTCCGCGGCCGACGGTGGCGATCTTGCCGACGGGATCGGAATTGATTCCGCCCGAATCTACGCCGGAGCCAGGCCAAGTTTTTGAGTCCAATAGCCAAATGATGGCGGCATATCTTTTTGAAGACGGAGCCGATCCTCAAATCCTTCCGCCATGCAAAGACGAGAGGGAATCCCTCCTCCGGGCGGTTCGCGACGCGCTGGGAACGTGCGATATCCTTTTCGTCCTTTCGGGTTCCTCGGCGGGCAGTAAGGATCTGACGCGGGGAATCTTGGAGGAGTTGGGAGAGGTTATTTTCCATGGGGTGGCGATGATGCCGGGAAAACCTGCGCTTTTTGGGCTCATTCAGGACACGCCTGTTTTTGGCATTCCGGGGTATCCCACCTCGGCGGCGCTTTTTTATGAAGAGGTCGTACGCCCCTTTTTGGAGAGGATCACGGGACGTAAACCCGTTCCTGCCTCTTCTCTGGAGGCGCGCGTTTTCCGGAAGGTTCCTTCCAAACTTGGCCAGGAGGAGTTTATCCGGGTTCGTCTGGGAAAGATAAAGGGAGAGTGGATTGCCGTGCCCCTCCCTCGTGGAGCGGGGGTTCTAAAGAGCTTGAACGACGCCGATGGCATTATTCGGGTGCCCATCAATGAAGAGGGGGTTTCGGAGGCCTCGTTGTTTCCCGTGACACTTCGAAGGGATCTTGCCGAGTTGGAGGGACAGCTCCTTTTTATCGGAAGCCACGATCTGAGTCTGGACCGTCTTAATGTCCTATTGAGGAAGGAAGGGAAGGATGTGGCGCTTGCCATAGGGGCGGTGGGGAGCCTTGCCGGGTTGTTCGCCTTAAGGCAAGGGAAGGCGCATCTCACAGCCATTCATCTGCTGGATCCTGAAACCCAGACCTACAATCTTCCGTATCTCAAAAAATACCTTGGAGAATGGAAGGTGCGTCGAATCCTCCTCCTCAAGCGGACGCAGGGACTTATGGTCCGCAAGGGAAATCCCAAAGGGATTCGTTCGATTCGCGACTTGGCTCGCGAGGATGTGCAATTTGTCAATCGTCAGCGGGGTGCCGGGACACGGGTTCTCCTTGACTATCTCCTGGAAAAAGAAGGGATTGCGCCAGCCTCCGTGGCGGGATACAGGAATGAAGTGGCGACCCACGCCATGGTGGCGGCGGAGATTCGGGGGGGGATGGCCGATTGCGGCATGGGGATTCAGGCGGCCGCCCAAGCCCTTGATTTAGACTTTGTTCCCCTTGCCGAAGAACCTTATGAGTTGATTATACCCGAGGATATTTTCGGGGATTACCGAATCTCGGTGCTTCTGGAGGCGATACGTTCGGAAGCCTTCAAGAAAGCCGTCGAGGCCTTGGGGGGATACGATACGCGTCACAGTGGAGAGGAAATGCCCGTATGAGCTACCCGCTGAAAGATAGATTTGGACGGGTTATCGATTACCTGAGGATTTCCATTACCGATCATTGTAATCTTCAGTGTGTCTATTGCGTGACGGACGCCGTGACGTGGGTGCCCCATGACGAAATCCTCCGATTTGAAGAGGTGGCGAAGATCGTTTCCGTCTTTGCGAAGGAGGGGATTCGAAAAGTCCGTATCACGGGAGGGGAGCCTCTCATGCGGAAAGGGCTTCCCGATTTTGTTCGTCAACTCTCTCGAATTGGGGAGTTGAATGATATCAGCGTGACGACGAATGGCGTTCTTCTAAAAGGACTGGCGGGGGAGTTGAAAGAGGCAGGGCTCAAACGAATCAATGTCAGTTTGGATACCCTTAAACCTGAGCGTTACAAGGTTATCACGGGAAAAGATTTTTTTTCTCAGGTGTGGGAAGGGATTCATGAGGCTCGGCGGGTTGGATTGGAACCGGTGAAGATCAATGTCGTTGCGATGAGAGGGTATAATGACGATGAAATCCTCGATTTCGTGAGATTGACCCTCGATCACGCGTATGTGGTGCGTTTCATTGAATTCATGCCGTTCAACGAGCAATGGGACGATCGAAATTTCCTGAGCGTGGATGGGATCAAAGAAATCATCACGCGTGAGTATGGGCTCGAACCTGTAGCGGGAACCCATAACAATGGACCCGCAAGGGTTTTCAAGATTCCCGGAGCTAAAGGGGAGATTGGACTTATTAGCCCCCTGAGTAACCATTTTTGCGGAACGTGCAATCGTTTGAGACTCACGGCGGATGGCCATCTCCGCCCCTGCCTTTTCTCGGATGAGGAGATAGATCTAAAGACCCCTTTAAGGGAAGGAGCGGATGAGGAAAGGTTGCGCGAGTTGTTGTATGCCACGTTGCGCCTAAAGCCGGAGCGTCACCATGTGCAGACGGTTTCTGCTCCCAAGTGTCATCGGGGAATGTGGAGCATAGGGGGATAGTTTTTAAGGAGAAGCAAATGGATGAGAAGCTGACCCATTTGACACCGACTGGAGAGGCTACGATGGTGGATGTTTCGGACAAACCTGAAACCCTTCGTGTTGCCGCGGCCCGTGGCCGGATTCGCATGAAACCGGAAACCCTCGCCTTGATTCGAGAGGGGCAAATGAAGAAGGGGGACGTTTTGGGGACCGCTCGCATAGCGGGAATCATGGCGGCCAAACGGACCCCTTTTTTGATCCCCCTTTGTCATCCCATTCCCATCAGCAAGGTGGCCGTGGAGTTTGATTTTGATGAAGTGAGTTCGGCCATAACCGTCGTTGCCGAGGTAAAGAATCGCGCCGCAACCGGTGTGGAGATGGAAGCGCTGACGGCCGTGACGATAAGTTTGCTTACCATCTACGATATGGGAAAAGCCGTTGATCGGGGTATGGTTATCGAAGACGTCCGACTAGTAAGAAAGAGTGGTGGAAGAAGCGGTACGTACCAATTGACGGAAGAGACCTGAAGTAAAGGAGCTATACACATGCACGGGCATCTGGTGTCTGTAAATGTGAGTAAAGTTCGGGGTGTTCCGAAGCGACCCGTAAAGGATGGAATCCTTCTTCCCACGTGGGGGTTGAAAGGGGATGCCCATGGAGGGGACTGGGATCGGCAAATCAGTCTTTTTCCGCTGGAAACGCTGGCCCTGGTTCCGAAAACGGTTCGGATGCTTTTCGAGGAAAACGCCTATTCGGAAAACTTAACGATAGAAGGGATTCCGCCGGAGAAGCTCCGAGTGGGGACGATTCTTGCCGTGGGTGCTGCTCGGATCAGGATCTTGCACATCGGGAAAGAAACCTACGAACCTCCCGACAGTGGACGTCCGTATATCGTGAGCCGAGAAGGACGGTTTGGCCGGGTTCTGGAAGAGGGGGCCATCGCCGTGGGAGATGTCGTGGCAATTGTGGAAGAGGGAATCCCTCCCTTGGAAGCCCCAAAGGTGGCCTTGATTACCCTTAGCGATAAGGGAGCCCGAGGTGAGCGTGAGGATCTCAGTGGAAGATTTTTATTGTGGTACATGACCCGCCTAAATGCGAACGTGTTGTTCCAAGAGATAATTCCAGACGAAAAGGAAACGATCAAAGAGAGATTGCGTCAGGGGATTGCGGCGGGGGCGGATCTCATCCTTACCACGGGGGGAACTGGGTTGGCGCCTCGGGATGTGACTCCCGATGCGACCCTCGAGGTCATCGACCGAGAAGTTCCGGGATTTGTCGAGGCCATGCGGGCGGAAAGCCTTAAGAAAACACCTCACGCCATGATTTCTCGAGCGGTGAGTGGGATGGCGGGGCGAACATTGATTATCAATTTGCCGGGAAGTCCGAAGGCGGTGGCCGAGTGTATGGAGGTAATCTTTCCCGCTTTGAGCCACGCCATTGAGAAGGTTCGGGGTGAACCAAGCGATTGCGCGGTGGAGCTTTGATCAAAGACAGGAGGTTTGGTTTGACATTTTTCTTTCCCTTGTTAGTATATTAAAAAAGGAAACCACAGAAAAGGACGGGAAAAATGCATCAGATCCCAATGATTAGTTCTAAATTGTTCGGAATTGCCATGATGACCTATATCGTGGCGACGCTTTGTTATCTGGCGTTTTTGGCTTTCAAGAACAAGAAAGTGGGAATCATGGCAACGAGTGTTCTCGTTTTGGGCTTTCTTGTTCACACGGCGGGAATCGTGATGAGGTGGCGGGAAACCCATCTCACGGGTTACGGATACGTTCCCTTGTCCAATATGTATGAATCGTTGATCTTTTTTTCGTGGACGATGGTGCTGATTTATTTGATCTTCGAGTGGCGGTACAAGCGAAAGATTATCGGGGTGTTTTTTATTCCCCTTGCCTTTCTTGCCATCGCGGCAACGTCGATCATCCCAGGCGTGAGCGATCGGATCACCCCCCTCATTCCGGCCCTACAGAGTAACTGGTTGACCATTCATGTGACGACCTGCTTTTTTGGGTATGCGGCTTTTGCGGCGGCTTTCGTCGTGAGTCTTCTCTATTTGTTGCAGAACAGGCGGGATCGGGCTGGGAATCCGATTTCATGGCTTCCAGAGGCCCGTGTCCTGGACGATGCGAACTATAAATCGATCATTATCGGCTTTCCTATGTTGACGATTGGTATAATCACGGGGGCGATGTGGGCGAATTACGCGTGGGGAAGTTATTGGAGCTGGGATCCCAAGGAAACGTGGTCGCTCATTACCTGGTTCATCTATGCGGCCTTTCTCCATGCCCGGTATACGCGGGGATGGCACGGAAGGAAGGCCGCCTACCTTTCCGTCATTGGCTTCGTGGCCGTGCTCTTCACCTACTTTGGGGTGAATTACCTTATCTCGGGATTGCATAGCTACGCCTAAGAAGCGGCGAAGTTACTATAAGTTGTAGAGCTCTTCTCCTATAAGCTTGACCCAATTCTGACGGAGAACTTCTTCTGCCTCCTCGAGTCGGTCGACACCCACGATGAGGACCGTTTTGTCTTTTGTCCCCAGACACGGATAAAGATAGGAAACATTGATGTTTTTTTCCTTCAAAGGCTTGAGTATGGCGTTGAGCCCGCCGGGATGATGGGGAGCCTCGGCCGCCAGCACCGCCGCGGGGCGGATGATGTAATGATGGCTTTTCAAAACCTCCATGGCTTTTCCAGGATCGTTGACCACGATGCGTATGGAACTGATATCAGCAGCATCCACCACGCTGATTGCGATAATGTTGATCCCGTTTTTCCCTAGGAGTTCACTGACTTCTGATAGCTTCCCGGGAATGTTTTCCAGGCTGATCGAGATTTGCTGGATGGCCATTAAGTATTTCCTCCATTCTTCTTCATGTAATCAAAGCCAAGCTGAAGGGCCTTCAGGTTTGTTTCCAAGGCCTTCTTTTTCTCTTTGAAGACATCGTTGATGGCGTGTTGGACGCTTTTCATCTTCACCAATCGCGTCTTTTCGATGAAACCGCCTAGCATGACCATGTTGGCGCTTTGCTCGCTGCCGAGCTGGTGTGCCAGATCGTTGCATGGAATCTCATAGAGGACGATATCACCCCGCACCGGCCGCTGTTCCACGAGGTTGCTGTTGACAAACATGACCCCCCCCGTAAGGATTTGGTGTTGAAACCTTTCCAAAGAGGGATTGTTCATCACCACGACATTGTCGGGGGCGGACGCAATGGGAGAGGCAATCTCTTCCGTGGAAATGGCGACGGTGCAGTTGGCGGTTCCTCCCCTTACCTCGGCTCCGTAGGCAGGCAGATACGTCACGTGAAGTTCTTCTACCATAGCGGCATAGGCTAGGACGTATCCCATGGATAAAACGCCTTGGCCTCCAAAACCGGCAAAGATGGTTTTAATGAGCATGGCCGTGTTCCTCCGAAGCGGTGATGTCTTTGATGACACCGAGGGGAAAGAAAGGAACCATCTCACGATCGACCCATTTACACGCCTCCACGGCGTCCATCTTAAGATTCGTCGGACAGGGAGATAGAACCTCTATGAGGGTGAATCCTAGGCCTTCAAGTTGGATTTCGAAGGCCTTCCTGACAGCCCTTTTCGTGGCTCGGACGCCGGCAGGGGACGTGACGGAGGTTCGTTCGATATAGGCGCTTCCCCGAGTGATTGCCAGCATCTCGCTTAAGTTTAGGGGAAAACCGTCCCGATTCCCCATTCTTCCGCCAGGGGATGTGGTGGTGGGTTGCCCGAGGATCGTTGTGGGAGCCATTTGCCCTCCGGTCATTCCGTAAACCGCGTTGTTCACGAAGATACACGTAATTTTTTCTCCCCGATTGGCGGCGTGGATGGTTTCCGCCGTTCCGATGGCGGCGATGTCTCCGTCTCCTTGGTAAGTGAACACGAGATGGTCGGGAAGGACGCGTTTGATTCCCGTCGCGAGGGCGGCTCCCCGCCCATGAGCCGCTTCGCCCATGTCGATGTCGAAGTAGTTGTAGGCCAAGACCGCGCATCCGGCGGGTGGCACACCGATGGCGATTTCCTCCACCCCCATCTCTTCTATGACTTCGGCGACGATTCGGTGGAGGATGCTATGTCCACACCCGGGACAATAGTGGAAGGGATTGGTTTTGAGGGTTTTAGGCCGTCCAAAAACCTTTTTCATTTAGACGATCTCCTTTTGAAAGAACTGTCGGGAAATGATTCGCGAGATTTCAGCCGGGTTGGGTACGACACCGCCGGGTCTTCCGTAAAAGAAGACGTCCCCTTCCCCCTCCAGGGCCAGTTTGACGTCTTCCAGCATTTGGCCGGCGTTGAGCTCGAATACGAAGAAATGCTTGATGGTTTTGGCGAGGCTTCGGAGCTGCTGAGACGGAAAGGGCCAGAGGGAAACGGGTCGGAAGAGTCCGACGTTGAGACCATCGTTTCTGGCGCGTTTTACTGCCGCCTTGGCGATACGTGCCGCTGTTCCGAAGGCCACGATGGCCAGATTGGCATCGTCCAGCATGAAGGACTCAAATTGGATCTCGTTGGCTTCTATCTGTTCGTATTTCCGGATCAACTTCCAGTTGTGTTCTTCCATTTGGGCTGGGTCGAGGATCAGCGAGCGGATGAAATGGCTTTTTCTCCCTTTGGCACCCGTGATTGTCCAGGGTTTTTTTGGCAGTTTTCCTACATCCCGCATGACTGGGAATCGCACGGGTTCCATCATTTGACCCATCATGCCATCTGCGAGGATGAGCACGGGGGTCCGGTAATGGTCGGCCAAATCGAATGCGTGGTAGGTAAGGTCACACAGCTCCTGTCCCGATGCGGGGGCGAGGACGATGGTTCGATAATCCCCGTGCCCGCCTCCGCGGGTGGCTTGAAAATAGTCTGACTGGGATGGGGCGATATTCCCTAACCCGGGGCCTCCCCGCATCATGTTCACGATCACGGCCGGAAGTTCCAGCCCACCAAGGTAAGAAATTCCTTCCTGCTTGAGGCTGATGCCGGGGGAGGAAGAAGAGGTCATGACACGAGCGCCTGCCATGCTGGCTCCGATGACCATATTGATGGATGCAATTTCGCTTTCGGCCTGGACGAAGACACCCCCTACTTCCGGTAGACGTTTTGACATATATTCCGGCAATTCGTTTTGGGGTGTGATGGGGTAGCCAAAATAGTAGCGGCAGCCCGCTCGAATGGCCGCTTCCGCAACAATGTGGGTTCCACGCATCAGGGAAGGTTTTTCATCTCTTTTCACGATACACCTCTATGGCGACTTCTGGACACATCAAGGCGCAGAGCGTGCAGCCGGTGCATCCCTTGCCGTCTTTTGTCTTTTTCTTTTCCTTCTTTGTCACGGCAAAGAAATACCCCATCGCATTTCGCTGCGTTCCTATCTCAATTACGCCGTTTGGACACACCTCAACACAAAGGGCGCATCCCTTGCACAAATTCGAATCGATTTTAATGGAACCTTTCAACGAATTCCTCTCCTTGTGTCCGATAACAACTATATTTTTTCCTCAAAGTCAAGAGATAACACCCCTCTATTCCCCGATAATCTTTACGAGAACGCGTTTCTTTCGGCGCCCGTCGAACTCGCCGTAAAAAATCTGTTCCCATGGCCCGAAATCGAGACGGCCTTTCGTGATGGCTACCACGACTTCTCGTCCCATAACTTGACGTTTCAAGTGAGCGTCCCCGTTGTCTTCACCGGTCCGGTTGTGATGGTATTTCGAAACAGGTTCGTGAGGGGCCAACCACTCCAGCCAGCGTTCGTAGTCTTCATGAAGTCCTTTTTCATCATCATTGATGAAAACGGAGGCGGTTATGTGCATGGCATTGACGAGACATAAGCCCTCCTCAATTCCGCTCTCTTTCAAACAGGCTTCCACTTGAGGGGTGATATTGACGAAGGCGCGTCGTGTGGGGATATTGAACCATAGTTCTTTTCGATAGCTTTTCATTTCCTCTTCATCCTTTCAAAAATGTTACACAATCCCTTCTTTCTTCACAATCATCAGGGATAGATATTTTTCTTGCTCTTCTTCCAGCATGGAAGCGCTGAGCTCTTTGACGATTCGCTGATCCGGGAGACAGCATTTCTGAATCCAGATGGCATGGTGAAGGAGCCCGCTTTCTTCAAGGTTTTTGACGAGATCTTGGGCGTCACTAGGGATTTTCATGAAAACGAGGTTGTCAGAGGCCTCGATGAGTTCGTGTAATTGCTCCGGCGTGATCTGGGCGGAAGGAATGAACGTAAGGGTTTCCCCATCGATGGCAAGGGGCGTGTTCAAGAGGTTGGCGGCTGCCGTCACCATGGAAACCCCTGGAATGATGTCTATTTTAAGACTTGGCTCTTGTTTCCGCAGGTTTCGCGTCAAGTGGGAAAATGTGCTGTACAAAGAGGGGTCTCCCAGGGTAATGTAGCCACAATCCTTTCCTGTTTTGAGAACCTCCATGACCTTTTTGGCGTTTTCCGCCCACTGCGCGTCAAAGGCCTCGCGGTCATAGGTGGCTTCGAATTCGAGGAAACGCACCTCAGCGGAAGGAGATAGAAATTTTTTTGCCACCGAATATGCGATGCTTTCTGCCACCTTTGCCTTTTTCGAGGCGAAGACGATGTCCAGCTTTTTCAGCCGTTCGATGGCTTGGAGGGTGATCATGGAAGGTTCCCCTGGTCCCACACCGATGCCGTAAAGGGTTCCAAGGGCCATTTTCTGTTGGGAGCGCTTTCGCCTTCGGTTTTCTTTTCCGATTTCGTTGATGAGGCACGATGGGCGAAATTTGCAGTATTCATGGGGATGAACACACGCAGCGTTCTCGTCCAGAAGGATTTTTTTGTTGTATTTTTGACAGTATCCGAATTTGAGGCCTGATTCACTCAAAATTCCACTCCTCGTTGGGCCTTGATCCCCTTTTGATAGGGATGCTTGATTTCGCACATCTCCGTGACAAGATCCGCCATCTCCACGATTTTTTTCGTGGCGTTTCGTCCCGTGAGGATCAGGTGGAGGTGGGGCGGTTTTTTTCGGATGAATTGAAGGACCTCGGCCTCGGTGAGGAGACCAAAGCCGATGGCGTAATTGATCTCGTCGAGGATAATCATGTCTTGCGTTGCCAGTTTCTTTTCGGCATAAGCGAGGGCTTCTTTCGCCGCTTGGCGATCCTCTTCTTCGACGGAGCCATCGGTGGAAACGAAGCCTCGACCCATGGGCTTGAGCTCAAAGTTCTCGAACCTTTTTGCCGATTCCAATTCCCCGTATTTCCATGAACCTTTGATGAATTGGACCATCAGGACACGATAACCGTGTCCCAATGCCCGGAAGGCCATTCCCAACGCCGCTGTAGTCTTTCCCTTTCCGTTTCCCGTGTGAACGATGAGGAGGCCGTGGCGTTCTGTTTTTTTCAATTTGCCGATGTCCTTTCGTGATTTTTATACCCTTTACGAATCTCGGGAAAGTTTGTCAAGGAGGGGCGGCCAGCGGCATTCTTTTCTTCCCCTCATGGCTATGATATAAAAACCTCAAAAAGGAGTTTTTATGCCAATCGTTGAGATCAAGGATCGGAAGATCAATTGCCTTACCAGTGCCGAGCCTTTGGAGAAAGGGAAAAGGACGATCCTTTTTGTCCATGGGGCGGGAGGAAACAAAAATAACTGGATCAACCAATTCGATGGATTGAAAGGCGGTTTTAACGTGGTGGTCGTCGAATTGCCGGGGCATGGCGATTCCTCTCCCCAAGGGGCCAACCGGGTCGAACAGTACGCCGAAGACGTGGCGGGCGTGATCGATGCGCTCGTACCTGCGCCTCCTGTGGTGGTGGGGCATTCCATGGGGGGAGCGATTGCTCAGACATTGGCATTGAATTTTGCGGAGAAGGTGTCCGCCCTTGTCTTGATCGGGACAGGATGCCGACTCCGGGTGTTGCCTTCCATCCTGGATGGGATTTTGACGAACTTCGAGGGCACGGTGGCAATGATCAACCGGTATGCCTTTTCGAAATTTACCGAGGAAGACGTGGTGCAAGAAGGAACGAGCGAAATGGCAAAAACCCAACCATCGGTGATTCATGGGGATTTTCTTGCGTGTAACCGATTTGACATTTGCGACAAGCTGGAAGGGATAACCCATCCGGTATTGATTTTGTGTGGCGAGGATGATCAGCTCACCCCCGTGAAGTACTCGAAATACCTGCTGGAGCATTTGCCAAACGCTACCATGAAAACGTTTCCGAAGGCGGGCCATATGGTCATGATGGAAAAGCCGGCAGAGGTTACGGAGGCGATTCGTGGTTTTGTCCTTGGTCTTCCCTGAGGTGTGGCGACCATGAAACTGTTGATGATCTACGCTAAGCGTTTCGCCTACCGTCCGGCGGTCAAGAGCCTCGAGGAGGCTCCTGATGTAGTAGAGGGAAAGGAAATAGAGGATGCTGTCGTGGGTTTTATTCACGTGGAGGAAGAGGATGTTCCACGTCTTTCGAAGGTAACGACTCGATTGATCAAGAATCTCAAATGGTTGGCGGGAAAAAACGAAACAAAGAAGGTCGTTTTGCACTCTTTTGCCCACCTGTCTGACAGTAAAGCGCCGGCGGATGTCGTCGCCAGGCTTCTTGATAACGCACAAACGCGTTTAGAGGATGCCGGTTATACGGTTTTACAGACCCCATTGGGGTATTTTCTCGATTTGGAACTTTCAGCCCCTGGATTTTCCCTTGCGAGGGTTTTTCAAAATTTTTAGCCCGAACGAGACACCTCCCCTTCTCTATCCTGATTCCAAGATAGAGATAAGGGGCATGATGGCGCGTTATTACGACTTCCTCATGGATGTGGGAACACTCGGGGCTTATCGCTCTTTCATCAAAAAAGCCATTGCCTGGATGGGAATCTGGCCGGGGGAGTGGATTCTCGATATGGGGGCAGGAACGGGCCGCAACGCTTGTCTGATGGCCCGGTATCTCCATGGGAAAGGCGGGATCGTGGGGATCGAGATTGGACGGGAGATGGCGGAGCAGTTTCGAAACCGCTGTCGCCGTTATCCCAATGTGTCCCTTTTGGAGAGACGGATCGACGCCCCGTTTGCTTTTAAGAGGGAATTCGATAAGATTCTTTTGTCATTTGTTTTGCATGGACTTCCCCATTCTGCGAGAGAAAGGGTGCTGGGAAATTGTCGTTTGCTCTTGCGGGAGAAGGGTGAACTGGTCTTGTTCGATTACAACGAATTCGATCTGAGTGATCTTCCCTTTTATCTTCGTTTGCCTTTTGTCTGGGGGGAATGCCCTTATGCCTTTGAATTTGTGAAACTGGATCTGGAAGCGTTTCTCGGCGACTATGGTTTTTCCATCAAGGAGGAGCAACTGTTTTTCAGAGGAATGGTTCGGTGTGTGAAGGCGGTTCGTCTGGGGGAGAGGACGGTATGACAAACGGTATGACCGAGGCTTGGGCGTATTGCGAGGAAATGCTGCCGCTGGTATCCCGAACGTTCAGTTTGAATATCCAGCGTCTCGAGGGGACTCTTCATCGGGCAGTGCTGGTGGGGTATCTCCTTTTTCGGATCGCGGATACGCTGGAGGATTGTGAGGAGATGAAAGAGGAAGAGAAGATTCGTTTGCTTACGGACCTTTCAGAGCTTTTATCCCATTAGCGTTTGTCGGCCACCTGTTT
>Ga0256914_1003573_pt1 | contig 12183 bp, 8 predicted proteins | sample HulkmetaG_FD_191571 | JGI IMG/M metagenome (GOLD analysis project Ga0256914, IMG submission 191571) | Hydrothermal chimney microbial communities from Main Endeavour vent field at the Juan de Fuca Ridge, Pacific Ocean - Hulk | ecosystem: Environmental > Aquatic > Marine > Hydrothermal vents ...
GTCGGCCAGTAAATGGCATGGGGCTTGAGAATATCCTTGGCGATCACATGTTCGGCAACAGACCAGTATTTTTCAAAGTCCGCGCCATCGGGATAACCGATTCCGGTCAGATAGTTAATCAGGGCGTCAAACCAGACATAGGTGACAAAATTCTCGTCAAAGGGCAGCGGAATGCCCCAGGTCAGTCTGGAAACCGGCCGGGAGATGCACAGATCTTCCAGGGGCTCGCTCAAAAAGGAGAGCACCTCGTTACGATACCGCTCCGGGGTGATATATTCGGGATTGGCCCTGATATGATCGATCAGCCAGTCCTGATACTTCGACATCCGGAAAAAATAATTCTGCTCGCAGATCTCCTCGGGCTCAGTGAGATGATCCGGACACTTGCCGTCCACCAGTTCCTTTTCCGTGAGAAACCGCTCGCATCCCTTGCAGTAATGGCCGGAATATTCTGAAAAATAGATATCGCCCTGATCATACACCTTCTGGAGAATGCGCTGTACGGTGCGGATATGATCGGGATCGGTGGTACGGATGAAGTTGTCCGGCTCTATGGCAAGAAGCGGCCAGGTATCGTGAAACGCGGCCGAGATCCTATCCACATACTCACGGGGTGTGCATCCCTGGCCCTCGGCAGCCTGAACAATTTTCTCCCCGTGCTCGTCCGTGCCGGTCTGAAACCGGACCTCATCGCCGGCAAGACGCCGGAAACGGGCATAGGTATCGGCAACTATGGTGGTATAGGCATGCCCGAGGTGGGGCATGGCATTGACATAATATATGGGAGTTGTGATATAGGTTGTCATCTCAGGTTGTCCTGTCGTAAGAACGCAGCCCTTATAATTTGAATCAGTATATTAAAGTTAAAGCCCGGCCATGTCCGTTTTGTGGGCATCGGCTTTCATCCCTGGTTTGCCCGGCCCGCCGGGATGGTGATTACCGGTTTCAATAGGATTCAGTTTTACTTCTTTGCTCCACCGCCCCGGTTTTTGCCACGCTGCTCTCCCTTTTTTCTCGAGCCTTTCGCCTTTTTCTTGTTTTTCCGGCGTTGCTGTTTCTGGACCACCTCGGCACGCCGCCATTCGTCTTCGCAAAAAACCCGTTCCTCGCCATCTTCTCCAACAGTAAGCAGTGTACCCTGGAGTGGCTGCTGGCGGGCCACCCGGTAATTTCTGTCCTCAAAACGAATGGTACGGCCCGGCCGGGGCATACCCTGTTTCATGGTCCGGTAATTGTCATACTCAAAGGTCAGGCAACAGAGAAGGCGATTGCACAGCCCGGAGATCTTGGTCGGATTCAGGGGCAGGTCCTGGGCCTTGGCCATCTTGATGGAAACCGAATCAAACCGTTTCAGAAACGAGGTGCAGCACAGCTCCCGGCCGCAGGCGCCGAGCCCGCCGGTCATCTGGGTTTCATGGCGAACCCCGATCTGGCGCATCTCGACCCGGGTTCGAAACTCCTGAACCAGCCTCTTGACCAGTTCCCTGAAATCGACCCGACTGTCGGCGGTGAAGTAAAAGATAATCTTGGAACCGTTGAAGAATCTCTCCACCCTGACCAGGTGCATGGGCAGGTGCAGATTGTCGATCTGCTCCTGGCAGATATCATAGGCCTCCCGTTCAAGTATGGGCAGTCTGGCATAGCGTTCCTCTTCCTCGCGGGTGGCCCGGCGCCTGATAACATAAGAAACGCCTCGTTTCCCGGTGCATCCCGCGCAACCGGCCGCCCGGCCAAAAATCATTGCCGGCTCTGGACCATGGTCTGTGGAGACGAGGACCAGATCACCCTGGTCAAGGTCGGCCAGATCAGCAGAAGCAGTATATTCCTGTCCGATACGACGAAATCTGATTCGATAATAATACTGATGCCCGTCCCTGCCCTCGGCTGCCATGTCACTCTTTGGAGCCCGGGGCTGGTCGGACGGTTTCTTCTGGTTGCGGGTCACGTTCAGGCAAACTCCGAATGTATCTGCTTACAAAATTCGTAACGTTGAGGTTTCATTACATTGTAGAGGTGTACGTTTGCACGGCTACCCGTGACAACGTACCTCCGAATTGTTACAAGGGGGCCTCTGCCCATCAATCTCATCCTGACGGCGGTATGGACAGCCGGTACAGGACAGACATCCTGCCTGGCCGTACCGGCTATTTATGCCTGGGATGACTATCCGGAACCGGATCAAGCAGCAGGTCAAGGAGCAGCACCTCGCAGACCAGAGCGCGATTACAATTTCTGGCCAGGGCCTGCCGGGCACGGTCAATGGCGTGTATCTTATCAGAAAGCTGGGGTAAGTTCCAGCGTTCTCTAAGCCGCTCCCTTTCTTTTGCTTCCCTTGCAGCCAACAGCGAAATATCCCTTCCGGTCAACAGGGCGACAGAAAGCTCCTTACAGAGCATTTTCAACAGGTCAAAAACAAGCCCCAGTTCTTCCCGGGCAGCAGCCATGCCTTCCGCCAGGTACAGGACTTCCTCAATGAGGGATGACGCCGGGCATTCTTTTTTGGTCAATGCCGTAATAATTTGGGAAAAAATTTCAAGGCACTGCCCATCTTTCATGGCCAGGGCCTGGCCGGGCGCCCCCTCCGTGATCCGGGCGAGCAGAGCGGCCCGTTCCCTGCCTGTCTCCGGGGCGTGGGCCAGGATAACCTGAACAGCTTCTTCTCTGGTGAGAGGTGAAAAGGAAAGAACCTGGCACCGGGAAACAATGGTCGGCAGGATGGGCTGGGCATCCGAGGCCACGACAAGAAAAAGGTTATCGGGCGGCGGCTCCTCAAGAATTTTCAAAAGACTGTTACCCGCCTCCCGCCGCATGGTCTGCGCCTCTTCGATGAGGATTATCCTGGTCCGGGCCGACAGGGGGGCAAAGGCGAGCTGTCTTTTGATCTCGCGAATCTGGTCAATCTTGATTGCGGCCCCGTCGGGCACAATATGAATATAATCCGGATGGTTGCCCGAAGCAAACTGCCGGCAGGAAGGACAATGTCCACAGGGAACGGCCTCCACGCCGTCCCGGCAGAACAGGCTTGCGGCCAGGGCTTTGGCCACGGTCGCCTTGCCGATTCCTTCCGGGCCGGTAAAGAGATAGGCATGGGGCAGACGTCCCCCGGTCAGGGCCCTGTCTAAAAACCGTTTTGGCCGCTGGTGTCCGATAATACCGGCAAGCATGATAGTTGCTTTATTTTTTGTTTACCGGCGGAGTCAGGGCACCGAACAGGCTTTGCTGCTTTGCTCCCGCCTCCTGGGGCTGCCGCCTGGCCGACCGGTCGGCCTGAGGCACCCCTGCCGGGTGTACTGTCTCACTTTCGCGCATCCGAGCCCCTTCGTCATCCCCCTCAGGTACACTCTCCACCGGGTCGGATGGTTTTGTCAGGAAGAGAAACCGCTCCAGGGGCCGCTGGTAGCCGGTCCAGCCCGACTCTTCCATATTGTTTCGCAGCTGACCGATATAGTTCATCTTGGCATCCATATCATCAAGATGATGAAGCATGATCGCCTCCGGCATCATGGGCAGAACCGGCGCGCCGAACTCATGACGGCCATGATGACTGAGAATGAGGTGGCAGAGGGCATCAAGCGTTTCCGGAGCAGGGACGTTCAGCTCCCTGGCCGCCTCGCGCACCATTTCCACGCCCATAACCAGATGGCCGAGCAGCCGGCCGGAATCGGTATAGTCAAAGGGAGGGGCCTCGTAGCTGAACTCGCGGGTCTTGGCGATATCATGAACCAGGGCGCCGCTGATAAGCAGGTCACGGTCCAGTTCGCCATAATGGTCGCAGGTCTTTTTCGCCATACCTGCCACGGAAAGGGTGTGTTCGAGAAGGCCGCCGATATAGGCATGATGCATCTTCTTGGCCGCCGGCGCGGTGCAGAACTGTTCCAGCAGAGAGCCGGAGAAAAGACGCTCCATGAGTCGACGCAGATCCGGATTGGCCACCTCCGCTATGGTCATGGACAGTTCGCGCCGCATTTCCCGTATCGACCGCGGGCTTGCCGGCATGAAGTCAGTGAGATCAACCTGGTCCGGCCTCATTTTCCGCAAATCTGAAATGACAAGCTGCATATTCTGCTGGTAGGGTTTGGCCATACCCTGCAACTGGACAATATCACCGATCCCCGCCACTCTGTCCAGAGCCACGGCATTGTCCCAGACCCGGCCCTCCACCTCGCCGGTCCGGTCCATCAGGGTCAGGGAGAGATACGGCTTGCCGGCCTTGGTTTCGGCAAGACTCTTGCGGACAAGAAGAAACAGGTCCCGCACCTGCTGGCCCTCTTGCAAGTCATTGACAAACTGTTTTTTCATTGTTTTCCCGCCCCGATTACCCAAGATATTGTTTTTGCGGCCTATACATTGAAGCGAAAGAGAATACAATCGCCATCCTGGACCACGTACTCCTTGCCCTCGGAACGCATCAACCCCTTGTCTCTGGCCGCAGCCTCGGACCCGCAGCTGATATAATCCTCATAAGCGATCACCTCGGCCCGAATAAAGCCGCGCTCGAAATCGGAATGGATCTTGCCGGCCGCGCCCGGGGCCGTGGTTCCCCTGGTAATGGTCCAGGCCCTGGTTTCCTTTTCGCCAACCGTGAAAAAGGTAATCAGGCCGAGCAGATCATACCCGGCGTGAATAAGACGGTTCAAACCCGGCTCCTCCATGCCCATCTCGGCCAGAAACTCCTGCTGTTCTTCGCTCTCAAGCAGGCTCAGTTCCTGTTCAATATCACCGGCAATGGTTATTACCGAGGCATTTTCCTTGCGTGCCTGATGGGCGAGCTGGTCAACATGTTCGTTGCCGCCGGCAATGTCCTCTTCGCCCACGTTGGCCACGTAGAGAACCGGCTTGGTGGTCAGCAGACAGAGCTCGCGCAGAAGAGCCTCTTCGGCATCGTCAGCCGGTTCCGCCATCCGGGCCGGTCGGCCCGCATCGAGCACCTGCTGGAGTCGCTCGAGGAAGGCTGCCTCGGCAAGAAATTTTTTGTCCCCGGACTTGGCCTGGTTCTTCGCCTTGGTCAACCGTTTCTCCACCGTGTCAAGATCGGCCATGATCAGTTCCATGCCGATGACTTCGACATCACGAAGCGGATTGACCGAGCCATCGACATGGACAATATTGTCATCCTCAAAGCAGCGCACCACATGAAGAATGGCATCCACCTGACGGATATGGCCAAGAAACTGGTTGCCCAGTCCCTCGCCCTGACTGGCGCCCTTGACCAGGCCGGCGATATCGACAAACTCCATCTGGGTGGGCACCTTGTTTCTGGTCTTGACCAGCTCGGCCAACCGGTCAAGCCGCTCGTCCGGCACCGCCACCACGCCCACATTGGGTTCAATGGTGCAGAATGGATAGTTCTCGGCATCAATGGCCGCGGCTGTCAGAGCATTGAATATGGTCGATTTGCCCACGTTGGGCAGGCCGACTATTCCACAGCGAAATCCCATAATTAATTTTTCTCCAGCTTTTCGACAAACAGTTGACAAGACAAGGACAAAACCGCCATCGTATCACTCCATTGTACCCACCATCCCGGCACACCGGGACAACAGGGGATGAAAGCCGGTGCCCTCAATAACGGACATGACCGGACCTTCATATAAAACATGGTCACGTCATCCCTGCCCATTTTCACCTGTGTTGATACACATCCCACCCCCTTTTTGCAAGCAGTTCCATTTCGGGCAGGGTATCAATGAAATCCGACTTGCGAAAGGATCCGGGCAGCCGGCGCCATGTTTTCAAAACCGGGAAAGCATGATAAGATAACAAAAGAGAGGCATGTACTGTAAGGTGCCTTCAAATTGACAGGACTCCAATATGACACAATCTTCCTCCATTTTTCCAAATATTCCATGCCGACTCCAGGCAGTGCTGATTCTGGCCCTGGCCTTTGTTGTTTTTTTTCCCGGGCCGGCCCAGACGACAGACAGGAAAAAAAGTCTGCCCCCGGTTATCAATGTCAAGGTCTCGCCCAAGGCAAGACTGACCATCTTCCATACAGTTGCCGTGCTGCCCGTACTGACGGAAGAAAGGGCCATTGACAACAAACGCAGCCTGGCCCTGTACCGAGGTGTGGCCGGACTGAACAAGTATCACCTTGTCCCGCTTGAATCCGCCGAGGCATGGCTGAACAGGAAAGGCACAAAGGGAAAAAACATCGCCCTTGCGGAACTGGCCCGGCTTGCCGGCACGGAATTGAAGGCCAGCGCGGTTATCACTGCGGAAGTGCATCCCCATCGCCAGTTGGGAGAGCTGCTGGTCAGCAGCGATTCAACCCCGGTTACAAGCTGGGATATCACCATGCATGATACCAGAAACGGGCAAGCGGTCTGGCACATCTCCCTTTCCTGGCAGGATAACGAAAAAAAATCCGGGCAAACAGAACCGCTGCCACGCATTCTTCAAGAGGGTTTTTCCCGCCTGCAGAGTAAAATGGTGCAACAGGGCGATATCTTTTCCACCCAGCTTCCCAAACCGGAAATCCTGTCAACACAGGGGGATATACGCTCGGTGCGCATTGTTCTCCAGCCGGATCCGCCCCACGTTTTCAGCCAGTACCGGCTTCTCCGCGCTGATACCATGGAAGGCGTCTTCCGACCGGTTGCCGGGCCGGTCAAGAACAGTGCGCCGCTTATTCTATCAGACCGGGGCCTCAAGGACGCGACAACATATTTTTATACAGTAATCGGTATCAATAAACAGGGCTTTGCCAATGTGCCGCCCTTTCCTGTCCGGATAACCACTACCGGAGCTCCCGCGCCGGTGCAAAAGCTCCATGCCTCGGGCGGAGGCCTGCGTCATATCCAGCTTTTCTGGGATCCTTCGCAGGACCCGACCGTAAAAGAGTATGTCATTTACCGCGGCAAAACTCCGGCTGGACCCTTCAGGAAAATCGGCATTGTCAGCGGCCGGGAACAGCAGACCTATGTGGACAAAGGGCAACCGTCCGGATACAGCCGCTACGGTGTTCTTGAGGACAACAGCACATACTTCTATACCATCCGGACCCGCAATGTTGTCGGCGTGGAGAGCAAAGACTCGCCAGTTGTCTCGGCAACCACCAGGGGCAAGCCCCAGCCGCCCACAGACCTGCGGGCTTTTGACCGTCTGCCAAAAAAGGTGCCCCTGTCCTGGACCGCGCCCCCTGACCCGGAAGTGGTCGGTTATGCCGTTTTCAGATCTCTGCAGGCAGAAGGAGCGTTTAAACAGATAGATTTTGTCAGCGGCCGGCAGAGCCAGCAGTATGTGGATGACGGCAACTGGGATCATCCCCTGAAAAACAATACCACTTACTGGTACAGGCTTCGTTCGGTCAATGTGGTCGATGCCCAGTCAGCGGATTCGGTAACAGTGCATGCGACGACCAAGGCTGCGCCGGTCGCGGTGCAGGGACTGAGCGCGCAAAGCGGTCTGTTCCGCCAGGTGGTATTGCGCTGGCAACCCAATCCGGAGCCGGACATCAGGGGATATGAAATCTACCGGGGAACCATCGTTGACGATGTACATACCAAAATAGGCCGTACAGGGCCGCGGATAACCCGATATACGGATAGCGGGCTTTCCGATGGCCGAACCTACTGGTACCAGGTCAGGGCCATTGACAGAGACGGCCTGATCGGCAAACGCTCAGCCGTGATCCAGGCAACCACAAAACATCCACCAAAACGTCCAGTAGACCTCAGGGCCACCACTGTCCCCAACGGCATTCTCCTCACCTGGCGGATCAGCCCGGGACAGGATGTGAATTATTTTGAGATAAGCAGTGGCAGTTTTCTCTCCGGCATACTCGGCCGGACCAAAAAACCATCCTTCCTCTTTCGTGGCGATGAAAAACCCGGCACTGAACTGCGGTTCGTGGTCAGGGCCGTGGACAGTGACGGCCTGAAAAGTGAATATTCAGAACCGCTGGTGTTCATAGTGCCGGAAGAGTAGACAGGTCCGAAAAAAGAACTATTTCTGCTCCAGCAAACCACGCAGCACGGCCAGGTTCTCACGGTCCTCGGCCAGATCCTTGCCCTTGGGAGTCTCCAGGGTCATGGCATGGCGGGCAAAACGGGGATCGTTCACAAGATGGCGGAAACCGTCCAGGCCGATCCGGCCCCTGCCGATATGTTCGTGCCGGTCCACCCGGGAACCCAGCTCCTTTTTGGAATCGTTTAGGTGAAAAAAGAAAATCCGGTCTATACCGATCAGCCGGTCAAGCTCGGCAAAGGTCTCTTCATACGCCTTTCTGGTACGGATATCATAACCAGCGGCAAAGATATGGCAGGTATCCACGCAGATACCGAGCCGATCAGCATGCGCTGACCTCTCCAGGATGGCGGCCAGTTCCGCAAAATCAGCGCCCAGCCCGGTCCCCTGGCCGGCAGTGGTTTCCAGAAGCACCCGTACGCCCGCGCCGCCGCTCCCTGCCAGTTCAATGGCCCGGTCCAGGTTGGCGGCCACCCGGGTCACGCCGGTTTCCACACCAGCGCCGCCATGACTACCCGGATGGATGACCACCCGGTCAATACCAAGGACAGCGCAGCGCAGGATTTCATCGGCAAAGGCGCGCACCGACTTGTCCGCCTGCTCTTTCCTGGCACTGGCCAGGTTGATCAGGTAGGAGGCATGCGAGGCCACCACCATGTTACCGGCCTCCCGCCACGCCTGCCTGAACAGCTCTACCTCCTCATCGGTGAGAGGCGCGGCCTTCCACTGCCGCTGGTTACGGGTGAATATCTGCAGCGATTCACCACCGACCTGGCGAATACGGTCAAAGGCCAGATGCAGGCCACCGGCAACGGATTCATGGGCTCCAAGATACGGCATAAAACAAACAGAGGTCAGAGTTCGCATTATTCTGCAGGGATAAACAACATACTTTCTGGGATTCCAGCCTGCAGGAGCATTGCGGGAAAACTTGCAAAGTCAACCCTGTTTTCAGGGCAGACAGTTAACCCGCATTTCTCACAAGCGATCTGCTGCAAGGCCTGAAAGCACCATGCCTGCTGTGTTACAGCCCCAAAAAGCATCCTCGAAATATTTCAATATGTCTGCGGGCTTTTTGACGCTGTAACCCCGCATTCCCGGCACTTTCCGGCCTTTCGCAACGATCTTTGTGAGAAATGCGGGTTAAGATCTTTTTCCCAGTCCATTTTTTTCTTTTTTCCTGCCCGTTGGGGTTGCCAATTTGAGGACTCATACCACAAAGGGAAAAAGCGCTGACAAAGGATTGTTAGCCACGCCAAGAATCCATATATGCGCTGGCATCATCTCACATTTTATACTATGGTCGGTACTATTTGTCCCTAATTTCATGCAGGCTGCCGAGAACAACCCGTTACAGTACCTGCCCGATGCTGTCCATACACTGTTCGGATTGCAGCAATGGTTTTCAGTTCCCTGACCTTTATTTTCCTTTTTTTACCGGTGACCCTGGCCATCTATGGGCTGAGTCCCTTACGCTGGCGAAATGGCATTCTCCTGCTGGCCAGCTGCCTTTTTTACAGCTGGGGAGCCCCCAAATTTCTCTTTATCTTGCTGGCTTCCAGCGCGCTTGACTACTTTCTTGCTCACCGCATTCATACCTCGACTGCGGCCACGGAGAAACGCTGGCTTATAACCTTGGGGATTTCCGTAAACGCGGCTCTCCTTCTCTACTTCAAGTATGCCAATTTTTTTATCGACCAGGTCAATGCCCTTGCAGACCTGACAGGCAATACACCTCTGCAGTGGACCCGTATTGCCCTGCCGATCGGTATTTCCTTTTTCACTTTTCAGAAAATCTCTTACCTGGTGGACGTATACAAAGGCACGGCAAACCCGGCCCGTTCCCTTCTCTCCTATACCCTTTATGTCGCTCTTTTTCCGCAACTGATCGCCGGACCGATTATCCGTTATCACGACGTGGCACGGCAACTGATGGAGCGGGACCACACGGCGGAAAAAATGTTCGCCGGCCTGTGCCGTTTCTGCCTGGGACTTGGGAAAAAAATACTCATTGCCAACACACTGGGTGAGGTGGCGGATACTGTTTTCGGCCTGCCCCTTGCAGACCTGCCCACCACAACCGCCTGGCTGGGCGCAGTCTGTTACAGTTTCCAGATCTATTTTGATTTTTCAGGATATTCGGATATGGCCATAGGTCTTGGACGGATGTTCGGCTTTGAATACCTCGAAAATTTTAACCAGCCCTACCTGGCCAGATCATTCACCGAATTCTGGCGTCGCTGGCACATCTCCCTTTCCAACTGGATGCGGGAATATCTGTACATCCCTTTAGGCGGTAATAGAAAAGGAGAGATCCGCACGTTTATCAACCTGTGGATTGTTTTTCTTCTGTCCGGTTTCTGGCATGGCGCATCCTGGACCTTTGTCGCCTGGGGCGCCTTTCACGGTTTTTTCCTGAGCCTGGATAAACTGATGTTGCGATGGAAAAAACGCTCCCTGTCTGCTCCGCTGGCCATGCTGATCACCTTTATTCTCCTTAACGTAAGCTGGGTACTGTTCCGCTCCGAAACCCTCTCCGGGGCCTGGCTCTTTCTACAGCAGATGTTCACCCTGTCTGCTCCGGCAGAGACACCTGGAATGGGTCTCAACTCCCTGCTCACAATGCGGCAGACAGTAGCCCTGCTGACGGCCGTCTGTATCAGCATTCTACCAATCCCGCGGCCACTTGCAGCGCTGAGCGCTGGAAACTGGCAGGAGCTCACGAGGATACAGTGTTTCGCCGTCGGGCTGCTCAGTCTTCTGGTTTTCATCATATCCGTATCCATGCTCTCCACCTCCACCTTCAATCCTTTCATCTACTTCAGGTTCTAAAGAGATGAAACTGACCAGGTATCACATAGTCAGCGCATGCTTCATTGTTCTGCTTTTTCTGCCGCTGACCCAGCAACTGACCGGTTTTTTACCTGTGGCAAAACTGGCAGGCGTTGAAAAAGAGGCTCAACCGCCAACCTGGAATATATCATCCTGGCTGAACAAGGAATTTCAACAAAGCGTTGATGCCTGGTTCAACACCCATGTGGGGCTGCGTCCGTGGATGGTACGGACCGCGAAACAAATCAATTATTCGCTGTTTGACAAAGAGCCGGAAGGGACCGGAACCCGGGTCTATATTGGCCGAAACAACTTCCTGTTCGAAGAGCCTTACATCACAGCCTATAACGAACCCGGTACAAAACGGCAGCAATTGCTCCATGACATTACCTGGGGTCTGTGGCGCTTCCAGCAGCTCCTCGAACAACATGGAGTCGCCTTCCTGCTCGTCCTGGCGCCGAGCAAGGCCGAAATCTATCCTGAATTTCTTCCTGACAAGATGAAAAAATCCGGCAGGGAACAGAGGTTGAGCCATTACCAGCGCATGCTTCCCATTCTGGAAAAGTTCGACATCAACTATATTGACGGCCACAAACTCTTTCTTGACTGGAAAAAAGAGGGAGCCCCCCTGCTCTTTTCCAGGGGCGGGACACATTGGAATTATTATGCTGCCGGTCGGATCGTTCAGGAAATGATTGCCAACCTCTCTTCCAGAACTGGAGAGATTTTCGATAACATTGACATCTCATCCTACCGGATAGACTCGCAACCCGTAGGAACGGACAATGATTTGGGAGAATTGCTTAACCTCTGGTTTACGGATGCCATAACCGGTGAGCAGGTGCATCCGGTTTTCCGGCACCTGTCCGGCAGGCGCAGACCAGACCTGCTGATGATCGGCGACAGCTTCGCCTTTACCCTGATCAGCATAATGGAACAGGAAAAACTGTTTGATCAGTGCGACCTGTTCTACTATTTCAAACGACGCTTCTCCTGGCCAAGGGGCACGGACCAGCCCCTTGATTTTGCAACTCTCGACCTGGGCAGGGAGCTGCTCAGCAGGGATGCCGTCATTATTGAAATCAATGAATACTGGCTGCCGCAGTATGGTTTTGGCATCCTGCGACCAGCCATCAAGGCGCTTGAAGATGCTGGTAAAACCGGGAAGAAAATCCCGCCCGGTAAAGAATGAGCATTTCAGGGCATCGGTATTTTCCCTGTCAACTCTACATCCGCCAGTGTTTTTGCAGAAAATCGATACCGGCGTGGTTGGTCAAATCAAGCTGAATGGGGGTGACCGAGATCCAGCCGTCCCGCAGGGCCTGCTCGTCGGTGTTGTCACCGCCGGACCAGTGGACCGTGCCGCCGCCGATCCAGTAATGCTTG
>Ga0256914_1003574_pt1 | contig 12182 bp, 8 predicted proteins | sample HulkmetaG_FD_191571 | JGI IMG/M metagenome (GOLD analysis project Ga0256914, IMG submission 191571) | Hydrothermal chimney microbial communities from Main Endeavour vent field at the Juan de Fuca Ridge, Pacific Ocean - Hulk | ecosystem: Environmental > Aquatic > Marine > Hydrothermal vents ...
CTTGCGGCTGCGATTAGCTTGCGAGGAGTCGCCGGTCGCCCTCGGGACGCCGGCGTTCTGGCCGTGGCCGGGTCCGCCGATCCCGGCCGCGAGGAGGGAAGCGATGGATGCCGTCCTGTTGCTGTCGCGGCTGCAGTTCGCCGTGGCCGTCTACTTCCACTTCCTGTTCGTACCCCTGACGCTCGGCCTCTCGATCCTCGTCGCCATCTACGAGACGCTCTACGTGCGCTCCGGCGACGAGGACTACCTCCGGGCGACGAAGTTCTGGGGGAAGCTCTTCCTGATCAACTTCGCGATCGGGGTCGTCACCGGGATCACGCTCGAGTTCCAGTTCGGAACCAACTGGTCCCGGTACTCCCGGTACGTCGGGGACATCTTCGGCTCGCTGCTGGCGATCGAGGCGACGGCGGCGTTCTTCATCGAGTCGACCTTCATCGCGGTGTGGGCCTTCGGGTGGAAGCGACTCTCGAAGAAGGTCCACCTCCTCGCCGCCTGGCTCGTCGCCTTCGCGACGAACCTCTCGGCGTACTGGATCCTCACCGCCAACGCATGGATGCAGCACCCGGTCGGGTACACGATCCGCAACGGTCGTGCCGAGCTGACCGATTTCCTGGCGGTGATCACCCAGCGCGCCGCGGTGCTGAAGTTCCTCCACACGACCCAGTCGGCCTACATCCTCGCCGGGTTCTTCGTCATGGGAATCAGCGCCTGGCACCTGCTCCGGCGCAACGAGACGGAGTTGTTCCGGAAGTCGTTCCGGGTGGCGGCGGCCTGGTCGCTGGTCTTCGCCGTGGCCGTGATCGTCCACGGGCACATCCAGGGGTCCACCGTTGCCGAGGAACAGCCGACCAAGCTGGCCGCGATGGAGTCCCACTGGGAGACGAAGGCGAACGCCCCGATCTACCTGCTGGCGGTGCCCGACCCGGCGAACGAGCGGAACGCCGTCGAGGTCCTCCCGGTGCCCGGCGCCCTCAGCCTGCTCGCCTACCACGACCCTTCCGCGACGGTGAAGGGGCTCCGGGAGTGGCCCGCGGAGGAACGCCCCCCGGTCTGGCCGACCTTCCTTTCCTTCCGCCTGATGGTGGGACTGGGGTTCCTCTTCCTGTTCCTCTCGGCGTGGGCCACCTGGAAGCGGGCGAAGCCGGAGGAGAGCCCGCTGCTCCTCAGGCTGCTCGTCTGGTCGATCCCGCTGCCGTACCTGGCGATCGAGCTCGGCTGGACCCTCGCCGAGGTCGGGCGGCAGCCCTGGATCGTCTACGGCCTGATGAAGACCTCGGACGCGGTCTCGCCGGCGATCAGCACCGCCCAGGTGCTGACGACGGTGATCGGCTTCACCCTGGTCTACACGCTCCTGGGGATCGCCGACTTCTACCTGCTGTTCAAGTACGCCCGCAAGGGCCCGGCCGCGGCCTGAGGGCCTCTGGGAGGGCATGACGATGCTCGAGCTCACCTGGTTCATCCTCTGGGGCGTCCTCTGGGCGGTCTACTTCCTGCTCGACGGCTTCGACCTCGGCCTCGGCACCCTGATGCCGTTCCTCGCGAAGGACGAGCGGGAGCGCCGCCTGGTCTACAACGCGATGGGTCCCTTCTGGGACGGGAACGAGGTCTGGCTGATCACCGCCGGCGGCGTCACGTTCGCCGCCTTCCCGACGACCTACGCGGTGATGTTCAGCACCCTCTACACCCCGCTGATGCTGATCCTCTTCGCCCTGATCCTGCGGGGCATCTCCTTCGAGTTCCGGGGCAAGGAGGACTCGGACCGCTGGCGGAAGACCTGGGACCTGGCGATGGTCGTCGGCTCGTTCCTGCCGGCGCTCCTGTTCGGGGTCGCCTTCGCCAACATCTTCCGCGGTCTTCCCACCCGGATGACGCCGGAGGGGTACGTGGTCTTCGACGGAACGATCTTCTCCCTGCTGAATCCCTACGGGCTCCTCGGCGGGCTGACCTTCGTGCTGCTGTTCCTCGTGCACGGGGCCCTGTGGGCCGCGGCCAAGACCGGGGGCGACCTGTCCCGCCGAGCCGGCGCCCTCGCGCTGAAGCTCTGGCCGGCCGAGCTGGTCGCCGCGGCCGTCCTGCTCGTCGCCTCCTACTGGGCGACGCCCCTGTGGAAGAACTACTTCGCGCACCCGGTCCTCTTCGTGCTGCCCCTGCTCGCCGTCGTCGGCCTGGTGCTCGTGCCGGTGTTCGGCCGGCAGGGCGCGTGGTTCAAGGCGTGGGCGGCGAACGGCCTCGCGATCGCGACGGCGACCCTGTGGGGCGTCGCCGGCCTGTGGCCGAACCTGCTCCCCTCGCGCCTCGACCCGGCGGCGACCATGACCGCCCACAACTCGGCGTCGAGCCCCCTGACGCTCAAGATCATGCTCGGCGTCGCGCTGGTCTTCGTGCCGATCGTGATCGCCTACCAGGCCTGGGTCTACGTGACGTTCTCCCACGAGGTCGACGACCAGGTCCTCGCGGAGCCCGAGGCGTACTGACGCCGGGTGCCGACCGACTTCCCCGGGGGCGGGCCCGCGGGCCCGCCCCCGGCGCGTAACGGCCGCCGGAAACGACGCATCCGAGGGGCGAGAGGAGGACTTCCCATGCTCGCCGCCCGTCCCCTCGACCTCGGCTCCCTCTCCCTGCCCCACCGGCTCCTCGTCGCGCCCCTCAAGACGGCCCGCTGCGCGCCCGGCGGCGACGTGACCGACGACCTGCTCGCGTTCTACCGGCAGCTCGCCCGGGGCGGCGCCGCGATGATCGTCACCGAGCCGTGCGCCGTGCTCCCCTCCGGCCGCGAGCACCCGCGGCAGCTCGCCATCCACGAGGATCGCCACGTCGCCGGGCTCGCCCGGGTCGTCGAGACGATCCACGAGGACGGGGCCCTGGCCTGCTGTCACCTGAACCATGCCGGGCGAGCGGCCAACCCGAGGGCGGGCGGTGTCCCCGTGGCCCCGTCGCCGGCGAGATGCGCGACGACCGGCGAGGAGGCCCGCCCGCTCTCCGGGAACGAGATCGAGGAGATCGTCGCCGCGTTTCGCGCCGCGGCGCGCCGGGCCCGCGATGCCGGGTACGACGCGATCGAGGTCCAGCTCGGCCATGGCTACCTGGTCGCCCAGTTCCTCTCCCCCCGGACCAACCGGCGGGACGACGCCTGGGGCGGCGACCCGGGACGGCGCCTGCGCTTCGCCCGGGAGGTCCTGGCCGCGGTCCGCGAGGGGGCCGGAACCCTGCCCGTCATCGCCCGGGTCTCGGCCTCGGAGATGGTCGAAGGGGGACTGCGGCCGGCGGACCTCGGCCCGCTGCTGGCGCTCCTCGAGGAGCTGGGCGTGACGGCGGTCCACGCGGGCATGGGCAACGCCTGCGAGGCACCCCCGTGGTACTACGGCCACATGGCCCTCCCGGAGGAACCCCAGGACGAGGCCATCGCGGGGATCGCTGCGCGGACCCGGCTGCCGGTGATCGCCGCCGGCCGGATGGGAGACCCGGAGCGGATCGAGCGCCTGCTGGCGGGACCGGCGACGGCGATCGCTCTCGGCCGGGCGGTCCTCGCCGACCCGGACTTCCCCCGGAAGCTGCTCGCCGGGAGAGAGGACGAGATCGTCGCCTGTGGCGGCTGTCTCGCCGGGTGCCTCGCCGAGGTCAAGGCGGGCCGGCCGCTCGGATGCATCGTCAACCCGCGGGTCGGCCGGCCGGACCCGCTTCCTCCCGCGGAACGGCCGAAGAAGATCCTGGTCGCCGGGGGAGGCCCCGCCGGCATCGCGTCCGCGCTCTTCCTCGCGGAACGCGGCCACCGGGTGATCCTCTGCGAGGAAGGGAAGGAGCTCGGGGGCCAGTTCGCCCTCGCCTGGCGCGCTCCCGGCAAGGAGCGCATGAAGCGTCCCCTCGACGGGATGGTCGCCGCGCTGCGGCGGTCGCCGGTGGAAGTCCGGCTGGAGACTCGCGTCACCCCCGAGCTCGCGGTGGAGCTGGCGGCGGACGAGGTGATCGTGGCGACCGGGGCGCGGCCCGTCCTGCCCCCGGTGCCGGGCCTCGAGGCGGCCGGTGCGATCACCGGGGTCGAGTTCTTCGCGCGGCGGCCGGTGTTCCACGGCCGGGTCCTGGTACTCGGCGGCGGGATGATCGGCATGGAGGCGGCCGAGACGATCGCGGAGGACGGCGCCGAGGTGCTGGTCGTCGAGCTGCTCGAGGAGATCGCCCGGGACATGGAGCCGATCACCCGCAAGATGATGCTCGCGCGGATCGCCCGGCTCCCGGTCGAGGTGCGCGCGCGTACGCGCCTCGTCCGGGTCGACGAGACCGGCGTGCTCCTCGAGGACGCGGAGGGACGGGAGGAGCACCTGCCTCCCTTCGACGCGATCGTCGTGGCCGTCGGGACCCGCCCCCGCGCGGAGCTGGCCGCGGAACTCGCGCACCGCGGGATCCCGCACCGGGTGATCGGGGACGCCGCGCGGCCCGCCCGGGTGCTCGAGGCGACCCGGGCCGCCCTCGAGGCCGCCCTCGCCGTCTGACCCGCGGGCGTGACAGGCCGCGCCCGCGGGGGGAGAATCCCCCGTCCCGGCACCCGCCCCCGGGAAGGAGGCGATCGATGCAGCGCGAGCTCCTCGAGGTCCCCGGCAACACCCAGCGTCTCGACGGGGGGGCGATGTTCGGCAACGCCCCCCGGGTCCTGTGGGAACGCTGGCTTCGCCCGGACGAGCTCCACCGGGTCCCGCTCGCGTGCCGGGCCCTGCTCGTCCGGGAGGAGGACCGGCTCGTCCTGTTCGAGACCGGGATCGGTGCGTTCTTCGAGCCGAAGCTCCGGGAGCGGTACGGGATCCAGGAGGAGCGACACGTCCTTCTCGACAGCCTGGCCGCCCACGGCGTCTCCCACGACGAGATCGACGTCGTCGTTCTCAGCCACCTCCACTTCGACCACGCCGGCGGCCTGCTGACCGCCTGGGAAGAGGGACGTGACCCGGAACTCCTCTTTCCCCGGGCGCGCTTCGTGGTCGGCCGCCGGCAATGGGAGCGGGCCCGGAGCCCCCACCCGCGGGACCGCGCGTCGTTCATCCCGGTGATCCTCGACCTCCTCGGGGGAAGCGGACGGCTGGAACTGGTCGACGGGGAACGGAGCGAGGCCCTCGGCCCGACCTACCGGCACCTCTTCTCCGACGGGCACACGCCCGGCATGCTGATGACCGAGATCTCCACCGACGGGGGCCCCGTGGTCTTCGTCGGCGACCTGGTCCCCGGTCGGCCCTGGACGCACGTGCCGATCACGATGGGCTACGACCGGTACCCGGAACTGCTGATCGACGAGAAGCGCGCCCTCTTCGAGGAGCTGCTGCCGCGCGGAGGCCGGATCTTCTACACCCACGACCCGGAGGTCGGTCTCGCCCGGCTCGTCCGGGACGAGAAGGGCCGGTTCCGGGGCGAGCCGGCGGGCTGAGCCGGCCCGCGGCGCACCGATGGCGGGCATCCCCGCCGCCCCGGGACTATCGTTTCTCCCCGATGAGCGTACGACTGCGCGTCCACCCTGAGACACCCCAGCGCCGCTTCGTCGAGCGGGCGGGGCAGGTCCTGCGCGATCACGGGGTGGTCGTGCTGCCGACGGACACGTCGTACGCCCTCGCCGTGATGGCGGGATCCCGGCAGGGACTCGAGAGGGTCGCGCGGATCAAGCGAATCCACCCGGAGAAGAAACTGTTCAGCCTGGTGGTGCCCGACCTCTCGGACATCGCCCGGTATGCCCTCGTCGACAACCACGCCTACCGGATCCTGCGGCACTTCCTGCCCGGCCCCTACACGTTCGTCCTGCCCGCTTCCCGGGAGGTCCCGCGCATCCTCCTCGCCCGTCGCAAGACGATCGGCCTCCGTGTCCCGGATCACCCGGTCCCCCGGGAGGTGGCCCGGGCCGCCGGCGGGGCGCTGATGGCGACGACCCTGCGCCTGCCCGGCGACGAGTACGCCCTCGCCGACCCGGACGAGATCGAGGCGCGGGTCGGAAAGCTCGTGGACCTCTTCCTGGACTGCGGCTGGGGCGACGTGGAGTCGTCCACGATGGTCGATCTCACCGAGGGCGAGCCGGTCGTCCTCCGCGCGGGCGCCGGCGATACCACGCCCTTCACCTGAACCGGCCAGCCGGGACGGCTCTCCGCGCCGGCGACCCCTCCCTCGACGGAAAGCGACCCCGGGGACGAACGCCCCGGGGCCGCCATTACCGGCGTGCCGGTGGCCCGCGTCAGTGATCCTGCTCCCGCTTCCCGTGCTTCTTGCGGGCCTTCTTCTCGGCCTTGCGGCGCTGCTTCTCGGCCTTTCGCCGCGCCTTCTCGGCCTTCTTCCGCGCCTTGCGGATCTGGCGCTGCAGCTTCTTCTGGAGCTTCCGCGCCCGCTTCTCGGCCTTCTTGCGCTGCTTCTCGAGGCGTTTCCGCTCCTTCTTCGAGAGCTGGGCTCCCTGCTGCTGGTCGCCGCCGCTGCCGGACCCGCCACTGGCGCCCTGCTCCCCGCCGTTGCCGCCGGCCGGGCAGACCCCGGGGACCAGGGTGAAGGAGACCGGCACCTGGGCGTACGCCGTCCCCTCGTTGCCGCCGCAGTCCCAGGCGTGGACCCTCACGACGGGGTACGCCCACACCTCCCGGTGGCACAGCTCGGCGGCGCGACAGAGGGCGCCGATGTCCAGGGTGACCTCCTCGTCGGAGAGGAGCCCGTCCCCGTCGCCGTACTCGTTCCCGTCGTAGAGGACGCACCCGTCGACCTCGATCAGCTCGTGCACGACGTCGCCGGCCGCCCCGTCTTCGTCCGCCGCCGCGAACAGCTCGGTGAACGGCACGGTCACCGGGAAGGCCCACTGCTCGCCGGCGCCGTGGAGGAGGGTCACGGTGGGCGGCACGGTGTCGATCGTGAAGCCGACCTGGTCGCTGGCGCTGTTCCCCGACGGATCCGTCGCGGTGAGCGTGACGAGCCAGTCGCCGTGGGTGACGTACTGGCCGGCAACCTCGGCGGCGGGATCGACCGGCGTGTAGGTCCGCTCGATCTCGTCCTGGCAGGCATCGTGGAAGTCGTCCTCGACCGTTACGGGCAGGGCGTCCGGACCGAAGCACGCCCCGTCCTCCGGGTGGGTGATGCCCCCTTCCGGCGGCGTCGTGTCGACCACGGTCACCTCGACGGAATCGGTGCTCTCCTCGCCGGCCTCGTCCCTGACGAGCAGGGTGATCTCGTGCGTCCCGAGATCGAGCTCGACGTCGAGGGTCTGCCCCTCGCCGAGAACGGTCTCGCCCTCGGACCACCGGTACAGGACGATGTCGTCCTCGCCGTCTGGATCATGGGAACCGGACCCGTCCAGGGTGACGGTCGCCATGCCCTCTCCCTCGCACTCCACCCGCTGGTCGTCGCCCGCGTCCGCCACCGGCGGGTGGTTCACGGTCGAGGCGTCGAGGGCGAGGAGCGGGAGCGGCAGGCCCCAGCCCGCCTCGCCGGCGAGCCCGTACGTGTACCCGCCGAGGGGCCCGTCCGCCGACAGGGTCACCGGGTCGTCCCCCGTCTCCACCAGGGAGCCGACCAGGTACCCCCCGACGGAGGCGAACCCGGACGTGTCGACCGGTGCACCGTTGCGCTGGAGGCTGCCCGCGTCCCGTTCCCGCAGGAAGACGACGGTGCGGGCCTCGCCGCTCGCCGGGTGCGGCAGGTAGGTGACCGGCGTGGTCGCCTGTTCCACGGTCGGAACCTGCACCATGAACGGCCCGCCGTAGACCCGCGCGGAATCCCCGGCGCCGGCGGCCGTCCCGTAGAGCACGGCAAGGACCCCTTGGGTCGCCTCCACGACGGTGGCCCCGGTGACCGGCACGTCGACGAAGTCGCCCCGGTCCAGGGTGGCCACCGGTTCACCGTTTGCCGTCACGTCGGTGCCGTCGGCCGTGGCGACCACCCGCAGCCGGGCGTCGGCCATCCCGTCCTGGGGAGCGACGACCGCCACCAGCCCGAGGGTGGGCTCCGGCGTCAGCGCTTCCGCCAGCAGGTCACAGGCATCGGCGCTCCCGGCCGGGACCGTCGCGCAGGTGTGCCCGGCCAGGACCGCCACGGGAGCCGTCGCCGAGATCGTCGTCCCCGTCAGGTCCCCCGGGTGCTCCTCGTCGGTGACCAGGGTGTAGACGTGGCCCCGGTCCAGGGTGAAGGTGAACGGCTCCCCCGCGGGACCCTCCGCCAGGGACACGCTCGGAACGACCGTCACCTCGGTGTCGTCCGTGGTCGCGACGACCGTGACGAACCCGTGCCCCTCGTTCCCGTCCCGGGAGGCCACCAGGTAGGAGGTCCCCAGGGCGTCGGTCGGCCACGCCAGGAGGGCGTCAGCGGACACGGTCGGAGCCGCCGGCTCGGCCAGCTCGACCACCACCGGGGCACTCGCCGTAACGACCACCGCCAGCGGCTGGTCCCCCGAGCCCACCGCTGCCCAGCCCGGAAGGTCGAACCGGAGCGGGGACCCGTCGGCGGACGTCCTCGTCTCGTCGTAGACCTGCTCCTCGCCCGCCTCGATGCGGACGTGGACCTCGGTCTCCCCTTCCCCCGCGGGCAGGGCCCACAGGGTCGCGGTGGCGGCCCCCTCGACGGGGGGCACCGCCAGCAGGAACTCGGTGCCGGCGGCGTCCGGGCCGGTGGCCTGGGCGACCGCGGCCGGGCAGACGGCGAGCGCCACGATCGCGGCCACGGCCAGCGCCGCCGCGGAACGCAGGATCCTCCTCATGGTCAGGACCTCCCCTGCCGATCCCTGCGGACCGGCCATCGGTGCCATCGAACCCACGCCGTCGGGCACGGCGGGGCGATCGGCCCGCCCGATGCCCTGGACCGGTGCGGCCGCGGTGGATGCGAAGGCGGGCGCGACCACACCTCGCCATGATGGTACGCCGGGTTTCGGGACTGCGCAGACGCGTGCGGGGTGGCCGGGCAGGTCCGATCAGGGATGAACCGGATCGGACCCACCGGCCTCCGGCCAGAGGACGAGGAGGGCCGGCGGATCGATCATCGGGTCCGGCGCGGGACCGGGACCCCGTTCCGCGGCCGCCAACAGCAGTCGCGTGGCCTCCTGCTCCTTCCCGAGGGCCAGGCAGGCCCAGGCGCCGTGCCGGGCGGCGGCGACCCTCGCGGTCCCCGGCACGCCCGGGCGCCGCAGGAGCAGCCGGGCAAGCCGCGCGCAGGCCTCGGCTCTCCCGGCCCGCCGGCGCGCGAGAAGCTGGCGCACCGGGAGGGCCGCCGGCCGTGGAGCCCCCGGAAGCGCGCCCGGACCGCGGGGAGGCGGCACGTCACGGGCCCGGGGAGAACGGGTCGCGTCGGGCCCGGGGGACCCCGGGGGCTCCACGCCGGCGGGTGGGGTGGAGGGAACCGGATCGCCCGCGTGCGGTGCGTCGCGGACGGGAAGGGCCAGCACGAGGTCCAGGGTGGTGCCGGGAGCGACGGTCACGTCGCGTTCCACGCGACCGAGGGCCGGGTGCTCCGCCACCACGCGGTGGGTTCCCGGCGCCACGGGCAGCGGGTCCGAGAAGGGCGTCAGTCGCCAGGGCCCGCTGTCGATCCGCACCCGCGCCCATGGCCAGGCCCGCACGAGCAGGGCGGCACCCTCCCCCGGCTCGGGGCCGCCGGTCGACCCCGGTCCCGGGGCGGCGGCGAGGAGCAGCACCGCCGCCGCGGAGGCGACGGCGGCGAGCAGCGGGCGCAGCAGGCTCTCCCGGCCCATCCCAGCACTCCCTGGCTCGATCCCCGGCATCGCTCCCGTGGTCGCAACCGGCATGCCGGTCACCCCGAACCCGTGCGGACCGGCCGGAACAGGGGGGACGACGCGAGGGTCACGATCGTGTAATCGCCGCTCCGTTGCCGTTCCCGGGCGAAGTTCCGGCAGAATGGGGACCGATGCGCAGGACGACCGACAGGACGGAGATCGCGCGATACCTGGCGGACGAGAGCCGGATGACCGGTTCCGCCGACGAGGTCGCATGGCCGGAGACCCCGGCCGAGATCTCGGAGCTGCTCCACGAGGCGACGGAACGCCGGGCCCCGGTCACCGTCTCCGGGGCCGGCACCGGCATCGTCGGCGGGCGGGTCCCGGTGGGCGGGATCGTGCTCGCCACCGACCGGCTCGCCCGGGTCGGGGAGCCGCGCCCCCTCGAGGGGGGGGGACCGGCGGCCGGCGCGCTCGAGGTTGGTGCGGGGGTGCCCCTCGCCACGGTCCAGGAGGCGACGGCCGCCACCGGCTGGTGGTATCCCCCGGACCCGACCGAGGCCGGGTCGTTCATCGGCGGGAACGCGGCGACCAACGCCTCGGGGGCGCGGACCTTCCGGTTCGGGCCGACCCGCGCATGGGTCCGGCGGCTGGTCGTCGTGCTCGCCGACGGAACGGTTCTCGATCTCCCGCGGGGGAGGGTGCGGGCCCGGGAGGGGGGCTTCGAGATTCCGCTCCCCGGGGGCGGCCACCGGAAGGTGCCGGCCCCCGACTGGAAGCTCCCGGCGACCAGCAAGCACGCGGCCGGCTACTGGTCCGAGCCCGGGATGGACCTGGTCGACCTGTTCATCGGGTCCGAGGGAACCCTGGGCGTGATCGCCGGCGTCGAGCTCGGACTGGTGCCGGCGGCGAACGGCTGGGTGGCGGGACTGCTCTTCTTCCCGGCGGAGGACGGCGCGATCGGATTCGTCGAGCGCGCCCGGGAAGCGACCCTCGGCCCGGGCCCGCTGGCGGCCCTGTCCCTCGAGTTCTTCGACGGGGCGGTGCTCGGGCTGCTGCGCGGGCGCGGCGTGGAGATCCCGCGGGACGCCCGGGCAGCGATCTTCTTCGAGCAGGAAGCCCGGGGCGGCCCGCCCGAGGAAGAACGGCTCGCGGAAGCGTGGCTCGCCCTCGCCGACGGCTGCGGTGCCCTCGGCGACTCCTGGTTCGCCGACGGGCCCTCGGACCTGGCCCGCTTCCGGGAGTTCCGCCACCTGGTCCCGGTGACGATCAACGAGATCCTCGCCCGGCGCGGCGTGCGCAAGGTCAGCACCGACACGGCCGTTCCGCGGGGCCGCGTCCGGGAACTGCTCGAACGGGTCCGGCGGATCCTCGCGGAGCAGGACCTGGAGCCCTTCGCCTTCGGCCACGCGGGGAACGACCACCTCCACGTGAACATCCTCCCGCGGAACGCGGACGAGGAGGAGCGCGCCCGGGCGCTCTACCACCGCCTGGTGCGCGTCGCCATCGAGATGGGAGGCACCGTCTCCGCCGAGCACGGGATCGGGAAGCGCAAGCTCGCCGACCTGGACCTGCTCTATCCGCCGGGCGTCCTCGCCCGGATGCGGGCGATCAAGCAGGCCCTGGACCCGGCGTGGATCCTCGGGCGGGGAACGCTCCTCCCCCCCCCGGCCGACGCGCCACCGTGACGGCCCTGGTCGGATCCCCGTTCGCCTTTTCCCGCCCGCGCCCGCCTCGTCCGCCCGGCTTCAGCCGGGAAGGGAACGGACGAGGAGCCGAACGAGGGGAGCGGGGTCGTGCCGGGGAGCGGGGACGATGCGGATCACCGGGTCGACGATCGGCATCGAGGCGAGTCACCTGCGGGAGACGGTCCACCGGAAGCGGGAGCGGTTCGAGGTCACCCGGCGGTCCCGGAGGATGCCGGGGGACCCCGGCGACTCCGTCACGCAGACCGATCCATCATCGAGGGACGGGCTGGTTCGGGAAGCGGAACGGGTTGCCGGGAAGATCGCGCGGGTCCTCGAGCACGCCGATGACGCCCTGGAGAAGGCGATCGAGAGGGCGGCGACCGCCGCGGCGAAGGGAAAGGACGACGCGAGGGGAGGGTTCGGCCTCGAGGAGGTCCTCTCGATCGTCGTCGACCAGGTCCGGAGCCTGCTCGAGCTGCTGACCGGCCACGAGGTGAAGATCCTCGACCCGGAGGAACTGGAGGTCGACCTGGACGGCGACGGGAGCGGTGGGGCCGCGGACGTCGCCGAGGCGGCGGAGCGGGCCGAGGAGGCGGCCGCGGAGGCGAAGGCGGAGAAGCTGCGGGAGGAAGCGGCCCGGGAGCGACGCCGCCGGGGGCGGGAGTTCCGCCTGGCCGTCGAGATCGACGAGACGTACCTCGAGCGCGAATCGACGTCCTTCCGGGCGACCGGGTGGGTGGAGACCGCGGACGGCCGCCGGGTCGACCTGGACCTCCGGCTCGAGATGAACCGGGAGGTCCGGGTCGAGCGGCACTTCCGGCTGAGCCTCG
>Ga0256914_1003575_pt1 | contig 12182 bp, 11 predicted proteins | sample HulkmetaG_FD_191571 | JGI IMG/M metagenome (GOLD analysis project Ga0256914, IMG submission 191571) | Hydrothermal chimney microbial communities from Main Endeavour vent field at the Juan de Fuca Ridge, Pacific Ocean - Hulk | ecosystem: Environmental > Aquatic > Marine > Hydrothermal vents ...
GGGTGCGTTTGGAAGTCTATATAGCGGCTATTTCTGGGAGCATTTTGGTCCTTCCTCAAGTTTCTTTGTCGCTGCGGGGGTTGCGGCGGTTGGTGCGGTGCTGGCTGGAATATTTCTGTGTATCCGGGAAGCACCTAGATTGGGCAGGGGCTTTGAGTCATAATGCTGTTTTTTCTTTCTTTGTAGACCTAAGTGACATCACGGAATGGGGATGAATATTGTGGATATGGTTTTGCTATGAAGAATGGTGCATCAAATAGTACAGAAAAGGCTGTGTCAGAGAGTTCTCCCGATGAAATCAGCTTGATCGATTTATTGCGGGTATTATTTGAGCATCGGCGGGTAGTTGTTGTAGTTTTATTAAGTTTCACCATCACCGGGCTAATCTATGCTTTGTTGTTCCCAATGCAGTATCGCTATAGCACGACCATTGAGATTGGGACGATCATGGAGGATGGTAAGACAATGTTGATTGATCAGCCACAAACATTGTTGGCGAAGATCAACGAGGCATATATTCCTTATGCGATCTCACAATTTACTGCTGACAGGGTGCGTGATTATAAAATCACGGCTCGGATTCCTCCTGGTAGTGAAGTGGTTGTTCTTGAAAGCAAAGCGCCTGAAGATAAGGGAGATACCATCATTTCTCTGCATAAGCAGGTAGTGGAGTATGTCAAAAGTAATCATCAGGGTGTGTTTGACATTATCAAGAAAGAGATGAATGTAGAACTGGATAAGAGTAAAAACAAGTTGAGCGCACTTCAAGACCGCCATAAGGTGCTGGTTGCGGATCTAAAACGCCTGGATCAGACAGCTGCCTTATTAAATGCCCAGATTGAAGAGTTGAAGGCACTGGTGGCCGATGCTATCAGCTATCGAAAAATGGCTAGATCTCAAACTGGAGATGAGACCCAGGCGATGACTTTGCTGATGATCGATAATGAGATACAACAAAACAACCAACGCTTAGCTGCTCTGGAAGAGCGATTGCATATTGATTTGCCGCGCGAGAAGGACTCATTGAATAATTTGATTTCTGATAACTCACGGGAACAGCAAGAGCAGACGGCTGAGATAGCCAAGATACAGGCTGCTGTAAATAATATGCGGGAGACACGAATGCTAATTGCTCCGATGCGTTCTGGAGATCCTGTTGGTATTGGTAGAACAACGATTGTCCTTGCATCCGCTGTCGCGGGAGTATTTGCTGGAATTTTTGCTGCTTTTATGATGGCGCTGGTCGGAAAAATCAAAGAAGAGCTGGAAGTTGGTGATGGGGGATCTGGTTGATGCTGAACAAAATTATACCAGTTGTTCTGTCAGGGGGTTCGGGGACGCGTTTATGGCCATTGTCACGTAAACTATTTCCTAAGCAGCTGTTGCCATTGACAGGCAATCGGACCATGCTGCAACAGACCATTTGCCGTCTGGACGGATTGAAAATCCAGGCTCCGCCACTGGTAGTTTGTAATGAAGAGCATCGCTTTCTGGTTGCGGAGCAGCTCCGAGAAATTGGCAAGAGATCTTCTCGTATTATTCTGGAGCCGGTAGGGAAAAACACGGCACCGGCATTGACACTTGCTGCATTAACATTGTTGCAGAATGATCAGCGGGAAGCGGTTATGCTGGTTATGCCGGCCGATCATGTAATCCGAGACAAAAAGGCTTTTTATGATGCAATAGGCGATGCGGTCTCGTTAGCGAGTAGAGGCCTATTGGTTACTTTTGGGATCACCCCAGATCGGCCTGAAACGGGATATGGCTATATCAAAATGGGTGAACCAGTGAAGGAAATCGATGGGTTTAATCGAGGAAATCTTCCGAATCATCCTCGTTTTATTAAATTTTTCGTAGAAAAGCCTGATTTGGATACTGCAAAGCAGTATTTTTCTTCTGGCGAGTATCTATGGAACAGTGGCATGTTTATGGTGAAGGCTTCAGTTTGGCTTGAAGCGCTTGCTGCCTGTCGGCCAGACATCCTGGAATGCTGTAGAAAAAGTTTTGAAGAAGGAAACGAGGACAGGGATTTTTTTCGGGTGGATGCCAGTTATTTTGAGAGATGTCCTTCAGAATCGATAGATTATGCGGTGATGGAAAAGATTGCTCAAGCAGAAGGAAATGCAAATTTCCAGGCGGCAGTTATACCGCTAACTGCCGGGTGGTCTGACGTGGGATCTTGGTCGTCGCTGTGGGACGCGGAATCTAGGGATAAAAAAAATAATGTCATAAAGGGAGATGTGTTGATAGAGGGGACGAGCGATTCTCTCCTTTATGCCAGCAATAGGCTAGTGGCTGCGGTGGGGGTAGAGAAACTTATTGTGGTAGAGACGGCAGATGCTGTATTAGTTGCTCATCGGGATGCATCGCAGGATGTTAAGGCCATTGTTGAGAAAATACAGGAAGCAGATCGGGAAGAGCACTTGGTTCACCGAAAGGTTCATCGCCCGTGGGGAAGTTACGAGGGTATCGACGTCGGTGATCGCTATCAGGTAAAACGCATTACGGTAAATCCGGGAGCTTCTCTTTCCTTGCAAATGCATCATCATCGTGCCGAGCACTGGATTGTTGTAAAGGGAACTGCAAAAGTCACACGTGGTGATGAGGAGATACTGGTAACGGAGAATCAATCTACATACATTCCTCTTGGAATGGTGCACCGCCTTGAAAATCCGGGCTCCATACCTCTGGAGATAATTGAAGTGCAATCTGGGAGTTATCTTGGAGAAGATGATATTATCCGGATTGAAGACGCCTATGGTCGGGGCGTGAAATCAATTAGCAAGATAGAAGACTGAGTTGCAGGCTATTAATAATGAGTAAAGAGCTGCTTGGGCATCGTCAGTGCCGCCTTCTTCTAGGATGCATCGAATTCCATGCTCTTAGATATCTATTTAAAGTAGGAAGCAAAACGCTCGATTGGTTCCTTGTGCAGAAGCTTCAAGAGTAGCTTACAGATGTTCTCATGCCGTTGATTAAAATGGAGCTTTTTTCCTTTCAAATTCGGATAGAACATCTTTCTGCGGACACCTTTCTGTTTGCTCAATTGGTTTTGCGCGAATTTCAAATGACTTGACGCTATTGATATGAGAACGACCATTGGCATAATTGTCCAACTGCTTCTGAATACGGTAGTGCTTGCTGTAGCCTATATTTGCCAAGCCTTCACAGTATGGCCAACTATCCGATTGGATAGTTTTTTTAGGTACGACACGGCCGCAAATAATAGCTCAAAGTGTTCGCTTTCTTCTGGCTTGAGTATTCTGCGTGTAGGCCTATTCATTGTGCCTGAACGTTCTAAAGACAGTGGCTCTACAGCCTGTGTTTTTCCCTTTTACTACAAACTCACTTGGGGATAAAGTGAGATTTATTAATATCAATCCGCCCGGCCAGCTTTGCATGTCTTTTACGCTTATGCGCCAGAAGTTATTGCAAATTAATATGGATATCATTTGCAGATCTAACGCTGATAGTTGTCAACTTATCCATGCTAGAAAGGGAAAAATCCATTACAGGTTAGTAGATAAATTATTTAAATTTCCTTTACAAGATTTGGGCATGCTTGGCGTGCCAGTTTTTCAGGATCCTCATGGAAAGTAAATGCATTTTTTTATGGTTGATTTTCTAAGAATCGTGATTGAAGTTTGGCGCAGATAATGTATCGATGCGATTTGCAGATTCCAATGATCTATCGGAAACTATGGGCGTATTTCTATCATGCCTGATATAAGAGTCATCATAAAAAATGACATTTTAGGTATCGACCATGTTGTTTATAAAAATCTCATCGGGACTTCTCATAAGCCGTTAGTGAAGTTTGCATTTCGGACAGGATCCACTGCAAGGGGAGACTTTGCTATTACTCCAGAAGGGTATCTATCAAGCGATATAGAATATTTAATCATTTGCAGTTCAAAACAGCAAAAATGCATCAATGTTGATGACATAAGAGAAAATATTTTCAAACTTCTCAATCGGAATAAATTGATCGATCCAAATTTGGTCGAGATTTCTTTTTCTAAGCCTTCTGGTGCATGGTTACGTAGACGGTCATATTTTTTTTATGAGGCTATACATGAAGGAGTATGGTTAATAGGTGAGGAAAAAAAACATATTTTAAAGCCTTCATCTTTATCAAAGCATTTTGTTAATTTTACATTGCTTACTAGGCTTCATGATTTGTCAAGCGCTTATGAATTGCTACGGCTTGATAAGTTGTCATCCCTGTTTTATATAAGCGCAATCTATAAAGTAGCAAAAACTGCCCGCCATCTTTGTACGATGGCGTATTATAGGGATGCAGATGTCTACCGTCATCCTAGCGAGCGCAAAGAATATATATATGCTCGCTATCCTGAGTACAGAAATGTACTTGAACATCCTCTACAGTGGTCTAAAAGAATATATCAGGGAGACAAAGCAGCCTTTCATCGTCTTTCGGCATTGTATGTCTTTGACCTATTGCTGGAATTTATCGAGCTTTATATCAATAACGAAGAGAATAAAGATCGATGGCCCATAGGTCGTGCAAGTGTTTACGAGAGAGTGAGAGATTCAATTTTCAAATCAGATTACAAATTAAAAGGCATTATTGATCCGTCTTATTGCTATAGAAAATTGGCTATAGACTATCTATCAGTATTAAAAGCTCGAGATATTGCTATGCTTCCAGCGCTGAAGCAGAAATTTTCGAGTATAGTTGGTGATTACTAAGATGAGAAAAAGGAACATTGTTTTTTTTGTCGATGCCTTGCCATATTGGGTATTGGAGAAAAATGCTGCAAAAGAAATTTTATCGGATTTCTGCGAAGTTAGAAAAATGGCTCCTTCTATTGGTTATAGCATAAATGTTCATCAAGAGCTGTTCTCTGGGAGAGTGCCTGATGCTGTTGGGTACCTTGGAGAGCGTCGCATAAGAAAGAATCCGAATCGATATGGACTATATAAGCTACGATCAGTGTCTTCGGAATTAAGAAAAATATCACCACGCTTGGATCGTTATCTACGACCAGTTTGGAATTATCTTTTAAAAAGCAATACTCAATTTATACCTCTCGATTTAATTGACTGGTACGACGAATCAATTCCTTATCCGTTAATTCAAAATGATAAGGCATTGTTTTTTAACAATAGTGGATGGGACTGCGCAATAGCGGATAGAACAGGACTTGCGGGAGAGGATGCAGATAACAAGGCTATTCAATTAGCGTGGAGTTATTTGCGTCATTCAAATAAGGATATTTTTATCGCGTTACTTAACATTGATGCGCTTGGGCACACATATGGAAATCCATCGAATGAGGTTGAGTCAGCTTCTATGAACGCTTTGAAGGAATATCGCTCCATGGTTCAGTCGTTGGATATCAGGGGTGAGCTAGGGTCGGCGTATCTTTTGTCGGATCATGGAATGTCAAACGTAACTCGTATTATTGATCTAAGGATGGAGTATCGTATTCCAGGATGTGGAAAGCGTTGGATATGCTACTATGACTCATTATATTTTAAGGCATGGTCAGATAGCTCTGCCATGCTTGATGTTATTAAGGATGAGTTGCGAACCCTCCCGGGAAAAATATTGGGTTCAATGGAAAGAAAAAGACTTGGAGTTACGTCGAGGTCTTTTGGAGATATTTTGTTTGTTTTGAATGAAGGTAATGCTTTCGCTCCAAATTTTTTTGGTCGTGGAGCGGCAAAAGCTTATCACGGATATATTGATTACGGAGAGATGCAATATGGGGTTTTTGTGACTAATACTGGCAGGGGTAATATTGAATCTATAACGCCAATGGAGGCATATCAACAAATGACAAGCAGCTTCAGTGGTTAAGCAGTATGGGATTAGGCGTGTTGTGTGGGAAGTTTGGTCGCGATGTAAAGCGAGTATTTCTTTGGCTTCCAATGCTGCTTGCCGTTGGAGGCTCTATGGTCATCTACAATGACAGGATATTGGTAGGGCTCTTCTTTTCCTTAATAGCAATTCTTTCTGCATGTCTTTCTAGCTTTGATAGCCCTTTGAAAGCAGAAAGAAGAGAATTTACTGTTTTTGCTCTTTTTCTATTTTTAAGTTATGCGGCATTTCATGAAATTATCAAGCACTCCCTCGATGTAGAGATGCTTCGCTACTTAAGGGATTTTTTGTTCTTTATCGTCGTAATTCTCTTTTTTCTGGAACGAGTTGGCTTTTTTTTGTTTGCTTCTAGAATTAAGTTGCTAATTTTCTATATTCTATCTTTAGGTATGATAGGAGTGCTCCTATCCGATGATTTGGTTATGGCTTTATGGGCTTATAGAGATGCCTATATGTATGCTATTTGCGCTGTGCTAGCGATGGCTGTGGCATCTAAAGAGACGCTTAATAAGTTTTCTTATTTGGTGGTGAGCATAGCTCTGGTTAATTTGGTGGTTGGGACGGTACAACAGTTGAATGGACAAGAGTTTTGGCTATCCATTGGATACGGCGATATAGCTACATCCGAATGGCAGGGTATCCAGCGTCCGTGGGGGACATTTGATAGAAGCCTTACTTACGGACATTTTTTGCTGTTGGGGTCCATATTGGCATTTTTCATCTTGCGGATGCCCATAATTGGCACGATATTATTGTTAGGAGCATATTTGTCATTTAATAGAAGTGTTTTGGTATCGTCATTAGTAGTAACGTTAGCCATATTGATGTCCGAAACATATCGTTCTTCTCGCCTTGTATCGTTAATCTCGGTTGTTATTGGTGGGGTGCTTATATTTCCTCTGATAGAGTCTGTTTTGTTGTCATTATTTGACCCTCAATTTCGCAGTAACTCAGAAAGATTATCCGACTATATATCCATTTTGTCACTTGGTATTTCAGAGCTAATTAAAGGCGGCCATATGGGATTAGTGGGCAGTAATGCGGGAAGATTTTCCTTGGAGGCGAGCTTTACATCTGGCGTGGCTCATATTCATTCCGGTTATTTAACTCTTGTACTAGAGCTTGGTTTTATAGGTGCGTTGGCATTCTTGTTAATCATGTTCGGATTGTTCATGGCTGCCTTTGAAAAAGCCTCTGGAAATGAGAGAATATGCTTGGCTTTGGTTTTTGTCATGTTTTCCTTGTCTATGTTTACACATAATATGCAGTCTAATATTCCGAATAATATATATCTGTGGGTGTTTCTAGGGCTGTTTACCTATCTATATCAGACCAAAGGCGGCGATAGAGGAGAGCTTATCCGAGGTATGGCTAGAAAGATTTCCACGTTATGGCGCGCGTTAATGGCCATTCGTTAGTTGCGGGTTGCGAATGAATAGAGCACTTCTGTTGGTGTCCCACGTATCTGAGTTTGGCGGAGCTGAAAGAGTTCTCTTGAACTTAGGGGCTGCACTGGCTCGGCGCGGATATAAAGTGATTTTATGTGCTCCTGTGGGAGAATTGATGGATATGGCAAGTAGGGAGCAGGGATTATGCTGCGTTGAAATTCCTGCTGTTGCTCGAAAGGATGTTTCTGGGGCTTTAGCTCATATTATTTCCGTAATTAAAGCAAATATTATTATTTATCGTGCAGTGCTACGCGACTATGGCATACGTGCAATAGTTATTAATGCCCCTAGGGCAGGGGTTTATTTTTTCCCGGTATTAATGTGCTTCTTTAAGGTAAATAGGTTATCGCTTGCCCATGATGTGGTTGGTCGAAAATCTCCAGATTATTTCTTTTCATTATGGATGCGGCGCATACGAGTTCAAATATTACCGGTTTCTGAGGCAATAGCAAACTCTTTGGATATTTCTAAGAAGCAAGTGCTGCCTAATCCCGTGTTCTGTAGAAGGTTTTTCGGTGGGCGTCGAGCACATCGGTTTGTTAAGCTTGGGATTATAACTAATATCGCGGAGTGGAAGGGACATCTTTTAGCTTTGGATGCCATATCTCCATTATTGAATATGGACCATGACCTTTCTTATGAGGTTTACGGAAAAGTGCTTGATATGAATGAGGAGCCTTATTTTCAGCGGCTTTTGCAGAAGTTAAATAAAATACCAAACTGCCGCTTTGCAGGGTATGCTGAAGATCCTCAAAATGCCTATAGTCGAATTGATGTAGTAATTCAATCGTCACTTAGGTCGGAGCAGCCTTTGACTTTATCTGAGGCAATCAGTGCAGGGTGTCATATTGTATCTCCGTCCAAGGGTGGTGAAGTTGAAGTAATTCGTTGCTGGCCCGAGGCTACATGGTTTGAAAGAGGGGATGTGGAATCTTTGAGAAATGCTATAGTTAAGGCCATAGATAGGGTTAGAACTAGGGGGGTTATCGTAACTCACAGGGATTATATGAGATGGCTGGGGGAGCATACAGAGGAAAATTGGATAAATCATTTTTTGTCTTTTTTGGATTTAAAAAATGATGGATGAATGCATACGGGATAATTGGCAGGCTGAAATGAATTAGTTGAAAAATGCAGTAGCTAGTTATCGAAGAAATAATTTCTGATTGGTAATCTGATGGAAAGGGAAAATTTACATAAAACTGGTGTGCACACTCATAAAATCAATATGAGTAGAGTTGTATCTTGTCGTGATGCGTATTTAAGGGAGTTGGTAACAGGAAAAAAAGTTGTGCACTTAGGGTGTGCGGATAGTCCCTTTACTAGGGTGAAATTTGAAAAAGAAGAGTTGTTACATGAAAAACTCTTCCAAAGCGCCGCCAAGCTTGTTGGAGTTGATGTCGACAAAGAGGCAATAGATTTCTTGCGATCTGTACGTCCGCAGTGGAATCTTGTTTCTGCTGACATTCAGGAATCTACCATTTATGGTATTGCCGATGATTGTGACATCGTATTATTTCCTGAGGTTATTGAACATTTGTCTAACCCAGGCTTGTTTTTAGACAGCTTGGTGAAAAGGATGGATAAGAGCGCTACATTGGTTATAACTACTCCTAATATTCTCTCTTGGCGTACGATGCTTAGAGCTTTGGGAGGGAAAGAAACATTACATCAGGATCATGTGTTGGCGTTCACTCCTTCTACAATAACCCAACTGTTGGCTCGCCATGGCTTTGCTGTCAGCGATATGTTGGGATATACAAAAGGATGGTCTCCCAACTTACTAAGAAAATTAGCTGCACAGCCTATTCGCTTAGTACATAAATTCAACAATGCATCAGTAGATGGTCTTATTGTTCATGCAAGAATAAACGATGGGTAAGTGCCTTTAGACATCCTTTTTCAAAAGCGTTTAAGATTCATTGGATCAGTTGGTCTGAGGGTTGCCTATGCAGCTGTGCTATATTTGGCACAATTGCTAGCTGCGCTGGGAGCTATATCCGGGCATTTTTCCACTTATATCGCCTCTATAACAGTGGTGGGCCTTCTGTCACTTATTGTTGTTAAAGGGACTCCTGTTGTTATAGCTAGAGAGGTGGCTAAGCGCAGGGACGTTTCGGAGATGATTTATAATGTTCTTAGGCGCTCTATGAAGGTGATAGGCGTAGGAGCGATAATTTGTTTTCTATTTATTTTCTTTGAAAAGAGATATAGCTATGTCATTTTGAGCAGTATTTTGTTTTTTTTTGCAATGGTCGCCGCAGAGGTTACGGGAGCTGTACTGAGAGGCGCCGAAAAATTTGTTCAGCAACTGACGAATATGCTGCTGGGCAGCTTGCTTGTTCTCGGTATGGTGCTGCTGTTGGAAGGGGATATTTATGATTATGAGCTTATACTAATTTTTGGGATTGGTAATCTTATAGCAGCAGTATTAAACGCAATGTATATTTGTTGTTTGCCAGTTTATACCAAGAAGGCAGATAGCGGTGATGAAGGGGGGTTGTTCGCGACGTCGATATTAACACATCTGTTTTACTCTTTGGACAGAATATTGGCTCCGATATTGTTACCTCAGGGTGTCGCAGAGATTTATTCCAAGATGGTGGTGCTAGTGGGTAGGCCATTTCAGATTCTTGCCCAGACGATGGAGCAGTATTTGCTCGCACATTTTTCGAGGAACAGGAAGGCATCAATCATTCTTAAGTTATCTAGTATTTCAAGCGTAATATTTGCATTGTCTATGTTTTTATTTATTAGTGGCGTTGGAGCTATTTTTCTGTTAGATACAAGTGATGGTTTATTGATATCTCTTGCTATATTGATCTCTTCTGCATATATCTTATGGCTAATCTACTCTATGATCGGAGCGCGTATTTGGTCTCTTGGTCGATCAATATATCCGAAGGTTTATATACGTTACTTTTTTCCATTTGCGGTTAGCGCATCTGTTGTAGGGATTACAGCGGCCGGCTATTGGGAGTCTGCTTATATATTGGCATTCATGGTAAATTTTCTGCATTTAATCCGTGCTATTATCATGTTTTCTTTAAATAGAAGATTGGATTTGTTGTTAAAATATCGTTCATGAACGAGATCAAGTTGGTGAATTCAGATATTCCCTCCAGTATATTGATTGATGACCGATGGATTGGAAATCATGGTATTGGTAGGTTTGCACACGAGGTTGTTCGTAGATTGGGGCCGTATTGTTCAATAGGAAGAGATATTCCATTTCTTGGGGTTTGGGAGCCGTTCCAGCTATCCATAAAGCTGTTCCAATCGGATGCGTGTGTATATTTTAGTCCAGGATACAATCCTCCATTATGGAGTAAAATTCCAGTGGTTTTTACAATTCATGACTTGATTCATCTTAACGTTCCTGATGAAGGGGGAGTTTTAAAGTGGATATATTATAAGTGGTTGGTACGTCCGTCGATTCATAGAGCATTCAGAATCTTGACTGTGTCGCAGTTTTCAAAAAAAGAAATTGTGAGGTGGTCTGGTGTGTCACCAGACAAAGTGGTTGTCGTAGGTAATGGAGTTGACGAGGCTTTTTCTATAAATGGGGAACGGCACCAGCCTGGATTTCCTTATTTCTTCTATATAGGAAGTCACAAGCCACATAAAAATCTAGAAAGAATCATTCGTTCCTTTTTGATGTCCACTATTCCTGAGGATGTTAAGCTGATTATCGCGGGAAATTTGGATGACAATATAAGAAAAATGGTCTTGGAGCAAGGTGGCGGGGAAAGGGTAAATTTTTCAGGCATTATCCCAGAAGAGAAATTACCTTCCTATTATCGAGGAGCAATCGCATTGTTGCTCCCCTCTCTTTATGAGGGATTTGGTTTGCCAATTATTGAGTCCATGGCCTGTGGAACCCCTGTAATTACGTCTAATGTTACTGCTATGCCAGAGGTTGCCGGAGATGCGGCATTGCTAGTGAATCCATATGATACGGGGGCTATTGCTGCAGCAATAGAAAAGATATATAGGGAGGAAACCGTTCGCAATGCTTTAAGAGAGAAAGGAATTCATAGGGCAAGGGCGTTTTCATGGGAAAAGACAGCTAAGCAGGTCGCGTATGTGCTGGAAATGGCTGTCAAGGAAAGGGAAAAAGATTCAAATGATTGATAGACAACTCAATTATGGGCGCCACCTTGTTGAAAGATTTTTACAGGACTCCATGCCTTATGAAAAGGTTTTGGATATTGGAGCAGGAAAAGGGGTTGATTTATCCATTGCTTATCATACCAACCCTAATATAAAAAAACTATATGCTGTTGAAGCCTTTCCCCCCAATGTTGCCCGCCTTGAGGAGGCGGGAATCACTGTTTTTCCGCTCGATATTGAAAGGAATAAACTTCCTCTCGAGGATGAGGCTATCGATGTGGTTATCGCAAATCAGATCTTGGAGCATACTAAGGAAATTTTTTGGATATTACATGAAATAACGCGTGTTCTGCCGGTTGGGGGAAAGTTGATACTTGGTGTCCCAAATTTGGCTTCACTTCACAACAGGATATTTTTGTTGTTTGGCAAACAGCCATCTCCGATAAAAAGTAATTCTGCACACGTTCGTGGATTTACAAAGAGTGATATTTTGTCATTTATAGAGAGCGGTTTTCCAGGTGGGTATGTTATGCGCGGATTTGGTGGTAGCAATTTTTATCCATTTCCACCTATGATTGCAAGACCACTTGCAAGGGTTTTCCCAACGATGGCTTGGGGTATTTTCATGCTGCTTGAAAAGAAACTGCCATATAAAGAAAGTTTTCTTGATTTTCCTGTAGCACAACGGCTGGAGACTAATTTTTATCTGGGTCATACAAAATGAAAGTGGCTCTGGTTCATGATTGGTTGGTTACTTATGCCGGATCGGAGCG
>Ga0256914_1003576_pt1 | contig 12181 bp, 10 predicted proteins | sample HulkmetaG_FD_191571 | JGI IMG/M metagenome (GOLD analysis project Ga0256914, IMG submission 191571) | Hydrothermal chimney microbial communities from Main Endeavour vent field at the Juan de Fuca Ridge, Pacific Ocean - Hulk | ecosystem: Environmental > Aquatic > Marine > Hydrothermal vents ...
GATCTCCTTGGTGTTGGCTCTTCATGTCGCTATTAAGATCTTTTACTTTCAATACGGCATGGTTTAATCTATAATTTTTATAGACTATATTATCCAGAGTGATGGTGGCATGGTTGAGGATGATGCGATCAAAGGGGAGTGCTGTTTTTTGGCTTGTTTCTTGATCTTTGGTTCTATTGTCCTCTATCAATGATGCCAAAAAATTCTTCTCTATCTCTACCCCTTTGATGGCAATATTGTTGATATAGAGTAGGCGATCCTCTAATCGATTTAGATCAACTTTGAGTGTGATCTCTTTGGCTTTGAGTTGATTTTTGTAGTTGACATCATAGAGTGTAAATCCAGAGAGAACCCCTCCTCTAATCGATCCATACTCAACTCCTTGAGTCTTAAGAGGCGCTTTGATAAGTGCTAGTGTGATAGAGGGTTTCTCTATACTCATAAGCACAATCAACGAAAAGAGAATCGTAAGCAAAATAGCCCAGCGAATTAGGTGATAGGGGAAAAGTAGTATATGCTTTATCATTAAAAGACCTGCCCAATACCTAAGTGAATTGCAAAATCTCTATCCTCCTGAAACCCAATATCAAATCGTAACGGTCCAATAATACTTAGATACCGCATCCCCAAACCATAGCTAGGATACCACTCTTGTGAAAAATCATCAATATCCTGAGAGAGGGTAGAGGCATCAATAAATGTCACCAATGAGAAGTTTTCACTTAGATAGTAGCGAGACTCTAGTGAAGCATCTATCATACTCACACCCCCAATGGCATCTCCATCGACATGAATCCCAACATCTCGATACTCATACCCTCTATTGCTCATTGCTCCACCTGCAAAAAAGTGTTTGAAGAGTGGGGTGGGTTTTGAGAGATCTCCAATCCGTGCCTTGATCGCCCAGACCCAAGGATCAAACGCTTTGATATAGCGACCCTCAGCAAGAAGTTTGAGATAGTCAATATCTGAGCCAATCTCTCTCATTGCCTTTTCGGCATAAAAGGAGAGATAGTATCCATTTTTGGCATCCATGGGATTGTCTCGCTCATCTACAACAATTTTATAAAAGAGAGAGTTGATAAGATAAGAGCCACTAAGAAGCAGTGGGTTATCAGAGCTAATTTTGTTCTCCTCTAACTGAAAGCCAAAATAGTGATCGAGACGAAAAAGCTCAAGACCTAAGGTTGCACGCTCTATTAATAGTGCCTCATCATAACCATCAAACTCCCAATCGTGATAATCTACCTCATTGCGAAAGTTGAGTCTCCCAAGTAGAGGAAGATCCAAAATCGTAGGATCAAAAAAGCCTGTATAGAGACGATAACCTCTTTGGGAGACTTTTGCCCCGATCTTAAACTCTCTAAGATTTCCAAAAAAGTTATGATCGATATAGTCTATAGCTCCTCTTGCTCCATCTTGGGTATCATATCCTAGTCGGGAGATTAGCTCTTTGGTCTTTCCCTCTTCTAGTTGAATATCAATAGGCGTTATCCCCTCTTGGCTTTGGTTAAACTCTGCTTGGATTTTAATCCGACTAAAGACACCAAGCCGATAGATATTATCATAGCTCTCTTCAAGTTTGAGGACATTGTAGAGTTCATTCTCCTCATAGACAATCTGTTTGGCGATAAGCTCTTGATCAATTTTGGAGCTGTTGTTGAGATCTGTTTTGCCAAAAAAACGCTTCTCTCCTTTGTCAATATCAATTTTGATTTTGACCTGATAGAGATCCAAGTCCACTTCTGCTTTGGCATTCATGGTGTAGGTAGGGTAGCCATGCTCTTCAAGATAACGGGTAATTCTCTTTTTGGTTTGGGTAAAGTCTGTGGTTCTAAAGCGATGACCCTTTTGGAGTAGAGAGAATCGTTTAAATTCAGGATCGAGTTCGATAGAGACAATCTTAATTGGTTCATACTTTTGGATATTCAAAATGATGGTGTCATCTTTGGTCTTTTTGAAAACTTTTACACGATAATATCCCATACTTTTGGCATAGGTGATAATATTTTTGACAAATCCATCAATCTGATTCTCTTCAAAAATAGGATCGGATTTCCATGGTTTATAGATAGGAGGATACTCAATATGACAAATTTTGAGTAGGGTATCTCGATCAAATTCACCCGCAATTAGATCCACATCTCCTTGAAATTTAATAGTTGTAAATGTTTTGGCATGGAGTAACAGTGAAAATAGTATTAATATTAGTATATTCCTCTTCATTGTTGTCATTTTATCAAATTACTATTATAGTAAATTTTTTTTTTATGATAAACTGTTAAAAAAATAAATAGGACTAAAAATGAGAGTTTTTTTAAAATATCTATTGTGGGGTTTTGGTGTAATTGTGTTGCTCTCTTATGCTCTATTAACGATAAGTGTTACTCAAGGATATCTATACAAAGAGCTGAGTATTTATCTTTCAAAAATCACCAAAAATAGAATTATTATTGAGGATATAAATCTTAGTAACTATCCTCTTCTTAGTATTGATGCCAAGATCAATAATAGATCAAAAATTCACTTGGTAGGTAGCGTTAATTTGAGAGGCTTGGATATGAACTATACTCTTTATGGGGACTCCTTTGCCTACAATCAATTTGTTTTAGATGAGAGAATTGATTTTCGAGGAAATATACATGGAGACTATCAATATCTTCTATTTAACGGAGAAGGGAAGATAGATAATCATCATAATCAATCTTTGGGAGAGATCACTATTCATAATGGCAGTTTTGATATCAAACATCAACATCTCTTGGCACATTATCATCTGCATATTGATGAGTTATCCTATCTTGAACCCTATCTTCACCATCGATATAGAGGAGAGTTCGAGAGTGATGGAACTATAGAGTCTAACCATAAAGATTTTGTAATTCAAGGCAAAACAGGCTCCTTTGAGGGGGATCTACACTATCTCTATGTACCCAAAAGTATCAAACTGAACCTTAAGGGTGTCTCTTTGGTTAAGCTACTAGAGCAGTATGGCTCAAAAGCCCTACTCAGTGCCAAAATATTTGGTAAAGTAGAGTATATAATAAGCGAGAAGACAACCTATATTGATACCAAACTAAAAGAGGCACATTTCAGAAAAAGCAACATTACAGATACTATTCAACAGACCACAGGTATCAATCTTCTCTCTCACCAGTATAACAAGAGTAGCTTTGTTGGGAAGTATAAAAATGGTAAACTTTTAGCCGATATCAAGATCGATGATGGCAAAAATCATCTCTATTTCAATCAAACTACCATCGAGAGTAGGAGCAAAAAACTTAATGCCCAATTTGAACTCAAGATGAGATCTCAAGAGTTCCATGGCAAACTATACGGAACGCTTCATAATCCAAAACTCTCACTAAATCTCTCAAAGCTACTAAAATATCAAATTGATAGAGAGCTTGGAACACTCCTAAACGCCAATCAAAAAGAGGAGCTAAAAAGAGGGATAGATCACTACAAAGATCAACTCAAAGAGGTGAATATAGACGAGGTCAAGGAACAAGCAAAAGATTTTCTAAAGAAGTTCTTTTAGCACAGATGAACTATTAAATCTCTCTTTATAAGAACATCTTAGACACAACTCCTCTGAGCAGTAATCCTGTGCAAACCCCTCTCTCATATCTATGGCTCTTTGAGAATCAAGGATTCTCTGCAAAGATTGCTCCTTGAGGTTACCCAATCGCATCACCGCTTCACCATCCAAACAGCAGGGTATCACATCCCCATTAGCAAGAATCCCTATATGAGAGTGCAACCCCTGACAGGTTCCGTGACCATACTTTGGATTTTTGAGAGATGGCCACTCGAAGTAGTTATCAAAGTGCAACAATACCTTGTAGCCTAAACGTATACTTTTGCTCTTTTTGGGGTTGATTTTTGTCAAATCTAATGCCACATCAAACCTCTGCGCTAATAGCATAAAGAGCATCCTATTAAACTGCTTCTCACTCATCGCCTCATCAAGATTCCAGAGACGAAGATTGATAAAACTCTCCACTTTTTGCTCAATCTTGGCATGACAAAGTGCCAAAATAGGTTCCATATACTCCTCAAAAGAGAGCGAGGTGTCGTTTTTGTTAAAGGCATTCAAAGAGATATTGATCTGTTTAATCGCAGGATGAAAAAGACTCTTCTCTCTCTGTTTGGCAACAAAGTAGCCTGAGGTGGTCAAGATCGCTCTCATCTGATGACGATAAAGGATATCAAGATACTCAGAGAGATTTGAGAGGGTCAATGGATCTCCCATAACATGACAGGCTATCTCATTGGTAAACTGCTTAGCCTCTTGAATAATATCTTCAAAAAATGCCAAGCTCATGGTCTGAGTCGGTAGGGTTTTGGTAGGACAAAAAGAGCAACGAAGTCCACAGATATTCGTCAACTCAATATAGATACGATGAAATTTCAAACTAAATTGAGATCTCTTTGATATCGGCTATCGCCCTAAAGGATTTATAGATCAAAGCGATGGTATTTTTGCGATTGGCTCGAATCTTCTCATCATCAGCATTGACCATCACCTCATCAAAATAGCGATCAAGTTTTGGTTTGAGTGCAAACATAGCTCCTAACTGCTCCTCGTAACTATCATACTCTCTGCTTGTCACCTCCAAATAGGCATCATAAAGATCTTGCTCAATTGCTTCAACAAAGAGATCACAATCCACAAGAAGATCCTCTTCAAGCACTACCTCTTTGGAGATATTAGCCACCCGTTTAAAGGTAGAGAACTGCTCTTTGAAACTTGACTCAGAGACGATCTTGTTGAGTGCTGTAACTTTTTTGGCAATCTCATTAATATCTCTCTCCCCTGACTCTAAAACAGCAGTAATCACAGAGGGATTGGCATCAAGTGATTTTTTGATACGCTCCAAGATAAACGCGACCAACTTCTCTGTCTCATACTCACCATAAAGAGGATTGAGCAGTGCCAAAACCTTATCAATATCAAATGGCAAATCATACTCAATAACCATACGCACAATACCATTAACAGCTCGACGTAAAGCAAAAGGATCTTTGGAACCTGTGGGGATCTTCCCTACGGAGAATAGAGCAATAATGGTATCAAGCTTAATTGCCATTGCCACGATTGAAGAGAAGATACTACTTGGCAATACTGCCCCCTCACCCAAAGGGAAATACTGCTCCTTGATTGCATTATAAACCAACGCATCTTTGCCTAATGCTTTGGCATAATAGTATCCCATCAAGCCCTGAAGCTCAGTAAACTCATAAACCATCTCAGAGGTGAGATCCGCCTTGGCAAGGGAGATGGTCTCATCCATAAGTTGCACCAGTTGGTTCTCATCCTTACAGCTCTCCTGCTTGAGACTTGTCATATAGAGAGAGAGTAACTTCATCGCAATCTGCTTCTCTCTCTCTATCTTATCCATCAAGGAGCCTAATCCATCCATAAAGGTAATCTTCTCTAATCCATCTGTCACCAAGCCACGTTTGAGATCATTACGATAGAAGAACAATCCATCTGCTAAACGTGGTTTTAGTACACGCTCATTACCTGCAATAACCTTTGAGTAATCATTAGTTACCGCATTGGAGACCACCACAAATTTATTGCTCAGCTCTCCATTTTCAAAGACAGGGAAATAGCGTTGATGCTCCTTCATTGATGCGATAATTGCCTCTGGTGGCAACGCTAAAAATAGCTCATCAAATCTACCCAAAAGTGCTTTGGGATTCTCGGTAATGGCAACCACCTCATCAAGAAGAGCTTGATCTCTCTCGATCTCGATACCATATTCATCCTCAAGGGTATCAAACTCTGCTAAGATCTTCTCTTTTCGTTTGGCAGGATAGAGTGTTACCATTCCTTGGGAGAGGATCTCTTCATATTGATCAATATTATCAACCTCAACTGCCTCAAAATCAACCATTCTATGAAGTTGGGTTTTGGTATCAGCACTGATACCATAGAGTTCGACTTCAACAGAGTGATTATCCAATCGTACCTGCAACCAACGAATGGGGCGAATAAACTCATCATGACGATCTCCCCAACGCATCATTTTGCCAAATGCCATCGATCCAAGCCACTTCTTCAACATCTCTTGAAGGAGATTCTCTATGGCTTCTCCCTGCTCCTCTTTTTTGAAATAGAGTACCTCTTTGCCACCCTTCTCAACACGCATCAACTCCTCAAATGCAACCCCACATTTACGAGCAAACCCTTCACCTGCTTTGGTGATCTCTCCATCCCTAAAGGCTGCCATCATTGGAGGACCAAAGAGCTCTATGGTGCTATCCTCTTGCTTTGATGCGATCGCATCATGCTTAAGCACCAAACGCCGAGGCGTATAGATAAACTCAAAGTCACATACCAATCGATACTCCTCCAAGATAGTTTGCCAAGATTTTTCAATATTTTTTATAATTTTAAGAAGCGGTATAGCAGGAAGCTCCTCTACCCCTATCTCTATAAGAAGTGATTTTGTCATAATTGTCTATCCTCATAAATAATTGTCGCGATTTTACCTAAATCTTGATAAATGAGGGGTTATTATAGAGACAAAGGTTTTTTATACAAATAAGCTTTTTATTATGAAATTTAAGGTATAAGAAATATTAAAATACATTTAATTAAAATCATTAAGATATTAATTTAAATTAAAAAGGCACAAAATGAAACGATCCATCATAAAAATCAATGTTCTACTCTTAAGTACCATTTTATTCTCAGGATGTGATGAGCATAATAGCACAATTTATCATAAGGTAAGTGTTGCTCAAAAAGGCTATCTTGTCGCTCCGATGGATGAAAAAATTCAATACCAATGTGGGGGAAAAACCTCCTATATTAAGCATGATGGCATGTTTCAGTGTCCCTCACTTCCTGTAACCTTCTATGTTGACTCAAAACCGATAGGCTCTGTCAAGTCTCTTCATCCTGATGGCTATGTGTTTCCCCAAGATATCCTTACGAAAACCAATGAAAATCAGAATAAAGTCAAGGTAGCATCATGGTAAAAAATATTTCTAAATATAAATTATTTAATTACTAAATATTTTTAATTTTATAGGCTATTACATGCTTATCGAAATCAGGAACGAGCAATAGATCCAAGCTTTGAACATAAAATATATCTGCTGAACGATTCGGTTTGCTATCGAGTAGTAGTCTCTCTTTTCCATTTTTGTCTATAAAATGGATCTCTCCACCCCATGCTGAGACCAGATATCCTTTTTCTTTGTATTTGGTAATACCATCGATAGGGATATGAATCTGATTGGAGATACTCTTTAGTTGATTATCGCTATCCAAGCTTAGTGCTTTGAGATAACCAACACTCCCTTGCATGATTAAATTATCATTGTCGATATAGAGACCATTTTGTTCTGCTTTGCTATCAGACTCTTTGGCATAACGTCTCAAAAATACCCCCTTATCATCAACCTGATAGATCTCTTTGGTTGAAGAGTTTGAGAGATAAAGAAGATGACGTTTGGCATCATAGACGATATCATTAAGCCTATCTACCCCTTTGGGTGCTTGGAAGCGTTCTATGATTTTGCCTTTGATGGTATCAATTTTCACCACCTGATCGAGATCTGCTACATAGAGTATCGATCCATCCAAAGTTAAACCCTTTGGGGCTTTGAGTCCCTCTATCCAGTGCAACACCTTTACCGATCCATCTTGATTCAAAACAGAGATAAATCCACTATTATTGGACCATGGATTTCCAGATGATTGACTATTGACATTAGAGACATAGAAGCATCTCTTCTCCTCATCATAAACCACCGATTCAGGAACGGATAATGCTTCACCACTACTCTGCCAAACTATTTTTAGACTCTCTGATTCTGTTGCCCCTCTGCTACACCCTATGATAGCAAAAGAGAGCAACAGAGATAGTGTTATTGTTGTTAGATGTTTCATTATTTGATATCCTCACAAATTATAAATTTTATAGATAGGATTATAGTCGATTTGTGATAAAATTCTCTAAAAATTCAAGGAAGAGATATGTCAAAAAGAACCTTAATCATTGGTGCAGGTGGGGTAGGAAATGTTGTTGCTTTTAAATGTGCAATGAATATTGATACCTTTGGGGTTATTACCTTAGCGAGTAGAACACTGAGCAAATGTGAAACCATCGCTCAAAATATCTTTGATAAGTTAGGCATCAAAATCAATACTGCCTCAATTGATGCGGATAATGTCGAGGAGTTGATTCGTTATTTCAAGGAGATTAAACCAGATATTGTTATCAATGTTGCTCTTCCCTATCAAGATCTAACCATTATGGATGCCTCTATTGCTTGTGGTGTAGACTATCTTGATACAGCAAACTATGAGCATCCAGATAGTGCCAAATTTGAGTACAAAGAGCAGTGGGCAAGAGATGGGGCGTTTAAGGAAGCAGGTATTATGGGACTGCTGGGTAGTGGTTTTGATCCTGGTGTAACCAACCTCTTCTGTGCCTATGCCCAAAAACACTATTTTGATGAGATTCATACCATTGATATACTTGACTGTAATGCAGGTGATCATGGATATCCCTTTGCTACCAACTTTAATCCAGAGATCAATCTTCGTGAGGTCTCTGCCAAGGGGCGATATTGGGAAAATGGTGAGTGGATTGAGACAGAGCCGATGGAGATTATGCAGGTTTGGGACTATCCTGAGATTGGAGAGAGGGAGAGTTATCTGCTCTACCATGAGGAGATGGAATCCTTAATCAAACATATCAAAGGGCTTAAACGGATACGATTCTTTATGACTTTTGGGCAGAGCTATCTAACCCACATGCGATGCCTTGAAAATGTAGGTATGCTAGGGATTAAAGAGGTAGAACACAAAGGGATGAAGATTATCCCTATGGAGTTCCTCTCCACCCTACTTCCTGATCCTGCATCACTGGGTGCCAGAACCAAAGGGAAGACCAATATCGGTATCTACGCCAAGGGGATCAAAGATGGTAAAGAGAAGAGCCTTTATATCTATCAAGTAAGCGATCATGAAGCCTGTTACAAAGAGGTTATGAGTCAAGCCGTTAGCTATACTACAGGTGTTCCTGCCATGATTGGAGCAAAATTAATGTTGGAGAGGAGATGGCATCGTGATGGGGTATATAATGTTGAAGAGTTTGATCCTGATCCTTTTATGGAGGAGTTGATGGTACAAGGATTGCCTTGGAAGATTATTGAGAAGTAACCATCAAAGGGCTTTAGGCTCCCCTTGGAGTAGCCTTAATACCCAAAAATAGAGTACTCTACATAGAAGATAATTTTGGTTGTCTCTTGGGGATAGGGGTAGTCTTTGTATGCTGTACGAATCGTCTCAAGGGTATTCTCATCCAATGCACGATAACCAACCTTTTGAAGCAGACGTAAATTACTGATATCTCCATTGGGATGAAGATCAAAAGAGACGATATTTATCCCCTCTTGTCCTGTTCTAGCCGCCAATGCTCCAGCAGGGTAACCTCGGCGAGAGAGGGTCTGTTGTGTAATACGATGAATCTCATCTAATCGCTCTACAATAAATTTTTTTTGGGTACTACTAAAGTGATCAAATGATTGACCATAAAGTTTTTTGATTTTTGGAGAGGGAGTAATCTTTTGTTCATAAGAGCTTTTTGGAGTTTTTTCTGAATTTAACATTAAAGGGTTTTCAATAAATATCATCTCAGAAGGAGCAAGAATTTTAGGCTTTTTAGAAGTTTTTGAGGTAATTTTTTGGTGTTTTGTCTCTCTTTTTACTTTAATTTTTTTGGTAATTTTTCTCTTTTTTATCTTTTTGGGTTTAGAGAGCTTTTTGGGTAATGGCTTTGGGGGGGTCTTGGGAGTTTTGACTCTCTTTGGAGGTTTTGGTGGGGATTGAAATGTTTGAATATCTATTTTTATGATATGCTCTTTGGGCGATTTGGCAGGAAGAGGTTTAATCCTATTGAGTTGAGAGAAGTAAAACCACAACAATAGAGTATATACCATAACCGTTAAAATAAATGCTATTAATACTCTCACAACCACACCTTCTCAAGAAATCTAAAACATGAAAGATAGTATAATCAAAAAAAATTTAATCTGGATAAAAAAGGAGCAACCATCAATATGAGTTTTCATAAGAGCGAAGAGGCATTCAAAGAGGCATACGAGGTAATACCAGGAGGCGTAGACTCTCCTGTCAGAGCATTTTCAAGCGTGGGAGGAACACCCCCTTTTATCGCCAAAGGAGAGGGTGGCAAACTAATCGATATTGATGGGAATAGTTATATTGATTTTGTTCAGAGTTGGGGACCATTGATCTTTGGTCATGCAGATCAAGATATCCAAGAGGCTGTTTTGGAAGCGATCCAAAATGGGCTAAGTTTTGGTGCCCCCACAACAACAGAGACCAAACTAGCACAAGAGATTGTTGAGATGTTTGATAGCATCGAAAAAGTAAGATTTGTAAGCTCAGGAACAGAGGCGGTTATGTCCGCTATTCGTCTGGCAAGAGGATATACCAAACGGGATGACTTTATTAAATTTACAGGATGCTATCATGGACATGCAGACTCTCTACTGGTTCAAGCAGGTTCAGGGATGGCAACTTTCGGAAGCCCCTCTAGCCCTGGGGTTCCTGCCGATCTTACCAAACATACTCTCCTTGCAACCTACAACGATATTGAGAGTGTCAAGAGATGCTTTGTTGAGAGTCAAAATGGAGTATCAGCAATCATTATTGAGCCAATTGCTGGGAATATGGGATTGGTTCCTGCGGATGAAGCATTTCTAAAAGAGCTTAGAGTGCTTTGTGATGAGTATGGGGCATTATTGATTTTTGACGAGGTGATGAGTGGCTTTAGAGCTTCACTTCTTGGGGCACAAGGGATCACCTCTGTTAAACCTGACATTGTTACTTTGGGAAAAGTCATTGGAGCAGGTATGCCTGTTGGTGCATTTGGTGCATCCAAAGAGATTATGGCACAACTCTCACCAGAGGGACCAATCTATCAAGCAGGAACACTCTCAGGAAATCCTATCGCGATGAGTGCTGGTCTAGCAAGTATCCAAAAGCTCAAAGCCAATCCCCAAATATATGCTACATTAGAGAGTCGAGCCAAAAGACTAATGGAGGGGTTCAAAGAGGCTAGTGATGCGGTTGGTATCCCTATAGTAACAGAGGTTAGAGGCTCTATGTTTGGGTTCTTCTTCTCTGAGAAACCTGTCAAAAATTTTGATGATGCACTAGATAATGACACTGAGTTTTTTGGAAAATTTCATGGCAAAATGCTTGAAAAAGGGATCTATCTAGCCTGCTCCTCTTTTGAGACTGGATTTATCTCAACCGCTACAACCGATGAGATGATAGAGGAGGCGATCCAAGCTGCCAAATCCTCACTACAGGAGCTTACTGCATCATGATAATTGTCCCTGCACGCATTGGCTCAAGCCGTTTTCCAAACAAGGTCTTGGCAGATATTGATGGTCTGCCCATGGTCATTAGAACTGCCAAAGCGGTAGCTTCTGTGGATCGTGTCGCTATTGCTACAGACTCCAAAGAGGTAATCCGTATGGCTAAATCTCATGGCATAGAGGCAGTACTTACCTCAGAGAAACACCAATCAGGAACCGATCGTATCTATGAAGCGTCTGAGAAGTTAGGGTTGGATGAGAATGAGGTAATTATCAATGTTCAAGGGGATGAGCCATTTATTGAAGCAGAGGTTGTAGGTGCTGTTTTTGAACTAACCCAAAAGAATATTGCCAATGAGAAGATCTTGATGAACTCTTGCTATAAAATGATCAATAATCCAGAAGCGGATGATCCCAATCTTGTCAAAGTTGTTACCGATGAGAATGAGATTGCCCTTCTCTTCTCTCGTGCCAAAATACCCTATCCGCGTGATCACCATTTTGATAGCTACAAAGGGCATATAGGGATCTATGGATTTACCAAAAAATCACTCAAAACCTTTTGTCAACTCAGCCCCTCTCCTCTGGAGAGTATCGAAAAACTAGAGCAACTACGAACCCTCTATCATGGTTATGAGGTGGCAATGGTCAAAGTCGAGACTCAAAGTTTTGGGATTGATACCCCTGAGGATCTACAGAGAGCATTAGAGGTATTATAGGAACAAAATGATACTAAGCATAGAGAGTAGCTGTGATGACAGCTCAATAGCGATAACTAAAATAGAAAACAACGAACTAATTTTTC
>Ga0256914_1003577_pt1 | contig 12175 bp, 6 predicted proteins | sample HulkmetaG_FD_191571 | JGI IMG/M metagenome (GOLD analysis project Ga0256914, IMG submission 191571) | Hydrothermal chimney microbial communities from Main Endeavour vent field at the Juan de Fuca Ridge, Pacific Ocean - Hulk | ecosystem: Environmental > Aquatic > Marine > Hydrothermal vents ...
AAAAAAGTATGACAAAACTGCTAGAGAGAGGAAAAGGTAATATTTTAGAGCATAAAAAATAATAAATTACTTTTATGTGAATATTAAGAATAATATATAATTATTTGTTTAACTTATATTTAACTATAATTTGATATAATTTTTAACTTCATATTAAGGGTAAATAATGTTTAAAGCCAAACTCTTTTTGCTTCAAGGTGTTTTGTTAGTTGCAATATTTTCTACTGCTGCTATGTATATCTCTAAGTTAGACTATATTAAAAATTTAGGTTTATCGCCACTTGTAATAGGAATAGTTTTAGGTATAATTTATGCAAATACAGTAGAGAGTAAAATGCCAAAAGAGTTAAAAGTTGGTATAACATTTAGTGCAAAAAAGATATTAAGATTTGCTATTGTTCTTTATGGTTTTAGATTAACATTTCAAGAGATATTAAAAATTGGTATAGATGGCTTTTTAGTCTCTTTAACAATGCTTACAACAACAATGATTATAGGTATATTTGTAGGTAATAAACTATTTAAAATGGATAAAGATACATCTATCTTAACAGCTTCAGGTGCCTCTGTATGTGGCGCCGCAGCTGTATTGGCAACAGAGCCTGTACTAAAGGCATCTGAATATAAAACAGCAATTGCTGTATCTATGGTTGTCTTATTTGGCACAATATCTATGTTTTTATACCCACTAATGTATGAAGCTTTTATAAAAGATGCATCAGGTTTTTTGCATATGAGTCCACACCAATTTGGTGTATATATTGGTAGTAGTGTACATGAAGTAGCACAAGTTGTAGCCATACCTGCTTCTATTCCAAATACAAGTGAAGAGATGGCTCATAGTGCTGTTATAGTAAAAATGACACGAGTTATTTTAATAGCACCAATGCTAATAATATTAGGTTTAATTTTATCTTTTAACTCAGGAACTGGAGAAAATAGAGTTAAACTTGTTATACCTTGGTTTGCAGTATATTTTATTTTTGTTACTGCATTAAATTCGTTACATATAGTATCTAAAAATTATATTGTATATATTAATATAATTGATACCTTTTTATTAACAATGGCAATGACAGCTCTAGGTATGGGTACTATTTTTTCAAAATTTAAAGATAGTGGTAAAAAAGCATTTTTTACAGCACTAATAATATTTATTTGGCTAGTTATTGGAGGATTTATAATAACAAAAACAATTATTAATTAAATAAACTTCTTTATTCCTATTCTTTTTATAAATTAAATTTATTATCTTTTCTGATATAAAAAAAATAACTTCAAATAGCAGATATATTCTTTCATTTTGTCATATTTGTAGCTTATTATAGTGCATTATGAAATAATTATACTATCAATATTGGTGTCTATTCTAAAAAAGTTAGATACGAATATGCTAAAACACATAATTAGGAGATAAGATGAACTCAAAAGTTAAATCCTTAGCCTTGGCGCTAGGGTTAGTTACTGGGAGTGTCAGTTTAAATGCTTATAGCAAGTTTAATACAGATGATATAAAATTAGTTAAACTAGTTAGCGAAAACAAAGAGGCAGCTAATAGTAGCTATATGGTTATTAACGCAAGTAACTACATTAGTGACTTTAAAATATCTAAAGGTATCACATGTAGTAAAAGTACAATACTTGCAGGTGAAAGCCTAATATGTAGTAGTGAAAGTAGCATCAAGAGTGCTACATTGGTATCTTATATCTATAAAACAAAAGAGCTAAAAAAATTAGATATAAGTAATAGTAGTTTCGAAGATGGAGCACTAGAGAATTGGCAGATAGTTAATAGTGTAGAGCTAGATAGCTCAGATTATAAAAATAAAGATAAAGAGAATGTAGTAGAGCTTATATCAGTTGCAGATAGTCAAATAGATTCTGAACTTTCTAGAGATATAGAGATAGATGGATCTTCTATATATAAATTAGATATTTTAGCAGCTATAAATACAGATGATAACTTTATCACTAAGTATCCATATGTAGAGATAAAGTATTTAAATGAGAAAAAAGAAGAGATTAAAGATTATAACTCTAAAAAGATAGTTAATAATTTTGTAGAAGATAAAGGTTTAAAAGAGTACTCTTTAATGCTAAATGCAAATAAAGATGCAAAATATATTAGAGTAAAAGCTGTAGCAAAAAATGCTATATTACTTTTAGATAATATTAAACTTTCAAAAGTAAAAAAATATAGAAGATTAATATCTTTTACTAAAAGTAGTCAGGGCTTATCTATGTTAACATCTGGTATGGGCGCACTTTGTAGTAGCAGCAGCAGTAGCGGATGCAGTAGTAGTGGATGTAGTAGCAGTGGGTGTAGCAGCTGTGATGCACAATTAGGTGATCTAGTATGGAATGATACAAATAAGAATGGTTTACAAGATTATGGAGAGCGGGGCATAGCAGGGGTAAGAGTAACTCTTTACAAAGATGGCAGTTACAGAGCAAGTACTACTACTAATAGTTCAGGTTATTATAGATTTACTGGTTTATGTTCTAGTAACCATTATCGTATTAAAATTGATATACCAAATGGATGGCATAAAACTAGATATCATGTTGGTTATCCATCATATGCCACAAGAGACTCTAATATAGAAACAGATAGTGGTTGGTCTGGCAATATTGAGTTAGATAATGGTGATAGAACGATGTGTTTTGATTTTGGTTTATATAAAACATTTCAAGAAAATCCAAGAATTGATATTGAAAAGAGTACAAATTATCAAGATGCTGACTATAGTACTGGTCCAGCAGTAGCAGTAGGTTCGACAGTAACTTGGAGGTATGTAGTTAAAAATACTGGTAATGTAACATTAAATTATATTACTGTATATGATGACAAAGAAGGTATAATATGTTCTGGTTTTTCTCTTTATCCTGGTTATTCAAAAATGTGTACCAAAACAGGTGTAGCAAAAGTTGGACAATATTCAAACGAGGCGATTGTAACAGGTAGGGCATCTAATGTAACTGTTAGCGATAGAGATCCATCGCACTATCATGGTATAAATCCAAGAATAGATGTAGAAAAGAGCACAAATGGGCAAGATGCAGACACAGGAACTGGTCCAGTAGTTGCTGTTGGAAGCACAGTTACTTGGAAATATGTAGTTAAAAATACTGGTAATGTAAAACTAACAGATGTAGTAGTAAAAGATGATAAAGAGGGAACTATCTGTACAGTAGCAAGCCTAAATCCAGGCGAGAGTAAGACTTGCTCAAAAACTGGAACTGCTAAGGCTGGTCAATATGCAAACCTTGCAACTGCAACAGGTAAAGATACAACTGGTAAAACAGTAAGCGATAAAGACCCATCTCACTACTATGGTGGAAAACCAGGAATAGATGTAGAAAAGAGCACAAATGGACAAGATGCAGATACAGGAACTGGTCCGGAACTACAAATAGGTTCTACAGTAACATGGAAATATATAGTTAAAAATACTGGTAACTTAAGATTAAATGGTATAACTGTTAAAGATAATAAAGAAGGCACTATTTGTTCTGGATTCAGTTTAAATCCTGGTCAGAGTAGAACTTGTACAAAAACAGGCACTGTAAAAAAAGGTAACTATGCAAACGAAGCAACAGCAACGGGTAAAGATACAACTGGTAAGAGTGTAAGCGATAAAGATCCATCTCACTATCATGGAACATATATAGGATTTGAATCAAAAATAGATTTAGAAAAACATACAAATGATCAAGATGCAGATGTTGGCACAGGTCCAGTAGTAGCAGTTGGAAGTACAGTTACTTGGAAATATATAGTTAAAAACAGTGGAGAGACACCACTATCAAATATTATTGTGAAAGATGATAAAGAGGGGACAATTAGTTGTCCAAAGGCATCACTAAACGCTGGTGAGTCAATGACATGTACTAAGAGTGGAACTGCAAAAGCTGGTCAATATGAGAATAACTCTCAAGTGACAGCCAAAGATCCAGATGGTAAAACATTAAGCGATAAAGATCCATCTCACTATTATGGTGGAAAAGGTGGAATTGATGTAGAAAAATCAACAAATGGACAAGATGCAGACACAGGCACTGGACCAGTAGTTAATGTTGGAAGTACTGTAACATGGAAGTATGTTGTTAAAAATATTGGTAATGTAAAACTTACAAATGTAACTGTAAAAGATAATAAAGAGGGGACAATTAGTTGTCCAAAATCTGTACTAAACGCTGGTGAGTCAATGACTTGTACAAAGAGTGGTACTGCAAAAGCTGGTCAATATGCAAACGAAGCAACAGCAACAGCTAAAGATACAACTGGTAAGAGTGTAAGCGATAAAGATCCATCACACTACTATGGTAAAGATCCTGCAAATGCATCTTTAGGTGATTATATTTGGTATGATGAAAATGAAAATGGAATTCAAGATAGTAACGAAAAAGGTATAGAAAAAGTAAAAGTACATCTATATAAAGATGGTCAAGATACTGGTAAAGTAGTAGAAACTGATAGTAACGGTAAATATCTATTTACTAACTTATTACCTGGTAATTATCAAATTAAAGTAGATAAACCTAAAAACTATCCATACTTTACACTACAAAATAGAGGTACTAATGAAGCCAAAGATAGTGATATTGATCCTAATAATGGATTAAGTGATAGCATAACTTTACACGATGCAGAACATTATAGAGATTTAGATGGTGGTTTAGTATGTGGTAGCTGTGCAACTATCGATATAGAGAAGAGCACAAATGGACAAGATGCAGATACAGGCACAGGACCATTAGTAAAGGTAGGTTCAACAGTAACATGGAAATATGTAGTTAAAAATACAGGAAATTCTAAATTATCGAATATTGTTGTTAATGATAATAAAGAGGGAACAATTAGTTGTCCAAAATCAGTATTAAACGCTGGTGAGTCAATGACTTGTACAAAAACTGGTATCGCAAAAGCTGGCCAATATGAAAATAAAGCAACAGTAACTGGTAAGCCACCAGTTGGTGATCAGGTTACAGATAATGATCCAAGTCACTATTATGGTAAATCTACTAGCTGTCTTGGTGACTATGTATGGAATGATAAAAATATTAATGGTGTTCAAGATGCTGGAGAAAGCGGTGTATCAGGTGCAAAAGTAGAACTTTTAGATGCTAACTCTAATCCGGCTAAAGATATAGATGGTAATCCTGTAGCAGCGCAAACAACAGGAAATGATGGTAAATATAAATTCTGTAACTTAGATGCTGGTAAATATATAGTAAAAGTTACACCACCAAGTGGATACTTAGTATCTCCAAAAGATCAAGGTGGTAATGACTCTAAAGATAGCGATATAGATCCAAGTAGTAAAAAAACTACAGTTATAAATCTTCCAAGTGGTACTAATGACATGAAGTGGGATGCTGGTATCTATAATGCAAAACCAGGAATAGATGTAGAAAAGAGCACAAACGGGCAAGATGCAGACACAGGAACTGGTCCAGTAGTAGCAGTTGGAAGTACAGTTACTTGGAAATATGTAGTTAAAAATACAGGTAACATTAAACTTACAAATGTAGCAGTAAAAGATGATAAAGAGGGAGCAATTAGCTGTCCAAAAACATCACTAAACGCTGGTGAGTCAATGACTTGTACGAAGAGTGGTACTGCAAAAGCTGGTCAATATGCAAACGAAGCAACTGCAACAGCTAAAGATACAACTGGTAAGAGTGTAAGCGATAAAGATCCATCTCACTATTATGGTAAAGTTGGAGCATGCTTAGGTGACTATGTATGGGAAGATAAAAATGTTAACGGTATTCAAGATAGTGGTGAAAGTGGTGTTGCAGGAGCTAAAGTAGAGCTTACAGATGCATCTGGTAATAGTGTTAAAGATATATACGGAAATAGTGTAGTAGTACAAACTACAGGAAATGATGGTAAATATAAGTTCTGTAAACTTGATGCAGGTAAATATATAGTAAAAGTTACACCACCAAGTGGCTATGTAATTTCACCAAAAGATCAAACTAGCGATAGTAAAGATAGCGATATTGATGCAGCAACTAAAAAGACAACTGTAATTACATTAGAAGATGGTGATAACGATATGACTTGGGATGCTGGTATCTATAAGAGTGCATGTATTGGTAACTATGTATGGTTAGATTATGATGGTGATGGTATACAAGGTACAGACTCTAGAGAAGAGGGTATTGCAGGCGCTGTAGTTACTTTAATGGATGCAAATGGAAATAGTGTTAAAGATATTAATGGTAATAATGTAGCACCTCAAACTACAGGAGCTGATGGCAAATACCAATTCTGCAACTTAAAACCAGGTAGCTATAAAGTTAAAATGTTAAAAGATGATCCACTATACTATGTAACTTATAAAGATAAAGGTAGTAGTGATGCAAAAGATAGTGATATCGATGCAACAACATTTACAACTCCTGCTGTAGAGTTAGAGAGTGGAGATGATTATAAAGATTTAGATGGTGGTTACTTTAAGTGTGGTTCTTTAATTGGTGTTTACTCTGTTATCCCAATGCAAGGAATGAGCGCTTATAGTGTAGATAACTCTGTAGTAGATGGAGTAAGTGTATCTATTTATGATGAAAATGGTAACTTATACACAACTACACAAACAGATAGATTAGGTAACTTTAAAGTTAATAATCTTCTACCAGGTAATTATAAAGTAGTATTTAGTGCTCCAGAGGGTACTAAGTTAACTACTAATAAAGAGATGAACATTAGTGTAAAAGCTGGTGGTATTATAAGAGTAGAGACTATTCTTGCTCCATCTCTATAAGAGTTAAATTATTTATAGAAAGAGATTTTATTCTCTTTCTTGACTTCGATTAGACTTACTATTTTTAACAGCTCTTAATTAAAAAGTGTTAAAATATACTATTGAATACTCTAGCAAGCTTAGCAAATCAATAGCTCTTTTGTAAAATTTGCTGTATTCTCTAGGTTAGCTAGAGTGTTCTAAGATATTATTTATAGGGTTTTAAATGATTTTAATGATAGACAATTACGATAGTTTTACTTATAATATAGTTCAGTATTGTAAAGAGCTAGGAGCAGATTTAAAAGTTATTAGAAATGATGAATTAACTATAGAAGAGATAAAAGCACTAAATCCGGAAAAAATTATTCTCTCTCCTGGTCCATCAACTCCTGATGATGCAGGTGTAACACTAGAAGTAATTAAAGAATTTGCAGAGACAACACCTCTTTTTGGTGTATGTTTAGGACACCAAAGTATTGCACAAGCATATGGTGCAAAAGTAGTTAAAGCAACTAATATGATGCATGGAAAGACATCAGAAATTATACAAACTAAAGAGACACCAATATTTAATAGCTTACCAAAAGAGTTTACGCAAACTAGATATCACTCTTTAGTAGTAGAGCAAGATAGCGTACCAGATACAATAGAAATTACAGCAAAAAGCTTAGATGATAACGAGATAATGGCTTTTCAAATAAAAGATAAGCCAATATATGGTGTGCAGTTTCATCCTGAATCTATAAAGAGCCAGTTTGGGCATAAAATATTAGATAATTTTTTATCATTATAAATACTATATGAAAGAGTGTAAGTTATCTAAAAAATTTTTGCAATATACTATGCTAACTTATATAGGTATAGTTGCTATATTAATAACATTAACACCTTACTCTTTTTCTGAAGCAAATATATTATTTAGTAAAGATATCACAATAGAGTCTTTACTAGTTGGGTATATTTATACTTTTACAGATAACTATTTTTTTCTAAGATTACCATTTTTTATAATTTCGGTATTTAGTTTATATTTTTTTACAAAAGTTACAGAAGGCTACTTTAAAGCCTGGAGTAGTTATTACAATTTATCTATTTTTGTCTACTTGTTAACACCTGGCATATTTTTATCTTTTATTTTAGTTAATTATGCAACTATTCCTATTTTTTTAACTCTTATGTTTATATATGCTTATAATAAAAATATTAAAATTTTAGAACTACTCTCTTTAGTGTTACTTTTTTTTACACATAGTGCACAATTTGTTCTGTTTGTTGCAGTAGCAATATATAGCTATAAAGATAAAAAAATGTGGCTTGTTGTTGTATCACTAGTTATGATACTATTAAGTTCAATTACTTCTAAATATGCTATTAATGGTGTTCCAAAGGGGCATTTAACTCAGTTAATTGGAATATATGCTGCTATCTTTTCGCCTCTGTTATTTGTAGCTACAGTATTTGCGCTATATAAAAATGCCACATCTAAGAGCAGAGATTTGCTAGCTACAATTGCTATAGTAGCATTTACGCTATCTATTTTATTATCTATTCGCCAAAAAATAAGAATTACAGATTTTTCAGTATTTTTTGTAATAGCTGCTCCTTTGGTGGTATTGCAATTTAAAAAGTCTTTAGAGATAAGACTACCAGAATTTAGAAAAAGTTACTACTTAGTATGTAAAATAATCTTATTAGTGCTACTTTTAGAGACATTTACGGTAGTAATGCACTATCCTCTATATAAATTCTCTACAAACCGAAACTGGATAATAGATAACTCTATATACGAACTACCTAATGTCGTTAAATCGCTTAAAAAGCGCAATATAAAATGTAAAAAGAAAATTTCTAATAAAACAAAAGCACTTTATAAATATTACGGAATTAAAGAGTGTAAATAGTATATGTTCCTAAAATACACAAAATAATTATATTTTTCATAACTTTTGGCTAACTTACAATCTTTCAAATATATCTGATGATATTATTCTAGAATAATCTTTATGAAGGAGAACTCAATGGCTCAAAAAGCGATTAGAGAGTATGACGCTAAGTCAATTCTAGCAAAACATTGGGATAAGTATTTTCCAGAATTTACTTATTCTTATGAAACTATACTGGTTCAAAATGGAGCAGAATTAAAAGAGGCTGCAAAAGAGAAAACATGGTTAGCTAACAAGGCATTGGTTGCAAAACCAGATATGCTTTTTGGTAAAAGAGGTAAGAATGGTTTAGTACTATTTAGAGTAAATAAACCAGGTGATGTAACTTTAGATGATGCTGCAAAGTGGATTGATGAAAAAGCTTCTGATAAGCAAGAAGTTTATTTCTCTTTTGATGGTGATACTCCAGCTGGTGAGCCATCTGTTGATTACTTAACACACTTTGTTGTTGAGCCATTTACTCCACACGATCAAAGTGAAGAGTACTATATCTCTGCTACATGTGTAGGCGACGATGATGTTTTATATATGTCTGCAGAAGGTGGTATGGAAGTAGAAGAGGGCTGGGACGAGAAAGTAACAGAAGTTAAATTTCCAATAACAGCTACAGAAGAAGAGATTGCAGAGCAAATTAAAGCAAATGTTCCAGCTGATGTAAAAGCAGAAGATAAAGAGAATTTTGCAAAATTTGCAATAGGTTTCTTTAAAGCTTACAGAGAGCTAAACTTTGCATATTTAGAGATTAACCCATTTGTTCTACAAGGTAATAAAGTTGAGCTACTAGATATGGTTGCAAAACTAGATGATACTGCTGGATTTATGATGGTAGAAGAGTGGGGAGATGTTGAGTACCCAACTTCATTTGGTATGGAAGAGAAGTCTCCAGAAGTTTTAGCAGTAGAAGAAGCAGATGCAAAAACAGGTGCATCGCTTAAGCTTACACTACTTAAGCCAGAAGCAAGAATTTGGACAATGGTTGCTGGTGGTGGTGCATCAGTTGTTTATGCAGACACAATTGCAGATATGGCAGGTATTGACGACTTAGCTAACTATGGTGAGTATAGTGGTGGGCCAACAACTGGCGAGACTAAGTTCTATGCAGAGACAATTTTTGATCTTATGACAAGAGAAAAAGATGCTCAAGGTAGAGGAAAAGTTTTAATTATTGGTGGTGCAATTGCAAACTTTACAGATGTTGCTAAAACATTTACTGGAATCATTCAAGCATTTGAGAACTATCAAGATAAACTAAAAGAAGTAGGTACTAAAATCTTTGTTCGTCGTGGTGGACCAAACTACGAAAAAGGTTTAAAAGATATTAAAGAAGCAGCTGATAGAATGGGTCTTGATATCGAGGTTTACGGACCAGAAACACACGTTACAGATATCGTGCGTATGGCACTAGAGAAGTAGGGAGAAGAGATATGTCAAAATTATTTACTAAAGATACACAAGCAATTTTTTGGAACAACAATAAAACTGCAATCCAAAGAATGTTAGATTACGATTTCGTAATTAAAAGAGAGACACCTTCAGTAGCAGCAATTGTTGCTCCAACAAGCTCAAATAAGTTTGAAAAGTTCTTCTGGGGTGGCGATGAAATTATGGTTCCTGTATATAAGTCTACTACAGAAGCTAAAGCTGCTCAGCCTCAAGCAGATGTTTTATTAAACTTTGCATCTTTTAGAACAGCTTATAATGTAACTATGGAAGCTCTAGATATTGGTGGATTTAAATCTATTATGATTACTGCAGAAGGTATTCCAGAGAGACTAGCTCGTGGAATGAATGCAAAAGCAAGAGAGCTTGGTGTTACTGTAATTGGCCCAGCTACTGTTGGTGCTATTGCTCCAGGTGCATTTAAAATTGCAAATATTGGTGGAACAATCGATAACATTATTAACTCTAAACTTCACCGTGCTGGTTCATGTGGTTTAGTTACTAGATCAGGTGGTCTATTTAACGAATTAAGTAATATTATTTCAATTAATGCAGATGGTATTGCAGAAGGTGTTGCAATTGGTGGAGATAGATTTGTTGGTTCAGTATTTATCGACAACTTACTTAGAATGGAGCAAAACCCAGATGTTAAGTATATGATACTTCTTGGCGAAGTTGGTGGTACAGAAGAGTATAAAGTAATCGAAGCTGTTAAATCAGGTAAAATTACTAAGCCAATTATCGCATGGTGTATTGGTACAATTGCAAAATACTACGATAGTGGTGTACAATTTGGTCATGCTGGTGCATCTGCAAATGCAGATTCAGAAACTGCAGAAGCTAAAAATAGGGCAATGGCAGAAGCTGGAATTCATGTACCAGCTACATTTAACGATCTACCAGCTAAGATTAAAGAGGTATTCGAATCTCTTAAGTTAGATACTATCCCAGAGCCAGAAATAAACAAACTTCCAGCCCATAGAAGACCTAAACAGTTTATCTGTACAATTAGTGACGATAGAGGTGAAGAAGCAACATATGCTGGTTTCCCAATCTCTAGTGTTGCTACTCCAGATACTGGTAAAGGTATTGGTGATGTTATTTCACTTCTATGGTTTAAAAAACAGTATCCAAAATGGGCTACAGACTTTATCGAAACTGTAATTAAAACTGTTGCAGATCATGGTCCAGCAGTTAGTGGTGCACACAATGCAAAAGTTACAGCTCGTGCTGGTAAAAGTGTTGTAGAAGCACTTGTAACTGGACTTTTAACTATCGGTCCAAGATTTGGTGGTGCAATTGATGGTGCTGCACAATACTTTAAATATGCAGATGATAACAACTTAACTCCAAAAGAGTTCTTAGGTTATATGAAAAAGCAAGGTGTGCCAATTCCAGGTATTGGACATAGAATTAAATCTCTTAAAAATCCAGATTTAAGAGTTACTGGTTTAATGAACTACGCAGCAGAGCATTTCCCTGCTACACCACTGTTAGACTATGCAAGAACTGTAGAAGCTCTTACAACTAGCAAAAAAGAGAATCTTATTCTAAATGTTGATGGTACTATTGGTATCTTAATGGTAGATATGTGGAGAGCATTAGGTTACTCTGAAGAAGAGATTAATGAGTTTATAGAGAGTGGTACACTTAACGCATTCTTTATTGTTGGTAGATCTATCGGATTTATTGGTCATGTGCTTGATGAAAAGCGTCTTGCTATGCCAATGTATAGACATCCAATGGACGACATTCTTTACGATGTTCAAAAGGCAGAAGAGATATAATCTCTTTTCGCCAGCTTCTTACTATATAATATATACATATTTTATTAAATTTACTTCAATTATTTTTTTAACACAAATACCCCCGTTTTTCCATACTTTTATAAAAATAGATAAAAAAAACGCAAAAAAACCCAAAAAGAAGTTAAAAGGGCTTGACAAATAAATAAAAACCCACTATAATACGCCTCACAAACACGGATAGAGCTTGAGTTTAGCTTTAGAAATCGAGAGATAAAGTGTTTAGTAGATG
>Ga0256914_1003578_pt1 | contig 12173 bp, 9 predicted proteins | sample HulkmetaG_FD_191571 | JGI IMG/M metagenome (GOLD analysis project Ga0256914, IMG submission 191571) | Hydrothermal chimney microbial communities from Main Endeavour vent field at the Juan de Fuca Ridge, Pacific Ocean - Hulk | ecosystem: Environmental > Aquatic > Marine > Hydrothermal vents ...
ATCGGTGGCAAGCCGGTGGGGATGGCGCCGCGGGTGGCGTCGTCGCGCGACGGACTTCACTGGAGCGCTCCCGAGCCGGTGAGCATCCACGACCGCTGGCCGTGGCATCCGGTATGGCATGGTAAGTACCAGTGGGTCGTTTCCTACCGTGGGGATACCAATGTGGTCTGGCTGGAACGGAGCGAGGACGGCTTCGTCTTCACACCTGTGGCGACGCTCCGTACCCCCCGTAACCGCCCCAATGAGGTGACGCTCCGTTTCGACCGCAACGACCGGATGGTAGGTCTTTTCCGCACGGCCGGCGGTGACAGAAGTGCTTTCCTGGGGCTGAGTGAGGCACCTTACACCCGTTGGCGGTATCATGACCTGGGAAGGTATGTCGGAGGGCCCGATCTGCTCGTCCTCGCCCCCGGTCGTTACCTCTGTGCCGGCAGGATGATGATCGGCGGGAAGCCGAAGACCTGTGTGGCACGACTGGACGAGCAGGGCCATATGTCATCCCCCCTCGTGCTGCCCAGCGGCGGAGATAACAGCTATCCGGGCATGGTTGTGCACAACGGCATCCTGTGGGTCAGCTATTACTCTTCCCACGAAGGGAAAGCCGGCATCTACCTGGCCCGGATACGCCTGAAGGGATAACTTGCTGACGATGGGGCGGATCTCCGGCGGAAGGATCGGGAGAGCGATCCATCCTCACCACTTCCAGCCGAAGCCGGTATGGAGGGTGTAGTCGTGACGGGAGGCACCTGCGGCGGGCCGGTTGTCGAAGTTGTGGGTTCCGCCAAGGGAGATGTAGAAGTCGAGAGGGAGGTCGTACTTGACGTTCACCTCAATGGTCGAACGGATCCTGCCCCATTCGGTGATGCCGGGGAAGAAAGCCACCTTGGTGTTGAGGGAAAGATCCCCCACATCGAAGAGATTCAGTTCCATCTTCACCAATCCTTCCATACTTTTCTTGTCGTCCTCTTCTCCGTAATAGTTCTCGTTGTTGAACGAGAGACCGCCGCCGATGCCCCAGTAGGCGTCGTTGGTGTGGAGGAAATAATAGCCCATTCCCAGGTTGCCGTTGGTACGGAGGTGGATCTTCTGTTCCGAACTGGAGAAAAAGGTGAAGTCGGTGATGGTGAACCAGTCATGGGGGAGATAATAATAGTAGGACAGGTTGCCGTCGATCTTTCGAATGTCGCTGATGCTGTCCTGGTGGGAGAAGATGATGTTGGAGGATCCGTCGAGCAGCCATTTCTCGGCGCGATAGCCCGATTTGAACTGCAGGTCGAGCTGTTTGAAATGGTTGGCACGTGTAAGACTGAACCCCACCCCCATGTTGCCGTAGAGGCGGCTGAGGAAATCCTCCTCGATGGGTCGCATGTCCACGACATCAGAAAGGTTGACTTCGACCATTCTGTTGTATCCCAGCATGATACGTGTCTTGCCGTCGCGTCCCGTCTCGAGGCGTCCCAGGTATCTTCTTCCGTCGGTCAGGGTGATGAGGAAGGTGGTGAGGGTGTGGATGGCCCGCACGCCGTTCCACTCGATACGCAGATCCTCTTTACTGTAGTCGGTCTCGATCTCAAGCACCCCTTTGTTCATCACCTTGATCTCTCCGGCAATGACATCGCGGTTGCTGAGCGCCAGCGTGTCCTGTGCCTTGCCCGGAAGCAGGAAAAAGATGAAAAGCACGGTGACCGGGATGATGTGGCGCAGGTGCGGGGTCATGGATACAAAGGACTCAGTTACGGTTGGATAAAGATAAACCCAAAAACGTCAAAAGAAAAATGGTTTTTCCTTTTTACGGAGCCATGACCGAGGGTGCACGGATCATTCAATACTGCCTTCTTCGCCCTCACGGGGTTCGCGGGGAGGATCGAGGCGGGCGATACGGCGCAGGTCTTTGACGAAGAAAAAGAAGTATCCCACCAGGAAAAGGGTTCCCGTGAGCAGTCCCAGCAGGTCAAAGAAGGTGACCTCCTGACCCAGCAGGTGAAGGGTGGGGTTCTCGTTGAGGAAGAAAAGAGCCGTATTGCCGAGGATAGCCAGGAAACGGGCCTCGGTAGGACCGATCTTGCCGTAGGTGATCTTGAAATATCCCTGCAGGTAGGCATTGATGTAGGTGCTGATGGCCAGCATGAAATATCCGATGATCACATAGAAAGCGATGGCCATGTGCATGTAGGGGGAGAGACCGAGCCCCAGTCCCACGAGGAAGATGGAGATGGAGTCGACGTTGTGGTCGAGAAAGAAGCCGTAGAGGGGGCGTTGGATCTTGCGGAAACGTGCCAGGCTGCCGTCGAGGCTGTCACCGAACCAGTTGATCAGGAACCCCGCCGACGCCAGCCACAGCCAGGCCGGATGGTAGTTCGTCAGGGCATACCCTATGGTGATCAGCAAAGCTCCGGCAATGCCGATACCCGTGAGATGGTCGGGCCGGATCTCCAGGGGCAGCACCCGTACAAAAAAGTTCAGCAGTCTTTTCTCTATCCCCCTCAACAGGGAATCGGTCACCCTTTCCGCATCTTTGTGTATCTTCATGATCGTCCCTCCTTGCGCCTGCCCCTGAACAAAATCCTTACCAAAAACTTCTGTTGGCAGGATTTTTTCAGATGAACCCAAGAAAAAACTTTCAGAAAAATCTTTATCAGTTCAAAACAATTTTATATTTTTGTACCCCCGAAAAGGAAAAGCGTTCTTTCTTTTTTTATATATGCCCAGATGGCAGGGCCGAGCGGAGAGGATTGGTCCGGTGGACCAATCGAGCGAGGAGCCGGGAAGCAGGGGAGCCAATTCCGCCATCTGGAGCAAAGAGAAGGTTTAGGAAAGAAGAGATTCTACTATACAACGTTCTTTTAACGGTTAAGAATAGTACATGCCCAGATGGCGGAATTGGTAGACGCGCTAGTTTCAGGGACTAGTGCTCGCAAGAGCGTGCAGGTTCGAGTCCTGTTCTGGGCACAAGAAAGGCCGGGGGCCGCAGAAGGAACAAGGGGGCACGGCCTTTTGTTATCTGTGGAGATAAATAGCGTTCTTTGTTAAGAGAATGATACCCAGGTGGCAGGGCCGAGCGGAGAGGATTGGTCCTGTGGACCAATCGAGCGAGGAGCCGGGATGCAGGGGAGCCAATTCCGCCACCTGGAGCAAAGAGAAAGCATTAGGGAAAAAAGGGATTCTGCGAGATAACGTTCTTTTAACGGTTAAAAAGATAATTGCCCAGGTGGCGGAATTGGTAGACGCGCCAGGTTGAGGGCCTGGTGGCCGCTTTAGGCCGTGCAAGTTCGATTCTTGTCCTGGGCACAGGAATAAGGAACGGAAGGGAACGGCGGACGATTCGTCCGCCGTTTTTTTTTTATTTTTGAGGTACAACCTGTGGTCATGAGGCTCTTCCGTATATGGGGATGGTTCCTGTTCTTCCTTCTGTATCCTTTTGATTCATTCTCGCAGGGGGTGGTCACCGGCCGTGTTGCCGATGCGGGGACGGGAGAACCATTGCCCGGAGCGGCGGTCTATGTGTCGCAGGGCAAAGGTACCACCACCCGTGCCGACGGGACCTATCTGCTGCGTCTTCCTGCCGGTGAATATCTTCTGTATGTGAAGTTCGTGGGTTATCGTCCTGTGGAACGAAAGGTGAATATCCCGGATGATGATACCCTCGTAGCCGATATCTTCCTGCATCCTTCCGAGGAGCAGCTGAGCGAGGTGGTGGTGAGTGCCGACAAGTTCTCCCAGCGTCTGAGTGAGGTGAATGTCTCGATGACGGTGGTGCGTCCCCGTGAGATGGAGCTGGACAATGCCGTTTCGCTGGATGCTGTGCTCAACAAGATCTCGGGGGTGGATATCCTGGATGGTCAGCCGAGCATCCGTGGTGGCAGCGGATACAGTTACGGGGCGGGCAGCCGTGTTTTGGTGGTGGTGGATGGTCTGCCGCTGTTGTCGGGGGATGCCGGCGACGTGAAGTGGGATTTTCTGCCGATGGAGTCGCTCTCGCAGATGGAGGTGATCAAGGGGGCTTCTTCGGTGCTGTATGGCTCTTCGGCGCTCAACGGGGTGATCCGTCTGCGAACGGTGGTGCCGGGGCCGCAGCCGGTGACGCAGGTCCGTCTCTATAGTGGTGTTTATCTCCCGCCGCGGCGACGCGAGATGATGTGGTGGGAGCATCCGCGCTGGTGGGCCGGCGCCTCTTTCCTGCATGCCCGCACACAGGGACGACACGGCTTGGTGGCGGGAGGCGACCTCTTCCGCAATACCGGATACCGGCAGGATGAATATGCCCGGCGGGTCCGCCTCAACGGCGCCTGGTCGTTCCGCCCTTCCAGGGTGCGGGGCCTCTCCCTCGGCGTGGCGTTCAACGGCATGTTCGTCGACAAAAGCAGTTTTTTTCTCTGGCAGGATGCCGATTCCGGAGCATGGAAACAGGCCGGGGTGGGCGTCTCCCCCGTACGGGGGTATCGTCTCTATGTCGATCCGCACCTCAGTTACACCACCCCTTCCGGGGCGATGCATGTGCTGCGCACACGATATTTCTCGGTGAACAATCACATGACGGAGAACCCGGACAAGGACAACCACTTCAACAGCTGCATGGCCGAGTATCGTTACCAGCGCAAGGTGGGTAGATGGCGTCTCTCTGCCGGACTGTTCGAGCATTACAACAGGGTCTTTTCACGCTTGTACGGCAACCACCACAGCAACGAGGCGGCCCTTTACTTTCAGGTGCATGGCAGGGCGGGGGAGCGTCTGTCTTTCACGGCCGGCGGCAGATGGGAGATCTTCGGGCTCGATACTTTCGATGTGAAGCAGGTGCCGGTGTTCCGGGCAGGTCTCAACTACCGTCTGGGACGAGCCACCCGTCTGCGTCTGTCGGGAGGACAGGGCTACCGTTATCCCTCGGTGGCAGAGAAGTTCACAGCCACCAGTCTGGGGGCACTGAACATTTTCCCCAACCCGTGGCTGCGTCCTGAAAAGGGCTGGAGCACCGAAACAGGCGTGATGCAACCTTTCCGTGCCGGGAAGATGGAAGGGTTTGCCGACGTCTCTTTCTTCATGAGCGGTTATCGTGATATGATCGAATTCCTGTTCGGGATGTACCTCCCCGAGGGGGTGACTACACCAAGTCTGAAGTATGTGGGTTTCAAGGCTCTTAACGTGGAGAAAGCCCGTATCAGCGGTGTGGAGGTGCAGGCTCACCTCGAACGCCGGGAGGGGACCGTCACCTGGGCGCTCCATGCGGGTTATCTTTTCCTTCATCCCGTCGACCTGAACATTTCCGATGCCAAGGAAAACATCCTTAAATACCGCTACCGGCATGCGGTGAAAGGTTCAGCCGAAGGAACGTGGCGGAACTGGACGGCCGGCATGACAATGGTGTGGCGCAGCTTCATGGAGCGGGTCGATTCGGTCTTTGTGGACCCTTTCCTCGGCAACCTTATCCTGCCCGGCTATCCGGAATACAGGGAAAACCACCGCCGCGGCCGGGCGGTCTTCGACCTGCGGACCGGCTATCTCTTTGAGAAAAAATGGCGTCTTTACCTGGTATGCAAGAACCTCTTCAACGAAGAGGTGATGGGCCGCCCGGGAGATATCCGCCCTCCACGTACGATCGAGATGCAGATGGTGATGAGATGGTAAACCCCTTCCCCCTCCTTTACTGATTGAGGTAAAGAAGACGCTTCCTCTTCTCCTCCAGCTCTTTCAGCTCCTTTTCCAGCTTCTTGTTCCGCTTGTCCAACTCTTTCAGCTCTTTGCGGGTCTTGAGAAAGTCGGACAAGGGATTGAGGGAGGAGATCCATTCCCTGAACTTTCCCCGGGGCATTTAAGGTATTATTTGTCACAAGGTTACGAATAATTCTTAAAAAATGCAAAAAGTGAGTCATGACCGGGCCTCCGGCTTGGAAAAGATGGCAGGATTCCTTATATTTAAGATGTTCTTGATGTTACCCGTAACTGGATCGTTAACTTTCAAAAACTAAATGTTATGGGTATACAAACCGGAATCTGGCTGGACAGTGAGCATGCGTACGTGATCACGCTTCGTGAAGGGCATGTGACGGTGGAAGAGGTGGAATCCCCGGTGGAGACGAGGGTGCGCATCGAAGGGGAGCGCAAGCCCTACTCCCGTCTGGGAGGGATGTACGTCAATCCGCAGAAGAAGAGGACGAAGCGTCAGGAGCAGCAGCTCAGGAGCTATTTCAGGAGCATCATGGATAAGATTAAGGATGCGGATGAGATCTTTGTCTTCGGCCCCTCGCATACGCCTCGTCGCTTCTACAAAGAGCTGCTGCGCCACCATGATCTGGCGCCGCGCGTGGCGGGTTACGAGAGTGAGGATCATCTTACGCGCAACCAGATGGTAGCCAAGGTGCGCAAAGTGTTCCGGCAGAAAGGTTCACTGGTATGACCCCGTTCCGGAGGTATGAAGCCCGGCAAGCGCCGGGCTTTTTTTTGTCCTGGGGCGGACCAGGATGTATTATTTCTCCTCCGGTGCGGTATCGCCGGAGTCCGGGGTCTGACCCTCTTCCTCCAGTTTCTTCCAAAGGTCGGGACGGAGGCGTTTGGTCTTTTCCATGGCCTGTTCCAGACGCCACTCCTCGATCTTCTTCTGGTCGCCGGAAAGTAGCACGGGCGGCACCCGCCAGCCTTGGAAAACCTCGGGACGTGTGTAGACAGGTGGTGCGAGCAGATGATCCTGGAAAGAGTCGGACAGGGCGGACGTCTCGTCGTGGAGGACGCCGGGAAGAAGACGTACCACGGCATCGGTGATGACGGCTGCGGCCAGCTCCCCGCCCGAGAGGACATAGTCGCCTATCGAGATCTCACGCGTGATCAGATGATCGCGGATACGCTGGTCGAGCCCCTTGTAATGGCCGCAGAGGATGAGGAGGTTCTCCTGAAGGGAGAGACGGTTGGCCATCGACTGGTCGAACCGTTCCCCGTCGGGGGTGACGTAGATGATCTCGTCATAGCTGCGTTCCTCCTGCAGATGGCGGATGGCCCGGTAGACAGGTGCCGGCTTGAGCACCATCCCCGCACCGCCACCATACGCATAGTCGTCGACACTGCGGTAACGGTCATCGGTATAGTCGCGCAGATCGTGCACCACGATCTCCACAAGCCCTTTGTCACGTGCCCGCTGAACGATCGACTGGTTCAGGGGACCGTCCAGGATGGCAGGGACCACGGCGATGATGTCAATACGCATGTCTCTTCTTTTTTTAATGTCACCCTTTCGCCTTGTACCGCGGTGGAGCTCGACCGGTGCCGCGAACGACCCAAGCGTCCCGGGAGACCATGACCAGAGCTCCGATAACCGGTCAGGAGGGGAAAGATAGGAATATCTTCATCTACCTCCAAAGGGTGAGGGGTCCTTCAGCTCGCTGCTGTCCCGGGAGAGGTCGAACACCGGGCGTCCCGTCTCCTTGTCGGAGAGCTGCACCCGGCGGTACTCGGCGATCTCGATCATCCTGGTGCCGGGGAGGTACTCTCCCAGCAGGTAATAATGGGTTAGCCTTTCGGGCAGCTCATATTTCAGATAAAAGCGGTCGGGCCCGCTGAAAATGGTATAGGCCGAGGCTTCTCCTTCCACCTCGGGATAGACGGTCCGGAAAAAATAGCCTTTTTTGCCCGAAAGTTTCCTGAAATATTCCCTCCGGTTGCGTCCGGTGTCGTCGTAGGTCTCAAAGACATCACCTTTTCGCATGATGGCCACCACCGTGGGGGGCAGGGCTTCTTCGTCGAGGTAGTTGCCCGCTCCCATATAATGCTGACGTCTGACCAGCAGTTTCCAAAGACCTTCGATAGGATCCAGCGAGTCGAGACGAGCGTAGAAGAACCTGAGAAAAGCTTCCTGGGTACGGAAAGGTGCCGAATCGGCAGGCGGATAGTTGGCCATGTTGGTGAGGTTGACCCCCTCCAGACGGCTGTTCCTGCCGACGATGTCGATCTTGAGCACACCCTGAGGCAACGGTGGGAAACTGAGTCGGTAGGTGAAAGGTTCTTTCTCGTCGCTGTAGATCTTGGTCATCTTCGGGCAGATGGAGATATCCTTGGCCATGATCATGTACAGCCTTTCTTCTCGTCCCGTGGGGGTGATGTAGGTGGAGCGGTCGACGCAGGTCCAGTTGCCGTTCTCGCCGCTCAAAGGAGAGGGATGGAAAAGAAAGTCGATCACCGTGAGCGATTCTTTCACCTCCACCCGCATCACCTCCACCTGCTCGTTGCGCGCGGCGCGGTCGACCACAGGGAAAATGGTCACCTGTCCCTGCACCGGGAGGAGCAAGAACAGCAAAAGGGAAAAGATGGTCATACCTCTGTGCCCCATAAGGAGACTGTTGGGAGGTAACAAGATAATAAAAAGGCCACAATAAAACCCGTAAGAATCGTTATTTTTAGGGAACATGGAACCGGTGTTGTACATAGGAATGGCGCAGTCGTTCTTCGCGGGCCTGATGATCGCCACGAAGAAACCCCAGCAGGTGCAGGACAAGGTGCTGGCAGCGTGGCTTTTCATGATCACCCTCGAGATGGCTTTTGCCTTGGGAAAGAGCTATTACCACCAGCTGCTGGCTTTTACTTTCATTCCTTTCACCTATGGCCCCCTGCTCTATCTCTATACCCGATTCCTTACCGACGACCAGGCCCGTTTCACGTGGCGTTGCTGGCTCCATTTCATCCCTTTTCTGGTCTTCTTTGTGCTGACCTTCGTTTACCGCAAATGGGACGTGCTGCGTATCAACGACTTCTTTGAGAAGGACCGTTTCCTGCCCCTGCGACTCATCTATTCCGTCTCGTTCATCGTCTCCATCACCACCTACAGCATCCTCTCCTTCCGCCTTATTGTGAGATACCAGCGGCGTCTCGGCGATCTTTTTTCCTATACTTCCGACAAGATCACACTCAACTGGCTGAAGATCGTCTCGGTGAGCTTCACGGTCACATACCTGGCGATGTTCATTGCCGGGGCGTTCAACATCTTCAACCGTACCGCCGATCCTGATCCCCTGTTGTTCGCCTATATCGGCCTGACTCTTTTTTCCTTCGCTTTCAGTATCTACGGTTACAAACAGCCCGAGATCTACCGCTATTTCGGGGTCGCTGAGGAGAGGAACGGGAGAAATCTCCGGAGCGGCACGGAGAGGATTGGCGGCAAGCCGCAGGATAGAGCCGACGGGAACGGCCGCTACCGCCGTTCCGGACTGAAAGAAGAAGATGCGGAACGGTATCTCCGGCAGTTGCTCAACCTGATGGAGAAGGAGAAGCCCTACCTCAACGGCGAACTCTCCATCAACGATCTCACCCAGCGGCTCAACATCCCGCGTCATTACCTGACCCAGATCCTCAATGAGAAACTAGGGAAGAATTTCTATACTTTTGTTAACGAGTACCGGGTCCGGGAAGTCCTCCGGATGATGGAGGACCCGGACTATGACCGTTACACCCTGCTGGCTCTGGGTTTTGAGGCGGGGTTCAATGCCAAGTCCTCTTTCAATACCGTCTTCAAGAACCATACGGGCATGACCCCCTCGGAGTACCGGCGCCGTGTTCTCCTCGAACGTGAGGAGCGGCCGGAAAAAAAGCAGGATCCCCGTCCGTGAATCATTGTTCTTTCCCTGCCATGATCGTTTTTCCGCCGGAGGGGGTAAAACCCTTTTTTGTCCTTTCGGTGCCGGTGGCATGAGGTTCAGACGGCGCGGTCCGGACCTGTGGCAGGTCCGATCCGCGCGAGACGGACGACAACGCCTTCTCCTTCTCCTATTTTCCTGAGGGCGTCACCATGGATGCATGGATGGTTGAACCAAAAAATGTTCTGAGATGGAACGGAAGAGATGCGGGATGACCTGGCTGGTCTTTCTCGTGATGATCTTCCCTTTGAGGGGTCAATCACTTTTTGAGGAGGCGCTTTCGGGTGCTTCGGGCGGGCTGGGTGTGAGCCTGAACGGTCACGTGCGGGCTTTGACCTGGATGGGGGAGCGGCGGGGGTCGTCGTCGTGGGAGCAGAAGGCTTTGTACAGCGAGGCGGCGCTGAAGCTGCGTGCCGTTGCCGGCGGGGTGGGGGAGGCTTATGCCGAGGTGCGGCTGCGGGGTGGACTGCCCGGATCGTTCGAAGGCAACGGACCGGAGCTGCGGGAGGCGTGGGTGAGCCTCTCCCTCGGCCCGCTCGACCTGTGCCTGGGCAAACAGGTGAACGTCTGGGGACGTGCCGACAGCTACAGCCCCGTGGACAACATCACCCCCGTCAATGCCCTCTTCCACTCCCCCGAGACGGACGACCTGCGTCTGGGCAACTACCTCCTCACCGCGCGGCTGCCGGTGGGGGAGGCCCTCTCCTTCGAGGGGGTCTGGATCCCGGTGTATGCCCCGTCGGTGCTGCCGCTCGATCCTGGGCTTGACCCCCGCATCGTGATCACGGGTACCGACATGCCGGCACCCGGACTGAAGAACAGCGGCTATGCTTTCCGGCTGCGGTACGACCGCCCCGCCTGGGGGATGAGTCTCTCGTGGTTCGACGGTTACGAGCCCTATCCCGGTCTGTTGATCACCGGCTTTGAGATGGAAGGAGATACGCCGCGTATCCTGCTCACCGGCACCCCCTTCCGTGAGCAGGTGGCTGGCATCGCTTTCGAGACCACCCCGGGCGACTGGGGGGTGCGGGGAGAGACGGCCTGGCGCCGTACCACGGGCTACCACGACAACTACTACCGGGCCTGGCCCGACCTGCGCTGGACCCTCGGCATCGACCATGCCTTCGGCCTTCTTACGGTGCTGTTCCAGTATACCGGCCGGTGGCTTACCGACTATGAGGCACCTGTCGGCCCCGGCACCCCAGGCGCCACCCCCGACCGGCAGATGGCCTACTTCAACAGGATGATGTTCCGCCAGCTCGACCGTACCGCTCACATGCTCTCCCTGCAACCCCGCATCTCCTTCCTGCATGAGGAACTGCAGGCCGAAGTGTATGCCGAGTACAACCTCACCACAAGCGAGTATCTCATCTATCCCAGACTCAGCTGGCAAGTCTCCGACAATGTCAGGCTGGCAGCCGGCGGAAACCTCTTCCACGGCCCTCCGGAGAGCCTCTACGACATGGTGCGGCCCCTCATGAACGGCATCTACGTGGAAGCCCGTGTATCCTTCTGAACAAAAGACGGAATGATGAAAAACAAGATCGACGGAAAGACCTTTGAACGTTTCAGATGGTGGTTCATCGGCGGGGCGGTGGCCGTTACCTTTTTTTTCGCCGTTTGGTTGCCGCGTCTGGAGATCGATCCTGACATCACCTCCATGATCCCTCCCGACATGGAGGCACGGGTCGTCACCGACAGCGTAGATGCGCTCTTTGGCGGCTCGGGGACGGTGATCATCCTCTTTCGTGACGACGATATCTTGCGTCGGGAAGACCTGCTGCGTATGCGTACCATTGTGCGGGAGATACGACGGGTGGGGGGAGTGAGCCATGTGATGTCGCTCTTCGATGCACGGTATGTGCGGGGCGAAGATGGGATGATGATCGTCGATCCTGCTGTTCCTTTTATTCCCGATGACGCGGCCGGCCGCGACTCTTTGCGGCGTCTGCTCCTGGCCAACGACATGGTACGCGATGTGGTGGTGAGTGCCGACATGACCATGGCTGCCGTGTATATCACCCTGGCCGACAGCGCTGACCAGGTGGAGGTAGTGCGTACGATCGGGCACATCATCGACGGTCATCCCGGCAGGGCCGCGGTGTCGATGGGCGGGATGCCTTATCTGATGGAAAAGATCTCCGGCTACATCGCCCGTGATCTCTCTCTCCTCATGCCCGTAGCCCTGGCGCTGATGCTGGTGATGCTGCTGCTGGCCTTCCGGCAGTGGCAGGGCATGGTGCTCCCTTTCGTTGTGGTGGTGATGACCATCCTCATCACGATGGGGCTGATGCCTCTGCTGGGATGGAAGATGACCGTGGTGACGGTCCTGCTGCCGATCATGATGATCGCCATCGCCAACAATTACGGCATCCATCTGGTGGCGCTGGCACAGGATACGGCCGGGGCCGGCCGTTCTGCTGCTGAGGTGGTGGGGGAGGTCTTCCGTCGTCTGGCCGATCCCGTGATCCTGACGGGGCTGACCACGGTGGCGGGCCTTCTGGGGTTGCTCTCGCATGTCCTGGTGCCGGCGCGTCAGCTGGGGGTGCTGGCCGCCACGGGCAT
>Ga0256914_1003579_pt1 | contig 12169 bp, 11 predicted proteins | sample HulkmetaG_FD_191571 | JGI IMG/M metagenome (GOLD analysis project Ga0256914, IMG submission 191571) | Hydrothermal chimney microbial communities from Main Endeavour vent field at the Juan de Fuca Ridge, Pacific Ocean - Hulk | ecosystem: Environmental > Aquatic > Marine > Hydrothermal vents ...
TTTTAGCCATTTCAGTTTAACTTTAATGGTGGTGAGTAATTAATTTTTTTTCAGTTTCATAGATTATTTGACGAGTTTTATCAATCATGTCTGGAGTAACAGAAACGCTAGTAACTCCATTTTTGACTAGTAGAGCTGTAATTTCTGGATACTTTGAGGGAGCTTGGCCACAAACAGATGAAGTTATACCATGTTTGTTAGCAGTTTTAATGATACGTTCAAGAGCCCAGAGAATAGCAGGATTGCGTTCATCGTAATCAGCTCTAACATGTTCATTATCTCGGTCGGTTCCTAGCATAAGCATAGTCAAATCGTTAGTGCCTACCGAAACTCCATCAATGCCGACTTTAATGAAATCGTCAAGAAGAATAACGTTAACAGGAATCTCAACCATCATCCAAAGTTTAAAAGTAGCAGATCGAGATAAGCCATGAGCTACTACTATTTTTTTGACTTGTTTAAGCTCTTGAACCGATCTAACAAAAGGAATCATGAGATTGAGATTTTTGTAACCGTAATGATTACGAACTTGTTTAATAGCTTCGAGCTCGAGAGCGAAAACTTCGTGGTCGCTAATATAACGATAAGCTCCTCGATAGCCAAGCATAGGATTTGGCTCTTGAGGCTCATAAGCTTCTCCACCTTTGAGGTTTCGATATTCGTTGGTTTTAAAATCAGTAGCTCGATAAACTACTGGTCGAGGATAAAAAGCTTTACAGAAAGTTAGAAGTCCTTCTGTAAGTTTATCAATGAAAAGCTTTTCTTTATGATCATGAATAAGTTTTTTAGGATGAGTTCCAATTTCAGCAATCATAAATTCAGCTCGAAGCAGACCAACTCCATCCACATTTTTTTGAGCTACATCAAAAGCTAAAGAAGGTTCTCCTAAGTTGACATAAACTTTGGTTGCGGTTTTTAGATCTTTAGGAGGAGTTTTAGATTTAGATTTAGGTTTATAATGGATAGAAGAAGGTTTAAGGTGAGTCTGATAAACTTTTCCTTGACTGCCGTCAACAACAACTAATTGACCTGTTTTAAGAACTTTAGTGGCATTTTTGGCTCCGACAATGCAGGGTACTCCAAGTTCTCGAGAAACAATGGCGGCATGAGAAGTTTGACCGCCTTTATCAGTAATAATAGCAACGGCTTTTTTCATGGCAGGAACAAAATCGGGAGTAGTCATGGAAGTAACAAGAACATCACCGGGTTTAACTTTATCTATTTCTCGAGCTGATTTAAGAATACGAACTATACCAGCAACCCTACCCGGAGAAGCGGTTTCGCCACTAACTAAAACTTTCTCGAGTTTTTTTTCAGGGATATCCATTTCCTTTGCTTCTTTTACTGCCTCAATGGTGGTGATAGGTCTAGTTTGAACGATGTAAATTTTGCCGTTTTCAATTGCCCATTCAGTATCTTGAGGGAAAAAGTAGTGTTGTTGGAGTTTATAACTGAGTTTAGCTAATTTAATAATTTGTTCATCACTAAGTTTGCGTTTATTACGACGCGATTTAGGAACTTTTAAGTCTAGATTTTTAAAGCCTCTTTTAACCATTTCAATGTCTTGAGGAACAACAACCTTTTTTAAGATTTGAAAAGTATTTTTATCAACTTCGTAATGATCTGGAGTGATAGCTCCTTGAACAATTTTTTCTCCTAATCCCCAAATAGCTTCTATAACAATGGTAGTTTTGTCGTTGTTAATTGGATTGATACTAAACATAATTCCAGAAATATCACTCTCAACCATTTTTTGAACAGGAATAGCAAGAGCAACTTTAAAATGATCAAAGCCTTGTTTTTGACGATAGTAAATAGCTCGAGGTTCGAAAAGAGAGGCCCAAGCTAAACGAAGATGGTGAATTAAAGAGTCTTCTCCTTTAACGTTGAGATAAGTTTCTTGTTGGCCTGCAAAAGAAGCATTAGGTAAGTCTTCGGCTGTGGCTGAAGAACGAACGGCAACAAATATATCTTTACCCTGCCCTAATTGACGATAAGCAGCCCTAACTTGAGTTTCGATAGTTTCAGGGATTGAAACCTTTTCAATAAGATTTTTGATGGCTTTGGAAGCACGATTGAGAGCTCGAGGGTCTTCGACATCAAGATCTTTAAGATAAGCTTGGATTTGAGGTTGAAGTTGGTTGTGGCGAATAACCTCAAAATAGGCGTGCGAGGTAACTACAAAGCCATTAGGAACTGGAAAACCAGCCTGAGTCATTTCACCTAGATTAGCCCCTTTACCTCCAACTACAGCAACATCATCTTTATCAATTTCTTTAAACCAGAGTAAATAACGTTGGTTTAGGGCAGGCATAACAAACTCCTTTATTTATAATATAACTTGGTTAATTAAATTTAGCCAGCTGAGCTTTGAAGAAATCAACTTTGGGGATTGGAGCAGGATCAATCCCATGAAGCATGGCTAAGTAAAAATTAGTATAGGCGCCTAATTGAATAATTTCAAAAACTTGCTCAAGTTTAGTTGGAGCTGTAGCTGAGATAATTTCAGTGGGATAACCCTCTTGTTCAGCAACTTGATTAGTTAAAGGAACGCGAACTTGAACTCTTGGATGATATAGTTTCGATTGGAAAAAGAAAAAGATAACATTTTCTTTGGTTTGTTTTGGAAATGGTAAAGCTTCCATATAATGATGATTCATTTCTGGTAAAGCAAGTTCGATAGTAAGATTTTTAGCATTTTCATTGAGTTGATTGTTGAAGACATGAGCGGCTCCACGAAGATGCTCGGCAGAAACAAGAACGATAATTTTCTGGAAAGCGGCGTAAGCTAGATACTTGGCAGTATTATTTTCTTTATCTTCAGGAGCTAATTTGAAAGCAGTATCTTTTAAGCGTTGAACTAATTTTTCAACTTGAGAAGTTTCGAGATTAATAAAACCTAAAGTTTTGAAAAGAGCTAGTTGACCAAAAACCGTATAGCCAATGGCCATACGAGGTTGATTAGATGGATTATAGATTGGATCGATAAGATAGATGGGAAAATTTTGGCGTTGAGCAAAGGCCTTAAGTTTACCTCCTGAGGTAATAACCAAAATCTTTTTAGTTTTTAAACTAGCTTCAACAGCTGCTTCTAACACTTCTTCGGTGTTGCCTGAATAACTAAAAAGAATGACAAGACTGTCTTGATTAACATAACCAGGAATTTCGTAGTGATTATAAACTTCTAAGGGTAGTTGAAGATCTTTTTTATAAAGGTGTTTAATAATGTGGGTGCTAAGAGCCGATCCTCCCATTCCCATAACCACAACATTGTTTACTTGAGAATAGTCTGCAGGCAATTTTATTTGAGAAGCTTTAGTCCAAGCGTCTTGAATTTGATCTGGTAAGGCTTCGATGGAACCAAGAACATTTGATTTATCTAGTTTTTTAATTTCTTCTCGAGAATCGATACGAGTAAGATGTTTCATTGATATCTCCTAGTTTAATTTTTAATTAATGAGAAGCTATTGGATTTGACCAATCAAGTTGAACGTCGTGTTTAGCTAAAGTTTCAACAATGAGTTGCTTTAGCTCTTCGAGACGCTCAGAGGTTTTAGCTTCAGCTCGACCAGTAATTAAAGGTTCAGTGTTAGAATTGCGAATCAAGATCCAACTGTTATCAGGGAAAGTAATTCTCATGCCGTCAAAATCCATGATTTCAGCTTGAGGGAATTTATGTTTAAATTCTTGGGTAATATCTCGAATAATAGTGAATTTATTTTTGTTTGGCTCGTCAGGTGCAGGAACTCTGAATTCTGGGGTGTTTAGATATTGAGGCATTTCTTTAATAAGTTGAGAGACTGATTTGGTTTGACTAGAAAGATATTCAATAAAACGGACAGCGGCATAGGTTCCATCATCAAAACCCCAATATCTATCTTTAAGAAAGAAGTGGCCAGCAATTTCATTTCCTAATAAAGCCCCTATTTCTTTCATTTTGGAGATAATATAAGGATAACCAGTTTTCCAAAGGGTGACTTGAACTCCAGCTTTTTCTAGATGATCAATTGCTTGGCGTGAAGTAGAAACATTAAAAACGGCTTTAAAGCGAGGATGTTCTTGAGCAATTTGAATACCAATTAAAGCACCAATAAGGTCATTACTAACAAAGTTACCATTTTCATCATAAACACCAAATCGATCGCCATCACCATCCATAGCAATACCTAGATCAGCTTGATGGGTTTTAATGGCTTGTTTTAAGTCAGTGTAAAAATTCTCTTTTTGAGGATAAGGAGCATGGTTAGGAAAGGAACCGTCGTGAGAACAAAAAAGTTCGATAACTTGACAACCAATATCTTTGAGAATTTGAGGAGTGGTAGTAGAGGTTGTTCCGTTGCCACAATCAAGAACAACTTTAATAGGTCGTTGGAGTTTAATATCTTTAGTAACAGCTTGGCGATAAGCTGGCCAGATATCATGCTGAGTAACTTTACCAGTCTTAGTTAAAGGTTCAAAATCTTGCTGAAGAACTAAATCTCGAATAGCTTCATATTGTTTGTCAAAGAAATGAGTTTTGTTAAGACCAGCTTTGAAACCATTATATTCTGGAGGATTGTGGGAAGCAGTGATGTCAATAGAAGCGTTGGCATTTAGTAAATACCAACTAGCATAACTCATAGGTGAGGTAGCAATACCAAGATCAATAACATCTAAACCAGTTTCGGTTAAAGCTTTTATAATTTGAGTTTTAATGGCTTGACCACTAAGACGATTATCTCGATTAACAACTACTTGAGTTTGACCATGACGTTTGAAATAAGTGGCAAAACCGCGACCAATAAGATAAGCAACTTCTTCATTAAGATTTTTACCCCAAATAGCTCGGATATCATATTTTCTAAATATACTAGGGTCAACTTTCATGGAGAAACCTCCTTTCACTAATTGTTATGACTTTATCTTATAAACCCAAAATTAAGAGGTCAAGTTGGGTTACTAGATCAAGTTGAGTTTGACCAGTTTTGATAGAGTAATCGATTTTGATTAGTTGACGGTAGGTGCTTAAAAGTCGGTTCAGATTCCAAGTTTGTGATTGACGAATAAGTTGTTGTTTTTGCCAATTGGGACCATTTAATAAATCAGGAGCAGTTTTAGCCTGAATAAGTTGAGCCAAACGACGAGTTAACATAACAAAAATAAGTTGTTCGTTGGTAAGAGTTAGAGTTTGATGAAACAGTTTTAAGGCTTGAGTTTGATTATGGGGTTGGAAACTATCGAGAAATTTGAAGAGGTAACTAGGGAATTTAAATAAATTGACAATCGGTTTCTGATTTTGGAGTTGTTTGAGAGTGGTTTGAGAAACAGTTTTCTTATCCCATAAATAAACATCTTTAGAACCATGATAATTATTAAGAAGTTTGAGACATTGAGTTTTGGTTTGAGATCGAGGGCGAGTGAGAAGATTTTCAATGATAATAGCTTCGGTTTGGAAAAGATTTTGAGTAGTGAGTTCAATTTCTAGATCTGGTTTGGTAATTTGGAGACCATCGAGCCATTTTAGTTGAATTTGGTTTCGTTTTAAGTTTTCCAATTGAGAGATAAGAGCTTGACGAGATTGAGTTTGGTTGTCTCCATGAAAGATAAAAAGTTTCATAACAATTCTATTGTATCGCCAATTTTGAGTTTATGTTTTTGAACGTAACCTGCAGGTACTTCTAAAACCATATCAACTGGTTGGGGAGCAAGATAGATATGTTTAGGATGGTCTCCTTCTGGAGGTAAGTTGAGACTAAAGCCAACGATATGTTGTTGGTAAATCCAAATTATATCTAAAGGGAAACGCATGTTTTTCATCCAAAATTTGGCTTGGTAAGGATGGTCAAAGACGAATAACATACCGCTTTGGGGAGGTAATTGAGAACGATGAGATAAACCTTTTTCAATTTGTTTTGGAGTTTTAGCAACTTCTACAAGAAGAAAAGAATCTTTAATTTTAAGTTGTTGCTTAATCGGTAAGTTTAGGAGTTGGCGAAAAAAGTTTTCGATTTTTAGTAAAAGATTAAGTGGAGAATGGTAGGAAGGAATTTTGATGTTTTGATGAGAGGATTTAGAAATAGTTGCAGGATTTGATATAGGTTGAGGGCTACTTAAATCTGGTTTACCCGCAATTTTGGGAAGATCAAAAGTAGCTTGCCAAGCAGGAGTTGGTTTCCCGTTTGGACTCAAGAAAGAAAAAGCTTTAAATTGTTGTCCTCCTTGAAGAACAAAAGGAGTTACAACCTTAACTAGAGGATCATTGAGCCAAATTTGCCAAGCCTTTTGATAATAAAAGTAGATGTTTTTGATTTTAGTTTGATCCCAACCTGTTTCTGTAATAAAAACCGGTAAACTTTTATTAATAAAATTAAGTTCTTGACGATAGGAAGTAATGCTTTGCCAACCAGTTTTATAGGGTGAAGCGGCAAAATTGGGGTTGGGATAAGCATGAGAGTTCCAGCCATCGATATAATCCCAAATGTTGGGAATGGCTGTTTGCATCTGTTGCCAATAGGTGCGGGATGAAAGAGAGGTAGTTGAGTCTGGTAAAGCATTATCGAGTCCGGCAGGTAAAATAAAAAAGTTAGGTGAACGTTGTTTAAAAATCAGGTAAGCATTTTTAAGAATTTGAGCATAAGCTTGAGGATCAACATGATCTCCCCATTCTTGGTCTCGATTAACTTCATTAAAAATGATGACATAACGATTTTTTATTGGCCAAGGAAGTTCATTAAGAAAATTAGCAAAATCGACTAAATCAGTAGCTTGCGCCTGGGCCCAAGTCCCTCCTTGAGGAATAGTGGTAATTCTAAGGATAGGGATGAGATGAAGTTGTTTAGCTTGAAGCATAAATTGGGTCCATTTAGATAAGTCTCTATCAGTTGGTTGAATAGGAATGGTGACATAACCCCAGTCCCCACCCTGACTATTAACTAATTCAGCAGCTAAATTAATCTCTGAGGGTTGAAGAATATGGATTCCAACTTTATTATTAGCAGGAGAAGAAGATTTGGCTTGGATAGATAAAGGATGGAAAAGAAGGAGATAAAGAATAACTGACAAGAAAAAAAACTTAGTTTTTATCATAGGTAAAACCAAGATGTTGATAAGCTTTTTCTGTAGCTAAACGACCTTGTTTAGTTCTGGCTAAAAGACCTGCTTGAATGAGATAAGGTTCATAAACTTCTTCAATAGTTTGAAGATCTTCGGAAAGAGAGTTAGCAATGGTGCCTAAACCAACAGGACCACCATGATGATTCTCAATAATAATTTTTAAAACTTGGCGATCTGCTTGGTCAAGACCAAGATGATCGATTTGAAGAAGTTCAAATGTTTTTTTGAGAGATTGAGGTGTAATTATGCCTTGGAAATGGACTTCAGCCATATCACGAGCTCTTTTGAGTAAACGATTGGCGATACGAGGAGTACCTCGGGAGCGTAAAGCTAGTTGAGTCACAGCTTCAGGAGTAATTTTAATATTAAGAACTTTGGCTGAACGAAGAATAATTTGTTCTATTTCGGTTTGATTATAAAAATTAAGCTTATGAATTAAGCCAAATCGCGACCTAAGAGGTGAGGTTAAAGCTCCATATTTGGTTGTGGCTCCAATTAAAGTAAAAGGTTTAAGTTTAATTCTTACGTTACGAGCAGCGGGTCCTTTTCCTAAGACGATATCTAAACGGAATTCTTCCATGGCAGCATAGAGAGTTTCTTCAATAGTTTTGTTAAGACGATGAATTTCATCTATAAATAAAACATCAAAGGCTTTGAGATTGGTTAAGATGGAGGCAAGATCTCCTGCCCTAGCAATGGCTGGTCCAGAAGTAATGTGGATTTTTGAAGAAAGTTCGTTGGCAATAATGTAAGAAAGAGTAGTTTTGCCAAGTCCAGGAGGTCCGTAAAGAAGAAGGTGATCTAAAGGTTCATGACGTTGACGGGCGGCTGTAAGAGCGATTTGGAGAGTTTCTTTTAAAGTGGTTTGGCCGATAAATTCGGACAGATTTGAAGGTCGAAGAGTTTGATCAAGTTGTTGATCGGTTGGTTGATCGGTTGGTTTTAGCAGATTAGATTTTGGCATGGTTAGTGACCTAAAAATTGTAAGAGTTTTTCTAAAGCGGCTGATTCTGAGAGTTGACTTATATCTACTTGGTTAAGAGCTTGTTGGATTTCAGAAGTTGAAAAGCCTAAGGAAATAAGAGCTGAGCGAACAGTGGATTGAGTAGAGCTAGAGGTTGATTCAGGAGCAGTTTCAACAAGAACATTTTGTAGTTCGAGAATGATTTTTTGAGCTCCTTTCTTACCTAAACCTTTAATTTGAGTGAAAAAGGTTAAATCTTTATTAAGAATAGCTGTTTGGATAGTTTCTGGTGAAGCTGATTCAACTATTTTGAGAGCAATCTTAGGCCCAACACCTTGAACTTTGAGAAATTCTTGAAATAGAAGATAAGCTTCTCTAGTTTCGAATCCATATAATCTAGGTTGATTGTCACTACCAACATGATAATAAGTCCATAGAGAGATAGGATCACCAATGTTAAGATGAGTGAATTTAGTAGTGTAAACTTGGTAACCAATTTGAGCCACTTCGATAATTAAAAAATCAGAACTTCTAAAAATTAAGTTACCTTTAAGATGAGCAATCATAGTTGTATTATGCCCTATTCTCTAGACTTGGTGCAAGAGAGCAGTAATAGCGGTAGCTAAAGCGTCATAGGTGTCATCAAATTGAAAATGAGTTTCAAGGTTAAGAAGAATATTTACCATTTGAATGACTTGTTGTTTACTAGCTTGACCGTTACCAGTAACGGCAACTTTTATAGTGTTGGGGGAAAGTTCAGTTATAGGTAAATGGTGTTGGCTTAGAGCAAGAAGAATAACACCTCTAGCTTGAGCAACGGTAATTGCAGTTTTAACATTTTTTTGGAAGAAAATTTTTTCAACCCCTGCTCCATCAGGTTGGTATTGACTAATTAGATTGGTAAGATGTTGATAAATGGTCTGGAGATAGTTGCTTGTTTGAGTGTGAGAAGGAAGATCGAGACAACCTGCAGCGATTAGTGTCTGTTGATTAACATCTCCTTCGATTAAACCCCAGCCAAGACGGTGAGTACCGGGATCAATGCCTAAAATACGCATATTATTAGTATAGCTTAACTATGAGACGAGAGGCGCTTGGCGGCTTTAATTTTAATGAGGGCTTGTTTGGAAGCAACTTCAGCCATTAACAAGTCGTGTTCATGAACGTTGGTTTGACGAATGATTTTTTCGGCTTCTTTTTTAGCCTTTTCCACTTCGGCAATATCAATTTCTTCGGCACGAATTGCTGAATCAGCTAAGACATTAACTTGATTGTGAGCTGAAATTTCAATGAAGCCACCGAAAATGGCAACAAAATGTTTTTTACCCTCTATTTCGTAGGTTAAAACACCTTCTTTGAGTTGGGTTAACAAGGGTAAATGGTTAGGTAAAATAGTAAGTTCACCAACAATAGTTTCGACAGTAACACTATCTGCTTGGGTAGTAAGCAAGCGTTTTTCTTGAGTAACAATATCTAAAGTTAATCGTGTTTTATTTGTTTTCATGTTCGAAACTTTCGATTACTTGATCAATAGTTCCTTTCATGTAAAAGTTTTGTTCTGGAATATGATCAAGTTCTCCATCAAGAATCATTTTAAAGCCACGAATAGTTTCGCTTATAGGTACATATTGACCTTTCATGCCGGTAAATTGTTCAGCAACAAAGAATGGTTGAGTAAGGAAACGTTGAACTTTACGGGCACGAGAGACTGTTAATTTATCTTCATCAGATAGTTCGTCAATACCAAGAATGGCGATGATATCTTGAAGATCTTTATAACGTTGCAATACTTGCTGAACATCTCTAGCTACTTGATAGTGATCGTGACCAACAACGTCAGGGGTTAACATTTTTGAGGAAGAAGTTAGAGGATCGACTGCAGGATAAAGACCTTGATCAGCTAAAGAACGTTCTAAGGTAATAGTGGAATCTAGATGAGCAAAAGTGGTTACTGGTGCAGGATCGGTATAGTCATCTGCTGGAACATAAACTGCTTGAAAAGAAGTGATAGAACCTTTTTTAGTAGAGGTGATACGTTCTTGAAGTGCTGCCATTTCTGAAGCTAAAGTTGGTTGATAACCAACGGCAGAAGGAATACGACCTAATAGAGCGGAAACTTCAGAACCAGCTTGAGAAAAACGAAAGATGTTATCAATAAACATTAAAACATCTTCTCCTTGATCGCGGAAATACTCGGCAAAGGTAAGTCCGGTAAGAGCCACACGAAGACGGGCTCCTGGTGGTTCATTCATTTGACCAAAAACCATGATAGTGTTTTTGAGAACACCTGACTCAGCCATTTCGTGATAAAGATCATTACCTTCCCGAGTGCGTTCCCCTACTCCAGCAAAAACTGAATGACCAGAATGTTCTTCAGCAATGTTACGAATAAGTTCTTGCATAATTACGGTTTTACCAACTCCAGCACCACCAAAGGCAGCTACTTTACCACCTTTAGCAAAGGGAGCAATAAGATCAATTACTTTAATACCAGTTTCGAGTATTTGAGGAGTACTTTCTTGTTCATTAAGAGAAGGAGCTTTTTGATGAATGGAGGCCATTTTTTCGGCTTTAACTGGTCCTTTATTGTCTACAGGTTGACCTAAAACATTAAAAATACGACCGAGAGCATCTTTGCCAACAGGAACACTAATAGGTTTACCAGTATTAACAACCTCCATACCTCGTTTCATACCATCCGCTGAACCCATAGCAACTGTGCGAACAATTCCATCACCAAGAATTTGTTCAACTTCTAAGACAATGGTTTTATCACCAACTTTAACCTCAAGAGCGTCATAAATTTGAGGAACTTCTTCTGGTTTAAATTGAACGTCAACAACAACAGAAACAATTTGAGTAATAATACCTTTAGTAGTTTTCATAAGTTACTCCTTTAAAGCTAGACGCGCAGAGGTAGCATCCAAAAGTTCATTAGTGACTTTGGCCTGCCGCGCTCGATTATAATCTAATGTAAGCTGATTGATAAGATCAGAAGCATTATCTGAAGCATTGCTCATAGCAACCATACGAGCTGAATGTTCAGAAGCTTTAGCTTCTAAAGCTAATTGATAAATAGACATTTCGATTTGGTAAGGAAGAAGGTGGTCAAGAATAGTTTTAGGATCTGGTTCGATAAGATACTCACCATAAACAGGCCCTTCTTCTTGAGTAAATTTAGAAGGTGAAAGAGGTAAAAGACGTTTAATCCGTATTTCGTTTTTAAGAGTAGAGATGAAGTGAGGATAGATGGCATAGATAGCATCAAAAGCTCCTTTTAAAAATTCTTCTTGCATCAAAGTTGAAATAGCTCTTACTTCTTTAAAAGTAGGATGATCGGAAAGTTCAGTAAAACGAGCAATAAGCTCTGTTTGATGAGCAGGAATATGACCTTTAACTTTTTTCCCAGCAATAATAAGGTAATAATTAACTTTACCTTGTTCGTTAGCAAGTTGATAGAGAGCTTTTTGAAGATTAGTATTAAGACTACCACAAAGTCCTTTGTTGGTTGAGAAAACAAGAATGGCAATGTTTTTAGGTTGAGGATTGAATTGAAAAAAAGGATGGCTAAAAGTAGTATTTAAAGAAGTAACATTGCCAATGATCTCTTCTAGTTTTTCTGAAAAATAACGAGTTTGAAGAGCTCTATCTTGAGCTTTGCGCATCTTGGCAGCCGATACCATTTCCATGGCTTTAGTAATTTTAGCTACGTTGGTTGCTGATTTGATACGTCGTTTAAGTGCGAGTAAGCCAGCCATAATTGATTAAGCCTTTTCTTCTTGGATAAACAAATCTGAGTTGAGTTCATTAAAAGCTGTTACAACTTTAGCGAAATGGCTAAAGTCATCTTCTTCAAGTTTTTTCTTCTTGGCTATGGATTTAAGGAGCTTAGTTTCTTTGTCGTTTAAGTAATTAAGAAAGCGTTGTTTCCAGATTGAGATTTTTTCTAGTTCGACTTTTTCTAAATAACCATTAGTGGCAGCCCAAATAAGAAGGATTTGTTGGCTAACTGGTAGAGGTTCGTCCCAGCCTTGCTTAAGGATTTCTGAAAGACGAGCTCCTTCATCGAGTTGTTTACGAGTGGCTTCATCTAAATCAGAAGCAAATTGAGCA
>Ga0256914_1003580_pt1 | contig 12164 bp, 12 predicted proteins | sample HulkmetaG_FD_191571 | JGI IMG/M metagenome (GOLD analysis project Ga0256914, IMG submission 191571) | Hydrothermal chimney microbial communities from Main Endeavour vent field at the Juan de Fuca Ridge, Pacific Ocean - Hulk | ecosystem: Environmental > Aquatic > Marine > Hydrothermal vents ...
TGCCTTTTCCTCATCTTTCAGCGCCTGAGTTAGCTCCTTTTCCTCTTCCTTACTAACGCCTGCCACTCCTTCTAAACTTACTCCACCTTTTCTTTCCTCCCCTTTGAGCTCCCTTGAAAGTTCACTCAAAGGGTGGCCTTTGCAGGATATTTTAAATGCTTTATACCATCCAAAAGGAGCTCTGTAAACTTCAAACTTTTCTGAGAGTCTGGATTCCAGAGCTTTTAACAGGTCAACTGCCGTTTTTGGATCTGAAAGGTTTGAAGAGAGGTGGGCATACGGGTAAACGATTATTCTTTCGGCTCCAACTTTTTCAGCTACTTTCTCTATTTCCTCCACTGCTTTTTCTGCCACTTCCTCGTTATCTCCTTTTTCTACCGCGGTAAAAACGACGAGCGGTTCTTCAACCTTCACGTGTTTCCTGCTCTCGTCTATATCTTCAGCAATTCTGGTAGCTTTTTTTACTTCGTACTCCATGTAATCAGCGTGAATGAGTAAAAGCTTCATGAGGCTGGTTGACTGAAAGAGGTTACTTAAACTTTACCTGACTGATAGGCTGGAAAAGTGCCCCAGAAAAAAGTTAAGTCCAACGACCTATTCTGACGTGCGTGGATAAACCTGCAGAGAGCTCAGGTCCGCCAGACGATGTGGACATGGAACTGACAGAGCACATAGCCGAGCTCAGGAAGAGGCTCACGAGAATTATCATCGCCCTCGTTGCCGGGCTTGTTGTCCTCTTCAACTTCTCCGACACTCTAATAAGGGAGCTCTGGAACTACCTGTTTCGAACAAACGTTCCCATGGTCGCATTCTCACCGACAGAGTGGATAATGGCAAGACTTGCCGTATCGCTTGTACTCTCCTTTTTCATACTCTACCCGTACATTGTTTACGAGCTGTACTTGTTTGCAAAACCCGGCCTTTACGAACATGAAAGAAAGTTCCTCAAGCTGTTTCTCCCTTTTTCTTATCTTCTGTTCCTGACAGGTGCTGCTCTTGCACTTTTCGTAGTTCTGCCAAGAATTTACGAGCTGTTTGTGAGGGGATACCTTGGAGCAAGACCGTTTTTATCCGTTAAAAGAACCCTTTACAGTGCATTTAAGGTAATTCTCGCGTTTGGGCTTGCTTTCCAGATTCCAGTACTTGCAGCCATTGCAGCGAGGCTCGGACTCATAAATGCAAAGTGGCTGAAGGAAAAGAGGCTGATAGTTTACATAGTCGTGTTCCTTCTGGCTACCAACGTAACACTCGATTTTACAGGGTTCAGCCAGCTTGTGGTTCTTGCAGTCGTTGTTGTGATGTACGAAGTGAGCATACAGATAGCAAAAGTCATGGAAAGGGAGAGGAAGAGAGAGATGGAAAATGACAGTTAGTCGAATACGGCCGAATGGACAGGTAAAACAGAAAAAAGAAAAAAGTTAGTGGGTGCAGGGAACGAGCAGCACCGGCAGTACTGAATTTCTGACAACAGTTTCAGCCGTGCTTCCCATGAGCAGTTCCTTCAACCTGCTCTTGCTCTTCTTTCCAATAACTATCAGGGTCGCACCTCTAACAACGGCCTCCTGAATTATCTCTTCAGATGCAATTCCTGCACTAACCTCTATGTCGCACTCAAACTTGAACTGCTTTGCGAGGCATTTCAGCTGTTCCATTGCCTTTTCAACGTTCTTCTCAACCTCGTCGTGCTTTCCATAGTCCACTACATGGAGTAGGGTTGCCTCCTTTATGTAATCTTCAAACAGAGCCTTTACAGTGTCTATTATGTGCCCGCTACACGTACCGAGGCCAAGAGCTATAAGGGGCTTCTCAAAAACCCTCCTTGCATCCCAGAAACACTTCACACTCTTCTTGGCCTTATCCCACTCGTACTTGACAAGCAAAACTGGCTTCCTCGCAACTCTCGCCACGTTTGATGCAGTTGTACCTATGATCATGTGCCTCAGCAGGTTTTCACCCTTGGAGGGCATGTAAATCAGGTCAACGTTCTCCTCGTCAGCAGCCTTGGCTATCTCTATTGCCGGAGTGCCGAGTCTAACTAGAGTTTTGACGACATTGATTCCCATGTCCCTGAATTCCTTCGCAACGTTCTCAAGCTTCTCTCTGACTTCCTTCCTGTACTCGTCCATTATATTCGGCAGGGCAGTTGTGTCTATGACGTGTATGAGCACGAGCTCCTCCGCAACGCCAGTGCTGAAGAATTTGGGAATGCAGTTTCCTATTGCATGTTCACTAACCATTGAGAAATCCACGGGAAACAGTATTCTCCTAATCACAATCATCACCCCCGAAGTTTTTCAGTTATATCATTATTATGAGAAACTATTTATAGCTTTCTGAGCTCTGAAGTGTTCTTCAAAGGCTCCTTTGATTCGTATTTCTGGAGACTTGCTTTTCCAGAAAACTTTCAAAAATTAAACTTCCAGAAAGGAAGATTTAGCCCATCAGATCCTTAACGCTGTAAAGCACCCTTATTTCTTCTACACCTTCCATTTCCGCCACTTCTGATTTCACCCTTTCTATCGGCTCTCTTGCCACGGCGTGAACCATGAAGTATATCTGATACGGCCACTCCTCAGGCACGACTCTTTCGACGAGGTGCGTTATCTCAGGCCTTCTGGCGAGTTTTCTTGCAAGTTTTTCAGGATTCTCTGTTTTCACGACATTCATCCCGTTCTCCCTGAATCCCACCTTTCTCTCCTTTAAAACACCGCTGAAGTCCCTGACAACCCCAAGCTCTATGAGCTCAGATATAAGATCTACAATCTCCTCCTCACCATACCCGTACTCCCTGAATTTCAGGAAAGGTCTCTCGACGACTTCAAGTTTCTCAAGCTTCCTGAGCATGGATTTGTCAAGACCGAGCTCTTCCACCTTCGGCACATCGAACTTTTCTTCACTCTTCTCACTCCAGGACACTCCTCTTATGAGGTCGTACTTGACGTCCATCTTGTAAACTCTCTTTGTCGGCAGAATGACGTAATCTCTAATTCCACATCTGTCTAAAACCTCTTTGGCAAGCTCCTCCACAGCTTCGAAATCCTCGGCTTTCAGAGTGAACCAGACGTTATACTCAGCATCTCTCCAGTAGTTGTGCTTGGGCCTGTAAGAGTTTATTATTCTGGCTACCTCCTCAATTCTGCTCTCCTCAACTCTGGCAGCAATCAGAGCCGCCCTCTGCTGTTTCGAGAAAGCACGATAGTTAAGATTTGCACCGTATCTCTTCACAGTTCCATCAGCGTAAAATTCTTTAATTTTCCTGAAAACAAAATCCTTAGATAATCCCGTTTCCTCTGCCAGACTGACAAGTGGTGTCGTCGTTAACGGCATTTCGTATTGAATTGTCATCAACAACCTTACTGTTTTTTCGTCAAAAGCAGGATCAGAAGCTGATTTTGACGAGAGATTCATCTATCTCCCTCTTGCCCGACACGTATTCATCCACAAGTTTTTCCACGTACTCCTTAACGCCCTCCACATCCTCATTCCTCACGAGCTCTCTGAATTTCTCGTCAGTTGGAATCACGAAGTAAAGTTTCATCCTCATCTGAACGGGAACGTTCTTCTCCTTCATGTACTTCTTCAGGTGGTACATGGCCTTCAGGAAATACAGGAGTTCCTCATCCTCCTCTATCATCTTCTTTATTGAATCTCTTACCTTCCTTGCCACCACACCGCTTTTGCCTTCGGTCGTTACGGCAAACCTTATCCCATCAACCTCTCCTTCGAAGGGAACGACTACCTCGGTTTTTTCTGCATCGTTTGCGAGGTTTACGAGAGTTCTGTACTTTTTCGCTATCTCGATTACCTTGCTGTTCACACTCAGCGGAGGAATTGCCACCGTAACAAGATTCGCCCAGGATATGTTATCCTCAAGCGTTTTCTCGTCAAACGCGTCACCCTGCACAAGCTCGATCTTGCCTTTTTCAGCCAGCTTTTTCAGCTCATCACTAAACGCAAGGCTCAGCACTCTAACGTTTGCTCCCGCCTCAAGGAACTTCTTTGCTCTTGATGTGCCCACTCCTCCACCACCAATTATCAGAACGTTTTTACCCTCGAACTCAATGTAAAGGGGAATTCTCATTGCCCTGAGTTCGCGATGAAAGTAGAAATAGTTTTTGAGTGGTCTTTAAATTCGGGAAATTCAGACCTGTGAATCTGTAAGTTCAGATCATCCGGAATTCGAACCTGCAGTTCTTGCTTCCAAGAGCCGAACACTCCACCTCCTCACCTTCAAATTTTCTGTCAAACAGCCCCTCAAGCAGACCCCACATGTATCCGAGCAGCATCCAGCACACAGGATGACCGGGTTTTTCTTTCAGCTTTCTGTAGCCAACCGCTTCAAGTGAGTCCTCAACGAGTACCTCAAATACCCCATCTTTCGACTCGAAGCTCATCTTCCCCCAGCCAAAACACCTGCCCCATATGGTAACCATGTTTCTCGCCACCATCCTCGCTCTTTCGTCATCCATTTCACCGTACTTCTTTTCGTACCTCCTTCTTATCGCACTGCCTGCTATTTTCCCTCTGTTTCTTGAAGCGTTCACTATCAGCCCCTTTGCAGCCCTGCCAACGATCTTTTCGAGTTCGATGTATATTCCAGCAAGAAACGTCGCGTATATACAGCCAAGGGGAATTCTACCAAGAAACTGTTTCACACCATTCTCGTGCGTTACAAATGCTCTGTCAAGCTCTTCCTCACTCAATTCCCTCAAATCCTCACTCACGAGCAACTCAAACATCTCCACCACTCCCGCTTTCAACCACTTCAACCGAGCAGATCCTCAACCTTCTTACTCGCCTTACTGAGCTGCAGAAGTATCAGACCAAGATTTGCTTTGGGTGTTGTCATTACAACGAGCAGGGCTTTCTCCCCAGCACCAGTGGCCACTATTTTACCCTCGCCACTCTCAACAACAACCCTGTCGGGAACACCTTTTCCAAGTTCGGACATCGCCGTTTCTGCTGCACCAAGCATTGTAGCACTCATGGCAGCAAAAGCGTCTGCGTTTACACTCGAAGATATGTCTGCAGCAATCAGCAATCCGTCTCTCGACACTATAGCTGAAGCTTCTATATCTCCCGTCGATTTGAGCTCCTTAAGAACGTCCTCAAGCTGGGATCTCAAACTCATCCTCACTCACCTGCCAGCTACCTGTTAACAGTTCAAGTAAAGCGTCAATAACCTCGTAAACTCCTTCACCCTTAACAGCAGAAACAGGAATTACGGGCACTTCCTCTGGCAAAAACATCCTCTTTCTTATTTCTTCCGGAGGAAGGGCACCGGGCAAATCCTGCTTGTTCGCAGCAACCACGTAAGGCAGGCCGAAGTGTGCAACTTCTTCAAGCATCTGCTTCGCTCTCGGAAAAGTCTCCGGCTTCGTAGAGTCAACGACAAGGATAACTCCAAGAGCTTCTTTCCCGAGCATTTTCAGTATAGGGTCAAATCTCTCCTGCCCGGGAGTGCCAAACAGGTCTATTGAAAATCCCCTGTATTCAAGGTGACCGTGATCGAGTGCAACTGTCGTTCCAAGCCTGTCTACGGATATTGCCCTCATGGAAACTGCGTGAACGAATGTAGATTTTCCAGCGTTATACGGCCCGGTAACGAGTATTTTTGGTATGTAGGCTCTTACCCCACCAGGCCTTACGAGTTTAAACAGAATTGCCTTGCTCTTTATGTTTTTCCAGTCAACCTTGATGAGGCCGTAGTAGTAGCCGAGTATTACCCTGTGATGAACTCCTCCAACCTTCACTATTGCATTTGAGATGTCAGAGATCGACTTCTTAACGTTCTTAGGATACGGCCATGAAACAAAACTCAGAATTAGCCTCGTCCCAGAATCTCTTGCAATGTCGCACCATTCCGGGAGAAGATCTGAGACCTCCTCCCCACAGACGTCTATCATGCTCGAAATGGGGATGACGACAAGATCGCACTCCCTGATTACTCTCCTGATTAAAGAGTTTACAGCTTCCCTATCTGTCGGGTCAGCGTTTAAAGAGCAGGACGATGGCATGCCGACGTATGGGGAGTAAAGATCTACCAGCTCGAATCCATCGTAGCTGTTCACATCCCAGCCAAACTCCTCAAACTCGCTTACCACCACATCAGGTGAGAGAGTCAGTGTTAAGTATGCACACCTGCAGCCCTTTTCAAGGTTCGTAAACAGTGTCTGCATCGCAAACACGTTTCCCTCAACTTCAGGATCTATCCAGTAGGTTAGAACTTTCCCCTCGGGGATTTCTCCAACCATATCGTCAAGAACGGGAATTCCGGTAACGACTTTCATAAGCTCACCTTCTTCTAAACCTTTCTTTTAAACCACGACAACAGCATTCTCCTCAACAGCTATCTCGCTCCACTCCGTCTTTTTGAACGGACTTACAAATCGAACGTACTTCTTCCCGTTTTCTTCCTTGAATTCTATCATACCGCTGAAGAGCTGTTTCAGCGTGACTATCGTTTTCTCGTCGTGCATACCTTCTTCAACGATGTAAAAAGCCACAGCCCCTGTCATCTTTACTCTCCCGGTCAGAATGTGCAGAAACCTGAAAACTGTCTGCAAGTTCATGTACATCAGAATCGTTGATAGGGAGTCAAAAACGAGTACGATATCCCTTACACCGCTCCTCCAGAATTCCTCGAAAAACTTGCTTATCTTAGCAGATATTCCCGTAAGATCCATTACAGTTTCCCTCTTTATCGAGTCCGTATCTCTTGCATTTCCAAGCATTGATTTCGTAACGCAATCGATTATCTTGATCTTCTTCGGATCGTAATACTCACCCAGCCACTCTATCAGTGATTCGGCAGAATCTCTTGTAAGGACGTATATTCCTCCGTAACCCTCAGAAGTAAGATCTCTGAACAAACTCCTCACGAATATCGACTTCCCTGAGAACGTTGGACCGTAGACCATGATGTTCGAGCCTTTCTTCAGTTCGACTTCTGGAAGTATCCTGCAGATCATTTGACTCATAATTATAATGACAGTGATCTCGTATATAACTTTTTGCGAAAAAACGGGAGATTCGTCAAAATGCGAAACGACGTCGAAATATACTTTGAAGGTACTATCAGAGCTCAAAATCAGAATTCAAAACGCATGAGGTCTTCAGCGAACTTTCCAAAACCAACTTTCTCGGCAATCCTATCTTTCACAGCGAGAGTGTGAGAATACATGTGGGTAAAGTAAACCTCCTTCTCCCTCAAAATGTCTGAAAACTGCATTATGGAATCGGGAGTTGTGTGATTCTCAGAAAAACCTTCGGGGAGAGAAAGCTCGTGAATTATGATGTCAAAATCCCTTTCGTACAGCTCCCTGAATGGAGAAGTATCTCCCGTAACGAACACTCCATCAATAACATAACCCCTGCTTTCAACGGAGTGTTTTGTTACAGCACTCTCCACGCTAAATCCAGAAACTTGAAATTTTTCCTCCCCGGAAACTTCGAAAATGGAGTAACTCAGCTTCCCCCTGAGAAAAGGATACGCCTCAAGCTGGGACTCAAGCCAGCTGGATGTGCCGGGAGGCCCGTAAATTTTGAGCTCCTCCTCAACGCCCGACAGCCACCTTGCCTTGAGAAGTGGGAGCAAATCTCCAGAATGGTCAAGGTGTATGTGTGTTAACAGAACAGCTTCAACATCTTTCGCCTTCAGGTTAAGCTGACCAAGCCTCAAAAGGCAGCCATTTCCAGCGTCAACGAGAATTCTTCTAACTCCCTCAGAGAACTCTCTTTCAAAAAGTATCGAGCTCTGAGCTCTGTCAAAACTTTCAGCAGTTCCCGTTCCGAGAAAAGTTACTCTCATTCCAGCACCCCCAGAAGGTGAGTTGGTGTGTGAGCCTTTATCCTGACCGAAACAGTATCTCCAACGTTCAAAGAGTTTTCGAGTCTGACCGCCCTGTAGGAGTTCAGCCTTGCGAGAACCCTACATCCAGCCCTCTTGGTTACAGTTGCCCTGAATTTTCTACCCACAAGCCTTTCGTTTCTCTTTTCCTTTATTCTTTCAGCAAGCCTCGTTATTGCTCTTGATCTGTCCTTCTTTATCCAGTCAGGCATATCCTTCAGCTTCGATGCTGGCGTTCCCTTCCTTGGAGAGAACCTCGTAACGTTAACGAGGTCGGGTTTGCTCTCCTTTATAACCTCAAGAGTTTTCCAGTAAGATTCCTCGCTCTCTCCCGGGAATCCCGCTATTATGTCAGTTGAAATCATGCAGTCTTCTCTGTCAAACTCCTTTCTGAAGGCCGAAACGACTTCAAGGTATTCCTCAACCCCGTGGTTTCTGCCCATAGCCTTCAGCAGTTTTTCGTCTCCACTCTGAACGGGGACGTGAAGGAACTTGTAGATTTTCTCGTTTGAAAAGGCGTTTAACAGGTCGTCGAGCATCTCGTAAGCGTGCCGGGGATTCATCATCCCCACTCTGACTCTGAAGTTGCCTTCAATCCTGCATATCCTCTCCAGAAGACCGGGAAGTTCGTAACTTCCTCTGTCAAGTCCGTAGGCTCCAGTATCCTGAGCAGTTATCTGAATCTCCACGAATCCCTGCTTTACAGCCCTCTCAACTTCCCTGATTATAGAGTCCGAATTGAAGGATCTCAGCCTTCCCCTCGCAAATCTCGTTGCGCAGAACGTACATCTACCTACACAGCCTTCAGCTATGGAAACTATCGCTATTCCAGCTTCAGCTCCCGAGCTATCCTTCCTCAGCCTCACCTTTTCCAGAGCTGACTTGTCAAGGCTAGCTTTCATTATGTTAAAGTACTTCTCACCCCTCAAAGCTGACCTGACAGCCTCAGCTATGTCAAGAAGGTTATCCGGGCCTATGGCTGAATCGGAGATTTCCCTTACTTTTCTACTCGCTATTCTCGGCAAACACCCGGCAATAACGACTTTCTTACCCGTTTTTTTGAGTTTCTTTGCTGTTTCCAGAATTTTCTTCTCAGTGTACTGAACGACACCGCACGAGTTCAGAACAACTACTTCCGCGTTTTCAACATCGGCAAGCTCAAAACCGGCCTTCAGGAGCTCTTGTCTCAGTATATCCGAGTCGGACTGATTCATCGTGCACCCGTAAGTAATCAGGGCAACCTTCATCTGAGTTTGCTCCATATAGCCTTTCCTCTGTACTTCACTTCCACTATCCTGTGAATGGGTATCATCGTGTCTCCCAGAACGAACAGGAACTTGTGACCAACGTCCTCTATCTCCCAACCCCACACTGAAGAGTATCCACTCCCCGACACTCTATCTATATAAACTACTTCCACTTCCTCGAAATCAAACCTCGGATCCCACTTCAGCCTGTTCAGCACATCTCTTATCGATTTTTCCTTGAGGTTTTCCTCAAAACCGGTTTTAGAGTCGTTTTTAGAGTCGTTCACTGAAGTTTCTTTTATTTCTCTTTCTTTTTCAGATTTTCCAGACATCTTTCTGAATTTCTGCTTATTTACAAAAAATTTAAATTTCCTCTTCCTTTGCAAGCTCAACGAGCTGTCCCTTCACGTTCAGCTTCAAAGACCTCTTCGCCGCAGCCCTTATAACGAGCCCCTCAAGGCCGAGACTTCTGCTTATGTGCGGAACGGACATCCTGCCAGCCTTTATTTCGTCAACTATTCCGCTAACAATTTTTTCAAACTCGTCATCGGGCATGAAGACTATTTCAAGTATTCTGTTCAGATCCTTCAGGGACACGTAAAAGTTGGCACTGAGGTGTGTGTAGCTGACGTGATACTCTTTTTTAGGCGTTTCTGCCGGTGAAGACGGCATTCTCCACTTCATTTCGAGCATTCCTGCATTCTTCAATATCTTCAACGCCTCTTCCACACCCTCTCCGAATCTCTCTACAAGTTCGTCGAAAGTCAGCCATTCGCTAAGCAGCGTTTCGTAAACGTTTCTGTAGAGGTTTGTTGAGAAGATGTGCAGTATTGGTACGAGTTCCACGACGTCGTTCACAAGTTTCGCTCGTTTAACCATGGCTATCACCTTTCAGAACAACGGGAGAGTAAATTGCTGCGATATTTTTACTTTTCTGTAGTGATTTACATTATCACAGTGTTGCTGTTTAACCGTGCTTGCCAGTACACACAGCTCAAACCCCTAACATTCCGCATGGTACTCCTGTATTGACTTTATCGACATACCCCTCTTCTTTATCGCCTCTATCCCCCTCACAGCGGCTTTAGCACCACTGATTGTCGTTATGTACGGTATTCCGTAATCAACAGCTGCCCTCCTTATCATGTATCCTTCAGTCTTCCCCTTCTTTCCGCTTGGAGTGTTTATTATCAGGTCAATCTGCCTGTTTATTATTGCGTCAAGCACATTTGGCCTTCCCTGACTGATTTTCTTCACAACATCAGCCTCTATTCCGTGTTCTCTCAGAAATCTTGCGGTTCCGTCCGTTGCAACTATCTTAAACCCGAGTTCCTTGAGTTTCTTCGCCACCTCAACGATCTTCTCCCTGTCTGACTTCTTGACACTTATGAAAACAGTCCCCTTCTCAGGCAATCTCATTCCTGCAGCAAGCTCAGCCTTGTAGTAGGCGATACCAAAGTCGTAATCTATGCCCATAACCTCTCCTGTTGACTTCATCTCAGGTCCTAAGGTGGGATCTACTCCGGGAAGTTTTATGAATGGAAAAACTGCCTCCTTAACCGCCACATGCCTCAATTCAAGTCTTTCTCTGACTCCCAACTCTTTCAGTTTTTTGCCGCTCATGAGTTTTGCCGCTATTTTTGCGAGGGGCAGGCCTGTAGCCTTGCTGACAAAGGGTACAGTTCTGCTTGCCCTTGGATTTGCCTCAAGAACGTAAACGACATCATCTTTAACAGCATACTGAATGTTTATCAGCCCCACAACTCCAAGCTCAAGAGCCATTTTTCTCGTGTACTCCACAATCTTCTCAAGAACTTTCCTGCTGAGGTTCTGGGGCGGGAGAACGCAAGCAGAGTCTCCGCTGTGTACTCCAGCCTCCTCTATGTGCTCCATTATTCCCCCTATAACGACGTCCTCCCCATCACACAGAGCGTCAACTTCAACCTCCACAGCATCCTCAAGAAAGCGATCTATGAGAACTGGCTTCTCAGGGCTGACCTCTATTGCTTCCTCCATGTACCTGATAAGAGTTTCCTCGTCGTAAACTATCTCCATCGCCCTTCCGCCAAGCACGTAACTTGGCCTTACAAGCACGGGATATCCTATCTCGCCGGCGATTTTTACTGCCTCTTCAACGCTGAAAGCTATGCCGTTTTCCGGCTGTGGGATTCCAAGTTTCTTACAAAGGGCTGAGAACCTTTCTCTGTCCTCAGCTATGTCTATCGAATCAACAGACGTTCCAAGTATTCTGGCTCCACTGCTTTCAAGCTGTTTGGCTATGTTCAGAGGTGTCTGACCGCCGAACTGGACTATAACTCCCTCGGGCTTTTCGTTTTCGTAAATGTTCATGACATCTTCATGAGTTATTGGCTCGAAGTAAAGCCTGTCAGACGTGTCGTAGTCCGTGGAAACGGTTTCAGGATTGTTGTTCACCATTATCGTTTCGTATCCATCTTCCTTAAGGCTGAAGACAGCATGACAGCAGCAGTAGTCGAATTCTATTCCCTGACCTATTCTGTTTGGGCCTCCTCCAAGGATCATTATCTTCTTTCTCTCACTCCTCCTCGCCTCGTTTTCATCCTCGTACGTGGAGTAGAAGTAAGGAGTCTTCGCCTCAAATTCAGCAGCACAGGTATCTACCATCTTGAAAACAGCCCTTATTCCACCTTTCTTCCTCAGGTTTCTTATTACCTCCTCGTCAACCCCGAATATTTTTGCGAGCTGAACGTCTGAAAAGCCAAGCTTCTTCGCCTTTCTTATAGCTTTCAGAACCTCCTCAAGTTCCTCCTCTCCCACATCTTCCAGTCGGATTTTGCCCGCTATCTCTCTGAGATACCTCTCATACTCAACTATGTTCTTTATCTTCTCTATGAACCACGGATCGATGTGCGTCAGCTCGTAAATCTCCTCAACGCTGATTCCAAGCTCTATGGCTCTTCTTATGTAAAGAACCCTATCAGCATTTGGCGTTCTGAGCATTCTCCTCACACTTTCAGCATCGGAAGTTGCAACGCTCTTCTTCAGTTCAAGTCCGTAAACTCCGGTTTCAAGGCTTCTGAGAGCTTTCT
>Ga0256914_1003581_pt1 | contig 12164 bp, 7 predicted proteins | sample HulkmetaG_FD_191571 | JGI IMG/M metagenome (GOLD analysis project Ga0256914, IMG submission 191571) | Hydrothermal chimney microbial communities from Main Endeavour vent field at the Juan de Fuca Ridge, Pacific Ocean - Hulk | ecosystem: Environmental > Aquatic > Marine > Hydrothermal vents ...
GACCATGGAGATGGCCAGTCCCACCAGAACCACTGTCTGCCATCCCTCCACCCGTTGCCCATTGTCCGGTTCCTGTTCCAGGGCGGCAGGAATAGGTTCCGGAAGCTGCCAGCGCCTGGCCAGATATCCGCCGGCCTCCCGATACCCTGCGCCGACCAGGTTGCTCAGGGTTTCGTCCAAGGAGGCCTCGGTGTCGCTGTTTGTTATCTGGATGGCCCTGGCGGTCTCCCTGGGCAGGCCGTGGGCCATCCACAGCAACCCCAGGTTGTGCAGCAGCCCGGCTGTACGTGCGGTTTGGGCATTTTCGCTGTCCAGGACCAGTTCGGCCAGCCGGGCGGACGTATCGGCCACGGCCAGGGCCCTGGTCCAGTAATACTCCACATCGAACTGGGGGCAGCGCCTGGGATTGAAGGGCGCCGATACAGCCAGGGCGATGGAGGTGGAACGGACCACTCCCATGCCGAGTCTGGCACAGGCATGCTCCAGGGCGGTGATCTTTTTGATCGGAGCAGACCAGGCCGAGTTGGCCAGGGAGATCAGCCGGGCGACGATGGTGGGAAAGTGTTCCAGAATGGCGGCCATCTGACGCCAGTTCAGGGTGTCGTCCGCAAAGGCTGCCAGCAGGGTATGGACAGCAGGCGGCGGCAGCACCGGCAACTGTCTGCTCTGCAGTCTCCTGAATATTCTGTGGCTCTCCGGCATCATGGCAGGCTGTCCCGGGCCGGTCTCCCTCCCTGCCAGTCTTCTTCTGCCAGGTGGTGCAGATCGAACTGCATCAGGTCGGGGATCTCATCGGGCAGGACCGGTTTGCTGAAATAGTATCCCTGGACGATGTCACAGCCAATGCCTTTCAGCACCCAGAGCTGCTCCTCGGTCTCCACACCCTCGGCCACCACGATATGGCCCAGGGCCTGGGCCGCACCGATGATGGAACCAAGAATGATGGACGAGCCGGTGTCCTCGATCATGTCGATGATGAAAAGCCGATCGATTTTCAGGCAGTCGATGGGCAGGTTTTTCAGGGAGGCCAGGGACGAGTAACCTGTACCGAAGTCATCGATGGCGATCTTGACACCCATTTCGCGTAACCGGTTGAAGATGTCGAGATTGTTCTCCAGGTTCTGGACCACGGTCTCGGTGATCTCCAGTTCCAGCATCTCCGGTGCCAGTCCGGTTTCCCGCAGTACCTGGGCCACTGTCTGAAAGAGTTCCCGATCCTGGAAGTGGAGGGGAGAGATGTTCACGGCCACCCGGAAATCGGGCAGTCCCTGCCGCTGCCACGCCATCTTCTGGCTGCAGGCGCTTCTGAGGACCCACTCGCCCAGTGGCTTGATCATTCCGATATGCTCGGCAATGGCGATGAATTCCATGGGCGGCACCAGGCCGAGTTCGGGATGCCGCCAGCGGATCAGGGCCTCCACGCCCACCAGGTGGCCGTTTTGCACGTCCACCTGCGGCTGGTAGTGGAGCTCGAACTGGTTGCGATCAATGGCCTGCCTGAGTTCCTGTTCCATCCAGAGGCGCTGTTCAGCCTGGGCGGTCAGCTCCGGCCTGTAAAAGGCGTACCGGTGCCTGCCAGCCGCCTTGGCCGCATACATGGCGCTGTCCGCCGCTTTGAGCAGGGTCTGCATGTCGGCCCCGTCTTCGGGATAGTGGGCGATGCCGATGCTGCAGCGGGGACGGATCTCCCGACCGTCCAGGACGACCGGCCGGTTCACCTCCCGCAGACAGCGGCTGGCCACGTCGGCGGCAATATACTGGTCACTGACGCTGTCCACCAGGATGCAGAATTCGTCACCGCTGAGACGGGCCACGAAATCCGTCCCCCGCAACACGCCCTGGAGCCTCAGGCCGACGATCTTCAGGAGTTCGTCACCCACATCGTGCCCCAGGCTGTCGTTGACATCCTTGAAGCCGTCCAGGTCGAGATAGACCAGGGCAAAACGCTCTCCCCGCCGCCTGGCCGCCTTGATGGCATCTTCCATATGCTTGTAGAAATAGGCCCGGCTGGCCAGGCCGGTCAGCTTGTCGGTATAGGCCAGTTCATGAATGCGCTGCTGGGTTTTCCGCTGCTGGGTGATATCCTGGACCGTACCCAGGACCACCTGATCCGTATCCGGGGCCAGGCCCATCTCCTGATGGACGATCAGGGAGGCGTGACCGGTGACCAGGAGACGGTATTCAACCGGCTCCAGGGGCCCGCCCTGGATGACACCGGTGATGGTGTCTCTGAGACGGTCCCGGTCCTCCACGGATATCCGGTCGAGATAATCGGTCAGCGAGGCGCATTGGTCCGGCGAGGTCAGGCCCATCATCTCGGCCAGATTGTCGGAGATGGTGAACCGGTCTTGGGCTGCATCCCAGCGCCAGTAGCCAAGACCGGCGATTCGCTGGGCAATGGTCAGCTGTTCCTGGTTTTCCTTCAGCACCCTTGCGTCCCGGCTTGCCCGCAACTGAAAGCGGATCTGCTGGAGAAGGACCGGGTAGTTGACCGGCTTGACGACAAAACCGGAGGCACCGGACTCAAAGGCCCGGTCCACGGAATCTCCGTCATCCAGGCCGGTGACCATCAGTACCTGGGTCAGGTGCAGTTCGTCGAGAGATGTCAGTTCGCTGCAGACGGCAAAGCCGTCCATATCATCCATCAGGGCATCGAGAAGGACCAGTTCAGGGCGGTGCTTTTTCGCCTGTTCCAGGGCCTCGGCCCCACCGGCGGCCTCCACTACCCGGTAGCCGGCCCGGATCAGAACCTGGGCCGTGGTGAAACGGAAGGCCTGGTCGTCGTCCACCAGGAGGATGCACTCCCTGGTCCCGGCCTCCGGGGAATGGTTTTCCGCCGGCAGAGAGCGACCCTTCAACTCATTCCTGAGGGCATCGAATACCGGAGGAATCGCTGACTCGATGGCATTGATCAGTGGTGGGATGGCTGTGACACTGCCCGCCACGGCGGCCTGTTCCAGTTCGATACAGAGTTGTGACAGCGCCATGGCTCCCAGATTGGCGCAACCGGATTTCAGCCTGTGGCTGATCCGGTACAGCTCGTCCAGATCCTGTTTTTCCTGGGCCCGGCGAAGTGCCTGCAGCTCGGCCGGGGTCTGCTCGAGGAAATGAACAACGGCATTGCCGAGTATATCCCGGCCGGTGGTCATGCTGAGCCGCTGGAGCCGTTTCAGGGTGTCGGCATCGAGGATATTCCCGGCCTCCTCGTCGGCCTGGGGTTCATCGGGACGGTCTGCGGTGCTGAACGGGAGAAAGGAGGCCAGGATATCAGAGAGCTGTTTCTGGCTGAACGGTTTGCTGAGATAACCATTCATGCCGATGTCAAGGCACTGTTTTTTGGTGTCTTTCTGAACATCGGCGGTCAGGGCAATGATGGGAACGGCCTCCCGGCCCAGATCCTCTTCCAGGCGGCGTATCTCCTGGCAGGCGGCAAAGCCGTCCATTTCGGGCATGTGGCAGTCCATCAGGATCAGGTCGTAATGGTCTTTTCGCCAGGCATCCAGAACCTGGTAACCGTTTTCCACCACATCCACCTGGCAGCCAAGGGCCATGAGCATACCGATGGCCACGTCTTGGTTGACGAGGTTGTCTTCGGCCAGCAGAACCCGGCCCTGGAAACTCCGTTCCGGCGAGGTCTTCCCGGGCGCGGCAGGCCCTTGACATTCTGGATCTGCCTGCAGGCACTGGAGCAGTTGCTGCTGCCTGACCGGTTTCTGCAGAAATGCATCGATCCCGGCGTGCCGGACTTCCTCGTCTTCAGGATCGAGGGTGGCCGAACTCAGCAGAATCAGGCGGGGGGCGGGAATGTCCTTGTTGGCACGGATTCTGGCGGCAAGCTCCAGACCATGCATGCCGGGCATGTGGAGATCGAGAAGGACGATCCGGAAGGGATCGTGATCCGTGGCCGCCCTGAGAAGCAGGTCCAGGGCCTCCTCTCCATGGGCTGCCGTACTGCATCGCATGCCCCAGGAAAGGATCTGACCGTGGAGAATTTCCCGGTTGACCGCATGGTCGTCCACAATCAGGACCCGTTTGTCCCGGAGGGAGACATCGGCGATCCGGGAAGGCTCTTCCGGAGCCACGGTACGGAGCTGGATGCTGAAACGGAAATGTGCCCCTTCGCCGGGAGTACTCTCCAGGACAATGTCACCGCCCATCATCTCCACCAGTCGTTTGGCGATGGCCAGTCCCAGGCCGGTGCCGCCGAAACGCCGGGTGGTGGAGCCGTCGGCCTGACTGAAGGCGTCAAAGATCTTTTTCTGCTGCTCCGGTCGGATCCCCGGCCCGGTATCGGACACCTCGAAGGTGATGGTTTCCAGGTCGTCCTGGCGTGAGCGAACCCGGACCCATAACCGCACCTCACCCTGTTCGGTGAATTTGACCGCGTTGCCCAGCAGGTTGACCAGAATCTGTCCCAATCTCACCGGATCGCCCCTGACCCACTCAGGCAGGTCTGGCGGCAGGTTCATTATCAGTTCCAGCCCCTTGCTGTGGGCCTGGTTGGCCACCATTTCCATGGTGTCTTCCAGGAGGGCGCGGAGGTTGAAATTTTCCGGGTTGAGTTGCAGTCTGTCGGCTTCGATTTTCGAGAAATCAAGGATGTCGTTGATCACGCCGAGGAGTCTTTCCGCAGACCGGTGGGCAGTGTCGGCGAGCCTGCGGGCCCGTATATCAAGATCACTGTCCAGGAGTAGTTCCGTCATGCCCAGAACGCCGTTCATGGGGGTCCGGATCTCGTGGCTCATGGTGGCCAGAAATTCGCTCTTGGCTCGGCTGGCGGCCTCGGCTGCCTCCCTGGCCTTTTCCGCCGCCTCCATGGCTTCCTGAAGGTTGCGGGTCCGCTCTTTCACTTTTTCCTCCAGTTCATGGCGATAGCCTGCCAGGGCTTGGTCGCGCTCCTGGAGTTGTCCCAGCATGTCGTTGAAGTTGGCGATAATTGTGCCTATTTCGTCATTGTCCCCCGGCTTCAGCCTGAGGCTGAAGTCCTGAGTGTCCGAGACCTGCTGCATGCCGTCCAGCAGTTCACGGATCGGACCGGAGATACGACGGTGGAGCCGGTTCGAGACCAGGAAGACTCCGCCCATGATCAGCAGCCAGAGCACGGAGGTGATGACCAGGTAGGAGCGAATTCGGGCAAACAGCGGTTCCAGGCTCATGTTGACATGGAGCAGTCCCAGGTACTCTCCTTCCAGAAAGACCGGCCGGATGATATCGATACCATTGCTGTGGAGGCGGTAACGGACCGTGCGGGCCTGGGAGGCCTCTGCAAACCATTGGTCCTGTTGAGGGGGTACGCTGGCGGCCTCCTCGTCATTGTCACGCACATAGGCGGCAAATTTTTCACCATCTCCTTGGTAAAGGGTGGCGAAGTTCACCGATGGCTCCGAACGGAGTGATCTGAGGAGTTTATTGCCTGTTTTTTTGTCATCGAAGGTCAGGGCAGCTGTGGAGTTGGTCACCACGAAGTCGGACAGGACCTCGGCCCGTTCCAGGAGAAGTTGGCGGTAACTGAAGAATTCGATACTCAGGAATGCCAGGGAGGTGATCAGAAGGGCCAGCCCGCTGGTCGACAGGATCATCCAGCGGAGTTTTCGGGCAACATTCGGGTTACGGCGTTTTTTCATTTCTTTGTACCCCCGGATCCGTGACCGACGATGGTGGCGAGTTCGAGTAGAGGGGCGGCGATTTTCAACCCCGCCACTGTGGCCTGCTGCAGGTTGATGATAAAACCGATTTTCTGGTCGTGGCGGACGAACTGGATCATGCCGCCCTGATCGGCGAAACGGCGTGAATCACCGATGGTGAGGATGGGGCGGTCGGAAAGTGCCCTGGTGATCGGTTCGATGAAGGCGCGTTTGGAATCGCTGATGATGACCACCTGACAGTTGTCACCGATAGCGTCGGACTGGCTGAAACGGTCGACGACAATGGGTGCACCGTTGACGGTTCGTCCCTGAAGGGCATCCAGGGTTGCACCGAAATCGTCTCTGCCGAGCAGGCAGATGCCGAACTTGCCGTCATTGCGTGTCTCCCTGCCTGCAGGCCAGGTGACGAAACGGGTCAGTTTGAAGATCAGCGCCGCTTTCAGCGTGTATTCCGTGGAGACAGGACCACCGTGTGCCTGAACGGGTGCAAGGAGGGACAGGAGCAGCCAGCATCCGGTTAGCAGGGAGTACAGTCCGGACCTGAGGTCGGACCGGTGGTTGTCAGTGGAAAGGGTCATCCTGCAAGTTCGCTGTTACCGGCATCTTGCGCCTAGAAGTCCAGGTGGAGTTTGAGGTACACGGAACGTTCCAATTCCGGCTGCAGGTGCATGTTCTCGCCGATGAATTCAGGATGGTGGTCATCAAGCAGATTCTGGGCTGCCAGGGAAAGTTCCAGGTCTTTCAGCGGATTCCAGGCAAGGCGGATACTGAGTCCGGTATAGGAGGGAACCGAGTTTTTCCAGTAGTAGCTGCTTCTGTCCAGCCCGTCCACGTGATAGATCCAGGTGTCGAGGTGCACCCGGTTTCCCAGGTCCATCATGGAACGGAGTGAGTACTGGTGTCTGGGGCTCGAACCGGAAGCCACCAGGTCTGAGCCCGTGCAGTCCCCGCTATCGTCGTCCAGCCTGGAGGTGATCTCGAGATAACTGTAGTTGGCCTGCAGCCGCCACCATTCCAAGGGCCGCCAGTCCACGCTGATTTCCAGCCCATGACTGTCTGCCGAGAGTTTGTTGGCAAAGAGCGTGTCCGAGACGATCTGTGACGGGTTTATCTGTTCGAACGTCTGTAAATTGTTATAGATATTGTAAAACAGGGCAATGTCCAGGGAGAGGTTTTCTCTGGGCTGCGTTCGGTAGCCCAACTCGTAGGCCAGCATCTCCTCGGAACGAAACTGATCACTGCCGTAGACATGGAGCACCGCAGGTCCGTAGGGTTCAGGTAAGGGCACGATCTGGGTGATGATCTTGGCAGAGGCCTCCATCCGGGACGGCGTCCGTACCGCCCGCGAGATCGATCCCCACAGAGTGGAGCGGTCGTCGAGCAGCCAGACCAGACGACCGCTGGGTTGCACCTCGGCCCCGGTATAATCGTTGTGTTCGAATTTGGAGCCGATGGTCAACCGCAATGTGTTGTCGATCAGCTCTATTTCGTCCTGAACAAAGGCGCTGAACAGGTCAGTCGAGAGGATCTCTGGCAGAAAGGCGACCATGAAGGTGTTGGCAAAATCATCTCTGATGTGTCGATAGCCGAGTCCCCAGATGATTTCATGATCGTCCAGGGGGCGGAACTGGTGCTGCAGGTCCAGGTCGACGGTATCGTGTTCCTGGGTGAGAAAGATTTCCTGTCGCCGGGTATGATCGTAATAGAATTGCAGGGTGGCACTGGTAGTGGCCGAGAGCTGCCTGTGCCACTTTCCCAGCAGGTTCCAGCCGCTGGATACGAAGCTGTCCGGACGTGCCGGCGCCAGGTAATCCGGGGCATAGATTTGGTTGGCCGGTTGGGTAGGATCCTTCCAGATGTTGATCCGCTGGTTTTCGTTGTTGTGGTAGGCATCACCCTGCAGGCTCCAGGTATTCGACCTTCCCTGGCGGCCATCCAACCGAAATCCTCCCCGGAGCGATTCCCATTGGTCACCCGCGTCTCCATCCAACTCGGCGATATACGAACTGTCCCGGCTGTTGTACTTCAGATATCCTCGGCCCATGACATGTTCCCCGAGTGCAGCACCGTAACGCAGGGACATGAATCCTTTTTCTTCGTTGCCCACCCCTGCGGTCAGCAGGCCGCCCCGGGTGGCAGAGGCCTCCCTGGTGATAATATTGATGACCCCATTCACCGCGTTGGCTCCCCAGACCGTGGCTCCGGGCCCCCGAATCACCTCGATCCGTTCGATGTCCTCCAAGAGCGTGTCCTGGGCATCCCAATAGACACCGGAAAAAGAGGGACTGTAAACGGTGCGGCCGTCGATCATCACCAGCAGCTTGTTGGTGAACTGGCTGTTGAAACCGCGACTGGCGATGGCCCACTTGTTGGCATCGATACGGGCCACCTGGATACCCGGAGCCATGCGCAGCGCCTCGGGAATGGACGTCACCCCGGAGCGATGGATGTCCTCCCGGGTAATGACAAAGACCGCCGATGCCACTTCATTGAGTTGCTGTTTCTTTTTCGCGACCGAAGTGACCTGGATGGAGAGAAGATCTTCCAGGGGAAGGTCCAGGTAGTCATCCAGGGAGCCCCCTGATCCAAAGGCAGACCGAACAGCACCTGAACCAGCGACCAGGAAGGTGAAAATGAGAATGGACCAGAGACAACGGCTACCGTTTCCGTACATGATATCCATCCGGATTGAAGTGATGTCCATTGCGGCCGAAACTCAGGCGGCGAAATTTTCTCCATCAGTACTGATTATCGGCAAACAGGGGAGTATTGTCAAATTCCGCGATCAGGCCCCAGGGGGAAACCGTTGCCCTGGATGGACCTGTTGACCCGTTCCGTCATGCCTGGTACAACTGCGGCCAGCAGTGAATGGTTGGCAGAAGAGAAAGGATGTTGGAGAGATCCGGAAAGAAACGCGTAGGGTTCGGTGCCATGGGACTGCTGATTCTGGGCGTGCTGTTTGCCTGGTTGCTCAGCAGGGGCGATGCCGGCCTGGCTTACAACTGGCAGTGGTACCGGGTTGGCCGTTATATCCTTGGTGTGGAGGGTGGCCGTATCGTCTTCGGGCCGCTGATGCAGGGGCTGGCGGTGACTCTGAAAATCACCGCCTGCAGCCTGCTCCTTGCCGCCCTGTTCGGTCTGGTGACCGCTCTGCTTCGTCTTTCCTCTTCTCCGGTGGGTCGGCTGCTCGCCTTCCTCTATCTGGAGTTGATCAGAAATACTCCTCTTCTGGTGCAGATTTTTTTTCTTTATTTCGTCCTGGCGCCTGTCTTTTCCCTGAACCGTTTTACGGCGGCCGTCCTTGCTCTGAGCCTTTTTGAAGGGGCCTATGCATCGGAGATTATCCGGGCCGGGATCTGCTCCATCGAGCGCGGCCAGTGGGAGGCCGCCTACAGCCTGGGCCTGAGCCGTCTGCATACATACCGGGCTGTGATCCTGCCCCAGGCGATACGCCGGATTATGCCGCCGCTGACCGGGCAAGCTGTCTCCCTGGTCAAGGACTCGGCTCTGGTTTCCACCATAGCCGTGTACGACCTGACCATGCAGGGACGGACCATCATCGCTGAGACCTTTCTCACGTTCGAGATCTGGTTCACCGTTGCAGGGATCTATCTTCTCATCAATCTCAGCCTGTCGGGATTTTCTGGTTATCTTGCCAGAAAATTGGCTTGTTCAGGATGGCACCATGGCGGATAGATCCACAGCTCCCATTATTCTCATCGATCGGATCAGCAAGACCTTTCCTGGGCCGGTGGTGGCCCTGGATGATTTCTCCTTACAGGTATGCCGGGGTGAGGTAGTGGTCATCGTTGGCCCCTCCGGTTCTGGCAAGTCGACTCTGCTACGCTGTCTAAACGGCCTGGAGTCCATCGATTCTGGACAGATTGTGATCGACTCCATTCCACTGGATGACCGGTCGGCAAACCGCCTGCGGATCCGCCGTCAGGTGGGTATGGTCTTCCAGTCCTTCAATCTATTCCCCCATCTCAGGGTGCGGGAGAATATCGATCTGGCCCAGCGGCTGGTCCGCCGCCGGAGCCGGGAAGATGCTGCCAAGCGCAGCCGCAGTCTTCTGGCCAGGGTTGGTCTGGCAGACAAGGAGAAGGCTTTTCCGGCAGAACTCAGCGGCGGTCAGCAGCAGCGGGTAGCCATTGCTCGGGCGTTGGCCCTGGACCCGAAGATCATGCTCTTCGACGAGGCCACCAGTGCCCTGGACCCGGAAATGATTGGCGAGGTGCTGTCGGTCATGCAGAAACTGGCTGAAGATGGTATGACCATGCTGGTGGTCACCCATGAGATGGGATTTGCCCGGAAGGTCAGTAACCGGATCGTGTTCATGGAACACGGCCGGATCGTGGAGGAGGACGAGACCGGACGGTTCTTTCGGTCTCCACGTCAGGCCAGGACCCGAACCTTTCTCGATCAGATTTTATGAATTGTAAATAGCAGAAGGAGGAACCTATGAACCGAATCGGCAACTTCGGTGTCAATCTTGCTCTTCTTGTTCTTGTCTGCAGCTTGCTTGTCCCCATGTCGACCGCTGCGGGGGACCTGGCAGCAAAGCTTGCTGCAGAGAGCACTGTGGAACAGATTATTCGCCGCGGTACTATCCGGGTGGGCATGGATATCTTCGTGCCCTGGGCCATGAAGGACAAGAAGGGCGAACTGATCGGTTTCGAGATCGATGTGGCCAGACAGCTTGCCAAAGATATGGGCGTCAAGGTGGAATTCGTGCCCACCAAGTGGTCAGGGATTATTCCTGCTCTGATTGCCGGCAAGTTCGATGTCATCATCGGCGGCATGACCGTCACTCCGCAACGGAATCTGAAAATAAATTTTTCCAATCCCTACTATTATTCAACCCAGGGCCTGCTGGCCAACAAGAAGCTCTGTCAAGGATTCAGCCTGCGTGATTTCGATAGCCCTGGGGTGACCCTGGCAGCCCGGCTTGGCTCCACTGCTGCCTTGGCGGCAAAAAAGAACTTTCCACGGGCCACATTGCGTCTCTTTGACGACGAGCCGGCTGCAGTGCAAGAAGTCCGCAACGGCCGGGTTCATGGTCTGGTCGCCTCCCAGCCTCTGCCGGCACATATGGCCGCCGATGCCCCGGATCTGCTGCGCGCCTACAACGAGGAGCTGATGAAGGAGCCCATCTGTTTTGGCATCCGCAAGGGCGATGTGGATACGCTCAACTATTTCAACAACTGGATCGAAATTGTCCGCAGCAAAGGGTGGATCGATGACCGGTACAGATACTGGTTCCTTTCCAGGGAGTGGAAGGATCGGGTGCAGTAGGGACGGATCTCATCAGGGTCATGTGGGAGGCGAGACGTAGATTCGGGCCGCTCGACGCCCTGCTGCTCGTCATGGTCGCTGCCTTTCTGGTCCTGGTCCTGTACCGGGTCACTATGGGTCTTCAGTATACCTGGAACTGGCGCCTGATTCCCCAGTTTCTTGTTCGGTTTGATGCTGGGCAGGAACGGTGGGTGGCCAATTATCTCCTCCAGGGCCTGTTCACCACCATCCGTCTTAGCTGCTGGGCCGGTGTGTTTGCCTTGCTGTTGGGTCTGATCATGGCTCTGGCCAGGATTTCTCCAGATTTTTTCTGCCAGTCCATAGCCAGGATATATGTGGCCACGATCAGGAACCTGCCACCGCTGATCATTCTCTTTATCGTCTATTTTTTCCTGGCCGATCAGGTTCCGGTCTTCCGGTTCGCGGACCGGTTGGCGGTCAGTGCCGGTCCTGCCGGCCAGCGGCTCGTCACTCTCCTGATGGCCCGTCCCGGTGAGTTGTCACCGTTTCTGGCAGCCACGCTCAGTCTTGCTGTTTTCGAAGGCGCCTATATGACCGAGATCATCCGCAGCTCCATCGAGGCCGTACCCAGGGAGCAGTGGGAGGCCGCTCATGCTCTGGGGATGACCCGCAGCCAGTGTCTGCGCCACATCATCCTGCCCCAGGCCCTGCCTCAGATCCTGCCCCCTCTCGCCGGCCAGTCGGTCTCCTTGATCAAGGACTCGGCCATTGTATCCATTATTTCAGTGCAGGAACTCTCTTACCAAGGCACCCAGCTCATGGCATCCACCTACCTCACCATCGAGGTCTGGATCACTGTCAGCATGCTATATCTTGCCCTGACCCTGCCGACCTCGTTTCTTGTCCGGCGGCTCGAGGCCAGATTTTCCTGACAGGCTGGAACAGGCAGAGTGCAAAAGAATGTTACCAAACAGGGATCGAACAATGCGGAGGATAAACTTTCTGTTCCGGTACAGCTTTGAAATGCTGCTGGCCTGGCTGCTTTCGTACCTGCTGGCCAGCCCCTTTCTGGAAACCATGCCCCATGCCAGCCTGATGATGAACATCATTCTCACCCTGGCCCTGGCCTCTTCCATCATCACGGTGACCCGCAAAAGCCGCCTGTTCGGTTTCGCCATCTTCCTCCTGGTCTGGACCGTTATCCTGCTCTGGATCGATCTGTTCGATTTTTTCTCCTTTTCCGGCCAGCTGGCCTCGCTGACC
>Ga0256914_1003582_pt1 | contig 12163 bp, 11 predicted proteins | sample HulkmetaG_FD_191571 | JGI IMG/M metagenome (GOLD analysis project Ga0256914, IMG submission 191571) | Hydrothermal chimney microbial communities from Main Endeavour vent field at the Juan de Fuca Ridge, Pacific Ocean - Hulk | ecosystem: Environmental > Aquatic > Marine > Hydrothermal vents ...
GGGCCTTGTTGGCGGTCACCACGTGTTTACCGGCGGAGACGGCATCGAGCAGAAAGGTGCGGGCCGGTTCGATGCCGCCGATGAGTTCGACCACGATGTCGATATCCGGATCATTGATGATCGTGGCCGCATCCGTGGTCAACTGCGTGGCGGCGAACCTGCCGGGCAGGCTGTCCACGACGATATCGGCAACCCGGGCCAGTCGCAGGGTGATGCCCGAGCGTTTTTCCAGTCTCTGCTGTTGATTCAGCAGCGTTTCGGCCAGTCCACGGCCAACGGTTCCGAATCCGATGAGGCCAACCTGTATTTCCCGCATGTTCTGTTCCGTATCCTGCATGAGTGGATGGTGTAATTGGTCACAGGTGCTGCAGATTTGTACGCTCTCTCCCGGCCGCTACAGCCCCACGATACAGACCGGGAGAGAGCGTGTAAAGATGCGGTGCCCGTGATCACTTACGTGGATGGATGAGAGTGAAAAACATACCTGCTTTGGTGGTTTCTGTCAAAACTTTGCAGGGAAATTTTCATAGCTAAAATCTTTATTCTGCGGTATATTTGTCTGCTTAATGAAGGGCGATTCAGTAGGTTTTGCCCGAAATTTCATTGGATACAGGGCATTGCGCCGGCTATCCGTTTCACATTTACAACAGGGAGAACAGAGCATGAATATTTTGATTTTCGGCCCCAACGGCAGCGGCAAGGGAACCCAGGGCGCAATTCTTAAGGATAAATACAATGTACCGCATATCGAATCCGGTGCCATTTTCAGAAAGCATATCGGCGGCGGCACCGAACTGGGCAAAAAGGCCAAGGAATACATCGAACGCGGCGACCTTGTTCCCGACGACATCACCATCCCCATGGTCCTGGAGACCCTGCAGGAGGCCGAGGACGGCTGGATTCTGGACGGTTTTCCCCGCAGCAGGGTACAGGCTGAGGAACTGGACAAGGCGCTGAAGGCGGCCGGACTGAAACTTGACTATGTGGTGGAGATCGTTCTTGACCGGCAGGTGGCCAAGGACCGGATCATGGGCCGCAGGCTCTGCGCCAACGACAACAACCACCCCAACCATATCGCCTTCGAGGCCATCAAACCGGTGGAAAAGGACGGCAAGCTGGTCTGCCGCGTCTGCGGCGGCGAGCTTTCCACCCGTGCCGACGATCAGGACGAAGAGGCGGTGGACAAGCGCCACAACATCTACTACGACGAAGAGACCGGCACCATGGCCGCGGTCAACTACTTCAAGAATCTTGGCACCGTTAAGGTGATTTCCGTGGATGGATCGCCCTCCATCAAGGAGGTGACCGCTTCCATCATGAAGGAACTTGACTGATTTTCAGCCCTCCGCCCCGGCGGATGTTTGAAGAAAAAACGTTTCCGTGGTACGACGGAAACGTTTTTTTATTGCCGGGTCGGCATGAAACCAATGAGATACATTATAGCGCCAGGTTACGAGCCTTGCGAGGGGTTGCGACGGTTGGTGCCCGGCAAGTCGCCGACCCGGTGGAACCCCGGTTTTCAATCCTTCATTCACAGTCATGCTGGAGAAAGCAATGTCAACATCCAAAGCCGCCGGTGGCCGGGGGGTGGGCAAGGTCTATCTCGTCGGCGCCGGTCCCGGAGATCCGGGACTTATCACCCTGCGAGGCACCTTTCTGCTGAAGCGGGCCGAGGTGGTGGTCTACGATTATCTGGCCAACCGCAAACTGCTGCAACACGCCCCGGCCGGGGCACTCTTCATCTACGCGGGGAAAAAGGGCGGCGGCCTGCACGCCTTTACCCAGGAGCAGATCAACGCTCTTCTGGTGCGACATGCCCTGGAGGGCAAGCGGGTGGTCCGGCTCAAGGGGGGGGATCCCTTTATTTTCGGCCGCGGCGCCGAGGAGATCGAGGAGCTGGTCCGTCACGGAGTACCCTTTGAGGTGGTGCCGGGGGTTACCTCGGCCACGGCGGCGGCCACCTATGCCGGTATACCCATCACCCACCGCGGCTATACCTCCTCGGTTGCCTTTGTTACCGGTCATGAGGATCCCACCAAGGAAAAATCGGATATCGACTGGGAAAAGCTGGCCACCGGTGTGGGCACCATCGTCGTCTATATGGGTATCAAGAATCTGCCGGTCATCACCCGTAAACTTATGGAACACGGTCGCAGTCCCCGGACCCCGGCGGCGGTGGTGCGCTGGGCTTCGACCCCCCATCAGCATTCGGTGCAGGGGACCCTGGAAAACATCACCGATATTGTCCACCGGGCCGGTATCCGGCCGCCGGCGCTGGTCATTGTCGGCGAGGTGGTCGGTCTGCGCAACACCATTGACTGGTTTGAAAAAAGACCGTTATTCGGACGACGGATCGTCGTCACCCGCACCCGTGAACAGGCAAGCGAGCTGGTGGCGGCCCTCGAGGAGCAGGGAGCCGAGTGTCTTGAACACTCCACCATCAACATTGAACCGGTGGATGATTACCGGGTGCTCGACGAGGCCCTGCAGCACATCGACAGCTACCGCTGGCTGCTGTTCACCAGTCTGAACGCGGTGCGCTACTTTTTCAGTCGGCTGGAAAAACAGGGCATGGACACCCGGGACCTCAAGGGACCGCGCATCGGCGCGGTGGGAAAGACAACGGCGGAATCCCTGCTGCGCCATGGTATCCGCGTCGATCTGCTGCCTGAGAAATTCACCGGTGAGGGCCTGGCCGCAAGCCTGATCGCCACCGATGATCATCCCGGTCCGGTGTTGATTCCCCGGGCGCTGCAGGCGCGCGAGGTGCTGCCGAATCTGCTGGAGGCAGCCGGCTACAAGGTGACGATCGCCCCGGTCTACCGCAATGTCCCGCCGGTTTCGGAGGCCGGGGGCCGGGATGTTCTGCGCCGGGAACTGGCGGCAAAGAAGATCGATATGGTAACCTTTACATCCTCATCCACGGTGACCAATTTTCTCAGGTTGGTTGATGCTGAAAACCAGGATGATCTCCATGCCCTGATGCAGGGGACCCATATCGCCGCCATCGGCCCCATAACCGCAAAAACAGTCAGAAACCATGGTTTGTCCGTCGATGTCCAGCCCAGGAAGTATACCATCGCCGAGATGGTCCGCTCCATTGTCGACTTTTACCGGGAAGGGGGAGACCGAAGCCCCTGAAAGGTTCCCGCCGGCCGCGCCCTGCTGTCGCGAGCGGCAGGCAACGGGTGTCGCCGATTTTACCACACCCGAAAACCAGGAGCATCCCGTTGAAAAGGAGGAGAACAACATCCTCTGCCGTCGCTGCGATCATCCCATCACCCGACAGGCGGACTTGATTGCCGTTGACGGCTCCCGGGAGCATACCTTTTTTAACCCGGCAGGCATTGTTTTTGAAATACGCTGTTTCAGCCGGGCGCCGGGATGTCGGCTGGAAGGGGCGCCCAGCTCCGACTTTACCTGGTTTGCCGGATACCGTTGGCAGCTTGCCCTCTGTCTTTCCTGCCTGACCCACCTGGGATGGTACTTCTCCGGGGCGGATGCGGCGGGATTTTTCGGCCTGATCCGCAATCGGTTGTATGAACCGTGAAGGGGCGGGACGGGAATCGGTCCGCCGCTACAGGGGAAGGGCGCCTGCCCGCCGGATGGCGTTATGGGCCGCCTGGGAGGTGACGAAGGAAACGAACTTGTCGATGTTGCCGTTTCTGTTCTTTTCCTTGAAGATCAGCGCCAGGGTACCCACGTAGTCGTAATCAGCAGCGGTTGGATTCTTGCCGTTGATGGTGAGAATATTGACGTCGTAGTTTCTGGCATTGGCATAGGTGCCGAAGGCGATGGTGTTTTCCTTGCGTTCCGCCAGTTCACAGGTGATGGGATCGGAAAAGGTTGTCTTGGATTTTTCCGTGAGGGAGATGCCGGCAAAGCCCGGAAATGATTTCAACAGAACCTCCAGGGAACTGTCACCATCCTCGCGCCTGATCACCCGGATCTTGGCGTCCCGGCCGCCCACCTGCTTCCAGTTGGTGATCTTGCCGCAGTAGATGTCACAGACCTGCTGGGTGGTCAGTCCCTTTATGCCGACGTTTTTGTTGACAAAAAAGACAATAGGATTCTTGGCATAGGGAAGATAGGTGAGCTGGTAGGCCCGTTCCCTGTCATTGATCTCCCTGGCCACCCGACCCAGGGGATTTTTGTCGTTACCCACCGCCTTGATGCCGCCACCGGAGCCGATGCTCTCCGGGACCGTGATTGTCACCTCCGGGTGGATGGTACTGAATGCCCTGCCCACTGATTTGAGTACTGCCGAGCCGCTGCCGGTTCCGACAATGGTGATCGTATCGGCCAGCAGCATGTTGCCCCAGAAAAAGGCGGCCAGGGTAACCATTGTCATGAGAAATCGTCTCTTCATTTTTCGTCTCCTTTGGTAGGCGATCATGGACGCACCAGATTTGCTTAGATCTCTTTCGGCCGCTATATTGCCGTTTGATTTTCCATTACTTTATCGGTTAGAAACCGTTTTTTCATCAGTTAGAAGTCCTGCTGCAGGCTGTTTGCGCAGCCGGAGCGGAAAAGATACCGGTTCCCGGAAAGGTCCGTTTGGAAGATGAGTTGCTGAGGCGGCTTAAAAGAATTGACAAAGATCGGCGGGTTGTTATAATATCGTAAGTTGGCGATATGTGAATAAGCAAATTAATCGCATGAAATCTTTTATCAGGATCATGAAGGCGCTCTCCGATCCCAACCGGGTGAGGGTGCTCAAGCTGCTGCAGGAAGGGGAACTCTGTGTCTGCGAGATTCAGAAGGTGCTGGGCCTGGCCCAGTCCACGGTCTCCAGGCATATGAAGCTTCTGGAAGACAGCGGCCTGGTTGATCGCCGCCGGCAGGGAAGCTGGATACTCTACAGCCTGGCCGTGGAGAGCGACAACCGCCATGTGCCCACCATGCTGGCCGCCCTGCGGCAATGGCTTGAGGATGATGCCGAACTGGAGCGCATGCGCCGGGCCCTGCCCGGCGCCGCCGTGCTGCGTTCCTGTCGCCGCCGTTCCTGATCCCAATCCGGAAAGGAGAATCCATGGAACCCATTCAACCACTCGGCTGCGGCTGTCAGGGACAGGAGGGAAAAGACTCCCGGCCGCCCATGGGCCGGTTCGCCTTTATCCTCCCGGCTGCTCTGCTGCTCTGGTATCCGCTCTACCGGCAGCTGGGGCCCTTTGCGGATTTCGTTGCCTATTCGCTGCTGGGGCTCGGCAGGGGTACGCACAGCGGCGAGGCGATGCGTTTTTTTGCCTACGATGCCCCCAAGGTGATGCTGCTGCTCACCCTGGTGGTCTTTGTCATCGGCATTATCCGTTCCTTTTTCACCCAGGAACGGACCCGGAAATATCTCGCCGGCCGGCGGGAGACCCTGGGCAATGTGATGGCCGCGCTGCTGGGCATCGTTACCCCCTTCTGCTCATGCTCGGCGGTACCGCTGTTTCTGGGATTTGTCCAGGCAGGCGTCCCCCTGGGGGTGACCTTTTCCTTTCTCATTGCCGCCCCCATGGTCAACGAGGTGGCCCTGGTGCTGCTGTACGGTCTGCTCGGATGGCGTGTCGCCGCCCTCTACCTGGTCACCGGTCTGCTCATCGCCATGGTCGCAGGCTGGATCATCGGCCGCATGCACCTGGAGGGCTGGATCGAGGATTGGGTGCGGGAGCTCAGGAGGTGTGAAGCGCTGGTCATTGAGGAGAAACCGGACTGGCGGGCCCGCCTGATGCGGGGTTGGGAGGCGGTGCGTGATATCGTCGGCAAGGTGTGGATCTACGTCATCGCCGGTATCGGCGTCGGCGCCCTCATCCACGGCTATGTTCCCGAGAGCTTCATGGCCGCCGTCATGGGACGGGATGCCTGGTGGTCGGTTCCCGCCGCCGTGCTGGTGGGCATTCCCATGTACTCCAATGCCGCCGGTATCGTTCCCGTTGTCGAGGCCCTGCTGGGCAAGGGGGCGGCCCTGGGAACGGTGCTGGCCTTTATGATGAGTGTGATCGCCCTGTCCCTGCCGGAGATGGTTATCCTCCGCAAGGTGCTCAAGCCCCGGCTCATCGCCCTTTTCATCACCGTGGTGGGCGCCGGGATACTCTGTACCGGATACCTCTTCAATGCCGTGATCCACCTTTAAGGTGCGGCTGTTTTCCCGGGGCGTTGCGGTTACAACTCCAGGCGTCGGTTCCGCAGGTGGACGATCAGGATGGATTCCAGCTGCGTCTGAGCCCGAAGCAGTCGGCCACTGCTCCGTTCCAGGCCGGTCATGGCAGCTGCCGGGTTGTGCCGGTGGATTTTGCGGCAGTTGTAGTTGAGGCAGAACATCGGCTTGAGCAAAAGAGTGCATCCCCTCTTTCCGAGGAAATAGCATTCGAAACCGTCGTTGCGCCGGAACTCGACCACACATCCCAGCAGCAGATTCATGGTCAGTAACAGGGCGTCGCTGTTATCGGCCATCTCGATGGAACAGCAACCGCCCCGGTCCTCGCCGCCGCAAACGGCGCAGAGGCTATCCATGTTCATGTTCCGCATCCGATTACCCAGTTGCTCCGCCAGCACGATCAGACGCTCCAGCAATTCGGGAACCCCGGGTAGCCGCTGCAGCGTGGCGCCGTAGAGGGCGTTGATACTGCGTGCCAGCCGCAGCTTGTCCTCCACGCTGCCCTCGTAGAAGCGGAGCGGGTTGTCTTGTCTGATCGATTCCACTTCTCCCCGTATCATGGCGCCTTCTCCTGTGCCCGTTTCATGAACTCCCGCCACACCGGCGCCGCGGCCCGACCACCGGTTTCCCCCTTTCCCAGGGATTTGCCGCGGTCGTGTCCGAACCAGACCCCGGTGGTGAGCCGGTCGTTGTAGCCGATGAACCAGGCATCGACGTTGTTATCGGAAGTACCTGTCTTCCCGGCTGATTTTCCGGCAAGTCCCCGGGCCGCCCTGCCCGTGCCTTTTGAGATGACCTCCCGGAGCAGGAAATCGAGCCGGCGGACAACCGCGGCGGGCAGCACCCGCACGGGTCCGGGAGTGTCGAGGTGCACGGGTTTTCCCCCGGCATCCCGGATGGCGGTGATAAAACGGGGGGCACGGTAGAGGCCGCCCCCGGCAAAGGCGTTGTAGGCGCCGGTCATTTCCAGCAGGGAGATATCCGAGGTTCCCAGGGCCAACCCCAGTTCCCGGGTTAGCGGAGCTGTGATGCCGAGTCGGCGGGCAAGGTTGATGACCGGGGCAAAACCGGTGCGCTTGAGCAGCTTGATGGCGACGATATTGCGGGAATAGATGAGGCCGTCTGCCAGGGTGGTGGGGCCGTAATAGGTGTTGTCGAAGTTTCGCGGTCGCCAGAGACGGCCGTTGGGTCCGGGGAGGATGAGAGGCTCGTCGTCGATGATGGTCTCCGGAGTCAACCCGGCCGCAAAGGCCGCGGCATAGATGATGGGTTTGAACACCGAGCCGGGCCGCCGACGCGCCTGCACGGCCCGGTTGTACTGACTGCTGGTGAAATCGGTACCACCGATGAGGGCCCGTATCTCGCCTGTGGCGATATCCATGGCCGCCAGGGCGCCCTGGGGCGGTTTGCCGGTGCGCTCCCCGGCTGAACGCCGTTCATGGATAGCGGCAACCCCGTTTCTGATCGCCCGGTTCGCCGCCTGTTGCAGGGTGCTGTCCAGACCGGTGCTCACCGTGAGGCCCAGTCTCAGGAGCTGCCGGGAGCCGAATTTTTTTTCCAGGCGATAGCGCACCGGGCGGGTGAAATATCCCATTTCCGGCGGGATCTCAGGGGGGCTGACCAGACGAATGGCGGCGTGATAGGCGCGGCGGGCCGTTTCCGGGGTGATGAACTCCTCGTCCACCATCCGGTTGAGTACATAGCGCTGTCTGCTCCGTGCCCGTTTGAAATGGGTGGTGGGGGAATAACGGCTTGGTGCCTGGGGCAGACCGGCAAGTAGGGAAATCTCGGAGAGAGTGAGCTGGGAGGCGTGTTTACGGAAGTACTCCCGGGCCGCGGCCTCCACACCGTAGGCGCCCCGGCCGAAATAGATCTGGTTGAGGTAGATGTAGAGAATTTCTTCCTTGGTCAGAAGTTTTTCCAGCCGGTATGCCAGGATCGCCTCCTTGAATTTCCGGAAATAGGTCTTTTTTCCGGAGAGCAGCAGGGCCTTGGTCACCTGCTGGGTGATGGTGGAGCCGCCCTGGCTGCGGCTGCGGCTGCGAAGATTGTTGATGAAGGCCCGCAATATGGAGTGGAAGTCCAGGCCGCCATGTTCGAAGAAACGGGCGTCTTCGGCCGCCACAAAGGCCAGGGGCAGCAGTTCCGGCATGGATGCAAGTCCTGTGATGTACCGGTTTTCCTGGAAAATGCGGTCGATCACCTTTCCGTGACGGTCCAGCACCGTGGTGGTCAGCAACGGTTTGAAATCCGCGGCTGAACGGATGTCCGGGATTCCCAGGGAGAGAAACCAGATCAGGCAGCCGGCGATGATCACCGTACTCAGTCCGCCGACCCCCAGCAAGAAGGTGACCATATGTGTATGCGAATAGGTTGTTTTCGACCTGGTCGCCGCGGATTTTTTAGTGGTTTTTCTGGACACCGGCAGCAGGGATTTTACGGGATTGAAAAAAAGGTACACGTGATCAGCCACACCCTTTATAGTATATTCGCCGTTCAAGTAAACTCTGAAGTTTATTTCCGGAAAATCAGACTCCCGCTGGAGTGACCATGTCCGTTATCCGTATTCTTTCCGAACATATCGCCAACCAGATCGCGGCAGGCGAAGTGGTCGAGAGACCGGCATCGGTGCTGAAGGAACTGGTGGAGAACAGCCTCGATGCCGGGGCCACCACCATTTCCGTTGATATCGAGGGCGGTGGTGTCCGTCTTATTCGCGTATGCGATAACGGCTCCGGCATGGATGAGGACGATGTGCTGCTCTGTATCGAACGCCATGCCACCAGCAAGCTGCACCGGGAAGAGGATTTAGGCGCCATCGCCACCCTGGGTTTCCGGGGCGAGGCCCTGCCCTCCATTGGTTCGGTCTCCCATATGACCATTCTTTCCCGGCCGCGCCGCGCCTCTCTCGGCACCCGGGCCGAGGTCAGGTACGGCCGTCTGACCAGGATTCACGCAACCGGATGCGCCTCGGGAACCACTGTCGAGATCCGTCGTCTTTTCGGCAATGTCCCGGCCCGCCGGAAATTTCTCAAGACCCGGCGAACCGAGATCCATCACCTGGAGGAGGCATTTCGTCACCAGGCCCTGGCCAATCCGCAGGTGGAGATGAGACTGGCTATCGACGGTCGCCCTGTTTTTCATTTTTCCGCTGCAGACACATTGGAGGAACGCTTCCGGCAGATCTACCGGATCGGCGAGGCGTTGATAGAGCTTGAGACGACAGCGGCGGAGGGGAACGGGGTGGCTGTCAGGGGTTTTCTCCTGCCTCCGGACTCCGGCGCGGCCGCCGCCGGCCGCCTGCGTTTTCTGGTCAACAAGCGTCCGGTGCGCAATCCAATGATGCTGCACGCGGTCCGGGAGGGGATGCACTCCTTTCTGATGAAGGGAAGGCAGCCGCATGGTGCCCTGCTGGTGACCCTCCCCGGTGACCAGGTGGACGTCAATGTTCACCCGGCAAAGCTGGAGATGAAATTCCGTCAACCCCGCATCGTTCACGGGGCCATTGTTCAGGCGGTCCGCAGGGGTATGAGCGCCCACCAGCAGCGACTGCGCCGGGAGATTTTCACAGAGGCTTTTCCCCGTCTCCGGGAAGAGGAGCGCGGCGATGGCTCCGGAAAAGATATCGCCTCCTGCCGGGTGTGCGAGCCTGTGCCCCGGAGGCTGCCGCAGGATGCCGGGGAAGCCGGGTTGAAGGAAAAGCGGGAGGAATCTTCGACCGTTTCCATCCCTGCCGCCGGAGATGGTGGAAAACCGGCGGCACCGGTTGCGGAGTCGCTCTCCTTTTCCGATCTGAGGCTCATGGGTTCCTGTTTTGATCTCTATCTCTTTTTCGAGGGAGGTGACAGGCTTGTGGTTATTGATCAGCATGCCGCCCACGAACGGATTCTCTACGAACAGCTGCGGTCAGGCTGGCTTGCGGGCGCCATCTCTTCGCAGATTTTGCTCTTTCCGGCAACCGTTGAACTCACGGCCCCGGAAATTGATTTGGTACGACAGCATGGCGAGACTATCGCCGCCCTTGGCTTTACCGTGGAACACTTCGGTGGAGAAACCTACGTGGTCAAGGCGGTTCCGGCCCTGCTGGGCCATCTGGATGGGGCGCAGCTGCTGAGGGAACTGCTGGACGGTCTGAAGACGGGAGACGACCGGAGCCGCGAGGGGTTGACCCGCCTCATTGATGATCGTCTTGCCTCCATGGCCTGCAAGGCCGCTGTCAAGTCCGGTAACCGTCTGCAGCCCGAGGAGATGATCGATCTGCTGGAGCAGATGCGACGGAGCAGCTCGTTTTCCCACTGTCCCCACGGACGTCCCGTATGCAAGGTTTTTTCCCGGGAAGAGTTGAAAAAATGGTTCCACCGGACCTGAAAAACGGGGTGGAACAACGTGATTTAAAAATGATTTGTCCAATCGTGCAGATCTGGTAAAGTAGAGGGCACCGGATAACCGCAGTTATGTTTACAGGGTATCGATCCATGCAAAATTCTCTCGGCAAAGTCATCGTCATCATGCTGCTGTCCCTTGTCTGGGTGGCCGCAACCGCTGTCGGCAGCCAGGCAAAAATGGTGACCGTGGCAAAAAACTGGATCAATCTCCGTTCCGGTCCGGGCATCAAGTACAAGGTCCTCTGGCAACTGGACAAGGGCTATCCCCTCAAGGTTATCGAGACCCGGGGGAAGTGGTACAAGGTCAGGGATTACGAAAATGATGTGGGCTGGGTGCACTCCTCCCTGACCTCGCCCAAACCCCATGTGATCGTCAAAAAATCGCGGGTGAACGTCCGCTCCGGTCCCGGAACCGACAAGGAGAAGATCGCCATGGCGGAAAAGGGCACAGTGTTCAGCACCCTGAAGCGGACCAAAAACTGGGTCAAGGTCCGCCACGAACAGGGGGTGACCGGCTGGATCTCCCGCCGGCTCGTCTGGGGATGGTAACATCCCGGTGAGCATGGCCGCTTTCCAGCCCTGTTTTCCAGCCCATACAGGGACGGGGCGCTGATTCGGCACCCGGTTTCATCGACGTGAACCATGAAAAAATCCGTCCGGCACCGAAAGAATATTTCCGACGACATCGCTCCCGCTCCGGAGTCGACCCCCCACCGGCTGCCGCCGCAGCGTCCCCGGCGCCGCACCATTCCGGACCGCCGTCAATCCTCCATCCGCTCGCTTCCCGCCTTTTTCAACGCCCTGTTCCGCAGGCGCCGTAAGGCTGCACGCCGCCGCAACGACCGTAACCGGGACTTTCTCCTCATCTAGTCATCCGGCTTCGTCTCATTTTTTTCTTTTTCACCGAAAATGTTTTTCTCCCTCTTTCCCCCTGCGGCGCATTACTTGCAGGAAACGATGTAACACCACCCGGCTGGAGCAGCAAGATGTTCCATTTTCGGCATAACTGCAGGTAATTGCCTTCTATCCGGTTGAATGGGCCTGTTATGCGATTCCGGACTCCCCGGATGGATTTCCGGAATTGTGAAAAAGATGCGGCGGGAAAACCGGTGCCCGGCGGAAAACAGGGAAAACGGAATGGAGGCAAGCACCGACGGCAAAGTGGATCATAGCACCACCGGGTTACATATCCTGTGATCGGTTACCCTGCAATTGGTTACGAAAGGAGAACGGATGATGATCGTACAAGATGTTGCCGTTGGAGAAACAGGCTATACACGGTGTCGACGCCGGGGACGGGAACGGCGGCAGACAAATCTTCGCTCCCTGGCCTACTCTCTGTTCATGAGAAGGCGGAAACGGGCCAGAAGAGGGGAGGATTACCGGGGAGCCTTTTATGTGGACTGGCACGAGCCCTTTCTCTTTGCCATTGTCTTCGGGGTTCTGCTCTTTTGCGTGGCCGATGCCTTTTTTACCCTGCATATCATCGACCGGGGCGGCAGGGAGCTCAATCCGTTTATGCGGCTGCTCCTGGAAACGGATACGAGTCTCTTTTTTTTGGTCAAATTTGTGTTGACCGCTTCCTGCATTACCCTCATCGTCGCCCACAAGCGGTTTCGTTTTTTTGGTCGCTTCA
>Ga0256914_1003583_pt1 | contig 12161 bp, 9 predicted proteins | sample HulkmetaG_FD_191571 | JGI IMG/M metagenome (GOLD analysis project Ga0256914, IMG submission 191571) | Hydrothermal chimney microbial communities from Main Endeavour vent field at the Juan de Fuca Ridge, Pacific Ocean - Hulk | ecosystem: Environmental > Aquatic > Marine > Hydrothermal vents ...
CTTCAGCTTTTCTGGCATAGAGGTTATGACCATTACATGCGGAGATAGTCCGGCCTTGCGGGCCGTGCGACATAGACGCTCGATCAGTGACAGCCCGGCAATCTTTTGGCACATCACATGCTCCATGCCCTGGGCAGGTATTATGAGACAGCAATCCTCAATGCTCATGTCTGATCCCTGGATGAGTCAGGTTCTTCCTGTGCCGGTCACGGCTTGATTCAACGCATCTCTCCATCATGATCTGACACCATCCTGCCTCGTAAAGATTGCGGCCTGCACAGGAAAGGTCTGTCATCTCGTTCAGAAAGTCAGCTATTACCCCAGCATACCATTCAGGGTGGTGAGAGCCCTGCGACAGGGCCTGTTCAAAGGGTATATCCTGGTGATCATGGCCGTTGTTTACGCTTATGGTGTCGTCATCAATGGATATCGTACCGTTTTCTCCTGTGATAAGCACGGTGTTGCTGCGCGAATCCCCTGACCATGTGAAGAATAGCCTCACCTCAGCATCCTGGTATCCTATGACTGCCTCTGCAGTGTCCTCTATGGGAATGTCTTTGAATTTGCGGTTTTCAAGCCTGCACTCGACCCACACTGGAGAGCTGCCCATCCACTGATTTACCATGTAGAAGGCGTGCCAGCCGTGGTCAACCAGTATGCCCCCACCTGCCAGTTCAGGATCCACCCGCCAGTTGTCCTCCACGCCTGTCTCGCCGGCAGTCACCGAGGGCCGTGTCCTTATTACCTGGTAGTCTATGTGCCGAACCCTGCCAATAACCCCCTGTGAAAGGAGTCTCGATGCCTCCTGGTAGATAGGGGCATAGCGCCAGTTATGCACGGTATAAACCACGCGGTTATGCCTGTTGCCCATATCTGCAATACGGATGAAGTCCTCTCTCTTGAGTACCAGGGGTTTTTCGCACATCACGTGCCTGCCATGTTCCAGTGCTTTGATTATGTTCTGTGCATGGGTGCCTGGTGGTGTTGCTATATCCACAAAATCAATGTCCGTATTCCTGAGCAGGTCGTCGATATCCGAAAAGAATGCGGCGTCGGGGAGTATCTCCCTGACCTTTTCAGCAGTCTCTGGCATCACGTCCATGACTGCAGAGATGGTCATGTGCCCGCAACTTCTGTAGCCAGGCAGGTGGCCGTTAACCGCTATGTTTCCAAATCCTATAATGGCGCCTTTGAGTGGCATCTCTGCCTCCATAAAATTTAGGCTCCTGGTGGATTCCGGGGCGCTGGAGGACCCCTGCGGCTGTAGAGGCCATCCCTGAAATACAACAAGAGCCCATTTGCTTTGTTTCAGAACGAGTTGAACCGTATCTGCTCACAGGGTATCACATCGTGAACAGTTAGGTTGAACCGGCTATCAGGAGGTGTATCCCGCCTCTTTTTCTATGACCCCAATGGCCTCGTCAAGTATGGACAGGGCCTCCATGGCCTCGTCTTCAGTGATTACCAGCGGCGGGTTGATTCTGATGCACGGTGAGTAACACATGCTGATAAGTCCCCTGTCAAGGCACTCGTGAAATAGCTGTCTGGTAAGTCTCTTGTCCAGGGGTTCCTTGGTATCTTTGTCTGCCACGAGTTCAACGCCAATCATGAGCCCCTTTCCCCTGACGTCTCCAATGACCGGATGGCGTTCCTGCATCTCGCGCAGCCTGTGCATCATGGCCTCTCCAACCTTGCGGGAGTTTTCCACCAGGTTGTCCTGCTCGATGATCTCCAGCACCGCCCTCCCTGCAGCAGCAGCCATGGGGTTTCCCCCATAGCTTGAGGAGCTTCCGCTGGGATTGCCAAAAGGTTTTGCCGCTGCTGCCTCCCTGCTGGCGGCAATGGCGCTCATTGGGAAGCCGCCCCCAATTCCCTTGCCAAGGGTCATGACGTCAGGCACTATGCCGTCATGGTCCACACCCCACATCTTGCCAGACCTCCCAAAGCCTGTGATCATCTCGTCTGCAATAAGCAGGGCATCAAACTCCTTCGCCACTTCCTGGATGGCCTTGACAAAACCCGGGGGCGGGACCACGTTTCCCGCAGTACCCTGGATAGGTTCTATGAGTATGCCTGCCACGTTGTGGGTGGTCTGGTATCTGATGGCATCCCTGAACCACTCCACACACGCAAAGCCGCACTGGGGAAAGGTGGTGTTCCAGCGGCATCTGTAGCAGTACGCATATGGACCAGCGAGATAGAGACCTGGCATCAGTGGGCCAAGGTTTGCCTTGAAACTGGTATCTCCGAGAAGCCCCATGACACCGCGGGTCTTTCCGTGAAAGGCACCCCAGAAGCCGATGAATTCGTACTTTCCTGTTACGGATTTGGCCAGCCGCAATGCAGCCTCCACTGCCTCAGCACCACCAGAGTACATCTGTGTGGAGTTCAGGTCCCCTGGGGTGATGGCTGCAAGCCTTTTTAGAAACTCTATGCGGTTTTCTGTGCAGTAGCTCGCAAAGGTTACACGGTGGAGCTGTTCCTCCATTATTTTTACATAATGGGGATGGCAGTGACCAACACTGCCCACGCCTATGCCGGCAGTAAAGTCAATGAATGTGTTGTGGTCCACATCAGTGATGCGTACCCCCTTTGCCTCTTTTACCACTATCTGGGAAAACAGGGCTATGGACTGTAGCCCGGGTGCCATGTAACGGCTCTCCTGCCTGAAGAGTTCGGCAGAGCGCGGGCCTGGAATCTTGTGTTTATGAGATTGGGAATTCACTTTATTGCTCCGGAAAATACGTCTGATAGCAGGGCTGGTTATGATGCCGCCCTGTGTCCTGTGGCCTTATGAGACCTTTTCCATGATGTGACGTGCAATAGACTCTGCTGCCTGGTCCCTGAAGAGGGCGAAACTTGGCCATGCATTCACATCTATGATGAATATTTCACCGTCTTGCCTGACTATTGCATCACCGCCAAACACTTCCACCATGAGGCGATCGGCAGCCTGTTCACACCTTGCCTGAAGCTCTTTCTGGTCAAACGGATGGTTTTTCAGGTCCTGGTCACGGTGATAGAACCAGTGAAACCAGCGGGTGTTGCCATTCATGCCGTTGCCAGGCTCCCTGACGCCATAGAACTTGATCAGGTCACCGGGGACATGGCTCTGCAGCGCCACTTGCCTTATACCCCGGCTGTCAAAACAGCGCAGTATCCTCTCCATCTCCTGCTGGGTCTTGGCAAAGACCACATCGTCCTTTTGGATTGCATGGTAGTCTCCACGCTTTATCCATATCCCTTCAGGTTCGGGGAGAGCGGGATTAGAGGTGTCTGACAACACTGTTTTGGGCACAAAGGGTAAGCCTTCGAGCCTACAGGTCATGGTGTGTCTGAAGGTATTTCTCACCCCCTGAACGCTGTTTACCACCTGAACGCCCTGCTGCTCCATCTCTTCAAGTCTCTTTAATACAGGTTCTTCCTCAGCCATGTTGAATATGACGTCAGGGATATCCTCTGTTTCATGAATCTCGGACGGAGAGATCAGTCTTACATAACCACTGCCTGTGTCAGAGAGTTTTTGGGCCACTGCCCTGAGGATAAGTTCATCGTCCACGACCCGTTCAGGAGAGTGTTCCGTTTCCCTGAATATGCCAAGATATTTTTTGTTGTTTTTGTAAAAATGCATTTTATACCATTTGAGGTGGTGTCAGGTAACATGCTGCACGATAGCTGAAATCCCTATGCAGTTGGCAAAGGCGCCATCTGTCCTCTGTGTCCTGCAGCATGCTCAAGTGCAATAGCAGGGCAGCTATGAACGGACTTGGCACAGGGATCAATCCAAACGGGCAATCAACCTCTCAGCCTCTGCGATATCCCCTGGACGGTCCACATCTACTGATTTGCCCATATCAAAACCGCGGCATTCTACACCATTTTCTATGAGAAAGCCCAGAAATTTTCTGAGGGCAGGAAAATTTCGTCCCCTGCCCAGTTCATAGGCCTCGGGAGGGATGAGATATACGCCTGTGGTTACAAACCGTTCCGGCGTATCATGAAGTGCTGTAATACGGCCAGCCTGGTCAACAGCGGCATAAAGTGGTTTTTCATCATCGATAAAGGCTGAAATGCCCAGAATCATTGTCTGCTCAGGCAGAGTGCTGGCAAATGAGAGCAGATCTGACAGGGCGCCTGGCCTGTAGATAGAATCGGTGGTGGTTATGAGCATGTGATGGCCTGCTCCCCTGTGAAGCACGTTTAGAAAACTTGCAAACGATGATTCAGTGTCCATGCACTCTATGTCAGCCTGCATGTCAGGGAAGGAGGCAGCCATGTAGCGGGAACATTGACTGCAGTTCGCCGTGTTGAATATGATTGTTAGCCTGTCAATGCCTGCCTGCCTGAACTGGGATAGTGCCCATCCGAGAAGTGGCCTTCCACCTACCTCTACCATTGGCTTTGGCGTATCTATGCCTGCCTTCCTGAATCTGCTTCCTGTACCAGCGGCAATAAGACCGGCCCTGATCTTCCGTGACCTGTCACAGGGTACAGCAGGGCCATGTTGCCTGTTCTGCTCTCCGTCCTGTCCCTGTCCTTTCCATATCAGATCCGCAATTTCATCAATGCTGGTAATTATGGCAACCTCTTCTGAGGGCCTCTGTTTCATGGCCTCTGCAAGTTTTGCCGAGGGAACTATCCATACCGCCCCCATTCCAGTGGACAATGCCCCTTTAATGTCCCTTTTAAGCGAGTCTCCCACCATTATGGCCTGTTCCGGCCTGATATCCAGTGCATCAAGAGCGGCATGGAATATCCGTTCATCAGGTTTTTCAGCGCCCACCACCCGTGAATCCACCATCACGTCCATCACCGTATCCAGGCCCGTCTGTTTGCAGATGGCAAGCAGGTTTCCGTAATTGTTGGATATAATGCCAAGTCTGTACCTTTGCCTGAGCCGCCGCAGTACAGGAAGCGATGCATTTATGGAGTTTATGGAGGAAGTGATAAAGTCTCCTGCTATGCTGAGTGCAAGGTCTTTGTCATACAGGTGGAGATTTTTCAGTACACGCCTTACCTGTTCCTCTACCACCTCAGTAAGTGTGAGGTCAGGCCGTCCCTCAGCAACAAGAGAGTCGTCTGCACGGTAAAACGCATGGTCGAATCTCTCCTGCTCCACTGCCACTCCGTGCCTTTTGTAAATGGGCAGGAAATGTTCCTTCCATGCCGTACCTGCACAGTCCAGTGTGCCACCATAGTCAAAGAATACAGCCCTTATTTCATGACTGCCTGTCGCTTTGTCTGACCGCATGAAGTCTGTCCTGATCCAGGATGCCTAAGGCCTAAGATTGTGTGCCTGCGCACCTCTGTGCCTGTTCCTCCAGAAAGGATATGAGCTGGTCGATGGACCTGTCCTTTAGAAAATTCGTGTACTCCGCACGTTTTATGGCAAGGTCATTCACTCCTTTCGCTGTCACCGTTACGATCTTCCAGGTGTTGCCTGAGAGCACACACGAGTAATCAAGTGGTATCTCCTCACCCTTTGAGGTGATAAGCAGGGTCTTTACCAGTGCCCTGTGTTTTTTGATCATGATCGTATCCACTGTCTTGAATTTTTCCCCGCTGTATTCCCTGAACCTGTCGGCATAGGTGGCTGTGCTCATTGTGGCAAAGGCATTGACGAACTTGCGGCGTTTTTCCTGGTCAAGCCCCTTCCAGTACCTGCCGAGCACCAGGCGGCTGGTGAGAGGAAAGTCGAACAGGTCCTTGATGACAGGTTCCAGGACGGCGTAGCGCCTGGAACACGGGACCTCGCCCCCGAGTTTCATGGCTTTGATCAGCGCTTCATGCAGGCGGTTGACACATTCCTCTGGCCTTGAGGCAAAGATGTGATGTTGCTGTTCAACGTGATTGTTTGCCTGTTGCAATACAGCCTGGGCATGCACGCCGCCTGTCTCGGCTGCCACAAGGGCAGGGGCCTGGTCAAGGAGCGGAATTATGGTTGAACACGCCAAAAGGTACGCTAAGACATATCTCTTCATGGGTTCTTAGATCCTGTTTTTGAGTATTGTTCTCAGTCTGTTCATAATAGGTGCCCCTTCCTGGGCCTGCCAGTATATCAGGCCTGGAATGCCAAGGCTGAGTTCCCTGACACGCTTGGCAAGTGACAGGCTCAGGGATATCTCAGGGCCAAGCCCTGCCAGTCGTCCAAGGAGTATGAACCCCCCCTCCTGGAACCCTATGGCCCCGGGGATTATGAAGGCTGCGGCCCGTACCGCCTGGCCAAGGCTCTCCAGCATGAATGCCTGGGGCAGGCCTACAGGGGCATCAAGGACGAGAAGGGCAATCCATACCTCCACAACCCCTGCAATCCAGCCGGCCAGGCGAAAAGCAATGGATATGGCAAGGGCTGTGCGGTTGGCATATATTTCCATGACGGCTTTGTCAAGGGCCTCGGCCCTTACGCAAAGGGCCTCGAATTTCTTTTCGCCGCCAAGGGCCGCAAGTATGCCCACCATCCTGCGCCACATACCAAAACGTTGGGCCACGATGAACCCTGCGGTAAGCAGAAATAGTATGGCAGTGCCTGCAAGGGCTGTCCATGCCATGCTGTTCTGCCCCATTATGAGCAGGCACACTATGCCCATAAGGGTGAAAATCACCTGGGTTATAACAGAAACAGTGAGTTCGGTCACTACACTTGCCCCTGCAACATGGCCGGGAACGTCAAGCTGAGTGAGCATGCGGGCCCTTACGAAGTCACCGCCGATCTGCGCTGCTGGCAGAAGTGAGTTAATGGATTCTCCTATCCAGCGGGCCTTCAAGAGTTGGGTCAGGCCAGGTCTTCTGTCTGATCTGAACAGGAGCGGGCGCCAGGCCATGGAGTCCAGCAGCAGGGGCAGGAAGTGGGAGGCTGTCACTATGACAAGGCCCATTCCGGCCTGTGAGAGAGCACAGGTTATTTCAGATACGCCATAATAGCCAAGTATGGCTGTAAATACTGCAATGCCTGCAAAAAATAGTATTGTAACGGTATGCTTCAACACTTCATGTATCCGTTGGCTTCAAACCACTGGATTGCGTCCCGGAGTGCCTGCTCTACCGGTCGGCTGGTATAGCCAAGCTCCTGTCTTGCCCGTTTTGATGTGAAGAACATGATCTTCTTTGCAAGCCTGATCCCCTCCACTGTTGCAAGAGGTTCCCCTCTGCCTGTAAGCCTGCACCATGTCTCGGCAGCCCAGGCCACAGGAAGTATGAGGTTGTGGGGGAGCTTTATGACCGGGGGCCTCCTGCCAGTGATCCCCGCTATCATGCCAAGGACCTGTCTCAGTGTGAGGTTGGTGCCTCCAAGGATGTAGCGCCTGCCGATTTTGCCTCTCTCCATGGCGAGCAGGTGTCCCTTTGCTACATCGTCCACATGCACAAAGTTGAGGCCCGTATCCACATAAGCCGGCATCTTGCCGCTTGCCGCGTCCAATACCATCCTGCCTGTGGGGGTTGGCCTGATGTCACGGGGACCTACTGGTGTGGAGGGGTTGACTATGACCACAGGTGCCCCATCCTGCCTGACCAGTTGGCTGACCCGCTCTTCAGCCATAAACTTTGAGCGTTTGTAGTGGCCTATCATCTGGTCTATGCATACAGGGGTGTCTTCATCGGCAGGGGTGCCGTCGCTGTTTAGCCCCAGGGTTGCCACACTGCTGGTATAGCATATGCGTTTTACGCCTGCGTCCATGGCAGCTTTGATGATGTTTTCCGTGCCCTGGACATTTACCCTGTATATCTCGTCAGGCCTGGGTACCCACAGGCGGTAGTCTGCTGCCACATGGAACAGCAGATCGCAGCCTTTTACTGCCGGCTTCAGAGAGGCAGGGTCGGTGAGATCACCTGTTACGCATTCAACATCCATGTCTTCAAGGTTTTTCAGCACACTGGAAGGGCGTATAAGTACCCTTACCTCATGGTTGGATTCACAGAGTATCTTTGCTACTGCCGAACCTACAAAACCGGTTGCCCCTGTAATTAACGCCTTCATGTCACACCTGAAATTTATGTTCTGTCCTGTATGGTTGATGGTTTAAGGTCATGAACCGGACCATTTAACTATTGCCGGAAAGGTTTGTAAATGCCGCTTGCAGGGAAACGGTAGATTCAGGGGCCATCAATGTTGACATACATGCCCCTGTGTTAGTATTGATGTAGCCCTTACCTTTACTGTGAATTTGCAGTGCAGGGCCATTGGTTAAGCTTGCGGATGGAGTATGATTTTTTTACTGTGAAAGTAGATGGGGCTTGCGGCAGTTCGCAGTTCCTTGATGAGATGGTGCTGTTACTCTGTCAGGTGGGAGAAATGAAAGTTTTGGAGGAACCGGAGATGATAGAATCTGTTAATAGGCAGTCTGTGTCCCTGCTTAGGGTCTTTGTCCTGTGTCTGGTGTTGGTTGCGGCATCAGGGAGTCTCTGCGGAATAGTATGTGCTTCAGGTGCTGACAAGGGTCACGCCTCTCAGACCGCAACCATTGCAGCACAGGCCAATGACACCTTAGTCCAGGACACTGATGATTTGGACGACCTTGACGACTGGGGTGACATGGAAGAGGCTGCTGACGTCTATGATCCACTGGAGTCTTTCAACCGTTTCATGTTCACCTTTAACGACAAGCTGTACTTCTATGGGATCAAACCGGTTGCCACTGTCTACTCACACGTGATCCCGGGGCCTCTCCGTGTCAGTATCAACAATGGATGGCAGAATCTCGCCACACCGGTAAGGGTGGCAAACTGTCTGTTGCAGTTGAAGTTCAGGGGGGCAGGTATTGAAGTGGCCCGTTTTTTTATCAACTCCATCATGGGCATAGGCGGGCTGGGTGACCCTGCCGAGAGGATGTTCGGCCTGCATCGCCAGGATGAGGACCTTGGCCAGACATTTGCCACCTGGGGGGTTGGCTTCGGCCCCTACCTTGTGCTACCGTTCGTTGGGCCGTCGTGTCCACGGGATGCCATAGGTATGCTGGGAGATTCATATCTCTATCCGCTCAACTACTATATTGGTGAGTTCTGGAAAGGGGCTGCGATCAGGGTGGGTAAGGAGATCAACCTGCGTTCCCTTCAGCTTGGTGAGTATGAGAATTTCAAGGCATCTGCCCTTGATCCTTATGTGGCGGTTCGCTCTGCATACTATCAGTACCGCAAGAGTTCAGTGGAATACTCGACTAGTCGATTCAAATCTTTTACTATCCAATAGAGGGCCTGTGTGCCCCATACCGCTTAATAACAGGGACGGCATGGTTTTCGACACAAACCGGTACATCTCGACTGTCCCGGTTTTATGATGCATGCTACATGATACCTATATGGCAGATGGTGTTTTCTTTGCCAAGTGCTTTTGTATTTCATTCAGGTGTCGTGTAGTATGCCATGATATTATGAACTTTACGCATGAGAAATATGAGTGACAGGCAGCACATATCCGCAGGTATTGTAGTGGCGCTTACCCACGAGTACCGGGTAATGCCAGGCAAACCGCAGTTATGGAAACTGGATGGTATGCCGGTGAAACTGATCCGTAACAAGCTTGCAAGAAGCGTTGCCATTGTGCAGGCTGGTACTGGTACTGAAAATGCCAGAAATGCTGCCTCTCTGCTGGTTGAATCAGGAGCGGTGCGTCTTGCCTCTACTGGTGTTGCAGGAGGCCTTGATCCATCTCTCGTATCTGGTGACGTGGTGGTTGCCACCACGGTCCTGTCTCCAAGAAAGGGAGGGTCTGCCTACATAATGAGGTGTGATCAGAGGCTGTCCGATGCAATTGCCCAGCGTCTTGAGACCCAGGGGGTTGCTGTAAAGAGAGGACCTGTATTCACCTCTCCAGAAGCCCTCTGCTCTGTGGAAGAGAAACGCAGGCTCTTTCGTGAAACAGGTGCCCTTGTTGTGGACATGGAGGCATCGGGTGTTGCTGGCGCAGCCCTTGGTTTTGGTGCCTCTCTTGTGGTGATAAAGGTGGTATGCGACCAGGCAGATACGGCAGTCCCCGACGTGCTCTCGGGCGCGCTTCGTAGTGACGGAACTATCCATATCCTGAAGATATTCAAGGCTGTGCTGAAGAGACCCGCAATTTCCAGGCAGCTTATTGCCATGGATCGTGATTTTTCTGCAGCCACTGCCTCTCTTGATAAGTGCTGGGGAATATGCATTGATCTCATGTAATCCTCTTGTCCAAGGGGTGCTGCCTGTGTAACTGTTCACAGGGTTCTTTTGCGGGTATTGCCTATCACTGCCTGCAATGTATCTGCTTACAGTTACCCATAGGCCTCTACGGGTGACCTGGCAGCTTTCCGGTCTTTCCCCCTGGCCTGTTTTCCCCCTTGCGTTTTGTAGTTCCAGTCCTCTCAGCGTGTCTTTCCTGAATTGAGCGTTTCAAATCATGTGAAATCTTGTTTTGTCTTTAATTACAGTAAATTAATATTGCTTTTGTAAAATTATCCGTCACCCAACGGGTTTGCGGTAACTCTTTTGCTTTCTACATGATCTGCTGCCTCGGGGTCTTCGCTTACCTGTCAGATACTTGAAGTACTACAGTACGTCTGCGTATCCTCCGCCTTGCATCTCATGCAAACTTGGGAATCGCTCAATTCAGGTCTTTGTAACAAGCTCATGGCGTTTTCCGTATAACTCCCTCTGTTTCTATCAGGGACTCATATCAATCTTCCCTTTCCCATACCTTCACGTGGCCACTATGCTCAGGCACGGCATTTCGGGCTTTAAAGCGCCCTGTATATCCGGCAGACCCGGTATCTGGAGCCTTGCAAGGGGGATTTGGCCAAAAAATCGTTTGATATCATTCAGGTTTTGTGTTTGCATTTGGATACATGCGGTTTTGCGCCGATAATATGGAAGGGCATATTGATAAAGGGGTCATTAAAATATGAGTGATATGATTAATAGCGAAAATACCATGGAGCAGGCTGCCTCTTCAGGCACTCGCTCCACTGTATATGAATCGCCGGCAAGGCTGTTGTTGATAATCATTTTTTCTGTCTTTGTCTCTGAGGCCTTGGTGATGACGCTGCTTTACTATATTTCCATGCCGTCATGGATCGGGGTGATGTTTGATTCTTCCCTGCTCATAGTATTCATATCCCCTATGCTCTATTTTTTTCTTTTTCGTCCCCTGATACTCCACATTAACGAACGGCGTATGGCTGAACAAACCACCATGAATGCCCTTGCCGAGCTGGAACAGATATTCGAGACTGCCGCTGATGGCATGTGGCTTGTGGATTGTGATTTCAATGTGTGCCGTGTCAATGAGACCTTTGTCCACATAGCCCATGTGGACAAGAAAGAGGCAGTGGGCAGGAAGTGTTACGAGGTCTTTGGTGGTCCTATGTGTCATACGCCCAACTGTTCGCTTAACCGTATTATGAGTGGTGAGAGTCGGGTGGAAATGGAGATGGAGAAGTGCCTGATGGATGGCAAGAGGACATTCTGTATTGTAACTGCCACTCCTTTCAGGGACCTGGATGGAAAGGTCATTGGTATTATAGAAGATTTCAAGGACATATCCCAGCGCAGGCAGTGGGAGGAGAGGCTACGCAAGAGTGAGGCCGAGAAACAGGCCATTCTCAATGCCTCTATTGATGTGATAATGCAGGTTGATTCGGATATGAGACTGGTCTGGGCCAACAAGAGGGCCGTGGAGGTGGCTGACAAGGCTGTTGAAAAGTTCAAGGGGCGAAAGTGCTATGAGTTTTTGAGGGACAGGGATAGTGAGTGTCCGGGATGTCCATGCGCAAAGGCCCTGTCATCAGGTGTGAGAGAGTCAGGGACCTTGAGTTATGCAGATGATGACAGTGGGGCCCAGTCATATTGGGAGGCATTTGGCGTACCGCTCGAGCAGGAAGACGGAGAGGTTGCAGGGGTGATAGAGATTGCCCGTGACATAACTGAAAAGGTCCGTGCTGACAATGCGTTGATCAGTGCAAGGGATGATTGGGAAAATACCTTTGACGCAATAACAGATATGGTCATGCTCCTTGACAGTAGGCACCGTATCATCCGGGTGAATAGTGCCTCTGCAAAGGTCCTTGGCAGTACCAAGCAGGCCCTGGTGGGCAAGAAGTGTTATGAGGCAGTCCATCATCAGGATTATCCCATAACCAACTGTCCGCTGATAACCACGATGAAGACCTTGATGCCCTGTACCAAGGAGATAAGTGAGGCAT
>Ga0256914_1003584_pt1 | contig 12159 bp, 12 predicted proteins | sample HulkmetaG_FD_191571 | JGI IMG/M metagenome (GOLD analysis project Ga0256914, IMG submission 191571) | Hydrothermal chimney microbial communities from Main Endeavour vent field at the Juan de Fuca Ridge, Pacific Ocean - Hulk | ecosystem: Environmental > Aquatic > Marine > Hydrothermal vents ...
AAGCCAGGAATAGGAATCTGGCTAAAAGGCTCTAAGAAATCTTTGGAAGAGCTAAAAAAAGAAATCATAAAAATCAGGAAAGAGATGTCTACTTATAGTACCGAGGAATTCATAACAAAGACATTCTTGGTAAGCGAAGAATACCCAACGATCGAAGACTTTTGTGAGATTTTGGATATTTCGCGACCTACTGTGCTTAAGCATATTTCAATGGTTCGTAATTGGCTAAAAAAATTTAATATAAAACTTATTGGAAAGCCTGGTATAGGATACAGACTTGAATACGAAGAGGAAAATTTACGGAATGCTCTTTGTGAATTTATAAATAATTACGAAAAAGAAAATATAAAAAACTTTATGGGTAAAATTTATTCAAAATCAGAAACATTAAAAGTTTGCTTTGACACAATTGGTAGCGTGGAATTTATTCCTATCCGGAAATTCATTAATAAATTGGAGTCTACTACAAACACAGAGTTAACAGATAAAGACTATGTAAACTTTGCTTTAAAAATTGCAATAACGATCAAGAGACTGAAACAAAAACATATAGTCTATTATAAAAGCAAAAAGTTAGTCGATGTTATGCAAAACCCCACTTATCGTATAGTATGCTCCCTGCTTCCTCCACTAGAAGAAGCCTTTAATGTTAAGCTACTTCCTGAAGAAGTAGCATATATAACACTCGCTTTTATAAGTTCTAAAGTCCAGGAGACATCAATGCTTGACTTTGAAAATAATACAAAAAACAAGTTATATATAGAATTAGCAAAAGAGATTGCCATGGTAGCAAACGATGTTTTCGGTTTACCTATTACAAAAGATACAGAATTTATACATATGCTCGCATTACACTTAAAATCTACGCTAAACAAAATAAAGTACGGGATTGAAATCAAAAACCCTTTATTGGAAGAGATAAAAGAAGAATATCCAATATCATTTGATATTGCTCAAAAAGTAAGTGTAATTCTTGGTAAAAAAATTGGTATTAGAATTCCAGAAGAAGAAGCAGGTTATATTGCAATGTATATAGCAACAGCAGTAGAAAAATTGAAGCATAAAAAGAACAAACGCAAAAAGGTAGCCGTAGTATGTGCAATGGCAATGGGAACCTCTAGCCTTTTGTTCTGGCGATTAGTTAATGAAATGCCAGACATAGATGTAGTTCAAGTCGGTTCATACAAGGATATTGTAGAAGGAAGAATAGGAAGTGATATAGATCTCATTATATCAACTATACCTTTGCCTGATCTTCATGTTCCACACATAGTGGTTTCCCCGTTCTTAGGCTCTCGCGAAAGAAAAGAGATCCGAGAAATTTTAGGAATTGTGCGAAAGAAAATTCCTTACCCTACATTGAGAGAATTAGAAGAAACAATTAATCGAAGTGTAATAGTAGCAAATCTTGACGTCCATAGTGCAGAAGAAGCTATAACAACACTTGCAGTTAAATTGTTTCAAAATGGAGTAGTAAAAAATGGCTTTTTAGAATCTGTAATTAAAAGAGAAAAGGAATTTCCTACAGGATTAAACACACCTATACCAATCGCTCTCCCACACACAGAAGTAAAATATTCTAAAAAGGAAGCATTTGCAATCGCTACATTAAAGAAACCTGTATTGTTTAGAGAAATGGGAAATCCTGAGAAAAAAGTAGGTGCAAGAATAATATTAATGCCTGTGCTTACTAAACATAGCAATAAAAATGTAATATTTTATGACCTGTTAAGAAAATGTAGAGACAAAAACATTGCGTCGCGTCTATTAAATGCGAAAAGTTCTTCGGAGATAATTTCCACTTTAAAAAAACCTCTTCCAAATTAGAATTTTTATAAATTACCTATATATAGTTCAAAAAATACCCTATCTTTCCAGACAGATCAGATAAAAAACTTGTTGACAGTCTGTATTATATAAGATATTCTTATTCAAGAAGAAAGGAAGGTAATAACAGATGAAATTTGAGGAGATAGTAAAAAATTGTATTGCGTTTCCGAAAATGCACTTTTCAAATGCTGAAGAAGTGATTGATTTCTTATCCAAACAACTTACAAATAAAGGCATAGTAAAAAATGAGTTTTCAGAAGCAGTGCTAAATAGAGAAAAGAAATATCCTACGGGTTTGCAATTAGGAGATATAAATGTTGCAATTCCTCACACTGATGTAGATCATGTTCTCAAATCAGGTATTGCCATTGCCACACTTACTACTCCAGTATTTTTCAATAGAATGGACGACCCAAGTACAAAAGTGCCTGTTAACATAGTATTTGTATTAGCTGTATCCAATCCCAAAGAATACGTAAAATTTCTATCAAAACTAACAACAAGTTTTGGAAAGGATCATTACATGGAAGAGTTACTAAAAGCTGAAGATCCTGATGAAATTAAAAAAGTACTTAAAAAAATACTTGATGGGGAGGAAAAATGAAAAAAATCAAAATCTTGGTGGTATGTGGTACAGGAATAGCAACATCTACTGTAGTCTCTCGAAAACTCGAAGAAAAATTATCTGAAAGAGGATTCTCTGTTGAAACAAGGCAATGTAAGGCAGCGGAAGTCGAAAGAAATCTCGATGGGGTAGACGTAATAGTCACTACTACACCAGTTCCAGAAAATCTTGGAGTGCCAGTAGTTAGGACACTTGCGTTCCTAACTGGTGTCGGGGAAGAAGAGGCAATCGAAGAAGTTGTCAAGAAGTTAGGAGGTGAAGAATAATAAGAAAAAACATAAGAAAAGAACTTTTTCTCAACTAAATGGAAAGGAGGGTTTTTTGTATTATGACACTTAATGACATTATTAAAGGTTTGGGAGTTACAGTGCTTTTACCTATTATTATTTTCTTTCTTGCAGTTATTTTTAGGATTAAATTTAAAAAAGCATTTCGATCTGCAGTACTGATTGGAATAGGTTTTATTGGAATAAACTTGATTTTAGGCTTCTTCCTTAATAACCTGGCTCCAGCAGCACAAAAAATGGTAAAGTTCACTGGTGTCCATCTTCCAATTTTAGACGTCGGCTGGCCCGCAGCAGCAGCAATTGCTTTCGCGGGAAAGATCGGTCTATTTGTAATTCCTATCACAGTAGCAGTAAATTTCTTTATGTACGTGTTTCACTGGACAGACACTATTGATGTTGATGTCTGGAATTACTGGCATTTTGCATTTACAGGTGGACTCGTTTATGCAATGACAAATAATATTTGGCTTGGAATGCTTGCTTCAGCGATTGATGCGATGCTCGTCCTGGTATTAGGAGATTGGACTGCACCCGCTGTGCAGGAATATTACAAAATTCCTAATATATCACTACCACACGGCTTCTCTGCTGCTTATGTTCCAATAGCAATTCCAATTAACTGGCTTTTAGACAAATTACACCTAGATAAAGTAAAAGCTGATCCAGAATCCATTCGTAAAAAATGGGGGTTCTTTGGAGATCCTATAATAATAGGTTTAATCCTTGGGCTTGTTGTGGGATTCCTGGGTAACCTAAATGCTCTTGGTACAGCAAATGCCTGGTTTAATATACTTAAACTTGGCATGGCAATGGCAGGCGTTATGTACATCTTCCCCAAAATGGTTGCAATTTTAATGGACGGTTTGATACCCATTTCTGAGGGTGTTCGGGAGTTTATGAAAGCAAGAGCTTCAAATAGAAAATTTTACATAGGATTAGACTCGGCAATTGCAGTTGGTGATCCTGCAGCAATCGCATCAGCAATGATTTTAGTACCAATAGCAATTATCCTTATGGTAATTATTCCCCAAAACCAAATGTTATTAGCAGTAGATCTTGCTGTTCTCCCCTTTATGGTTGTTATGACAATTCCAATCACAAGAGGAAATATACTAAAAACCGTTATAATTGGCACTGTAATTATAGCAGTTGGACTCCTCATAGGAACAAATCTTTCTCCGCTATTCACAAAAGCAGCAATACAAGCTCAATTCAAAATGCCAAGCAGTGCAACACAAATCAGTTCAATATGCGATGGCTCAAACCCTCTCACTTGGTTTATTGTAAAATTCATGAATAGCTGGTATGGTATTGCAATTCTCTTTGCCGTATTTTTCGTATTTCTTTACTTCTATCGCAAACACAGAAGAACATGGGAGATTATTGCGGGAGCAACAGAAAAAGCGTTGGAGGAGAATAAATAATAAGGAGATGACGAATACAAAAAAGGGGGGACTTCCCCCTTTTTTGTATCAGATGTTAACATGAAAGCAAATTACAAAAATGCACAGAAAGAAGAAATAAAAAAAGGTATATTCAGAATATGGCTCATAGACAAAACCTCGGGTGCCAAAAATTTTTATATGAGAGTTTTTGAGATATTACCTTCTTGTTCAACCCAGGAAGATAAACACGCTTACGAGCATGAAATATTCGTCCTCTCTGGACATGGTAAGTTAAAAATAGGAGATAAATGGGAAGATATGGAAGCAGGAGATGCATTTTATGTGCCATGTAATGCTCTTCATTCTATAAAAAATGAAGGCGATGAAATACTAAGATTTATATGTATTGTACCATCGTCATATTACAAACAAAAGAAGAAAGAAAGGTGAGAAAATGCTTACAAAAGAAGAGTTACTATTAATGCTAAAGAAGATGATGTTAATAAGAGCCTTTGAGGAGGAAGCGGAAAAACTATTTATGAAAAACCTCGTCCACGGCACGATGCACCTCTCTGTAGGTGAAGAGGCAATACCGGTAGGAGCAATATCTGCATTAAAAAATACAGATTATATTACATCTACCCACAGAGGACACGGGCACATGATTGCAAAAGGTGGAGACTTAAAGAAAATGTTCGCTGAATTTTTGGGAAAAGATACTGGATATTGTCATGGAAGAGGGGGTTCAATGCATATAGCCGATTTTAAACTACACAATCTTGGAGCTACTGGTATTGTAGGTGCAGGTATACCTATCGCGACCGGCGCTGCTCTGGCAATTAGAATACAGAAAAAAAATGACATTGTGTTATCCTTTTTCGGTGACGGTGCTGCAAATGAAGGAAATTTCTTTGAATCACTTAACATGGCTGCCATCTGGAAATTGCCGATAATATTTTTATGCGAAAACAATCAATATGCAATGTCCTCTTCAGTAAAAAGATTTGTCCCTACGCCAAACATTGCTGACAGGGCTTGTGCGTTCGGCATTCCAGGCATAGCAATAGATGGAATGGACGTTATTGCTGTGTATGAAACTGTAAAAGTTGCTGCAGAAAGAGCCCGGAAAGGTAAAGGCCCAACTCTTATAGAAGCAAAAACATATAGGTTTAAAGGTCACTCAAAAAGTGATAAGAACTTGTACAGGACAAAAGAAGAAATAGAAGAGTGGAAAAAGAAAGATCCTATTGCTACATTCATTAACAGATTAAAGGAAAATAAAATACTATCTGATAAAGAGTTAGAGGAAATAAAAGAACAAATTGATCTAGAAATAAAAGAAGCAGTAAAATTTGCTATAAACAGTCCAGAGCCGAATCCCGAAACCGTTGATAACTATGTTTATGCTGATAATAATAGAGGTGGTTAAAGTGAAAATAATTACATACAAAGAGGCAATCAGAGAAGCAATGATTGAAAAAATGGAAGAAGATGAAAGAGTATTTCTAATGGGAGAAGACATAGGGGTTTATGGCGGAGCATTTGGTGTAAGTGTTGGAATGTTAGACAAGTTTGGTCCCTGGAGAGTATTGGAGACTCCCATGAGCGAGGCAACTTTTACCGGTGTTGGTGTAGGCGCAGCCATAATGGGAATGAGGCCTATAGTAGAAATAATGTTTGCAGACTTTCTTACATTTTCTGCAGATCAATTAATAAACCAGGCTGCAAAATTAAGATATATGACTGGTGGACAAATTAAGATTCCTCTTGTAATCAGAGCTCCACAGGGTTCTGGTACAGGAGCAGCAGCACAACATTCCCAGAATGTAGAGGCATGGTTTTATAATATACCAGGACTTAAAATCGTTGTTCCTTCTAACCCATATAATGCGAAAGGGCTCCTGAAATCCGCGATAGAAGACAACAATCCAGTTTTGTTTCTGGAGCACAAACTCCTTTACAACAAAAAAGGAGAAATTCCAGAAGAAGACTATAGAATTCCCATAGGAAAGCCCTCTATAGAACGTGAGGGTAGTGACATTACTGTAGTAACAACTTCTATAATGACAGATAGGGCAATTAAAGCAGCACAAGAATTGGAAAAAGAAGATATTTCCACAGAAATCATTGACCTTCTTACTCTAAAACCCCTTGATACAAAGATCATCGAAGAATCAATCAAGAAGACACACAAATTATTAGTTGTTTATGAAGGTTGTTTAACAGGTGGCATCGGGGGTGAAATCATCGCGAGAATAGCAGAAAGTGAGGCTTTTTTATATCTCGATGCACCAATGTTTCGACTAGGTGGTAAAGACGTTCCAATTCCATACAATAAAAACCTTGAACGTGCCGCTGTACCACAAATAAAAGACATTGTAAATAAAATTCGGTATATCCTTAAGGAGGATTGGTATGCCTGAGAAAATAATAATGCCCAGAATGGGAATGACAATGGAAACTGGTGTCATCACAAAATGGTATAAGAAAGTAGGTGATCCTGTAAAATCAGGCGAACCAATAGTTGAAATAATGACTGATAAGGCTAATATGGATGTTGAAGCAGAATCATCTGGATATATTTATAAAATTTTCGCAGAAGAAGGGGAAGAAGTCCCTGTTGGAAATATAATAGGTATTATTAAAAATGAAAATGATACAGAAGAAAGTTTAAAATTATTTTTAAAAAATCTTAACTTAACCAATTCAAACGCTACTAATAACAATTTACCACCTACTAAAGCAAAACACAGCAAAGAAAAAATACATAACAAACAAAAAACTGCTAAAGAAATCTCTGCCACTCCTTTAGCTAAGCGACTCGCTAAGAAATATGGAATCGACATAAGAAAAATCGAGACAACCAGCATAGCTACATCTAAAGACATCTTAATTGAAGCAGCAAAACAAAATATTTCCTCCAATTACGTGCAAAAAGCTATGGCGCAAAAAATGATAGAAAGTGCTAAAATACCTCAATTTACCCTATGGTACGATTTCATAGTTACGGATCTATTTCGACTTTTTACAGAGATTAAATCAAAATTTAGTAAATTAACTCTTACCGCTTTTATAGTTAAAGCCACCTCCTATGCTATAAAGAAACATCCAATTTTTAATTCAGTGTACAAAGATGGTCAAATTATTACGCTAAATAATAAAACAAACATAGGAGTTGCCATAGCCACAGAAAAAGGCTTATTTGTACCAACAATAACTAATGTAGAAGTCAAATCATTGCGGGATATCACAAACGAGCTATTTTTACTTAAAGAAAAAGCAGTTAACGGAAATCTGAACCCACAAGACTTTGCAGAAGCATCTATAACAATTTCCAACATGGGAATGTTTGGAGTAGATATGTTTAAAGCATTGCTCGTCCCAGGACAAAGTGCAATTCTCGCTGTATCTTCTGTAAAAGACTCCATAAGAGTAAGAGACAATGGCATTTTTATTGAAAAAATAATGAATATATCAATATCGTGCGATCACCGATTTATTGATGGTGCAAAAGCAGCTCAATTCATGAATGAAATAAAGTTAATAATTGAGAAAAAATATAGGGAGATACTGAAATGGGAGTAGTTAAAGAAAAAACAATGCTTTATTGTATCCACTGCGAAAAAGAAACATTGCATGAACTTACATATATAGGTGATGAATTGCAGAAAATAAAGTGCTTAGCATGTGGAATGGAGATCTTTTTCGATAAGAAAAAGTTACTTCTAGTTTATTCGGAGGATCTTGTCAAAAGAATTCTGACAAAACCAGCAAGAATGTCTAAGGAAGCATTTTCTGATTTATCTGATTTTTTAAAAACCTTTCCTCTAAGAATTGCCACAAAACCGGGTAGGATGATAAAAGAATTTAAGGATTTGTTCAAGGAATAAACTGATAGAATGGGAGGCTTTATGATATCGAAAGAATTTATAATAAAGAACAAAATTGGTTTACATGCACGGCCTGCTGCCACTTTTGTACAAACTGTAAGCAAATACAGATCGAGGATAACAATATCAAAAGATAATAAAGAAGTAAATGCAAAGAGTATTGTAGAAGTTCTTTCACTGGGAGTTGAGGGAGGAACGAAAGTCGTTATTAAAGTTGATGGCTCTGATGAAAAACAAGCTATGGAAGCAATCGAACAGCTAATTGAAAATAACTTTAAGGAGCAAAAATGAAAAAATTTAAAGGAATGGGAGTTTCCAATGGTATCGCAATAGGAAAAGTGTTTCTTTATCTACCCCTTAAGCATTTAAACATAGAGAACAAAAAAGATAATCTAACTATAAAAACGAAAAAAGAAGCCGTTGAAAGAGCCTTGAATAGTGTTAAGAATGACATTCTCTTAACCCTCGAACACCTCAATTCTAAAGATGCAAAAAAAGAAGCAGAGATTTTTAATGCGCATTTATTATTCATAGAGGATCCAACAATAAAAGAAAAAATAGACATGCTCTTAAATCAGGGATTTTCAGCAGCATATGCAGTGGAATGCGCTTTTGAAGAAAGCGCAAAAAAAATAGCACTGCTTAAAAATAATTATTTGAAAGAACGGGCATCTGATTTGCGAGATGTTAAAAATCAAGTCTTAAGGAAATTACTAAATCTTTCTACACCATCTCTTTCGAATTTACCAAACAAGTGTATTGTTATTGCCGAGGACTTAATGCCCTCAGACACTGCAAGAATAAACAAAAAGAATGTCCTGGGCTTCGTTACCGAAAAAGGAAGTACTACATCACACACAGCAATACTTGCTGAGGCACTTGGCATACCTGCTATAGTTGGCGTTTCAGGGATAACAAAAGAGGTATCGGCGGGAAAAACTGTTATAATTGATGGCGAAGAAGGAGTGGTCATTTACGAGCCCACCAGGAAACAATTGGAATATTATACAAACAAAAAACAGAAACAAATAAAGGAGCAAGAATCTCTAAATCAGATTAAATTCACAAAGATTTACACGAAATCAGGCAAAGAAATAGAAGTTTTTGCCAATATAGGAAATCCAGAAGAGGCAGATATTGCTTTAAAAAACGGTGCTGACGGTATAGGACTTTACAGAACGGAGTTTCTCTTTATTGGTAGAGAGAGCCCCCCAACTGAAGAGGAACAATTCAATGCCTACAAATCTGTTTTAATTAAATTCAAGAAAAAACCTGTGATAATAAGGACTCTGGATATTGGAGGAGACAAATCGATTCCGTATTTAAATATAAACAACGAATTGAACCCCTTTTTAGGAGTAAGAGCGATAAGATTATGTCTTAATAACGTTGAACTTTTCAAAACCCAACTTAGAGCAATTCTCCGTGCAAGTATTTTTGGTAATGCGAGAATAATGTATCCCATGATTGCAGTAGAAGAAGAAATCGAGAGAGCGAACGTAATCTTGAATGAAGTTAAGTTAGAACTTAAAAATAAAGGTGTTCCATTTAAGAAAAGTATCCAAATAGGTATCATGGTGGAAATACCCTCTGCTGCACTAAACGCAGAGAGGTTGATCCAACATGTTGATTTCTTCAGCATAGGTACAAACGATTTAATTCAGTATACCTTTGCTGCAGATAGAACAAACGAGAATGTATCATATTTATATAATCCACTTCATCCTGCTGTGTTAAAACTTATAAAACTCGCAGCAGAAGCTTCACACAAGTACGGCAAGCGTATAGGAATGTGCGGGGAAATGGCAGGAGACCTAAAATCTATACCAGAACTCATACGTTTAGGTTTAGATGAATTAAGCATGACTCCATCTAAAATTCCATATGTCAAAAAATTTATAAAAGACAATTTCTAAACAGAAGCAAGGCCATGGTTTTTATTATACTTCCCCTCCACCCCCAGGAGGGGAATTATTACTTAAGTATCTCTCCTATTGAAATTACTTCTTCTTTGGAAAGTTTCGCAGGTTTTTGAGTTATTGTTTCAAGAAGATCATGTAAAAGAGATTTTTTAATTACAATTGCATTTTTATTCTCTTTCAGGGATGAGTTGATTTTTACAGAATCATCGAATAAAACAACAGAGACAAAATCAAGTTTATGGTAAATACTCTTAGCACTTTTTTTGAGAATGTTCCTTAAAATGCTAATTGCGTAATTATTCATATTCACGGGATTTTTAATTTTTTTCCTGCCTTCTTTTGTATCAAGTATCCACTCACTTTGCGTTGCTGTTACAGATTTTGCCGGGATTTCGATATTTCTAAAAACAGTAATACCTTGTCTTGTTATAAGCAAATGGTCTATAACTGCGTTGTGTTTAGACCAGCCCTTCACTTTAATTTTATTAAAAAGTAGAAAATCTACCTTTAAATCATTCAGAATTTTATCTATCGGGTTTGTTGAAACAGATCTGTTTTCAAAATTAGTTTCATTTACATCAGTCTTTGCACCGTCCGGTACATTTTTTTTAAATGCTTCTTCTGTATCTCTGCTTCGCCATATAGCAAAAGCGATAGCGACGACCAGAGCACCAAGGATCACACCCCACTTCATAAACTCCTCCTATCGGTAATTTATTAATTTATAACATAATCGCAACAAAAAGTCAAATAGATTCCAATTAACGAACAAAATTAAAAAAAGCGGCTCAATTGAGCCGCAAAGATTAAAGATTGATTTTTATTTCATGGAGCAGTTCAGCAGGCGATTTAACCGGAAAATTAATCTTATTTGCAATTTCATGGGCAGGTTTACCCTTTATCAAAACCCCGGTCATTCTTTCAAGGAATAAATTCCTATCCATTGGAAAATCAACTCCGCGTATCTTTTCAAGCACTTTTATTGCCCATTCTACTCCCAAACTTTCCATCTCTTCCTTACTTATGTAAATTCCCCATTCGTTCTTTACCTTTTCATATGCAAGTTTCGCAATCCCACCTGCTTTATGATAGTCAACCTTTTCTATTTCTCCCTCCAAATATTTTTTTACCGCTTCAGGATCCGCACGTAGTATCTGCTTAACAGTTTGCTCCGTTATACCCAAAAACTCAGCAATCTCCTTTGTAGTTTTCGTTGTTTCATTAGACAGCACAATCACATAAGATGCTTCTGCAAGAGAAGGCAGCCATGTAAGGTTTCTATATTCAACAAGTTTCCTTATTCCACCTAAAATTTCAATTCCTTCTTCAAATACCCTTTTTGCGAGAAAGTCATAGTCAACATAAGAAGTAGGTTGATTGATTATTTCCATCCTGTCACCCCCCTTACTTTGATTTCAAAAATTCTTCAAGCGGTTTTATGATATTCACGATACCTTCGTCTGTGATTTCAAAAACCCATGTTCTATCATCATGTCCGGTAATTCTGCACCCATCAATTCTAATTGTACGCAAAATAGCACCAAGTGGCAGTCCATACAAACTTGTTTGCCATTTTGTTTCAATAATTTCCTTACCCATAACAATAGTACCATCAACTATGTGAGCAACTGCCAAACCACCTGCCGCTTCGGATGACATAACATCCTGCGAGGAACGTTTTTGCGATACAAGAATAGCAGTTTGCTTCATTTTTTTAAGAAAATTAAAGAAGATTCTAACAATTTGTCTTGCCATCATCTCTTTATGTTCATACAATCCAGTAATACTATCTATTATTACATTCGTTATATGCTTTTCTTTTATCGCATCTTCCATTGTGCGAAGCAAAGTATTTAAATCCTCTCTAAACTCAGAATTCATCGCAGCGTCTATCAAAACAATGTTTTTTTCAAGTTTTTCAAAGTCGAGGTTTAATGCATTCGCTTTTTGTTTCAGGGAAGTGTAAAGAAATTGAACCGGAGATTCCACAGAAACAAACAAAACTTTGTATCCCATATCTCCTTGAACCGCTGCAAACTGCTCTGCAAGAAGACTCTTTCCAGTGTCAGGAATTCCGGTTATATTTAAAACAGATTGGTATGGAATACCACCCAGTGCTTCTTTTACAAATTTCCCTTTCTTTTCCTTGATCACAAAAAACATTTCATCAAGTTTTGTTTTTGTTGGAATGCCAAATAATTTGGGAGCCTCCTGCTTTAA
>Ga0256914_1003586_pt1 | contig 12148 bp, 9 predicted proteins | sample HulkmetaG_FD_191571 | JGI IMG/M metagenome (GOLD analysis project Ga0256914, IMG submission 191571) | Hydrothermal chimney microbial communities from Main Endeavour vent field at the Juan de Fuca Ridge, Pacific Ocean - Hulk | ecosystem: Environmental > Aquatic > Marine > Hydrothermal vents ...
GATCCAAAAATTATTATTATCCAAAGAATTTTTAATCTCCTTGCATAATATTTTATTTTTTCTTAAATGTTTAAAAAATGGTGGCAAATGACCTGTTACATCCTTTGGCAAATAACCTGTAACTTTACTGTATGATTTATTTATTTTAAGAACTCTTTTTCTTGAGTTTAAAATCATCATCGGGGTATGTATCTCAAATGCAACTGATGCAATTTGTTGATTTTTTATAAAATTTCCCATATCTTCAAGCATGGAGTTAACTTCTTGATACAATTTGCCAAACTCATTATACTCATCTATCTCAATCTTTTTGCCAATAGAATCAACTTTGATATTTTCTAAAAATTTTACAAGCTTCAGTACGGGTTTGGTAAATTCACTTGCATAATATTTTGCCAATAAAAAGGATAATATTACAAAAAGCAAAAAAGAAAATACAAAAAAAGGCATATCATCTTGCAAAATCTCTTTTAATGTTTTAGTTTTTATGGCAATATATATATAACCCAAATCATTACCCTTATATTTTACTTTGTTATATATTTTTACCATATTTTCTGTTTTTTCAAAATTTTTACTTTTTATTTTATTTAAAGGCGGTATCTTTAAATTTTTTCCTGTTTTGGAGTATTGATATATGGGTTCGCCGTTTTTTTTGTATAAAATTACTGATAAAACTGATGGAAAAGATTTGAGTTTTGAGGTTATATCAGTAGCAACCGATACATCATTTAACCATATAAGTTTTGCCAAATCCTGAGAAATTACTTGGCTGATAGTTTTAGACAGAGAGATATTTCTATTTTCCTGAGAATTAAAATACCATGATACAAATATTATATATCCTATGAGTGTTACAAGTATGGTTATGGATAGTATTATCCTGATAAGTTTTCTTAGAATTGAGCCTTTATAATTTAAACTTTTCATACCAAATCTAATGTTTTTTGGAAGGATTTACATATGGAAGATTCGGATTGTTGCCCCATTCAAGCCAGGATCCGTCATATACGGAAACTTTATATCCGAGTTTTTGCAAAATCAAAAAATTCATAGCAGCATCGGCACCATCTTCACAATATAAAATAATTTTTTTATTTTTTGGTAAATTTTTATATAGTTTAGCCAACTCTTTAAATGTTTTGACGGTAGAACCTTTTGTTTGTGACATATAAGTGAGCGAACCCGGATAATTTATAGCGGTTGGAATGTGACCGAATCTTTTGGCATGAGATTTTAGCCCCATATAAAAAGATTTTGGTCTTCCATCTATAATAATTTTTTTACCTATTGAAACCAATGTACTCAACTCTGTTTCCATTTTAGAATTATCAATTTTCGGAACAAAATTTTTCTTTTTTGGCTTAAAAATCTTAGTGCTTACGGGCAATTCTCCTTTTTTCCAGTTGCCATAACTAACTTTTAAAATTCCTACATTATCAAGTCCCAAAACTTCACCAATCCAATAAAATCTTGCTGCCCATATAGGTACTTTCCCGCCATATACTACCACGGCACTATTGTTATCTATACCAGCATTGCTAAAAAGTTCTTTTAAAAAAGATAATTTAGGTATCATATAATTTTTATCAAACAAGTCTTCAAAGGCAGGAATATTTACAGCATGTTTTAAATGGCCTTTTTTATACAACTCTCTTTTTCTCACATCTATAATTACAAGGCGAGAATCGTTATAATGGTTTTTAAGCCACTGCAAAGGAACTACAACTGGAACTTTCAAGCTTTCATCGGCATATAAAAAAGTATAAAATGTCAACAATATAAATATAAGTATGTTTTTTATCTTCAAAATCTTCCTTATACTCTTTTTGATTAATTATATCAAAATATTTTCAACCCTATCTTAAAAACTTCTTTTCTCTTTGTCGTACTTATAAATCTCAAGAGGATTTTCTCCGAGTTGAACCACCATTTTGAATTCATCAAAATTTTTTGCTTTTTTAAGAGCTTTTTTAAAAGTATCCTCCAAAAATGCTCTGGTATTGAAAAGAGGGGTTGAACTAACTCCTTTATAGGCATACGGTTCATCTTTTATCTCCGTAAAACCCTCTTTTTTCAAATACTTGTCAAATGCGGCTTTATCTTCCATATCTTTTACCTCAACAACCACCAAAACATCATATTCTTTACCCATCTTCCACCTTTATCAATTCTGTTTTATCAAATCGAAGATAACAAAGATATCCGCTTGTTTTTTTATCTTTTATCTCTTTTACGATATTCATATACTCTCTTACTTGTTTTATATGTTCCATCTGAACAAACCTTGAAGTTTTATAATCAATGATTTTAATCTCCGTGTCATTTTCTACAAGCAAATCTATCTGTTTAAAATCTCCATCAAAAACAACAGGCAATTCTTTATAAAATACAGACGAATCTATAAGTTTATGAAATTTACTGTTTTGTAAAAGTTTTTCCACTCTTTTTTTGATATCTTCCATTTTTTGCTTATCAAGCAAATCAAGATATCTGTTTTTCATCGCCTCATATGCGATATCCATTGATTTGGTATCAAATCCATCTAACATTTCAAGCATATAGTGAGTAGCGAGTCCGAAATTAACAGCTTCAAAATCACTCTCTTTTTCATTCTTGTCTTCATTTGCAAGCGCTATCGTATTTTGCTGTTTGCCGACACTTGGCTCTTTATAATTGAAAATTTTCTTTTTTACCGTACTTTTTTGATTGATTGATTTTGGAAATCTTCCAAATATCTCCTCTTTTAAATCTAAATTTGAAAATGCTGAATTTTTTTCTTTTTCGATAACAAACAGTGATTCTTTTGCTCTTGTAAATGCTACATACTGGGCGTTTAATTCATCTTCAAATTGAAGTCTTTTTTCTTTTTCCAAAACTTTTCTATACTCAAAGTCTATACATTCTCTGTTTTTTACTTTTAAAAACAACTCTTTGGGCTTTAGCTCTTCGTATGAAATTATAAATGATTTTTTGTCACTGTTTTTTCTTTTCAATCTATCACACACTATCAAATGCCTAAATTCCAATCCTTTTGACTTGTGAATTGTCAGTATTCTTAAGCCTTTTATATTTTTTTGCGGGATTTGGGTATTGAATTCGTCTATTTTAAAAAGCAAACTTTCCAAATCACTATAATTTTTTAACTCATTTAAAAAATCCAATATCGCATCACTATTTAATGCAAACTTTTCAATACACTCACATGCAAAATCCAAAGGCTCCATATCTTTTGAGAGTCCATCAAATTCTATACTTTCATCAAGTTCTTTTCCAAGCAGAGACAGGAGATTGAAAAGATAAAACTTCTTTTGAAAATAGACATACTTCATACATTCCAAAACTATCTTTACCTGATGATTTGACACAAGCATACTGTTTGTCTGAGTCGAAACCTTTATATCTTTTATGCTCTTTTTCAACTCTTCTTCCACTACAAAAGCATCATCATTGGTATATGTTAAAATTGCTATATCATCTTCTTTGATTCCTAAATTTATAAGTTTTGATACGGTTTTGACAACAACTTTGGTTATTTCATTATTTTTTACAACTTCAACATATCCTCCGCCTTTTTTATCATTTGCAGTTTGGGGGAAATAACCTTTCATAATATCTTTAAAAGTTTTGTTGACAAATTCCACTATCTCTTTTTTGCTTCGATAATTAACATTGAGTCTTTTTACACTCAAACCGTAGCGTTTGGCAACTTCATAAAAAAGCTCTTTACTTCCTCCTCTAAACCTATAAATAGACTGCTTTGCATCACCGACATAAAAAATGGTTCTTTCTTGACTTGTTCCATTGCCGGCAACTATCTCATCAAACAACGGTTTTAATATTTCAAATTGCAATGTACTCGTATCTTGAAATTCGTCAAGAAGTAAATGTTCAAACTTTGCATCAAGTCTAAAATAAAAAAAATCTCTATCAATTTTACTGTTTAGAATTTCGTATGTAAAGTTTGAAATATCCACAAATCCCAAATCATTCAATGCTTTTTTAATACTAAAATTTATCTCTTTGTACAGTTTAAAAAACTTTATAAGATTGTTGATATATTCTGATTCTCTATATAAAAAATAATCCCTTAACTCATTTTTCAGTTTTTCAAACTCACCGTTCCATGACAAATGATAACATTTTTTAAAATCACTATATTCTCCAAGTGAATCTTTACACAACCAGTTTTTTTTATATATATCATCTATATTTTGGATTTGCAGTGATTTTCTTCCTCTTTGAGAGAGATTATCGCACTTCAGAATTTTTTCTTTTAAAACATTATAGGTTTTTACAATCACCCTTTTATCAAAGTTTTTTCTATCTTTACCCTCGGGCAATACAAAAAACTTCTCGTAAAAATAATTAAGTATTTCAAAAACGGTATTTAGCTTTTTATCTTCAAAAACGGTAAATCTTATAAAATCCTCATATACTCCGTTATTTTGAAGAGATTTTATAAAATGCAGTATTATAAGATCAAAACTCTTTTTTTGCTCTATGGTAAAATCCGGCATTAAGCCCGTATAAAAGGCAAATTTTCTTAAAATCATAGTACAAAATTTATCAATAGTAAGTATATAATTATCCTGTTTCAAAAATTTTTGATAAATTTTGTCTTTTCTTTCTAAAACAGTCTCTTTGTCCAAATTTAATATTTTACAAAGTTCTGAAAGTTCCGAAGCATATTTAGGGTTGTCTAAATTTTTAAGTGTATTTTGTATCCTTGTTTTCATTTCATTTGAAGCTTTATTGGTAAAAGTCAATGTCAGGATTTTATTTGGCTCATTTCCAAGAAAAAGCAAAGATATATATCTTAAAGTCAAAGCAAAGGTTTTACCGCTTCCCGCACTTGCTTCATAGGCTACAAATTTTTCTATTCTCCTCAAGTCTCATCCCTTCCGCAGAGCATAACATAAGGACAGTATCTGCATCTTTTTGTATCTTCACTCATAGAAAAATTATGCTCTTTTTGATGCAATTGTTTAAATTTTTCCTTTAAAAGCTTTACTTTTTCTTCAAGCAAATCCTCTTTGACAATCACTCCCCTGCCCAAATCATAAAATCCGGCTTCACAAATATCTTTACGGATATTTTCCAAAAATAAAATATAGTAAAACTCCATTTGAAAATTGGTAGTTTTTTCTATATTTCTTAGGGTTGTTATGTCAATTTTTCCGCTCTTATAATCAAGCAATGCGAACGAATTGTCTTTTTTATCCACTCTGTCGATTATCCCTTTGATGCTGATGCCTTCTATTTTACCGCTTAAACTCATTTCCGCTTTGTAAAATCTATATCCTTCTTCAAATCTTTTTATCTCATTATTTATAAAATTTTTAAGTTTCTCTTTCCAAATATCAAGTTTAAAAGCAAGAATTTGCTCCTTTTCATTGCTCAATAGTGAAAAAAGTTTCTCTTGCAACTCTTTTTTATTTTGAAACATTCTATGTCTTTGATACAATTCTTTAAGGGCATAATGAATTTTTTCCCCTATGGTTTTTTCATCCGCATCAATCGAAGGAATTTTTTCTTCATTTATTTTTTTAATGTATTGATAATAAAATCTTCTTTTGCACTCTAAAAAAATTTTAAAAGAGGTGGCCGAAAAGGTAAAATTTTTAAAATCATATTCCAATTTTAAGTCATTATCAAATTCGCGATTGAACGACTTGCTGTTTTTTAGCACTATTTTTTTCAAAAAGCTTTCTTCAAACTCATCTTTTTTTATCTTTTTTATATTTAATTCATCTAAAAATTTTGAAGGTTTTTCATTTTCATTTAATACCGCACAAATCGCTACTTTTTTAGCATTTAAAAAAAGTTTATAGTAGTAATTTTTTTGCAAATTCTCTCTGTCGGCGATAGTCGGCAATCCTGTATGTTTTCTGATACTTGTGTTTAAAAATATATCTTTGGAGCTTTTTTTGGGTACCGTATCTTCATTGAAGTCTACCACTATGACTCCGTCATATTTCATAAGCCGACTCTCAAGAACCCCCATTACGGTTATTTTGCCTCCGCTTTTATCATCAAGTCTATTCTCTTTAAGTCTTGATAAAAAAAGATATATTGCCTCTTTCAAAGAGCTGTTTTGAAACTCATTTTCTACCCTTTTAAACTTAAAAAGCTCATTTTTAAATATAGATATCTCTTCACTCTTATCAGTATCAAAAACAAACTTCATCATAAATTCATAAAAATTAACTTCGTTAAATTTTTTAAACAGATATTCATCAAATTCTTCATAATTTTTAAAATACCTTTTTATTCTGTATCTGTTTTCATAATTTTTATCCTCAAAATAACTATAAACTGATTGTACTCTTTTATAAATACTGCTTTTATCATATGAATATCCTGTAGCAAAATTAAAAATATTTTGAGTATCAAATTTTTCAATCAGTTCTGCAAACTTTTCATCAGGGGTTATTACTGCGACTTTTTCGGGCTTTATACCCTCTTTTAAAAAATCATATATCTTTTTTTTGACATATCCTATCTGTAAAAGCTTATTTGATACTTCGTAAAAATTAATTTCCTTTACAAAAAAAGATTTACTTTCGCATTTTAAAACTTTTTTTTCTGAAAAATTCAAATGATACAACTTGTTAATTTCAAGTTCAATTCCCAAATTATGAAATTTTTTTATCATTTTTTCTGAGAAAATATTTGTTTGATAAACTATCTCAAGAGGAACTGTTTTAGAAATTTTGCCAAGCAATTCCATCTCATAATTATTTAAATAACCATCTAAATATACAACTATTTTGGAAAATCTTTTCAAATATTTTGTGTTTAACTCATAAAGACAAGGCAGTGTAATTTTGTCATAATACTTTTCTTTTTTTAAAATATTTTTATAATTCTTAAGTAAAATTTTCAGTATTTTAAGATGCTTTTCATACTCTGCATATGTATCGGCACTGTTTATATCATCAATATTTACAAATTCCAATGCAAGTTCTTCCAAAAAACCAAATAAAAACTTGCTTGACTTTAAAAATGAAAGATAATCCTTTGGAATTTTCAATTCTTCAAAACTCTTGAATAAAGCAGCTTTTTTTAAAAGCAGGATTCTTTTATCATTATCTGCCAAAGCCATATTTTTTACTATAACGGATCTTTTTTCAAATTCGTCCATAGTAATACTTTTTGGCAAAAATTCATTAGAAAACTTATCATAAAGTTTTCTAATACTTCTGCTTGTAGGAAAAACATTCAGTATCATTTTAAATCTTTTAATTTTAAGGTCATCTCTAAAAGCTTAACTTTGTCGGTATTATAGCAAATATATAAATGCAAAACAAAATTGCAAAAAAGATACGGACAGTTTTATCTATCTTATCGTACAACCTATTGACATTTAAGTAATATAATAATATCATTACAAATGACAAAAATGTGATATTGTTATAAATATTATAAGTTATACTTATGATAATATTAATAAAAGGATATACAATGGGCAAAGATGGTTTTAAAAAGCATATCTATAGATACAAAAGATATTATTTTTATATCTTGGCAACCATAGTATCACTTGCACTGCCTTGGATACGAGTAAATGGAAATCACTTCTTTTTACTGAATTTTGACCATATGAAGGTGCATCTGTTCTTTGTAAAATTTGATATGCAAGAGTTATATCTGATGCCATTTTTACTGATTATGCTTTTTTTGGGTATTTTCTTTATGACAACACTCGGAGGAAGAGTATGGTGTGGCTGGACATGCCCACAGACAATATTTAGAGTTATCTACAGAGACTTGATAAAAACAAAACTTCTTCACATAAGAAAAAGTATACAAAACAAACAATCCCCCGATAAACCTGGAACTACCGGAAAGAAAATAATTGCAATTTTAATCTGGTCTGTTCTTGCTGTTATTGCCGGGGCAGATTTTATGTGGTATTTTGTTCCGCCTGAGGATTTTTTCAAATACTTGCAAGATCCGGCCGGTCATATGGTTATGCTTGGATTTGTTTTTGGAATAGCAGCTTTTTTGATATACGACATAACAAGACTCAAGGAAGATTTTTGTATATATGTATGTCCTTATGCCAGAGTTCAATCCGTTATGTATGATGAAGAAACCATACAGGCTGTTTATGACGAAAGTAGAGGCGGTATCATATATGAACATGACCCGCAAAGCGGAGTTGCACTGGATAATAAACTTGTAAAAAACAAAAAAGAGTTGCTTGCACTTGAGCCTAATGCAGAATGTACATATTGTGAAGCCTGTGTTAGAGTCTGTCCTACACACATAGACATAAGAAAAGGAACCCAGCTTGAGTGTATAAACTGTCTTGAATGTGCTGATGCCTGTACCAAAGTTATGGGGGCTCTTGGAAAACCATCACTTATAGAATGGAACTCTATCTCGGCTGTAAAAGAACACAGAAGACCAAAATTTTTGAGATTTAGAACTGTAGCTTACGGAGTTGCTCTTACTATTGCACTTGTAGCTTTGTTTCTAATGAGTACGACAAAAGAGTATATGCTTTTAAATATCAATAGAACTGCTGAACTATATACCATAGAAAATCATGGAAAAACCGTGCAAAATGCCTATGTAATGCTCTTTCAAAATACACAAAACAAAAAGCATGAGTATTATTTTGAAATATTAAAGCAGGATAAGACACCTTTTAAAGAGATATATATTCAAAGACCTAAAAAACCTTTTCCTTTGAATGCGGGTAAAAAGGTCAAAAAGATTGTTGTTCTTGCTACAGATAAATTATTGGCCAAAAACAGCACGAAAGATGTAACTATCCCGATTATTATCAAAGCATATGCTGTTGATGATCCTAAAAAGATAGTAGTATACAGAAAAACTATCTTTGCTTTTCCAAGATATGATTATCTTCAAAAAGAAAGAAACAAATAAATTCAACTTGCGGCAAATGAAATAACCTTTCATTTGCCCTGCCTATAAACTTTAAATCCGAATTTTATATTTTGGATTTGCTTTAGGAGAAAGACTATGAACAACTTAAAAGGAAAATATGCCTTGGTTACCGGTGCAACTTCAGGCATTGGCGAAGCGGTTGCAAAAATGCTTGCCCAAATGGGAGTAAATGTCATACTCCACGGAAGAGATGATAAGAAACTACAAACATTAAAAACAAAACTCCAAAGAGATTACAATACTATAGATACTGTCTGTTTTGATATAAGAGATAAAAAAAGCACTATTGAAGAAGTAAGCAATCTTATCAAAAAATATGATATAGATATACTTATAAACAGTGCGGGGCTTGCTGTAGGATTTGATAATTTTGACGAAGCGGATATAGATGACTGGGAAAAAATGATAGATACAAATATAAAGGGACTTTTATATGTAACAAGAACTATCGCTCCTGCAATGAAAAAAAGAGATAAGGGGCATATAGTAAATATAGGAAGTATTGCAGGCATCATGGGATATCCGAAAGGTAATGTATATTGTGCTACCAAAGCTGCAGTTGGAATGCTTAGCGATACTCTAAATATTGACTTTGCCGGAACAAATATCAGAGTATCTTGTGTTGAGCCGGGAGCAGTTGAAACAAATTTTTCAAATATTAGATTTAAAGGCGATGAAAAAAAAGCAAAAAAAGTTTACGAAGGATATAAACCCTTAAATGCTGAAGATATAGCTTATCTTATTATTTATATACTAAATGTACCCGAACATGTCAATATCCAACATGCACTCATTATGCCTACCGCCCAAAGAAATCCTTATATTTTAAGCAGAGACAAAGAATGAGAAAAATAATATTAATAACCTTGCTAACTGTTTTTGCTTATGCAAACTGGACAAGTCTATTGCAAAGTTTTACCGATACATCAACAAAATCATCTATCACTTCAACTCAAAAAGTAAATGCCATCAAAGAAGCTTTAGAAACAGGCACAAAATATGCCATATCAAACCTATCAAAGCAAAACGGTTTTTTATCCAATCCAAAAGTAAAGATACCCTTGCCTTCATCTTTGCAAAAAGCGGCAAATATAGTTAGAAAATATGGAGGAAAAAAATATGTGGATAATTTTGAGGCTGCCATAAACCATGCTGCTGAAAAAGCAGTTCCTCAAACATATGAAATATTTCAAAACAGTATAAAAAACCTTAGCATAAAAGACGCAACAAAACTATTAAGAGGCAGAGATGGGAGTATAACCGATTTTTTTAAAGAAAAAGACAGTAAACTTATATATGATAAGATTTACCCGATTGTAAAAAACAGCATAAGAAATATAAATGTTATGCAATATTATGGCTCTTTTAAAAATTATTACAAAAAATATATGCCAAAAGTAGATATAGGCACCAATACAAACTCAATTTTAAGTAGTGTTATAAATATAGCAAAACAAACCGGAGCAAAAAAATATATGATAAATTTAAGTGAAAAAAGTTTAGATGAGTATGTCACCAAAAAAAGCATAGAAGGTTTATTTTATATGATAGCACAAGAAGAGAGCAAAATAAGAAAAAATCCTACTGCTTACTCTGCCTCACTTCTTAAAAAAGTCTTTTCAGCATATATGAACAAGTAGGAAGGGAAAACTACCTTCCTACTATTTGACTGCTATCTCTTTTACTTCTTTAGCTTCTTGTTTTACTTTCGGAATAGTGATATTTAATACACCGTTTTCATTTTTGGCATCAATTTTGTCCACATCAACATTTTCAGGCAATGAAAAAGTTCTCATAAATTTTCCATAGCTTGATTCAATCTTGTAATAATCCTCTTTTTTAACCTCATTTTTAAATTTTCTCTCACCAGAGATACTTAGAGTTCTGTTTTCAGGATCTATATTGACTTTTATATCTTTTTTATCAATTCCCGGAAGATCAACTTCAACTATATAAGCTTTATCATCTTCTCTTGTATTGACAGTCGGAACAAAAGCATTGACACCTTCTTTATCATTTTTAACAGCAGGAACATCTACTGCTCCCAAAAGTCTTCTTTCAAGATCTCTAATTTCAGCAAAAGGATCAAATTTTGTTAATAGCATTTTACACCTCCTACAAAAATTTTATGTAATTATACCAAGTTGATACTATGTTTGTCAAGTATATTTCATAAATTTTTGTAAGATTGTTTACTCATTAATAATCATATAATCCGCTACTTAGATATCTTTCGCCTGTATCGCAAAGAATGGTTACTATAACTTTTCCTCTGTTTTCTTTTCTTTTGGCTATTTGGTAAGCGGCATATATATTTGCTCCTGAGGATATTCCTACAAGCAATCCCTCATTTTTGGCAATCTCTCTTGCTGTTAAAATCGCTTTATTATCTTCAACTTCTATGACTTCATTATATATTTTTGTATTTAAAACTTCAGGGATAAAACCTGCTCCAATACCCTGAATTTTATGGCTCCCCGGTTTGCCCCCTGATAAGATAGCAGATGCTTCGGGTTCTACGGCAATAACTTGTAAATTTTTATTGTATTCTTTTAAAGCTTCTGCACATCCGGTTATTGTTCCACCTGTCCCGACTGCCGCAATAAATATATCTATCTTGCCCATGGTATCATGCCAAATTTCCCGGGCAGTTGTTTTTCTATGAATATCCGGATTTGCATCATTGTTGAATTGACTTGGTATAAAACTTTTTTCAATATCTTTTGATAATTCAAAAGCTTTATCTATAGCACCTTTCATTCCAAGTTCGGACTTTGTAAGTACCAATTTTGCACCCAAACCTTTTAAAAGTTTTCTTCTTTCCGTACTCATAGAACTTGGCATAGTCAGTATGAGTTTTATACCCAGACTTGCACATACTGAAGCCAGAGCAATCCCCGTATTGCCGCTTGTAGGCTCTATAACTGTTGTATCTTTTTCGATGAGTTTATTTTGCAATGCTTCTTTTATCATATTTGCACCTATTCTATCTTTAACCGAATGGGTGGGATTTAAAAATTCACATTTGCCTAAAACCGTTGAACCTGTTTTTGCACTTATCTCTCTAAGCAGTATTAGCGGAGTTTTACCGATTAGCTCTGTTACATTTTTTGCATATTTCATTTTAAAATCTCCTTTTTGCCGGAAATGAATTCCAGCAAAAATTCCTATCACTTTGGGGTCCCCACAAAATTTTAAAATTTTGTGGGGTAAAACTTATGCTACG
>Ga0256914_1003587_pt1 | contig 12144 bp, 11 predicted proteins | sample HulkmetaG_FD_191571 | JGI IMG/M metagenome (GOLD analysis project Ga0256914, IMG submission 191571) | Hydrothermal chimney microbial communities from Main Endeavour vent field at the Juan de Fuca Ridge, Pacific Ocean - Hulk | ecosystem: Environmental > Aquatic > Marine > Hydrothermal vents ...
CGACACGAAAAGATGGGCCTACGACAACATACTGGACATCATAGCGGTCGGCTTCGACCCGGATAGGACCTTTATCTTTCAGGATAGCGAGTTCACCAAGATATACGAGATGGCCATTCCGATAGCAAAGAAGATAAACTACTCGATGGCCAAAGCTGTCTTCGGCTTCACTGAGCAGAGCAAGATTGGGATGATCTTCTATCCCGCCATACAGGCCGCTCCGACATTCTTCGAGAGGAAGCGCTGTCTTATTCCAGCGGCAATAGACCAGGATCCATACTGGAGGCTGCAGAGAGACTTTGCTGAAAATCTTGGCTACTATAAGACTGCTGCACTCCATTCAAAGTTCGTACCTGCTCTGATTGGTCTGGAGGGCAAGATGAGCGCGTCAAAGCCAGAGACTGCCGTCTACCTCACTGACGACCCGGAGGAGGCTGGGAAGAAGATATGGAAGTACGCCCTCACCGGCGGGAGAGCGACGGCAAAGGAACAGCGGGAAAAAGGTGGGAATCCGGAGAAATGTGTCGTTTTCAAGTGGCTGGAGATATTCTTCGAGTCCGATGATAAGAAGCTTATGGAGCGTTATCGGGCATGTAAGAGCGGTGAACTTCTCTGTGGTGAGTGCAAGCGCTATCTTATCCGGAAGGTTCAGGACTTCCTGAAGGAGCATCAGAGGAAGAGAAAGGATGCTGAGAAGAAGGTCGAGAAGTTTAAGTACACCGGCGAGCTTGCAAGGGAGCAGTGGGATAAGGCTGTTCCAGAGCCGTTGAGGAATTAGGTGCAGGATTTACATTTATCTGTCTATACCTCCGATTTTATTTTAAATCATGTATTTACCGTTTCTACAAACTTCTGAAAAATCATTAAATACTTCAACTTACTTAGCTTTATATAATTGCTGAAACATAATTCATTAAAATCAGAGCTTATGAACCTAACACCTCCAAGAACAGCAGTATGAGTGCATGTTTGGAACCTGCTGTTCTGGAGGTTTAAATACAAGCTGGAGGGTGTTTGGGGTGAAAAAATGGCTTATAGTATTGGTAGTTTTAGTGTTTGCAGGAACGGCAGGAATTGTGAAAGCGGATGTAACTTATATAAGTACCCTTCCCTACGAAATAACGGCTCCGGGATACTACATCCTCAATGTTAGCGTTAGCGATTTTAATCCAACAGCTTATGGCGTGAATTATGCAATAAAAATTAATGCAAGCAACGTTGTACTGGATGGAACAGGGCACACGATTGATGGGGCTGATGATTGGAGCTCCTATGGGATTTACGTGTATTCGGTGACAAATGTCACTGTGAAAAACATCGAGGTTACCGACTGGTATTATGGCATCTATTATGATCATGTTCAAAATGGGAGCATAATAAACACCATTGCGAATTCCAATCAGGAAGATGGTATCGTGCTGAGATATTCCAGCTATAATACTCTGGTCAATGATACTGCCAACTACAACATCGTATCTGGCTTCCGCTTGGAGTATTCCAGCTATAATATTTTGCTCAACAACAATGCTTCAAGCAACTATGGATTAACGAGCGGCATTGATCTGCATTATTCCAATGGCAACACTTTGAGCGGTAACACGGTGAGCTCAAACGGTGGTGATGGGATTACTGTAACACACTCTATTAATAATACTTTAACTGGCAACATCATCACCTCAAATGACTGGGGTATTTTACTGTGGGCCTCATACAAGAACAGCATAATTAACAACACTATCACAAACGATGACGGAGGAATATACCTCTATTATGGGTCATCCAACAACATGATTTATAATAACCTCTTCAACAACACCGTTAACGTGTATTTTGGCGGAGCATACTCAAACTTCTGGAACACAACGAAAACTCCCGGAACAAACATAATCGGTGGTTCATATATAGGTGGGAATGCTTGGTTTAAGCCTGATGGTACTGGATTCAGCGAGACTTGTGCTGATGCGGACAGGGATGGGATATGTGACGAACCATTTGCCATCGACAGTCTTAACGTGGATTATTTGCCTCTTGCGCTTTATGGGGATAAAGTTCCCCCACAGGTGGAGATAGTATACCCACAAAATACCACCTACTCAGAGAGCATTACATCAATAAAGGCTAACGTTACGGATAATTTCCAAGTAACTAGGGTAATCGCTGAAGTCGATGGTGAGTATAACGTTACACTAATATTTAACGGTACATACTATGTGAACACCACTGTGAATATCGGAGATGGACATCACTGGATAAGAATTTACGCCTATGATTTGGCAGGAAACGTTAATTCAACGGAGAAGGTTTACTTCACCGTGGAAGTGCCACAGAGAATAGAAGAGAGTAGATTCTTAGGCTTCACATACTTCTATTACCTGAGGTACATGAAACTTCTCAATGTGTTTAACGAAAGTTACACTCAGGCGATCAAACTTGGAATAAATAACGAGACCTTGTCCAAGGTCTTAGCTCTTAAGAGACAGGCAGAGGCAGAATGGAGAATTGCATGGTATAAAGGAAATCCTGTAATAACATTGGACTTAAGGGCATTTATCCAGCTGAGAAGGGCATACCTACATCTTAAGGAAGCAGAGAAAATCTTGGAAGCATTTTTGGCATCTGCAGGTTCTTAGCTTTTTAATTTTTCATTTCTGTTTCTCCGTTGGGTTTTGGCTTAATTCTTTGTCAGTTGTGGGGGGTTAGTGGGTGATGAAAGTTCAAGCCAAAATAGCCACACAGGTAGCCAGGTCTCTTTATGACGGCGGAGTTATTCATTCTCAATACTCTCTGAGCTTTTCTGTGTCAAGTCTCTCCCTGAACACTTTAGCGGTCTCGACTATTTCTCCATAATATTTCGGCTTATCTAAGCAGTCCACTACAGTCCTTTTCTCTGTCTGTTATAGGGAGCTGTTATATACCTAACTCCAATGCATGTCTTTGATATCCATCCTACTAAATCCTTTGGTAGTGTTTTTGCTTTGGTTCTCGGAGGTTCTTCAGGGTTGTTTGAGGGCTCACTATCGAAGCCCAAGAGTTCAGAGGTGCTTTGGAATATGAATCCTCATCATAGGAGTATAAGAGTATAATTAAATTGAACTCAAAAGCCCTGTGGCTTCATCACCATTAACGGTATGGAAAAACCTATTAAACTTTGCTTCTCAAGTTGTTTGGTGATGCTATGATTCGTCTGCCGTTCCGTGACGGTTTTTATGAATTCAATCCAAGCAAGATAATCTGTTTGGGAAGGAATTATGCTGAACACGCAAAGGAGTTAGGTCATGAAGTTCCAAAAGAGCCTGTAATTTTCTTAAAACCTCCTTCCGCTTTGATAGGACCGAATCAAACTATAATCTTGCCACGAAAGAGCAAAGAAGTTCACCACGAAGTTGAGCTTGCCGTTGTTATGAGGAAGGGAGGGAAGAACATTCCAAGGGGAAAAGCTATGGATTACGTGTTAGGCTACACGGTTTTCATGGATATTACTGCAAGAGACTTACAGTGGGAAGCTAAGAGAAAAGGTCTCCCTTGGACAGTTGCTAAAGGCTTTGACACCTTTGCTCCTATTGGGCCAAGAGTTGTCCCAAAAGAGGAGCTTGATCCGAGCGACCTTGAGATAGGGCTGAAGGTTAACGGAGAAGTCAGGCAGCTCTCAAGGACAAGCAAGATGATTTTTAAGATTCCGGAGATAATTGAGTACATCTCAAGCATAATGACGCTTGGAAAGGGAGACATAATTGCAACGGGAACTCCAGAAGGTGTTGGTCCTTTAAGGCACGGCGACATCGTTGAGGCGTGGATTGAGGGGATCGGAGTTTTAAAGGAAAATGTGTTGGCGGAGAGGTCAATACTATGCTGATTTCTTTTCTCTAAGCTTCACAGAAATCCATTGCATCTTATTTTCTTCATTTTTAACAACCAAAATGTAGTCTCCCTGTGGTATTTCAACGTTTTTGAACTCAACTGTTTTCACATGTTCCCAGGCTTTATAATACTCGAAGTGCTCTCCCCGCTTCATTTTCTCAAAGTTTTCTTTGGTTAGAATGTATGCACTTATCTCCCCATCAGCTTTTATGTAGCCGCTCAGTGTTGAGTTGCCAAGAAGGTGATATACCTTGTATTCATTGAGGTTTGTTTTCCACTGGTATGTGTAGGTTCCATAGTGCAAAACTACGAAATATATAGCTCCTCCAAGGATGAGAGCTCCCACAATTGCGATTAATGCAATCTTCCATGCTCTCATCATACCACCAATATGAGTCATACTACTCCGCTTAAAAGTTTTATTGTAGGATGTGAAGCTTTCCCTGCTGGGAGGTTTGCTCTTCTGTGAGATTCTCGAGGAGCTTTGTCCCCTTGATGAACTCTATTCCCGACGGTGGCAAGGTGAGGAGCCGGATAATATGGAATCCTGGGAAAGCTAAAACTTTATTTCCTTGAGGTCGTTGCTCGGCCTTTACATTCTTAGGCCTCGCCTTCAGGACATGGCGACCTTACAGCCTTCTGCCCTCCCTGATGTATATTACTCTTGCTCCTATCTCCTTTGCGTGGTCGCTTATCCTTTCGAGGTGGCGCATGACTAGCGCATCCCCTGCCCTCTCCGGGCTCTCATTCAGCGCCTTGAGGGAGAGTATGTAGAGCGAATCCACCTGCTTGTCCAGCTCAAGGAGCTTCCCCACGAGAGTCTCGTCGAGGTCTCGGAAGGCGACCACCGATATGCGCACTGCCTTCTCGGCTATTGGAAATGCCTTCTTCGAGAGCTCCATCGGTCCTTGGACGAGTCTTGCTGTCCGCTCTATTTCCATCGCATAGCGCGATATCCGATAGAGGTCGTAGGAGACGTCTATGGCACTCTGGATGAAGCGGAGGTCCGTTGCCACCGGTGAGTAGCGGACGAGGAGCTCTGTTGCGAGATCCAGCACCTCAGCCCTTATGATGTGGAGCCTGCTCGCTATCTCTTCCGTTGAGTTGAAGTCGCCCTCTATGCTCGCCCTCGCAGATTCGAGAGCCTCAAGGGAGCCAGTGGCCATTTCCTCTATCATCTTCTTGAGCTGTTCAATCCCGATGTTAAGGAGCTTCCTCATGCTATCACCTCACGTATGGGCATCCCACTTCATCCAAGCGCCCCCGTCACGTACTTTTCGGTGAGCTCGTGCTCGGGGTTCTCGAAGACTTTTCTTGTCGGGCCCACCTCTATGAGCTTTCCGAGATATAGGAATGCCACCCAGTCGGAGACCCTTGCGGCCTGGGCCGGTGAGTGCGTCACGAGGACGATGGTGTACTCCTCCTTCAGCTCAAAAAGGAGTTCCTCTATCTTCGCCGTCCCGACGGGATCTATGTTGGCGGTTGGCTCGTCCATCAGGAGGACTCTCGGCTTCATCGCGAGGGCCCTGGCTATTACGAGCCTCTGTTTCTGTCCCCCAGAGAGGTTGGATGGGTAATCGTCAAGTCTGTCCTTGACCTCGTCCCAGAGAGCTGCCTTTTTCAGGGCCCATTCGACTCTTTCCCTTATCTTCTCCCCTGGTAAGAGTCTGTTTAGCTTGAGCCCGAGGGCAACATTGTCGTAGATTGTCAAATGCGGGAAGGGGTTTGGATACTGGAACACCATCCCGACCTGGCGTCTTATTCCAATTGGGTCAACGTCTGGCGAGTATATGTTTTTTCCGAAGAGAAGAACCTCCCCCTCGACGCGGGCTCCGTCGTTTAGCTCTATCAGCCTGTTGAACGTCCTCAGCATGGTGGACTTTCCGCACCCGCTCGGTCCCATGAGGGCAAAGATTCCCTTGGCTGGGATTTGCAGATCAACGCCCTTTATCACGTGGTTGTTCCCGTAATAGACGTGGAGGTTCCTTGTTTCTATCGCGAGGTTCACAGTTTCACCTCCCTCAGGGAAAGCCTTATCGGCACGAATATATCGAGGAAGATCAGCAGGAGGACTAAGGAGGCCCCCCATGCCATTCTGTGATCTGCCGGGCTGGGGCTCTGGACGAGCTGGTATATGAGCAGGGATATTGAGCCCACAGGGGCGGTCACGGAGTGGGGGTAGCTCTCGTAAAGCCCGCCTGCCGTAAAAAGGAGCGGTGCCGTTTCCCCCGCAACCTTGGCGAGTCCTATCAGGCCCCCGGTAAGGATGCCACGTCTTGCCATTGGAGCCAGCACCCTGAACAGTACTCTTGTCCTCGTCAGTCCGAGGGAAAACGAGGTCTCGCGGTAGGTGAACGGTATCTGGCGCATTGCCTCGTGGGTGTAAACGGCAACGTATGGGGTGAGTATTATCGCCAAGGAAAGCGTCCCCGCGATGGCCGAGTACGTTCCCATCGGGACGACGAGAACCTGCATCACGAAGACCCCAACGAGTATGGTCGGGAACTCCAGCATTATCTGGAGGAGGGTCTTTGTCCACCTGCCCACCGCACTGTTGGGAAACTCATAGGCGTACAGCCCGACGAGGAAAGCCACGGGGAGTCCAAGCAGGGCTGAGAGGAAGGTAAGCAGGAAGGTCCCGGCTATGGCGGGCCCGATACCGCCTTCGGAGAGCGTTCCCGTTAGGAACCTGAGGCCCCCTGACACCACTTCGGGAAGCCCTCTGACGGTTACCGTCATGATTATGTGGAAAAGGGGGAGCACGGCTAAAGCCGTGAGGAGCGCAACGCCACATAGGAACGCCCGCTCCTTGACTCTCCTTATGTTACGGGACATTCTCCTCCCACCTCCTCAGGATCCTGATGCCGAGCAGGTTCACCGCAAGTCCTATGACAAAGAGCGCCAGACCCGCCGCGTAGAGGACCGGCGTCATGTATTCGTAGATGAAGGCGTTGCCGAACTGGTTCGCTATGAGGGAGGAGACGGTGTAGCCAGGGGCGAATAGCGCCCATGTCATGTTGAACGTGTTGCCTATGACGAGTGACACGGCTACGGTCTCGCCGATCGCTCTCCCAAAGGCAAGTATCGTTCCCGACACGACTGCGGGCCTTATGTAGCCGAGGAGAATTCTCGTGGCCTCAAGTCTCGTCGCACCGAGGGCGTAAACGGCCTCGCGGTAGATAAATGGCACCATTGTGTATGCCTCCCTTATTATGGCGGAGGCGAAGGGGGTGACCATTATGGCCAGCAGGACACCGGCTGAGAAGTAGCTGTAGCCGGTGGTTGGAGGGTACGAGAAGAGCGGGATGAATGAGAGGTGCTCATAGAGGGGTTTCATGATTTCATCCCGCAGGAAGGGGACGAGAACCAGCGCCCCCCAGAGTCCATATATTATCGTCGGCAGTCCTGCCATGATATCTGAGATTACAATAAGGGGGTTCTTGAGCCATCTGGGTGAGTAGTCTACCACAAAGATGGAGTATGCAATCGACAGGGGTAGCGCTACGGCGACTGCTATAAGAGCGGTGTAGACGCTCCCCCATATCGCCGCGGCTATTCCATAAATTTCCTTTTCGGGATCCTCGGAGGCGTGCCAGACGTTCGTGAGGTAAACATCGAGGCCAAATCGGTGGAACGCCAGAACCGCGTTGGTGAAGTAGACCACAAGCATGCCTGTGAAAATGATAAAAACGGCAAGAACTGCCGGAAGGGTCAGTGCGCGGAAGGTGTCCCTCATTAACCAACACCCCTGACAACCTGTCCTTTTAGGCCCCTTGCAAACTCCAAAACCTCCATGACGTTTTCAGGCCGGGAGTAGCGTCTTATCTCAAGGATGACGTAGGTCGGCCTTGTGGCCCGGATGAGCCTGCTGGCGTAGGCCCTGCCTATCATACCCTCGCCGGGGGGAAGGTGCTCATCCGTTGTGCCGTTGTTGTCGTGGGCGTGTACCTCCTCTGCCTTCAGGAGGGCGAATTCGTCCATAGGGACACCGTACTTCATTGCCGTCAGGAAGGCGTGTCCGATGTCCAGGCATATCCCGACGTTGCTCTCCAGGAAGGGCAGGAGTTCGTGCGGAAAAACGCCAATCCTCATGTCGGTTAGGTTCTCGATAAGGAGCCTCACCCCGTGCTCCTCGGCCACTGCCGATATCTCCATCATCTGCTTTCGGGTGTTGGCAAACGCCCTGTGATAGCTCCTGTGGATGTCTCCACCGTGAACCACAACGGTAGTCGCGTCCAATGCCTCGGCTATTCTGAACACCCTCTCCATCGTTATGATGTTCATCCGGCTGTACCTGCCGAGATCGACCCTGACGTTCTTCCCGTCGGAGGTCGGGGCGTGAAGCGTGAACTCCACCCCGAGACCTGCCAAGTTCTTCAGGGCCTCCCAGATGATGCCGTCCTCTGTCAGAACCGTAACATCGTCAAAGCCGAGCTCAACAACGTCAACGTTCAGCTCGTCGAGGGAAAACTCCTGTCCGCTGATTTCCTTAACGATGTGGGAGTTCACTCCAACCTTCATGGGCACCACCCGCGGGGGTTATACCCCTGATAATAAAGGGAAAGGAGGGGATGCGGTCTTTCTCATTCTCATCCTTCCCGTATCATGTCAACCGCGTTGAGGCCTATCTTTGCCACATCCCCAGGCAGGCCGACGTATCCCGGTGCCAGGTACTCCTCCTTCTGACCCTCCGTGAGCACCCACCTGAGGAAGTCCTTTATGGCTCTGGCTTTCTCGGGGGAGTAGTGCTTTCCGCCCTTGTTCTCCCAGACGAGGAGGTGTGTGAATGCTACTATCGGGTAGGCGTTTTCACCCGGGGCGTTGAGGAGTTGCTTGAGGTCCTCCTTGTAGCCTTCGGTGGGGGAGGGTATGTAGGACTTGACGGCAGAGACTGCCGCCTTTATGGTTTCGTCATTCGGCTCCACGAACTTCCCTGCCCTGTTTTTGAGGGCAACCACGTGGAGGTTGTTCTCGATGGCAAAGGAGAGCTCGGTGTAGGCTATGCTGTACTTTGTGCTCTTCAGGGCCTGCACGACGCCCGGGTTGCCCTTGGCGCCAATCCCCCTGCCCATCTTGTCAACCGGCCAGTTGACGAGCTTTCCGGAGCCTACCTTCTTGGAGAACTCCTCACTTACGAGGCTGAGGTATGTCGTGAAGATTGCCGTCGTTCCGCTGGCGTCGCTCCTGTGTATCACGATTATCCGCTCGTGGGGAAGCTTTGCTCCGGGATTCAGGGCCTTTATTGCGTCGTCGTCCCAGTACTCTACCTCCCCCATGAATATCTTGGCGAGGGTCTCCCCGTCGAGTTTGAGCCCGTCAACACCGGGCAGGTTGTAAACCACCACCACGGCACCGACTATCTCGGGGAACTGGAGGGGCTGATCACCAGTTTTGAGGAACTGTTTCCAAGTTGATTCCTTAACGGGCGGGTCAGTTCTACCAATGTCGGTCAGGCCCTTCAGGAAGGCCTCTTGGCCGTGTCCGCTACCCCCGCCTTCGTACTCGATTTTAACGTTTGGGTGCTTCTTCATGTATGCATCAATCCACTTCTGTATCTGGTACTGGGGGAAGGTTGCGCCGGTGGTACGGATGATTACCACGCTGCCACTTTCCCCGTGTGAAGCACTCGTACTGCTGTGACTCGTGCTTGTGGGACTCTTTTCGCCCTCACTCAACCCAATGCAGCCGCTTCCCACTGCAGTTGCACCGAGTAAGAAAACCAATAGGAGTGCCGCGAATTTCTTCATAGGGCTTCACCGGAAGAAGATGCAACTGCCTGAAATATAAAGATTGTCGCAATAAAATATAGTGCTCCACAAGAACTATATATTGCTATATTGACATGTGATATATATAGCGATATCAATCTATCACGTAGGCATGCACCATCAGCCCGCCGTGCCCGATGAGGCGGTGGTGCTTGATTTCGAAGCCGTTCTCTTCTATCGCTTTCTCTATTGCCTTCTTCTCCGTTGTTATGAAAACTCCGCGTTTTTCTAAAACCTTTGATAACTCAGAGAAGAGGTCCATGTAAAGTTTTGGTATTAGACTTTTCCTTCCGATTTTTAGGCCATAGGGTAAATTGCTTATGGCAAAGTCGACGCTGTCAACGTATTGAGTCAGCTTTGTGGCATCTCCTTGAATGAACTCAATTCTATCCAAAACTCCAGCTGCTAAAGCATTCATTCTGGCCCCTCTTAAGTGTTTCTTGTACTTCTCAATTCCTATTATTCTCCCTTCATAGCCCCTCAAAGCCAGCTCGATTAATATAGTCCCGCTTCCGCACATTGGGTCAATAACGGAGCCACCATCTAACTCAGCAAGCTCAATCATTGCATTTGCTATTGAAGCTTTCAGATGGGCTGGATGATCATAAACACGCCAAGGCCTCTTGTGTAAAGAAGAATCTCCAGTTGTGTCAATTCCTAAAAAGAAGGCATCATCAATAAGCTCAGCTCTAAAAATCACACTTGGATGGTCTAAATTCACTTTAGGCTTTCCATATCTGCTGAGTCTGTCATAAATTGCACTCCCAACTGTTTTTGCAATATCAACGCTTGTAAACTCATGCTCACCTTTTCTGAAAGGTCTCACAGCAAAGCTTTCTGTTATCTTCACGTAGTTTTCAATTGGAAGCGAATGTACAAATTCGTAAATCTCTTTGAGTGCTTTTTCTGGTTCTTGACTTTCAATTCCTTTAAATTTTAACGATGCTATCTCAACTATTACACGATGCAAAAGTCGGGAATTCTCGTTGAGGAAAGTTGCTGGGTTAAATTCTCTCTTTTTGCCTTTCTCATCGGTGTAAAAACTCTCCTCAACTTCTGCAATTAAGCGACCTTCAACTCCAAAGGGCTTTTCCCTGACGCTAACTCTGATTCTTTTGCTCTCAAATAATCTTTCAACTTCTTTTTTGGCTAAATCTTCGATTCCTTGTGAAGTGGTCAATAAGAGTCTCATAGTAGATATTTGTTGCGTATCTTTAAATGTCTGTCGAAAAAACGCTTTTAAGTTAGAATACTAAAACAGCGAATGGTAAGGTAATGAATGTGATAGTTGCTGAAAATCTTGAAAAGCACTATGAGTTCGGGAACATTACCGCCCTCAAGGGAATAAACCTGAAGTTTGAGGACGGAAAGTTCTATGTCATAGCCGGTGCCTCTGGGAGTGGTAAGACAACTCTTCTCAACATCCTGAGCGGGATAGACAGGCCTACCTCGGGCGAGGTCATCGTTGATAGCGTTGAGATTCACTCCATGAAGGAGAAGGAGCTGAGGCGCTACCGCCTTGACAACTTCGGGATAGTCTTCCAGTTCTTCTATCTCGTGCCCTACTTAACGGGCCTCGAAAACGTTCTCCTGCCGATGAAGTACTCCGAGAAAATCAAAAATCCTGAAGAAAGAGCTCGAGAGCTTTTAAGGCTCGTCAACGCCGAGCATCTCGCCGACAAACTGCCCGAGCACATGAGCGGTGGTGAGATGCAGAGGATTGCCATAGCGAGGGCTTTGGCCAATAGGCCGAAGTACCTCTTCGCCGATGAGCCGACGGCCAACCTCGACTGGGAGAACAAGCTCAGGATGTGGAGGCTTTTGAGGAGGATAAACGAGGAGAGGGTAACCGTCATAGCGGCCACCCACGAGAGGGAGTTCTTCGAGTTCGCGGATGTTCTGATACTCCTGAGGGACGGTGAGGTTCATGAGGTTAAGGACAATCCTGGCAAAGCTTAGGCGCGAGAAGAGGAGGGCCGCTACGGTCTTTGTAATCTTCGCCTTCCTCAGCCTTGGCATCAACTTCACCCTCTCCGGGATAGGGAGCGTCGTCAAGGCCATCGACGACTTCTCCCACGTAGGGAACGTCGAGTTCATCGCTCAGGGGGTTACCGTTGATAACCTCACGCGGTTCGGGGAGGTCGTCAACTACCTCTACTTCGATGAAGGGAAGGTTAGGCTGAACGGGAGGGAATACACCGCTTTAATCGGCTACGGCAGGTTCAAAGTTCCGGGAGTTGAGAGCTCGCCGAAGGGCGTCTTCGTCCTCGCTTTTCCGGAGGCTAAGAAAGGTGAGGAGATAGAGGTAAACGGAAAGACCTACACTGTTCTTGGTTCTTACTACTATTTGATGAACGAACCCATCGTCTTGACGATGAAGAGAGGAAGCAACCTTTACGTCGTGATGCGGTGCAATGACACAAGGGCTTTGGCGGAGTTTCTGATGAGCCATGCGAAAGTTCGCTACTTTGAAGTCTATCGGAACGGTCATGCTCCATATTTAGATGAGCTGAGGAAC
>Ga0256914_1003588_pt1 | contig 12144 bp, 11 predicted proteins | sample HulkmetaG_FD_191571 | JGI IMG/M metagenome (GOLD analysis project Ga0256914, IMG submission 191571) | Hydrothermal chimney microbial communities from Main Endeavour vent field at the Juan de Fuca Ridge, Pacific Ocean - Hulk | ecosystem: Environmental > Aquatic > Marine > Hydrothermal vents ...
GTATCAAGGATACAAATGAGGCTATCATATTTTTTGCCCAAAAATCATTTTGCTTTCTAATTCTTCCTTTAAAAATTATATACATTTGATAAAGTGCCAAAAGTATGGATATTGCAATCAAGACTACCGCAATATAACTCATATTTTCTGATTTGGCAAATATGGAAACAATATACAAAATCAAACCGCATATAACCGTATAAAATGCTATATTTATCGGCTTTTCATCAAAACCGTGAGAAAGAGAAAACATAGGCAAAAGTATCATGCCTATACCCATGATAGTCATAAGTATATATCCCACGATTGTAGCTGATATATGCAATGTGACAAGTCTTATCAAATCAGCTCCGAAACCGTAAACGATATCAAAAGCCATATAAAATCCTACACTAACACCTATAAGCAAAAAAATATTTGATGCAAGAATATACTTTGCCGTTATACTCCATAATTCTATTTTCATATAAGTTAAAAATATGTTTGCAATAAATATAAGCATTGAAATATACATAAGCATTGCACCATAAGGAAGCATTTGTGAATATCTCGGGATTAGCAATGAAAGTGAAAAAATAATAACACCAAGAGTAAACAGATAAAACTGCACATATGCAAAATCCTTTGAAAACACGGGAATTTCAAGAACAACAGGTACAAGTTGATACATTGCTCCAAATATAGTCATCATAATAAATCCCAAAAGATACAAGTGCATTAAACTTGCAATTTGAGGAGATAAAAAATATGAACCAAATTCATGTGAATAAAACGGTAACATAAATGATGCTATAATATAAAAAATAGACCCCGCTATAAAGTAATGTGCCACAAGCTTAAAAGGTGGCGCCATCTGTGTTGCTAACTGTTTTGCCATTTTTTATCCGTGACAGTTGGTATCGTTATAATCTGTTTCTTTTACAGGATTTGCTTTTTTTGTAAATATCAAATGTGTAACACCGTCTATCTCTTTATCAATATAATCATACTCGCCTTCAATTTTAGGCAAGAATCCCATAGGTTTTTTATGATTTATCATATGCACTTTCGTATTTGGACTTTTTATCTGTTTTAAAGCAAGCATTCCGTTTACCATAGGCTCTGGTGGTCCGCATCTGCTTGTATCAAACTCTATATAGGTAGTATCTCCTACTTTATACTTGTAAAATGGTACTGTTTGCCCTTCTACCTTTAACTCTTCCGCATCATCCGGTCTTTTTATATCAAAATCAGACATAATTACTCCTTTTTAATTTTTTTGAAATTATATCACAAAAAATTTTAAATGCATTGATTCAAATCAAGCTTCTTATTTTTATTGCATACCATAGAATTCCAAGATTTAGAGTAAAAATTGCAAGTGAAGTTGCTCTTGAAATTAATTTCTCTTTTAAAGATCTTTCTCTGCCATGAGCCTTTAATGATATGAACATATGTATAATAGTAGAAATAGTAATAAGCACTACCAAAGTTATCTTTATGTAAAAGTATTTCGCCAATACCATATCCGGATGTATCATAACCTCTCCTATGCTTAATGCATAGATAAAATATCCTCCTGTAATCAAAAGGATGGTTAGCACTATCATTTCAAAATATCCGTAAAAAGGGCCTATATGATAATAAACAGTAGTTTGAACCTCTTTGTCGCGAAAGTAAAGTCCCATTCCAAAAAGTAAAATAGAACCTCCTATCCAGGCTGCTGCAGCTAAAATATGAGTAAAAAGCATAATATTAAAAAACAATCTCTCTCCCTTAAGATTTTAACCTCAATTTTATATTGTAAATCATACATTATATCAAATAAAATTTTGGTTTAAAATATTTGGGTATTATACTCAATTTTTGTTTATTTTATCTTTTTGTTATTGCTCTAATAAATAGATAAAAGAGTTTTGAAAAATAGTAGGAAATTTTTAGACAAACAAGCCGGATATAAAAAGGTATGGCGATAAGCCGGGTTTTGTCGTTGGATGGTTATTCATCTAAACTACCATTTTACAATGGAGCTTTAGCGAAGAGTACATATGCTCTTTTGGGCATATATAGGACTTACCACCTCTTCTTGCTGCGGATTGGGTTTACATAGCACTCCGGGTTACCCCGGAGTCTGGTGGTCTCTTACACCGCCGTTTCACCCTTGCCGATACAATCGGCGGTTTGCTTTCTGTTGCACTATCCCTGGGATTACTCCCGTCGTATGTTATACGAAATCCTGTCCTATAGCAGCCCGGACTTTCCTCCTGTATATAAATATTTTATATACAAGCAACCATCTGCCATACCTTATAATTATATTATACCATAATTAAGTACCTAATCAAAAGTATGTTTTATCTATTTTTTGCAAAATAGCTGACGACTCCGTCAGCTATTCCTTTTGCAAGTAAATTTTCATAATATGGATTAAAAAGTCTTTTTGCCTCAGTAGGATTTGTAATATAACCGGTCTCAACAAGAACTGCCGGCATTTGAGCACCCACAAGTACCCAAAAAGGAGCTTTTCTGACACCTCCGTCAATAATTCTATATTTTTTTCTTATATTTTTTAAAATACCTCTTTGTATATCAATAGCTAATTTATTGGATGAAACTATTTTTTCTCTATTTAAAAAATTTAAAAATACCTGTTTTGAATAATAATCCATATTGCTTAAATCCACACTGTTTTCTATGGCGGAAACTCTCTTTGCTCTTGCACTTCTGGCAGGAGATAAAAAGTATGTCTCAACACCCTTGCTGGTTAAGTATTGACTCTTTTTTGGGGCGGCATTTGCATGAATTGAGATAAATAAATCAGCTTTTTTTAAATTGGCAAAATGTGTTCTATCTCTTAATTTTATAAAAATATCTTTACTTCTTGTATAATAAACTTTGTAACCGTACTGTTTTAAATAACGGCCGAGTTTTAAAGCTATCTTTAATACGGCATTTTTTTCTCTTAATCTTTTATATCCTATGGCTCCGGTATCTTTTCCTCCATGACCGGGATCAATGATGATAATTTTTTGTTTGGCAATAGAAGAGAAATACTTATTTGTATAATTATTCTTAAGAGAAGATTTGTAAAGTGTTTTTTTGGAAATACTGTAATCTTTTGAATCAACTTTGATAATTATTTTGTTATTTTCTATACTAAATATTGAATTTACAGGTTTATTTGATTCTAAAACTATCCTTACGGTATTACTGTTATACTGTGAAATTCTTATGTTTTTTATATTTTTTACAGCAATCTTTTTAACTCTAAAATGTAATTTTGCATTGATATCAAAAATATCTCTATATCTGTTTTTTTGATTTAATTCATAAAATTTTATATCTGATTTATCTATTTTTTTATTTAAAGTCAAAATCACTTTATCTTTAAAAGATGCTATGGATTTAACATAAGAAAGTTTATTTTTGTTAAAATGTAATTTTTTATTGTTTTTTGATATTTTATTTTTTTGTAAAAGATTAAGTTCCTCAAGATAGTGCTTATATGGAAGTTTCAGTATTTTTGAGCATTTTATCAATCCTTGTATTGCGGATACTTGAGCTTCCTTGTCATCATTTATGATAGCTTTGATATATCGGCTTTTTAAATCATGATATATTTTGATAATATTACTTTTTTCGGCACTCTTTAGCTTCGATGATATTTGCAAAATTGAATTGTTTAATTGTGATGCATTTAGCTGTACTGTACAAATTAACAGTAAAGCATATAATAAAAATTTAACTTTCTTCCCCATTTATCAATTTATACATCAATTCTTTTACTGTTATAATTTCATTAAGTCTATATCCGTTACTACCGGTAAAAAACAGTCCGTTATCTTTATCTCCCATAATGGCATCAGAAAGTCTATCAGCTATACAGTATCCTACGGCTTTTGCTTCAACTCCTCTGTGACATGGAGCCACGCAATTGCTTATACATTTTATTTTCGGAGCACTACCCTCCTCTATCTTTTTAAAAAGATTTGTTTCCACTCCTCTTGCAGGATAACCCACAGGTGATTTGAAAAGTTTTATATCATCTTTGGAGGCAGATAAAAGTATTTCTTTAAAATTTTTATGTGCATCACACTCTTTGGTCCCTATAAACCTTGTACCTATTTGAACTCCACTGCATCCTAAAGATAAAAATCTATCTATATCGTTTTTATCCCAAATTCCTCCGGCTGCTATCAAAGGAAAATTTCCCCATTTTTTTATCTCTTCAAGTATAGGAGCTATAAGATTTTCCAATTTGTATGCTTCATCAAAACACTGCTCATAAGTAAAACCTTGATGTCCTCCGCTTAAAGGACCTTCAACTATAACAGCATCAGGGACTTTGTCATATCTTTGTGTCCATCTTTTACATATAATTTTAAGTGCTTTTGCCGAAGAAACTATAGGTACAAGTGCAACATCAGGATAATTTTTGGTAAATTCAGGCATATTTGTAGGAAGTCCGGCTCCTGTTATGATAATATCCGCCCCTGCTTCACAAGAATCTTCCACAACTCTTCCATAATCATTTATGGCATATAAAACATTGCAGGCAAGGGGTTTGTTACCGCAAATCTTTCTTGCATTTTTAAATATCTGCTTTAATGCTTCTTTAGAATAAAAATTTGCCGTCTCATAAGGTCTGTTATTTATCTGCTTATGTATAAATTTTTTATTTTTATAATACCCCGTTCCAACAGAACTAATAACCCCAAGACCATCTTCTTTGCTTACATTTCCCGCAAGCTTGTCCCAGCTTATTCCAACTCCCATTCCACCTTGAACAATAGGAAATTTAACTTTGTGTTTACCTATTTTTAAGCTTTTATATGACATTACACAACCTTTACTTTAGCAAATTTTCTTTTTCCGATCTGCAAAATATATTCACCTTTTTCCAGTTGCAATTGATCATCTTGATATTTTTGTCCATCAATTTTTAAAGCTCCTTGTTTGATATCTCTTCTTGCCTGTGAAGTTGAATTTTCAAGTTTTGTTTCCACCAAAGCTTTTGCTATCCACACAGGAGCGTCCAAAGCAAACTCCGCCAAGTCTGAAGGCATCTCTTTTTTTGAGTGAACTTTTTCAAACTCTGCTTTTGCACTATAAGCTTTTTCTTTATTGTGATATCTTGTGATAATTTCAATTGCCAGCATCTCTTTTGCAACTTTAGGATGCAAAGATCCATTTTGCACACTTTTGTTTAACTCATCTATTTCTTCAAGAGTTTTATTGCTTAATACTTCATAATATTTCCACATCAACTCATCACTTATACTCATAAGTTTACCAAACATATCATCCGGACTTTCGGTAATACCTATATAATTTCCAAGTGATTTACTCATTTTGTTAACTCCGTCAAGTCCTTCAAGAAGAGGCATGGTTATAACAGCCTGCTCTTTTCCTACATTATAGGCTCTTTGAAGATGTCTTCCCATCAAAAGGTTAAATGTTTGATCTGTTCCTCCAAGTTCTATATCGCTTTTTAATGCAACAGAATCGTACCCTTGAAGCAAAGGATATAAAAATTCACTTATACTTATAGGAGTATTTGATTTGAATCTTTTTTCAAAATCTTCTCTTTCAAGCATTCTTGCTACATTAAAAGTAGTTGTAAGTTCAACAAGACCTATACTTCCCATTTCATTAAACCATGTTGAATTAAATACTATATCGGTTTTTTCGGGATCCAATATCTTAAAAACCTGCTCTTCATAAGTTTTTGCATTTTTTAAAACAGTTTCTCTATCAAGCTTTTTTCTGGTTTCATTTTTTCCCGTAGGGTCACCGATCATTCCTGTAAAGTCTCCTATGACAAACTGGACTTTTGCTCCATATTTCTGCATTAAAGCCATCTTTTGAATAAGTACCGTATGACCAAGATGAAGATCAGGTGCAGTAGGATCAAATCCGGCTTTTATATAATAATTTTCACCATTTTCATAATAATTTTCCAAAAGCTTGAGTATCCTCTCCTCGTCTATTATTTCGCTTACACCTCTTTTTATCTCTTTTAAAGCTTTTTGTACCATTATCTTACCTTCTCTAAATTGTTTACATTTATTAATTCTATAGTTTTGTATTTATCTTTTAACTGTTTTGTTATTTTATCATAATTAGAACTTGGAATCTCAACAATCAGCTCAAAATAATCAGCCAATTGCTCTTCATCATTGCCAAGTTCTATACTGATAACATTTATACCAATTTTAGCCAAAAATGTCAAAAATACCGCTAAAGAACCTCTTCTATTCTCCAGAGTTACTATAATTTTTGTTCTATTAGGAAGATCTCTTGACCATTTTACAAATACCATCGGTTCTTTGTTTTCTATTTGCTTTATGGCTTTTTCGCATAACTTATGATGAATTGTAACATTTGATCCTTTTTTGAAAGCTACAATATCATCTCCGATTTTTGGATGGCAGCAGTAGTCAAAAAGTACATTTGATATAGAAAAATCTGCATAAAATACCAAATGATCAAATTTTTGTTTTTTTATTTTATGTTTACCTATTTTTAATATCGGAAAAAATATCTTATCATTTTTAGAATACTTATTTAAAACCGAAACAATATCTTTTAAAAATTGTGAATCAACTGCAACTTTATCTATCTTTTTATAAAACTTCTCTTTTCTAAGCCATGCTAAAAGTCTTCCTTCTCTTACATGAAAAATTGTACCAAGTATATTTAATGCAACTTTTTGATTTATCTCTCTGGTTTTTTGTCTGCAACTAAGACTTATTGCATTTCTTGCTTTTGAAGTTTTTAGCGAATTTATCCAGCTGCACCTGTATATAGGTTTTTCTGATGTTACAACATTGACAATATCACCATTTTTTAACTTGGTCAAAAGAGGAACTTTTTGTTTGTTTACATATATCTCTTTTGCATGATTTCCAACTTCAGTATGAACAATATATGCAAAATCCAATGCTGTTGTACCTTTTGGAAGAGTAAAAATATCTCCTCTTGGAGAAAATACCGATATATCTTCGCTGTATAAATCATTTGTTGCATACTCATAAAACTCCTGGATATCCTCATTTTGGTGATGACTTTCTTGCAATTCCTGAAGCCATTCAAGTTTAGGGCTAAGACCGCTCTCTTTATACTTCCAATGAGCTGCCAGACCATACTCGGCAGACTTATGCATATCATATGTTCTAACCTGTGCTTCTATAATAGACTTGTCATCAAAAACGGTCGTATGTATGGTTTGATACCCATTTTCTTTTGGTACGGCTATATAATCTTTAAATCTTGATATAAGCGGACTGAAGTTTAAATGTATTATTCCTAAAACTCTATAACACTCAAGTTCTTTATCCACTATAACTCTTATAGCCAAAAGATCTAAGACTTCTTCAATCGTTATGCCTTTTCTTTGCATTTTAAGATAAATCGAATAGTGGTGTTTGATTCTTTTTTCTATTTTGAAACTACCATCAATAAAACCGTTATTTATAAGAAGACTGTGTACTTTGGATATAAAATGATTTAGCTTTAGCTGAAGCTGTTGGGAATGCTCTTTTAGATAAGTATCTATTTTTTCATACTCTTTTGGCATCACAATAGAAAATGATATATCTTCCAAAACATTTTTAATAGTTGAAATACCAAGTCTGTGGGCAATAGGAGCATAAACTACAAGTGTCTCTTCTGCTATTCTTTTTTGTTTTTGCGGTCTTAATGCCTCAATTGTCAAAATATTGTGCAGCCTGTCACAAAGTTTGATAACCAGAACTCTGACATCTTCAATGGAAGCTACAAGCATTTTTCTGAAAGACAAGGCGGAATTTGCAAGCTTTACTCCAAGGTTGGACGGTGCTAAATTCTCATCTCTTATCTCTACAATTTTCGTCAAACCCTCTACCAAATTTGCAACCGAAGCGGAAAATTCATCTTTTATTTGTTCTATAGTACACTCCGTATCTTCCACCACATCATGCAAAAGTGCAGCAATAATCATCTCTTTATCCCCGCCGTAATTGGCAACGATATAAGCTACAAGAATCGGATGTACCGCATACTCTTCGCCGCTTTTTCTATACTGTCCCTCATGGTAAAATATACAAAAATTTAAAGCTTTTTCTATACTCTCATCGAATTCTATCTTATAATACAGGAGCTTTTTTGCCTGCTCTATACTCTTGCAGGATTTAACTTCATTTATTAAATTAGTCAATACAGTTTACTTTTTAGCAGTAATCTCTGTCAAATCAAGTTTATTTTGGGCAATTTCCATAAGAGCAATATCAGTAAATTTATACTTTTTCTTATCAATATCTATTACAGGATCAGCCCCGGCACTTAACTGTTCTACTCTTTTTGATACTGCAATTGATAAAAGATATCTATCGTCTTTCATATTTTTTAAAGCTTGTGCTGTTATTTTTTCAAGTCTCATTTTTTCCCTTTTTTATTTATTATTTAACTATTGAGCAACCTGAAAGGTCACCGTTTTTTATTATATTTAAAAGATTTCCCTCTTTAAACATGTTACATACCACGATAGGAAGAGAATTGTCTTTAGCCAATGCTATAGATGTATCATCCATTACTTTTATATTGTCTTTTAAAGCATCATCATAACTTAATGTATCGAGTTTGACGGCATTACTGAATTTGTTAGGGTCTTTATCGTACACTCCGTCAACTTTTGTTGCTTTTATAATCATAGAAGCTTTTATCTCTATGGCTCTAAGAGTTGCGGCTGTATCGGTAGTAAAGAAAGGGTTGCCCGTTCCTGCCGCAAATATCACAATTCTTCCTTTTTCAAGATGTCTATTGGCTTTTCTAACTATAAAAGTTTCACAAATCTGTTCCATTTTTATTGCACTTTGAACTCTGACTTGAAGCCCCATATACTCCAAAGCTTCCTGCATTGCAACTGCATTTATAACAGTCGCCAGCATACCCATATAATCTCCGCTTGTTCTTTGTATAATACCGTCTTTGGCAGCACTTACACCCCGTATAAAATTTCCTCCGCCGATAACTATACCTACTTCAATATTATGTTGCACGAGCTCTTTTATCTCTTTGGCTATAAACTTAAGTATAGAAGTATCTATACCAAAACCATTTTCTGCTGCAAGTGCTTCACCTGAAAACTTGACCAATACTCTATTGTGTTGCATATCCTAAACTCCTATTAAGGTTATAATTTTACTAAAAAATTATTTAAAATCTAATCAAACTAAGAGGATTTATATGAGCATTTCTTTGCGTAACCTCAAAAATCAACTCATTGTTTACCCTACCGATAACATACCCCTTTCTTATTTTGATACCTTTTTTGATTGTCGGGGCAATTTTTGACAAATGTGCATAGATAGTATGAATACCGTTTGCATTTTCAACTATAACTACATTATCAAGCATCGGAGTTGATTTTGCAAAAACAACTTTTCCGTTTAAAACATTTTTAACTTTTGCATTTTTTATCCTTGATTTAAGTGTTACAGACTCATTAAAAATCTTTATTTTATAAATAGGATCAAAATATTCTCCAAATTTTCTTTTTACATAAAAACTTTTAAGTGGTGCTATTGTTTTTGCACCTTTGTATCTAATAGTTTTTGTTTTTTGATATGAATTACCTACTTTTCTTACTTTTTGATTATTGACATTTGTTGCTTTTGCTTTTCTATAAGAAATTTTTCTTTTTTTTGCCTGTAGTTTTAATATATTCAATCTGTTTAGTGTCTGTTTTATAGCATTTTGTTCATTAAAAATTTTATTTAACTTTTTGTCATATGCTATTTTTTGATATTTTAAATATTTTATACTTTTAATTCTTTTTACTTTCATGCTTGAGAGTAATTTTTTCTTTTTCTGCATTGAATTTATGTATTTTTTTAATTCTTTGATTTTTGCCGAAATATCATCTATCTTTTTATTTGCTACAATATATCTCTCTTTGATACTGTCAAATTTATTTTGCAATATATAACTAAAAGTTTTTATACTCTCTTCATTTATAATCCTATCTATACTGTCAATTTCATCTTGTCTTTGAACAATACTGAGTGACAACTCTTTGGATATAATATCTATAATCTCTTTTTGTGTTTTTGTTTTAGTTTTATTTAAGGATATAATATCTTGTTGTAATTCTTGCAACTCTTTTAATTTTATATTATACATATCTTTTTGCTTGGAAAGAAAATCATTGATTTGTTTTATATTTTTTTCTATACTGGCAATTTCTCTCTTTTTTTTATCAATACTCAAAGCTATATCTTCAAGCTTATCCTTTATCCTGGTAGCCTTGTATTTTTTTACTTTTAAAATTTTTCTATTTTTTTTGATGGAATTGTCCAAGTTTGCAAAAAGCAAAAAAGGTATAAACACAATAACAAATAATATTTTTAACAAGTTCATTCTTCTTTATTTAATTGTAAAATTGCAAATGTAACGGAAACAATAGATACCAATATGCTTATACCAAGCAAAATAGCACTATCTCTCAAAAAGTCAAATTTTGGAAACTCAACCCCCATATTTAAAATATAAGAAAGAAAAGAGGAATCATAAGACAGATAAACAAACAAAGACGAAACAACCAATGAACTTATAATGGCATCAACTATAACCACTCTATAGAGCATGGCACTTTTCATCCAAAAAGGTGCACCCAGTATTGTCATAATTTCAAATCTTTGCCTGTGTTCATATATCCATACTTCAGCTTGCTTTATGATTAAAAGCAACACTATTATCATAACCAAAACCGTAAAATACAACAACATACTTTTATCAAACAATAAAAAATTATAAAATTTACTATAACTCTTTTTAAAAGTTGCCACTCTTTCGACACCGGCATATTTTAAAAGCTTGCTTTTAATATTTTGCAACTCTTCTTGTGAAGGCAAATGGTTTAACTTAATAGAATAAAAAAGAGGTAAAGAATTTTTTAGTTTCTGAAGATTTTTTTTCCCTATATTGTTTTTAAGGTTTTCAATCAAACTATCGGTATTTATTATTTTTAATGATACAAAATATTTTATATCATTTTTTATATTTTGTTTATCAAGAGGCACTTTTGAAACAACAACTATAGAATATTCATCACTTAATTTTTTTTCATAATTATCTATAATGCCTTTTAAAACAAAAAAACTTTCTATTGACAAAAGCAACAAAAACAGAGGTAAAATGATGGATATATGGTATTTAACAAACTTCATCCATGCCTCCGTTTTCAATGATAAAATGCCTGTAATTTACCCTTAAAAGTGATGGTATCCTGTGAGTAACCGTGACTATGGTGGTTCCTAGTTGTTCATTGGCACCTTTTAGCAAATCCCATATAACTCCGCTTGAATAATCATCAAGATTACCTGTTGGTTCATCTGCCAATATCAAAACGGGATTGTGCGCCAACGCTCTTGCCACTGCTGCTCTTTGCTGTTCGCCACCGCTTAATTCAGGCGGATATTTATCTGCTTTATGCAAAAGCTTTACATGTTTTAGCAGTTTATGGGCTTGAGATAAACATACCTCTTTTGAAAAACCGGCTATAAAAAGAGGAAGCATAACATTTTTTTCTATTGTCCAATTGTCTATTAATTTATAATCTTGAAATACTACTCCCAAATGTTTTCTTAAAAAATTTCTATTTTTGGTTGTAATGTTATCCAACTCTATACCACAGACATTTAGTCGTCCTACATCAGGCTCCAGTACGGCATACAAGGATTTTAAAAAGGTAGATTTTCCGCTACCGCTTTTGCCTGTAACAAATACAAAATCTTTTGTCTTGATATTTAAACCTATGTTTTTTAAAATCGGCTCATTCTTTCTGTAAGAAAGCGTTAAATTTTCAGCAAATATAACACTGCTTTTTTCTTCATGCATTCAAATACTCTTTTATTATTTTATTGGAATTATCATTTTGCCATATAGGCAAAAGATTATCGGGAAAGTATGATATTTTATCTTCAAACAGTAAAAGATATTTATGTTCGGGTCTATCATAAGCACCAAATGATAGTTTCAATATACCAGATTTGTTGTCAATTTTGTATATATTCTCAAAATGTACAAAATAACCATTTTTTCTAATGATTTTATTGGAAAAATTATCATATATATTTTTAAAATTGATATTTGCATTAAATTCTTCTAAGTCTATCAGATTGTTTT
>Ga0256914_1003589_pt1 | contig 12143 bp, 8 predicted proteins | sample HulkmetaG_FD_191571 | JGI IMG/M metagenome (GOLD analysis project Ga0256914, IMG submission 191571) | Hydrothermal chimney microbial communities from Main Endeavour vent field at the Juan de Fuca Ridge, Pacific Ocean - Hulk | ecosystem: Environmental > Aquatic > Marine > Hydrothermal vents ...
AAAGTTTTGTTTACACTGCCACTTACGCCTCTTTGGATGTTCCATTTTGTCGTATCTTCCCACGGAGTATGACATCCGTTGTCACTGATTGCAAACCACATAGGTTTGGCAGTAGTCAGTTTTATCGTAACTTTTCCGTCAACTGAGGGAGTAAAATGATAATAATCTCTTCCTTCACTTCCTTCCCCGTTACTGTTTGGTGTTATCGATCCGGTAGCATGAAAATCTACAGATTTGTCCGCATTGTCAAGTTCTGTTATAACCTCCGAATGAGCACAGTCATTGTTTGGTTCGCTGTCAAAGCCTGACGGATTTGGAGGATTGCTGTCATCATCAATGATCTCTCCTGTTGCTTTTGCATTTGCCAAAGTGGCGTTTACAGGATTGCTGAGATTTATGAAAAATTCCTCATTTCCTTCTGCTTCTTCGTCTCCTTTTACCGTGATTTTTAGATTTTTACTCTTTTCTCCTGCCGCAAATTCCAAAGTTCCGCTTTTACTTTCATAATCATCCGGTGCTTTTGCACTGCCGTTTGCAGTTGCAAAATCAACACTGACAACAGATGAGGATGTTTTATCCAAAGAGAGTGTAAAAGTCATCTCTTTTACTCCGCTGTCTCCTTCACTGATTGAAGCGTTGGCTATGGAGATTTTCGGATTTGAAACGGGAGGTTCGTTGTCGGGAGTAAATTCTATATCAAAAGTGTAAGTTCTGCCCCATCTGCACATCGGTCTGAAATCAACTCTCTGATTGGCATTTAATCTGAAAGTTTTTGTTACCGTGGTTGAAAACTCTTTGCTGATATTCCATCCGCGATCACAGCCTTGGTTTCCTATCCAAAAGTACATGTTTCCGCTTGAATGGAAAGTTACCTTCACTTCACCGCTTACAGCGGGTGAAAAGTGGTAATAATCTTTGTCATAATCGGGTTTGTGGTTTACTTCATCATATTTTGTAGATACAATGGTTCCGGTTACTTTGGTAATCGTATGAGAAGTAGCACCTTCCAAAGCGCCAATCACTTCTGATTGTGCGCAACTGTCGTTTGGTTCCGATTCAGCCATCAACGAAATATTGAAAATCGTCAGACTCAGTATGAGAATCAAAAAATAGAATTTTTTCACTTTATCCTCCTCTTGTTATTTTATACTTAAATCAATTATAAAATAATTTTTTTTCAATAAAGCTTAAATCTATTATTTTTTCTTATATCTTAACTCAAAAAATTTTCCGCTGTCATCAGATATGAAAATCCTGTCTTTTAGAAGAGCTATTCCCTCCTGTCCTTCCCCTTGTATCGCTATTTTATTCAATAATTTGAATTTTGAAAGTTGATATATATAGATTAGATCATCGTTGTCAGACAGTAGATATAAAAGATCATTTTTTTGATCATAATAAAGACCGGATATATCAAGTATCTTCATAGGCAGATATCTGTAAGTAACAGCTTTTTTACCTTTTATCACGATAAACAACAATGCACTTTTATCTTTTCCTTTGGTTTTGTTTGATTGGTTTGCTACGATAAAGTGTTTGCCTTTTTCATCTTCATATAAAAAAGTGACAGCTTCCAACCCGTCTCCTCTTTTGTCCAAAACTGTTTTGGAATTGAATTTTCTGTTAATTTTGTATTTTTGTTTTATTTTATATTTTTTACCAAGTTTTACAATACTGTCTTCACCCTCTATCACTGCATAGAGATTTTTACCGTCATTTGTGATACCTTCAAAATCTTTTCCTTTTTCTATTTTTTTATATTTTATTCTTTTGTTATGTATCAAAGCGATTCTTCCGTCGTCGCTTATGATATAAAAAGTGTCATTCAAAAAGGTTACACCGGAAGGTTCAAAACCTTTTTTATTTATCTCATAACTTTTAACTATTTTTGTATCATAATTTTTACACGATAACAGTAGAGGGAGAAAAAGCAGTAGAGTCCATTTGCGCATCATAAAATCCTTTATATTTGTTTAATATTATAACAAAATATTCTATAAAATTTGAATTTTTATTTTACTTTGATAATATTTTTTATTATTAAGAGCTCTTTAAATATAAAAATCATATACTTGTTTTTACCAATAATATAAAGGAGTTTTTATGCGCAATTTGGGTGGATATTTTAAATTATATATGGCTGCTTTGCTGTTGTTTATAGGTTGCTTTTCTTTTGCAAATGATACGGATGAACTGATACAAAACGGCAGTTTTGAAAAATTCAAGATAGTAAAAGATTATGGAGATTGGAAAGTTGTCAGATTGGATCATTGGAGTAAAAAAGCTGAACTTTGGACTGAAAATCTTGGAGAAAAAGCAACAGACGGAAAATATAAAATAGAGCTTGACAGAAACAGAAAGTTCAATTTTATAACCCAAACCATTTCTACACAGAAGGGTAAAAAATACAGATTTAGTTTGGATGCTTATGCAAGAAAGGATAAAACATCTGATTTTGAAGTCTTTTTGGATAATAAAAGCATACTCAAAATTACTCCCACTGCCCAATGGGAGAAGTACAGTGTTGATTTTATAGGAAAAGGGGGTCATGAGAAAATTTCCATAAAAGAGATCTCTTCCCAACGAAAAGACGGATTGGGTGCGATTATAGATAATGTCTCTGTAAAGGGATTATCCAACACAAGACATTTTCCTTCAAATTTTTTCATTTCAGCTACAAAGGCATACCAAATAGCCAAAAAAGAGGGAATTGATCTAAAATCTTACAGTTATGGACATAAAATATATAAGGATTTTATTTCAAGTGAGTTGGAGACATGGAAAGAGGTTGTAAAGAGATCAAATACCGAAGATGATTTTATCATAGTTATAGCTTATGACCAGTGGGGTAAAATCATGGGCAGCAGAAAAGGTGTTGTAAAACAACTTCAAGATCCAAAGAAGATTTATAAGTATTTTGATGCTTTTAAACAGACTATGATAAAACTCTCAGAAGCAAAAGGAAGTGTTCTTTTGGGATTTGAACCAGATCCTATGGCGTATTTTATGGGACTTATGAGAAGAAGCTATCAAAATGATCCTAACAATCTTCCTGCAAAAATAGATGAAGCCAATTTTCCAGAAGCTTTAGAGATAAATCCTCCACAAAATTTTGCCGGATTTTGGCAGGTAATAGATCATATCAGAGAAAAGTATGCTCCAAATGTTATGTTGGCTCCTACTGTAAAAACATGGGGAATTCCAACAGATCCAAAAGCCGAACCGGTTGGAGGGTGGAGCAGTGATGATGAAGGTGTGAGAACTGTTATCGATTATTATCAAAATTATGGTGTAAATTGGGATGCTCTTGCATTTAACTACAATCCCGGAAAGGTTCATGATGATGAAAATTTCAAAGCCATAGCAAGATATATATCTGCCATTGCAGGGGGTATGAGTAATGATAAGACCGGTATGAGAGTAAGACCATATTTTTGGAAAACAAAAATTACAACAGAACATTATGACGGAACACCTGAAGAAGATTGGTATTATGATGATATCTCTTTTGAAATGAGAAATATTCAGTTTTTAGCTGATTTGGGTTTTACCGGTATCAATCTCGGATACGGAAATGAGATAGCAAAACCCAATAAACTCCCTCCTTTGGTTGAATGTTGGTTAAAAGAGTACTTTGAAGGAGAAGAAGGAGAGTGTACACCTCACGGAACAATAGGAATTGTTGAAGTATTTGAATAATTATGTAGAGGTAGGAGAAAAGTTCTCCTGCCTTTAATGCCGCTTTTGCCTCTTAATCTTTCACCAATATCTCAGATTTGTTTAAAGAAAATAATGTTAGATTTGGTTTGAAATTAAATTATTGAAATTATAATCAACAGGATATAAAAAGAGATGTCGCATATAAGATATACCAGAGCATTGGCGGATGAGTATATAAGGCTTTATAAAAGTTGTGAGATTTTGCCTTCCAAATTTGAAGAGATAGATAAGATCATTGAAAATATATTACAACACCGCATTATTTATGAAGAGACTTCTGAAATAGTTGGTATCCCATGGTATTTTATAGCTGCTATTCACAATATGGAAAGTTCCGGAAATTTTACAAAACATCTTCACAACGGCGATCCTTTAACGGCAAAAACCGTTCATATTCCCAAAGACAGACCAAAAAAAGGAAAGCCTCCTTTTACATGGAAGGAGAGTGCAGTAGATGCTTTGAGACTGAGGGGAGTACAAAGGGTGAGAAAATGGACACTTCCTAGAGTTCTTTATGAGATGGAAGGATATAACGGTTGGGGATACAGGATCTATCATCCTTATATTTTGACTCCTTATCTGTGGGCAGGTTCAAATCACTATATAAGCGGAAAATATACAGCAGACGGCAGATGGTCAAACAGTGCGGTATCAAAACAGTGCGGAGGAGCTCTTATCATAAGGAGGCTAGAAGAAAAAAATGAGATAAAATTTGGAGAAATTTCAAAATCTCCTCTCTTTTTTTATGCCGATTCTCCAAAAAAGAGAGATTTTCATGTGAAAAAGCTTCAGAAATTTTTAAATGGATTTGAAGGTATAGCATTGAGAGTTGATGGTAATGCAGGGATGAAAACTTCCGTCGCCGTTAAAAAGGTTTTTGATTTTTATCTGAAAGGAGATCCGAGATATGAAGAGAATTAGAGATGCCTATATGATTTGGCACAGATTAAAAGGTAGATGATAGATAAAATTTAAAAATAACAGGATTTTGCCGATATTACAGACAAAGTTCTATAAAAGGCAAAATCCGTGTTAAAAAATATCTTCCTCTCTTTGTTACTCTTTTTAACTTTTTTATCTGCTGATTATTTTGATGATGCCCATCTTAGAGAATTTTCTCTAAGATACGGCGGTGCAAATGAAAATATTGTTGGTGATTTTACATTTGCCGGTGCCTCTGTTATGTGTGTAAATGACGGAGAGGGCGGGTGTGATTGGGATTATGACGGATATCTTTATGATGCCGATACCAAATATGTAAATGATGAAACTTCCATTCCTCTAAATTCCGCTTCGGCATCTTTAAATCTTCCTGCCGATGTTGATAGAAACAATATCAGATGGGCAGGACTTTACTGGCAGGGGCATATAGAAGGAGACAATCCTTCCGATTACAGCAGTGCTGTAAACGGGTTTAACAGTGTTGTTTTTAGAACTCCCGATGGTGTAAATCATACTCTAACGGCGCCTTTGGAAAATAATGTTACAAACTATTATGCCTTTAGAAGTGAAAATGCGGATCCAAAAGGTTTTAGATTTTTTTATCAATGTTTTTATGATGTTACGGATTTGGTAAAAAATACCTATTCTCCTTCAGACAAAATTTTTACCGTAGGAAATATCAAGGCAACTTCCGGAAGTGATAAGTTTTACAGAGATCCTCTTACAAACTGGGAACAGATAAAGTACGGTCATTGGGGAGGATGGAGTCTGATAGTCGTTTATGAGAGAAATGCCGTTGATCAGGCATATAAAAATGTCTCTATATATGACGGTTTTAAAGTTTTGATTCCTATGCCCATAGATACCCACAAAAGCATAGAGATCCCCGTAAGCGGTTTTTTGACTCCTCTTAGCGGAACTGTTGATTCAAGACTTCTCTTTTTTGCAATGGGAGGAGAGAAGAAGATAGAAAGAGACAAGATGGAGATTTACAAACAGCATGCCGGAGCGTATGTGCAGGTAAGCAATGCCCTAAACAGTGAAAATAATGTTTTAAACGGCAGTGTCAGTTATATGGGTTCCTATCTTGATCCAAACAGAAAATATGTTCCCGGACTTGATCTTGATCTTTTTGATGCAAGTTCATGGATGGAAAATGATCAAAATGAAACAAAACTGAAATTAAGTGCGATATTTGAAGATCATAACGGGGATCAGACATTAACCGGTGTGATAGCTTTTTCCACCAAAATCCACTCTCCTCTTATAGACAATTTTCTAAAAGGTTCTGATAAAGGTATGGGAAGTGTTTTGAGAATGGGTGATAATATAAATTATATGCTTGATTTTAACAATTCTGGAAATGAGATAGCTACTGATGTAACCATATTTGATAATTTCGGTGATGATAATTTAACGGCTTTTATAGAGAATAACGCCACGGATATTTTAAAATCAATAAGATTGTCTGCCGATAATGATGATACCCATTTTTACTGTTATGAGGGTTCAAGCGCCGAAGGTTGTGATTATGCTTTTGATGATGAACAGACATGCAGTGTTGATACCGATGATAACGGCAGTGTCAGCGGAGTTCATTGCAGTTTTAACACTCTTGAAGTAGCTCATAGAAGGACGATGAGATTCAGGGTCAGAATAAGACATAATTTTATGAGTCAAAATGATCACAATGTAACAAATCAGGCTCATTCAAGATATAAAAATGCAAGAACAAACGAATGGATAGATGCTATCGGAAAGAGTAATGTTTATGTGGCGGGAGTTATAAAGGGAGTAAATCCTTCTGAGATCAATATCGATACGATTGATGATTATAGCGGTGGATACCAAAAAGAGAAGGGATTGAAAACAAAAATAGCCGCCAAAGCATATCATCTGGATACGGTTAATATCGATACATCTTTCAATCCTGTCAGTTACTATCAGTCAAGTTCACCTGATATATCTGATATGACAGTTATCTTCAGACTGGTCGATGAAGATGATACTTCATACTCCTATCTCCTGAAAGATTCGTCAAATCATGTAACAAAATCCATCTTTCACAAAGGAGATATTCATGCTCTAAGTTCAGAAGCGCTTATGCCAAATCGTGCTATCAAAAAAGCAAAAATAAAAGCAAAATATATCGATTTTTACAAGCTTTATACCCAAAATGCCCAGGCATGTCTGCTTGTGAGTTCAAATTCGGCAAATATCGAAGCAATGCCACAGTGTGTAAACAGTGCGACCGTGTATCGGGATGCTTTTGGTACTGTTGCCTATGATAGATGTATCATAAATAACGGTTCTCCCTGTTCTTCTTTGAACCATGGGGTCGGAAATGCGCCTTATGATCACACTCTGGGATGTTATGAGTGCAGTGCGGATGCTCTTGGCAGTTTCTCTTTATCTACTGATAATTTTGCTCTGCGTCCTTTTAAATATGAATTTTATGCACCAACCAAAACGATTGCCGCAAAACCTTTTGATCTCTCTGTAAAAGCAAAAGGGCAGACTCTGAATGTTGTGCAAAATTATGATGAACATATAAATACATCTTATCAGATCAATTATCGGGAGAGAAAAAGCGCCTGTCTGACAGGCAGTTTGGATCTAAGCGGTGCAAATTTCAGTAACGGTGATCTGAACAAATCAACATCTTACAGTGAGGTAGGAGTTTTGGATATCAATATTTCCGAAATTTCCGGCAGTGAATTTGCTTCTGTTGACAGTGACGATACGCCTCTTAGCCAAAGAGTAATACCCTTGGCATCAACAACCGTTAATTTTATACCTAAAGATTTTGGTGTGAGTTGGACACTCTCCAATGCCAATACTTTAAACAGTTATACCTATTATTCCGATAATCCTTACAGTATGGGGAGTAAACTGAAAACCAGAGTAACTGCCAAAAATTTTGCCGGAGCGGTTGTCGGAAATTACAGTGCTTCCTGTTATGCAAAAGATGTAAATCTGACGATTACAATTTCCGCAACAGGGGCACAAACCAATCCTTTTACCCTGAAATGGCAGGATTTGAACAATCCTTTGCACAAAGACGATACTGCTTTGGTCTTTTCTCTTCCTGTAACAAACCAGGTATTTAGAGTTGATACAGGTGCTTTTAGGTTTTCAAACGGAGAGGCAAATGAAACAACAATGATAAACTTTAAAAGAGAGGTAACAACAGCTCTTGAGCCGATGAAGGTTACTGTTTCAAAAGTAGAGGCAAATGATGAAGATATTTACGGTTCTTCTTCTCACAGCAGCATAGTAAAATACTATTTCGCAAGAGCTCATTGTATAGATTATCCCAATATCATAGGAAATACTCTGGATAATGCACCAATCTATTATGAGATATACTGCAAAAACTGTGATAAAACAACTTTTCCTTTGGCAAACGGTTCTTTAAGCAAAGACAGTATCTACTGGTATATCAATCCAAATCATACGGCTTTTGACGGGAGTGTTACAAGCGGTTCGTCTCTAAGCGGTACGACAGTCAGTGATTTGCAGTTAAACAGTCTTGATCTGACAGCACCTTCCCTGCCTCATACGGATAAGATTATTTTGACTCCATCGGGATGGCTCGTTTACAATCAGGTAAATCCTTCTGCAACAAGTGTTGATTTTAGTGTTACATTTTTAAATGACAGTACAAATTGGGCAGGAGAGGGGAAACTAGGACATATTGTTGATCAAAATATTTCAATAAGAAAAAACAGGAAAATATCATGGTAACAAAAAAAGGTTTTACTCTAATAGAACTTGTTATATCGATAGTGGTTATCTCCATAGCTGTTATGAGTATTCCCATGCTTCTTGAAAGAGCCGGAAAGAGTGATGAGTTCTCACTTATGCAAGAGAGTATTTTGGCTGCAAGAACAAAGATTCAAAATATAACAACATACAGATGGGATGAGAACAGTCTGGATCCTGTAACGGGAAAAATATATATACTTGATACACATAACGGAGACAGTGAACTTCAGAGATTTACGGCATCAAGCTGTCCACCTTTGCCTTTTGGATTTTTATGTATGATGTTTTGGAGTTGGTACTCCTCTTTCTTTCCTCAGGGAGGTTTGGTAGGTCAAATTGACGGTGATTCAAGAAGAAAGATGTTTGATGTTGCAACCTATCCCGATATTACGGAGGTAAATATAACAGATCCAAATGATGTTGATGATTTTAACGGTCAGTCTTTGACGGCTCTTTTTGATCAGGAGAGTACGGGACTTGATTATTTAAACAGTAATTTTAATATAAATACAACGGTCGGATATATAGATGATACTGCCTCTTATAAAACACCTAAAACAATCTATTTTAATTTTCCTGATACTTTCAAACCGGTCGGAGATTCAAATATAAAGATGGTGGATGTCAATGTCAGCGGTGTGGATACTCCTTTTGCTCTTAGATACTACTCTTGTAATATAGGAGAATCTGATATCCTCAAAAGGACATTTCTTTGATAAAAAAAGCTTTTACTTTGGTTGAACTTGTTTTAGTGATTGTTGTTATGGGGATTATTGCGGTTATCGGAACCAATATTTTGGTTGATCTTTACGAGGGGTATATGAGAAGTTATTCGATAAACCGTCTGGAGAGTCTGACTACCGATACTTTAAATCAGATAGTAAAAAGATTGAGATACCGTATAAAAGACAGTGTCATAGCCTATAAAACTGGAAGTTACAAAGGTCTTGACGATCCCTCTCTTGACAGCAGTTATAAAATACTTCAATGGATAGGATATGACAACGAAAGTTTAAGAGGTGAATATAACAGTACCTATTCCATGCCCGGTTGGAGCGCTCTTATAGATTTGGACAGCAGTGATACGAACAAGAGTGAAGTTAAAACCACCGGCAGCAGACTTGGTATAGCAGATAAGATCATAGATGCTCTCTCCTACGGTGAGGTAAATCTAAGTTCTGCCTCAAATACTCCGGCACTGATTTTTAAAGGGGTGGATCATATAGACAAGTCTCAGTTTGGATGGAGTGGAAGCGGAGATCACAATTTTACACTGAATGTAAACAGAATCGGAAATGAAAAACTTGTTTTTACAAATACCGCACAAAAAAACGCTTCAAAAGATATTTATGAAAGATATGCTCTTACATGGAGCGCTTATGCGATTGTGCCGGTAGTAACCGGTGCGAACGATATGAATTTGACTCTTTATTATAATTTTCAGCCATGGGAAGGGGAGACTTACACACAGGGACATTCTGCCGTTTTGGCAGAGCATGTTTCATCTTTCAGATTTAAGCAGATAGGGCAGACTCTGCGTATAAAACTGTGTATGCATGATAACAATACAACCGGTTTTGATTATGCTATATGTAAAGAGAGGGCGATATTTTGAAAAGAAAAGGTTTTTCACTGGTTTTTGCCATTATTATTTTGGTAGTAGTTTCCACACTTGCCGCACTGATGCTCTCTTTGTCAAGTTCAAGTGCCAAACAGACTTCTGATATCTATCTGAAAGAACAGGCTGAACTTTTGATGCAAAGTGCTACCGAGTATTCGATACTGGCAATTTTGGGACATGATAATCAAAACAGTTGTATAGAAAATATCAATATCACCTATCCAGATTCCACAAACCCGATATTTGATATAAATGTCTCTTTGTGGTATATTATTGACTCTACTATGCCCGCAGGATTTGACTGCAATCATGTTATATCAAATTCTCTTTCTACTCATAATTCCAATATGACGGTTATGATCGATACGACTGTAACAACTACTTCAAATACCGGTTTAAGTGAGCCGATAAAGCTTCATAGAAGAACAGTGCAAAAGCCTTGAGAAAAGAGGTGTTTTTGAGATAAAAGATGAGAGATTATTTGTGGTTTTATACTTTAACAGCTTTATAAAAGGAAAATATATTTATCCCTGTAAAGTAAAACAGCCTTTTAAGGTAAAATATATTTAATTAAAAATAAATAAAATTAACCTTTATTTAAGATTTTCTGCCTTATAATAGATATTGAAATATCTATTGCATAGGAGATAATAATGAAAGGGATAAAATATATCCTTATAGGTTTGTTACTCAGTGTTTATGCTTATGCAACATCTATTCAGACAGGACAGGATGTTTATCAGGCAGGAGAGTCTATAACCGTAACGGTAACAGATATGGCAGGAAATGAGGATGACTGGGTGGGCATCTATCCCGCAGGTTCAAGTAATGACTGGGAAAATGTCGTCAGTTGGGCATGGACTAACGGTATTGTAAACGGAGATATCACTCTTGAGGGTGTTAACAGTGCGGGAGAATATGAGGTAAGAGCCTTTTTTAACAATTCGTTTCATACGGAAGCGCAGGATAATTTTACCGTCGAAGGAGCGGTAAATGCATCCATAGAGAGTGCGAAAGATGTTTATCAGGCAGGAGAACCGATCATAGTTAATGTGTCGGGACTGGCAGGAAATGAAGATGACTGGATTGGTATATATCCCGCAGGTGCGAGTAATGACTGGGAAAATGTTGTTACATGGAGATATACAGGCGGCATACATGAAGGACAGCTGACACTTGAGGGAGTTGCACCCGGAAATTACGATGTGAGAGTCTTTTTTAACGACTCTTTCAATATGGAAGCACAGGACAGTTTCAGTGTGGAAGCTGTAAATATGGATCCTACCGTTTATGAAGACGGGGAGGACGGAACAACTGAAAGATGGGTTGTTCTTACAAACGGAGGACATGTAAGCAATATCGCCGACGGAGCTGACGGCAGTGCAAGATCCGTTATGTTGTGGGGTCCCTACTGGCAAGGCGGAGGCTGGGGAGAGATCGATTACAAATTGTATCTGGATGCCAATCAAAATCCCTGGAATAACCGTTTTCAGCATATTTTGGAATTTGATATAAAAACCAACCATTCATGGGAACCATGTTTTTATTTTGAGTTGCAGATGGATTCAACAGACGGTAAAAGGGTTATATCTTTTGATACCTATATTCCGCATACCCATCAGCAAGAGAGTATAAGACAGATGGACGGATATGTACAGTTGTCATTTGGTATCAGTGAAAGTTACAGATACGGGCGTGTTTGGAAACATATAAGACTTGATTTGCAAGAGTATATGAACAGATTTGAACCGGATAATGTTATTACCTCGATAAACGGATTTTTGTTTAACGGGCGTGGAGGTGATTATAAACTTGATAATATAAAACTGGTTTCAGAGTAAGAGGAGAATTTTATTATGACAGTGGATAAAAGGATTTTAACGGCATACAAAGAGACTAAGACAAATGCGGATGTTTCCCATGCAAATACATTCTCTTATAAGATGAATGTCCTTTTATCCTCTTTGAAAAGAAGAGGTATAAAAGGAACACTGGATAAGATTTTTTTATATACCTATTTTTATAGAAGCGGAGTTGACCTCTCATCTGAAAATCTTTTTGAACTGACTTTGGTAGGAGAACACAAAGATCA
>Ga0256914_1003590_pt1 | contig 12143 bp, 6 predicted proteins | sample HulkmetaG_FD_191571 | JGI IMG/M metagenome (GOLD analysis project Ga0256914, IMG submission 191571) | Hydrothermal chimney microbial communities from Main Endeavour vent field at the Juan de Fuca Ridge, Pacific Ocean - Hulk | ecosystem: Environmental > Aquatic > Marine > Hydrothermal vents ...
GCCCAGGATAGCCAGGAGGGTGGCTCCCAGGGTGGCGAAGAGGAGGCTCCGAAGGAGGCTGTCTCCGGCTCTTTCGAAAGCCTCCGCGAAGGGAGCCGGCCCTCCCGTCCGGGCCAGGAGGGCGGCGAAAGGTAGGACGACCAGGAAGAGGGCGGGAAGGGCGGCAAGGAAGAGATACCTTTTTCTGTTTTTCCCCAGGGCGATTCGGGCGGCCGGTCCGGCGCCGGGGGCGGGCCTGAGGGAGGACCACTTCTTTTCCAGGAAGAGGGCCTCGCCGGCCAGGAGGACCAGGGCGGCCAGGGCCAGGGGGAGGGCCGAGGCGGTGGCGGCCTGGAAGTCGTAGAAGGCGGAGAACTGGGTGAAACTCTCCACGGGAAAGACGGGGAACCGCAGATAGTTGGGGACGCTGAACTCCCCCAGGGCCATGAGAAAGACGAGAAGGGCCGCCACAAGGAGACCCGGGAGGACCAGGGGGAGGGTGATGCGCCGGAGGACCTGGGGCCAGGCGGCGGAGACACGGGCCGCTTCCTCCAGGCGTGGATTCACCGCCTGGAGGGAGAAGAAGGTGAGAAGCATGGGGATGGGCAGGTAGGCCGAGGCAAGGACCAGGACGCACCCGGGCAGGCCGAAGAGGAGATCCGAGGCGGCCTTGGAGACACCCGGGCCCAGGAGGGGGGAGAGGAGCCCTTCCCTTCCGAGCAGGCCCGCCCAGGAGACGGCCGTGATGTAGGGCGGGACCAGGAGGGGGAGGAGGAAGAGAAAGAGGAAGGTCCTGCGGAAGGGCAGGTCCGTCTTTCCCAGGAGGATTCCCAGGGGCACGCCCAGGGCGGAGGTGAGGACCGTGACCAGGAGGGCCAGGGAGAGGCTGTTCCCCATGAGGGTCCACTGGCGCCGCGTGGCAAGGACCCCTTCGTATGCGGAAAGAGAGAAACGCCCGCCTGGGAAGAGGCTCTGGAAGAGCATGGAGAGAAGGGGAAGGATGCCCGCCACGACGAGGAAGGCGGCGGCAAGGAGGAGGATCCCCTTCCTTCCCATCTACAGCCCCGCCCAGGACTCGAGGAAGGGCTGGATCCGGACCAGGGTGCGGGCCACCCGAGCGTAGTCCACCTTCATGACCCGGATCTCTTCGAGGGGCCTCAGCTCCTTCGGAGGAGGCACGCCGGGCCTCAGGGGGAGCTGGGCGCAGTCGGCCCGGGCCAGGGCGGCCTCGGTCTTTCTGGAGAGGAGGTAGTCGATGAGCCTCTTCGCTTCCTCGGGGTGGGGGCCCCCCCGGATGAGGACCACCGTATTGGGCACCAGGAAGCATCCTGCGCCGCCCCTGTCCTGGTCCGGATAGACCAGTTCCACCGGTCTTCCCCGGCGCATCCGGTTGACCACGTCGTCGCTGTCCACCAGGCTGAAGTCGTATTTTCCCGAGGCCACGAGATCGGCGCTCTCGCCGTTGTCGGTGGAGATGGCCACCCGGTTCTCCTTGAGGCCCGCCAGGAAGGCCTTGGCCCTCTCCTCCCCCCAGAGGGTGAAGAGGGCCGCCACGTGGGAGGTGGTGGTGCCGAAGAGGGGGTTGGCGATCACGGCCCTTCCCTTCCAGGCCGGGTCGGTGAAGGCCCGGATCCCGGAAGGCTTCTTCTCGAGTCCCCTGCGGACCACGAGCACCCTGAGCCGGGCGGAGAAGCCCGTCCAGTATCCCTCGGGGTCCTTGAAGGCGGGAGGGATGTCTTTCGCCTCGGGGGAGACGTAGGGAGCGGCCACGCCCTTTTGCTTGAGCACTTCCGCCCGGATGGGCTCGTTGGCCCAGTATACGTCGGCCTGGGGGTTGTCCTTCTCGGCGAGAAGGCGGTTCATCACGCCCGTACTCTTGGCCTCCTCCGTGTCGTAGAGGGCCTTCACCCGGATCCCCGTCTCTTTCTCGAAGGCCTTCAGGACGGGCTCGGAGAAGACCTGGTCCTCCGAGACGTAGACCACCACCGTCTTGGTGCCCCCCGGGGAACAGGAGGGAAGGAGACCCGCCGGGAGGAGCCAGGCCAGGAGGGCTGCGAGAGAGAGAAAGATTCGATCCATGGGCGGCTTTCGCTCGGGAAGGGAGTTCGTCGGGAGAAGGAAAAGGAATTCTACCTGGGAGGAGGGCCCGGCCGGCCGGGCCCTTTCTGAATTTTTCCTGAACCCTCCCCCCGGTGGGAGGGGGGGCTCCTCCGGGTTCAGCCGGTCCTCTTCCGGTTCAAGGCAAGGCGAAGGACCAGGTAGCCCAGGATTCCCGAGAGGAGGGAGCCCGCAAGGATTCCCAGGCGGTCCAGGCCGTGGGAGCCTCCTCCCTCCTCGAAGGCCAGGGAGGCGATGAAGAGACTCATGGTGAAGCCGATCCCGCAGAGGATGGAGGTTCCGAAAAGAAGGGGCCAGCCCGTCCCCTCGGGAAGGACGGCGGCCTTGAGCCGGACCGCCAGGGCGGAGAAGCCGAGCACACCGGCGGTCTTTCCCAGGAGGAGACCGGCGGCGATTCCCAGGGGCAGGGGCTGGAAGAGGTCCGAGAAGGAAAGTCCCTCCAGGGAGACCCCGGCGTTGGCGAAGGCGAAGAGGGGGAGGATCCCGAAGGCCACCCAGGGATGGAGGTCGTGCTCCAGGCGGCGCAGGAGTGAACTCCTTGGATCGGGGCTCTCTCCCTCTCCTTTCTTTCCCAGGGGTATGAAGAGAGCCAGGACCACGCCGGCCAGGGTGGCGTGGACCCCGGACTTCAGGACGGCCACCCAGAGGGGCACGCCCAGGAGGAAATAGGGGGCGGGCCGTTTCACGCCGAGGCGGTTCAGGAGGGCCAGGCCCAGGAGAAAGAGGCCCGCCGCGGCAAGGGAAGGCAGGGACAATCCGCCGGAATAGAAAAGGGCGATCACCACGACGGCTCCCAGGTCGTCGAAGATGGCCACGCTCAAGAGGAAGGCCTTGAGGCCCGCAGGGACTCTCTTTCCCAGGAGGGAGAGCACCCCCAGGGCGAAGGCGATGTCCGTGGCCGTGGGAACGGCCCAGGCCTTCAGGGCCACAGGATCCTTCCTGTTGAAGAAGAGGAAGACCAGGGCCGGGAGGGCCATTCCCCCCAGGGCGGCGAAGGCGGGGAGCACGGCCTTCCCCGGGCTGGAGAGGTGGCCCTCCAGGACCTCCCTCTTGAGTTCGAGCCCCACGAGGAAGAAGAAGACCGCCATCAGGCCGTCGTTGATCCAGAGGAGAAGGGGCTTGGAGAGGGCCGCGGAGCCGATCCGGATCGAGAAGGGGAGCTCCAGGAAGGAAGTGTAGATCCCTCTCAAGGGGGAGTTGGCCGCCAGGAGGGCCAGGACGGCCCCCGCCATGAGGAGGATGCCTCCGGCGGCTTCGAGGCGGAGAAAGCTCTCCAGGGCGCTCTGGATTCGGTTCAGCCTTGGGGATTCCATGGGGCCTCCGGGATTTCTGGGGGGGGGAAGGGCCTTCCCAGGCGGGAGCCTTTCACCATCTTTGGGCCCGGGGAAGAGAAGGACAAGGCCGGGTCCCATCGTTCGTTCGAATTTTGTTAGATCCGGAGGAGAGCAGAGCTTTTCCCTTGGGCCGGTTTTCCCCCGCGGGAGAATGGGCGGGGGAGGATGGAAGCGAGGTCGACTCATGAAAGATGTAGGACGCCTGTTTCGTACTGCCTTCTCCGGCTGTGGCAAGGGGCGTGCAGGGGCCTTCCTTTCCTTCGTCCTGGCCCTGGCGCCCGGGAACGTTCCCGGTGAGCCTCCCCTGGTGACCCTGAGCGCCTCGAAGCTCAGGGGATCCCCGGGAGAGAGGATCCGGATCTCCTGGAAGATCGATCCCAAGGGGCACAGGATCGACAGGATCACCCTTCGAATGGACGGGGAGCCCGTCCGGTGGAAGAGTCCCCACGTCTGGAAGGCCCGGCCGGGGATGCACGTCTTCCACGTCCAGGTCCGCTGGGGCGGGGACCTCCACGGGAGGATCCGTCCTTTCGTCCTGAACTACCTGGTGTTCCGGATCGACGGATGGAGGGGGCGTTTTCGCCACCCGGGGATCTACAATTCGGCGGAGGAGCTGGATCGGATCCGCGAGAACGTAACCGGCAAGAATCCCCATCCCATGAAGATCGGCTGGAAGGCCATGCTGGAGGACAGGAGTTCCAAGGTCTCGGGGGGGCTTCCCTACTCAAGTCCCGCTTGGAAGCCCCACCCCGTGCCGGTGGTCACCCCCGCGGGGGGGCATCCGAGCAAGATGTGGTTCCGCGACGACGCCCTCGCGGCCTACGCCCACGTCCTCCAGTGGGTGGTGACGGGAAAGATGGAGCACGCCCGGAAGGCCATGAAGATCTACAACGCCTGGAGCGCCGTCTTCCGGGACGTGATCACCGAGAACGGCGACGTGTACAAGAACCTCTATACCTCCTGGGTGGCCAACGACTGGGTGGCCGGCGCGGAGATCCTCCGGCACTACAAGGGAGGCGCCGCCGGGTGGAAGACCAAGGACGTGGCCCGGTTCGAAAGGATGTGCCGGGTCCTGGCACGGCTTTCCCTGGAATGGATCGGGTACGTAGGCGGACCTTACGGCAACCAGAACCAAGGAACCTCCACGGCCCGGACCAGGCTCGCCCTTGGAGTCTTCCTGGACGATCGGGCCCTCTTCGATTCGGGCCTGCGCCTCCTCTTCGGGATCCAGTTCGGGAACAGGAGAGTCATGGAGAGGCACGGCCGGCCGGTGAACCTGGTGGGGCTCACCGTGGCCTCAAACGGGGAGATCATGGAGTTCAACCGGGACCCTGCCCACGGCACGGGATCCTTCAACATGCTGGTGACGGCGGCGGAGATCCTCCGCCACCAGGACGTGCCCGCACGGTTCCGCCTCTACGACCTGAAATTTCCGGGAGACGAGGTCCCGCGCCTCTTGAAGGGATCGGAATTCGCCGCCCGATCCTTCTTGAAAGGAGTGATTCCCATCTCCACCAATCCAAGGTTCCGGAACCGGGTGAAGGGCGAATACAGCGAACTCATCCTCAACTACTACCGGTATCTTTCCCCCAAGTCCTATCCTTGCCCCTGGACCCGGAAGGCCAACCGTGTCTTCCGTCCCCTCCTTTCGTACGGCGGATACACCCTTCCCTGGACCACCCTGACCCACGCCGATCTCTCCGGTCCTTCCCTGCGCCGTTAGAACAAGGCGTTTTCTTTCCCCGACGTCGTGGAGGTTGCGGCTCTCCGAGGGGCCATTCCCGCCGGTCCACACCGACGGGGCTTCCCGTCCCAGGTTCGGGGCCGGTTTGGTAGGATGGGGGGATGGTGCCTTCCAGGGAGAAGAGCGGGCCCGGCCGGCCCGAAGCGAAGGCCCCCTTCGGCGGGGGCGGAAGGAAGGCTCCGGCCGGGGGGCTCGTCTTCGACGTCAAGCGCTTCGCCATCCACGACGGGCCCGGGATCCGGACGACCCTCTTCTTCAAGGGTTGCCCCCTCCGCTGTCCCTGGTGCCACAACCCGGAGAGCCTCCTTCCCCGGCGGGAACTGGTCTTCCACGGGGAGCGGTGCCTCCTTTGCCGGGCCTGCCTGGAGGCCTGCCCCACCGGGGCGGCCTCCCTGGAGCCGGGAAAGGCCCCGGCCGACGGGGAGCGATGCAACCTCTCGGGGGCCTGCGTGGAGGCCTGTCCTCCGGGGGCCCGGGAGATCCTCGGGCGGTGGATCACCCTGGAGGAGGCCCTGGCCGAGCTGGAGCGGGACCGGGTCTTCTTCCAGGAGTCCGGCGGGGGGGTGACCTTCTCCGGAGGAGAGCCCCTGGCCCAGGCGGACTTCCTGGAGTCCCTCCTCTCGGCCTGCCGGGAGCGGGGCCTCCATACCGCCCTGGACACCACCCTCTTCGCCCCGCCGGAAGTGGTGGGGAGGATGCTCCCTCTGGCCGATCTCTGGCTCGTGGACCTGAAGCACATGGATTCCCGGGTCCACCGGCGTTTCACGGGGGTGCCCAACGAGGGGATCCTGGAGAACCTCCGCCTCCTGGCCTCCCGGGGAGGGCGGATCTTCGCCAGGATCCCCCTGGTGCCGGGCTTCAACGACTCCCGGGAGAACCTGGAGGCGGCGGCGGACTTCCTCCGGGAGATGGGAGAGGCCGTTGAGGAGGTGGATCTCCTGCCCTACCACAAGGGTGGGGTGCACAAGCTCTCCTGGCTTCCCGGAAGGCCCGGCCCCTGGGAGGGCGGGCCGGCGGGCCCGGGAGTGGAGGAGGCCCTGGAGATCTTCCGGTCCAGAGGATTCGAGACGAAACGAGGCGGATGACCCCATGAACGAACGCGTCGCCAGGTTGAGGGAAGAGAGCGTCCGGACCCGGCCCTGGATCTCGGCCGAGCGGGCCGTGTTGATCACCGACTTCTACGCCTCGGGGGTTCCCCTGGAGGTCTCCCCGCCGGTCTGCCGGGCCCTGGCCTTCGAGCACCTGATGGAGAACAAGACGGTGTACATCGGGGAGGGGGAACTCGTCGTGGGCGAGCGGGGGCCCGCACCCAAGGGGACTCCCACCTACCCCGAGCTGTGTTGCCACACTCCGAAGGACTTCGACGCCATGCGCCGCAGGAAGCGCACCCGCTTCGAGGTGGGGCCCGAGGTCTACAAGGTCTACGAGGAGAAGATCCTTCCCTTCTGGAAGGGCAAGACCATGCGGGAGAAGGTCTTCGCCTCCATGACGGAGGAGTGGAAGAAGGCCTTCGAGGCCGGGGTCTTCACGGAGTTCATGGAACAAAGGGCGCCGGGCCACGCCATCCTGGACGACAAGATCTACCGGAAGGGTTTCCTGGACTTCCTGGAGGACATCCGGAAGAGCCGGGAGTCCCTGGATTTCCTCGGCGACCCGGAGGCGTGGAAGAAGAAGCAGGAACTGGACGCCATGGAGATCTGCGCCCTGGCCCTGATCCGCTTCGCCGAAAGACATGCCGAGAAGGCCGAGGCCCTGGCCGAGGCCGAGGAGGACCCGGCCCGGCGGGCGGAGCTCCGCCGCATCGCCCGGGTCTGCCGCCGGGTTCCCGCCCGACCCCCCAGGGACTTCCACGAGGCGCTCCAGATGTACTGGTTCGTGCACCTGGGGGTGATCACCGAGCTCAACACCTGGGACTCCTTCAACCCGGGAAGGCTGGACCAGCACCTCCTTCCCTTCTACCGGAAGGGCCTGGCCGAAGGCTCCCTCACGGAGGATTCCGCCCGGGAACTCCTCCAGTGTTTCTGGATCAAGTTCAACAACCAGCCCGCCCCGCCCAAGGTGGGGATCACCGAGGAGCAGAGCGGCACCTACACGGATTTCGCCCTGATCAACCTGGGCGGCGTGACGCCGGAGGGGGAGGACGCCGTCAACGAGGTGTCCTATCTCCTTCTCGACGTGATCGGCGAAATGCGCCTGGTCCAGCCCAGTTCCTGCATCCAGGTGAGCCGGAAGAATCCCGACGCCTTCGTGAAAAGGGCGGCGGAGATCATCCGCACTGGCTTCGGCCAGCCCTCGGTCTTCAACACGGACACGATCATCGAGGAAATGCTCTATGCCGGAAAGAGCATGGTGGACGCCCGGGCCGGCGGGCCCAGCGGGTGCGTCACCATCAGCGCCTTCGGCAAGGAGAGCTGCACCCTGACGGGCTACTTCAACTGGGTGAAGGTCCTGGAACTCGCCCTCCACGACGGAAAGGATCCCCGCACGGGCGTGCAGGTGGGCCCCCGTACGGGGGACCCGGGGAAGTTCTCTTCCTACGGGGAACTCTTCGAGGCCTGGAAGAGGCAGCTCCGGTGGTTCCTGGACCTCAAGATCGCCGGGAACAACGTGATCGAAAGGCTCTACGCCGAAACCCTGCCGGCTCCCTTCCTCTCGATCCTCGTGGACGACTGCGTGAAGAAGGGCAAGGACTACCACGACGACGGCCCCAGGTACCGGACCACCTACGTCCAGGGCGTGGGGCTCGGGAGCGTGACCGACTCCCTTTCCGCCCTGAAGCACCACGTCTTCGAGACGGGCCGGGTCTCCATGGAGGAGATGCTGGATGCCCTGGCGAAGGACTTCGAGGGAAAGGAGGCTCTGCGGGCCCTGCTTCTCGAGAAGACCCCGAAATACGGCAACGACGACGACCGGGCCGACGCCATCACCAGGGAGGTCTTCCGGGCCTACCTGGAGGCCCTGGACGGCAGGCCGAATACCAAGGGGGGGAAATACAGGGTCAACCTCCTTCCCACGACGGTCCACGTCTACTTCGGCTCCGTCACGGGCGCCACCCCCGACGGGCGCAGATCGGGCCTTCCCCTCTCGGATGGGATCTCGCCGGCCCAGGGGGCGGACCGGAAGGGCCCGACGGCGGTCCTCAAGTCCGCCGCCAAGATCGACCACGCCCGAACGGGGGGCACCCTGCTCAACCTGAAGTTCAGCCCCCAGGTCCTGGAGAGCGATGGGGACCTGGAGAAACTGGTCCAACTGATCCGCTCCTACTTCACCCTGGGGGGGCACCACGTCCAGTTCAACGTGGTGACGGCCGATACCCTCCGGAAGGCCCAGGCCGACCCGGAGAGTCACAGGGACCTGATCGTCCGGGTGGCCGGATACAGCGACTACTTCGTGGAAGTGGGGAAAGAGCTCCAGGAGGAGATCATCGCCCGGACGGAACACTGCGGATTCTGAGGGCCCGTTTCCGCTTTCCGGAATCCTACGGTCGGACGTCTCCGCCCGTCAGGAGGCCGCTCCTGCCGGGAGGGCCGCCACTCCCCGGGCGTCTCGGGCATGAGCTTCGCTCATGTCCGAGCCGGCCGGGGCTGACGAGGGGGGGGAGGCCCTTCGGGCCATGTCCGAGCCGGCCGGGGCCGACGAGGGGGAAGAACGACCTTGGGAAGTTTTTTGTGCCCTTCGGGGACGGTTCCCCGCTCCTTGGGTGGGAAAGTCGAGGGAGAAGGCCTGAATTCCTTTTGCCCAGGATGGGAGGAACCATGAAGAAGGTCTTTTGGTTGGGGGCCCTGTGGGCCCTGGCGGTCCCCGCTTACACCCAGACCCCGAAGAGCAATCTTCTCAAGGTCTACGACGGGACCCGGGAGAAGAACTCCCGGGGAAACCTCGGGAGCTTCGAAGGAGAGTGTCTCCAGCGGATTCCGGCTTCGTTCTTCGGAGGGCTCGGTAAGGCCTTGGGCCTCGAGGCCGCCACCTTCGACCCGAAGCGACACACGATCGAGTCCTTCTGGGTGGTACTGAGGAAGGCCGACGGGAAGGGGAGGCCCGACATCTCCCCGTCGGGCCTGATCTATTCCGAAGGGCCTTTCAAGTCCCGCTACTTCAATTCCTATTCCACCCAGTCCGTGAAGTTCAAGGTCCCCCAGGTCCTCCCCAAGGGAGATGTCTTCTTCGGCCTGCGCCTTGGCGTTCCCAGCTCCCCGGGATGGCCCTCCGACGGACTTTCGATCTGCGAGAGTTCGGGATACTTCGACGCCAGGCCGAATTACGCCGGAGAGCATCCCAGGAAGGGGGCCAAGCCCTCATCCCTGTGGTGCGTGCGGTACTTCGCATCCAAACCGGTGAGCGTGAACGAATACAAAGGCACTGCGGCGTGGGACATGGGCCTGCTCTTCGAGAACACGGTCATCCAGCCCTTCGCCGTCGATCCCCGGGCCAGGTCGGGTCTGAAGCTCAACTTCAAGGACTACGGCCTGGCCGGACTTTGGCCGGACCTGAACGATCTGGAGAAATACGGTTACAAGGCCAAGTTCGGATGGCGGATCCACGAGGCGAACGTTCCCGGCGGGTTCGCCTTCGTCTTCTTCTCCCCGAAGATCCTCGGGAATCCCCTCACCCTCAAACCATACGGAACCTGGTACGTAGACCCGGGAAGCCCTTGGTTCTCCATGAGCCAGATGGCCGTCCTGGACTCCAAGGGGGTCGGGGCGACGGCCGAGCTGGACCCTCCCGCCGCGGTCCGGGCCGCCCTTTCGGGTACGACCTTCTACGCCCAGACCATCGTCGCTTCCCCCGTGACGGGAAAGGCCCTTCCCTTCTCCAACTGGTGCGCCATGAACTTCTGAATGTCCCAGGCCGGTGAATGGGGCCTCCCCGCCCGGGGGCCCCTTCTTTTATGGCGGGGAAGGACGGGATTCCTGGGGGGGGCACTCTGTCGAAAAAGGGCGGCTCCCTTCGGCGTCCTGTAACGAAAATGGGAGCGGAGGCTCCGGAAAAGGGTTGCAACCGAGGCAACGAATCCTGGGCCCTTTCCGGTATGGCCCCCGATGGAGGACTCCCGGAAAGACCGGGATGGAGGGAGATGAGGAAGGCCGAGCGGGACAGGGACGGAGAAGATGGAATCTTGGAACGATGGAGGTAGAGTTTCATGAAACCTCTGGACGAAGCCCTTCATGAGAGTCTGCCTTGTCTCCAAGGAAGCAGCCGAGGTCTCCCCGGGAGACATCGGCACTTACGTAATCGAGGCGGGAAAGGCCCTTTCCTCCGCCGGGCACGAGGTCTGGCTTCTCACGGCGGACCCGGGAAAGGACCGCCGTTCCTCCATCAGGAGTATTCCCTGCTTCCATAGGGTCCTCTTCGCCGGGGAGGGCCTCGGGAAGGAGGGGAGACCGGAATTCCTCCAAGGATTGCCGCACTACTCTTATTCCGACCTGGTCCACCGGACCCTGATGTCCGCGGGAACCAGGTTCGATTATATAGAGTTCCCCGATTTCCATGCGGAAGGGATCGTTCCGGTCCGGGAGCAGAGGCTCCTCGGTTCCTATGGGGATGCCGTCCTCGGCGTCGTTCTCCACACCCCGACCTATGAATGCCTCCTCTTCGATGGAGCCCTGCACCGCCTGGACTACACCCTGCGGCACATCTGTTCGATGGAGGATTACACCCTCCGGAATGCTTCCCTCCGGACGAGTCCATCGAGGGACTTACTCGGGATCGTGGCCCGCCGGCTGGGGATTCCCGAGCCGGCCGGGTCCCTGGTGCCTTACCCCTTTCATCCTTCCCGGGAGACTCCCCGGCCACCACGGCGGGTCCGGCGCCTGGAGGAATTGACCTTTCTCTACTTCGGAAGGCTCGAGCCGAGAAAGGGTTTGGAGGCTCTCGTGAAAGCCTTCTCCCTCCTCCCCGAGCTGAAGCTCCGGATCACGGGAGAGGATACCCCCACGGATCCTCTGGGAGGGTCCTACCGGGATTTTCTCGCATCCAAGGCTCCTCCCAACGTGGAATTCCTCGAGAAGACGGGAGATACGGAACTCCTGGAGGCGGCCTGCGAAGCCGATGTTTGCCTCTTCCCGTCGGTTCGGGAGAATTTCCCCTACTCCTTCGTGAAGGCCATGGCCCTGGGACGGGTCGTGATCGCCGGGAAGAGGGGGGGGATGGGGGAGGTGGTCGTCCACGGCGAGAGCGGGTTTCTCGTGGAAGGCGGCGACCCTGAGGAGATCGCCCGTTGCATCCGTGAGGACCTGGGAAGGAACCTGGACCGCCTGCCCGAGATCGGCCGGAACGGGGCGCGCAGAATCGGAGAGGTCACGGATCCAGAGCGGTTCGCCCGCAGAGTCGAGGAGTCGGTTGCGGAGGCCGCCTCCCGAACCCGCCGGAGGGAGGGTGCGGGACGCCGTGGGAAGAAGGTTTCCGTCGTGATTCCCTTCTACGGGGGGAAGGATTCCGTGGCTCGGGCGGTGGAATCCGCCCTGGCCCAGACCCATCCCGAGGTGGAGGTCCTGGTCGTGGACGACGGATCCCCCCTTCCCGAGGCCGATGCGATCCTGGAAGATCTTCTCTCCCGGGATCCCAGGGTGCGGGTCGTGCGGAAGGAGAACGGCGGCCTGGCCTCGGCGAGGAACAAAGGAATCGAGGAGGCCCGCGGGGATTACTTGATCTTCCTGGACGACGACGACTCGATCCACCCACGTTACGCCGAGTGGGGGGTCGCCGCCATGGAGAGGAATCCATCCCTCGGATTCCTGGCGAGCTACACGAAGTTCGAGGATACCTCCGGGCGGAACCCTACATATTGTTTCAACCCCATGCCCTTCAACTGGTCCACGGCCCTCATCCTCAACCAGTTCGGAACGGCCGGGGCCTTCTTCAGGAAGGAAACCTTCCTGGAAAGGGGCATCCGCTACGACGAGGCCCTTTCGGCCTACGAGGACTGGGCGCTGTGGATGGACCTGGCCCGCGAGGGGGTCGAAGGAGAC